>ERZ791871.1859-NODE-1859-length-16499-cov-2.743797_pt1 | contig 16499 bp, 15 predicted proteins | sample MGYA00510280_ERZ791871 | MGnify/ENA primary metagenome ERZ791871 (study PRJEB30046, sample SAMN00792111) | human gut metagenome | study: EMG produced TPA metagenomics assembly of the A metagenome-wide association study of gut microbiota in type 2...
CGTTTAAATGTTCCTCCAGCCGCTTATACTGTTCTTCTCTCAGAAGCTCCCTGTTGATCTCTGCGGCGAAGCTTCCCTTTCCTGGAACTGACGTGATATATCCCTCCCGCTCCAGCTCCTCATACGCTCTCTTAGTAGAAATCACGCTGACTCTCAGCTCCTTGGCCAAGAATCTCAGCGACGGAAGCGGCTCCCCAGGCTTCACCTCCCCGGCTATCACGGCGCTTTTTATCTGGGAGGCAATCTGCTCATAGATGGGTATTTCCCCAGAATTGCTGATCACAATGTTCATTCTCCGGCCTCCTGTTCTGCAGCATCACGGTTCCATATCCTCGTCTGCTGCCGATTCATGATCTGCATCATTCGTATTTACTGTATATCTATAATATATACAGTAATAACAGTTTTGTCAACGATTTCTTGTATTTTTTTCCGTTCTTCCGCTGTATGAGGCTGGGCGGCGCAGAAAATCAGTTGCATTCACGGAAAAATTATATTATAGTACATTTGAAAATTTAGACCATGTATTGATATAAGGAGGAATGAACCATGAAAGCAGTTCAGGTAAAGGAAGGCATTTACTGGGTAGGCGCCCTTGACTGGCACATCAGAAATTTCCACGGCTACACGACAAACCGCGGAGCTACCTACAACGCCTATTTAATTATAGATGAGAAAATTACTCTGATTGACACGGTGAAGGCTCCCTTTGCCGCCGAGATGTTAGAGCGTATCAGCGATGTGGTGGATCCGTCTAAAATTGACTACATTGTATCCAACCATGTGGAGATGGACCATTCCGGCGCTCTTCCGGAGCTTTTAAAGGTATGCCCGAACGCGACGGTTGTCACCAGCGCGCCTAACGGCATCAAGGGACTGACTGCCCACTACGGCGATTATTCCTATCAGGCCGTAAAGAGCGGAGATTCCCTGAATATTGGTTCCAGAACCCTGTCCTTTGTATCGACTCCTATGCTCCACTGGCCTGACAACATGGTCGTATGGTGCCCGGAGGAGAAGGCTCTCTTCTCCAACGACGCGTTCGGACAGCACTACTGCACCAGCTGCCGCTTCGATGACGAGACGGATCTGGCTGTCACTCTGTTCGAGGCCAAGAAATATTATGCAAACATTGTCATGTGCTACGGCTCCCAGGCTGCCGGCGCATGGAAAATTGTGAAGGAATTAAATCCGGATATGATTATTCCAGGCCACGGCGTTATCTGGAGAAGCCACACAGCTGACATTTTAGACGCCTATGAGTCCTGGTCCTCCAAGACTCCGGAGACTGGCGCTCTGGTCGTATTCGACAGCATGTGGCACTCCACAGAGCTGATGGCCCAGGCCATTGCAGAGGGCTTCTCCCGGAAGCAGGTTCCCGTTCATCTGGTAGATTTAAAGACAGAGCACATCTCTGACATCCTGCCATTTGTCCTGGACTGCAAATATATTGCCGCAGGCTCTCCAACCTTAAACAACAACATGATGCCAAACATGGCCGCTTTCCTCTGCTATCTGAAGGGACTTTCCCCGAAAAAACGGGAAGCTTTTGCCTTCGGTTCCTACGGCTGGGGCGGACAGAGCGTGGCGCAGGTGGAGGAAGAGCTTGTAAAATGCGGCTTCAACATCTGCATGGACAAGATCCGCATTCAGTACGTTCCAACCAAGGAGCAGCTGCTGGAAATCGAATCCAAGGTTGAAGCTCTTGTTTCCTAAAAGGAGGAACTTATTTTGAAACCGGAACAGGGGCAGGTATCCTATGGCCTGCCCATCCATTTCCTGATGGCGTTCTGCGGCGGCTTCTTTGGCTCCTATGCGGTTTTTAACAGAATGTCCGTCTTTGGAAACGCCCAGACTGCCAATTTAATTGAACTAATCGGCGCCGTCCTGGGGCACGATTTTCCGGACGCGCTGCTGAGGCTGGGCGCGTTTCTGGTATTTGTGTCTGCTCTTGTCCTGTCTGTCCCTCTGGAACGGCAGCTTCACCGGAAGGCAAAATACCTGACCCTGGCTGTGGAGGCGGCTATTGCCACTGCCATCAGTTTTTTTCCAGAAGATATGAATCCCATCGCAGCCGTATATCCCATTTTTTTCTCCGCTGCTCTCCAGTGGAGTATTTTCCCAGGAGCGGAAGACTTTGTCGCCGCCAACGTCTTCTCCACCAACAATATCAAGCAGACCTTCACTTCCCTGACAGAGTACGTCCTGGAGCGGAAATCCAATCCAGAACGGGCCAGGGAGAAATTAAAAAAGGCCATCTGCTTCGGCGGCACGCTGCTGTCCTTCCACTGCGGCGTTATCAGCGGATTCCTGGGAAGCAGATGGCTGGGGATAAAGAGCAGCCTGCTGTGTCTGATTCCGCTGATGATCGTGTGGGGGCTTTTGCGGAGAGAAGATAGGAAAAAGGATGAATGAGAAAGAAGAGGAAAAACTTTTTGACGCTCCAATGAAAGTCGCTTAAAAAGTTTTCCTCTTCTTTCTTCTTTTCCTTTTAGGAGAGGAATAACTTTTTGGTGCTTCAATGAAAACTGCTTAAAAAGTTTTCCTCTTCTTTCTTTTTCTTCCTCTTAGATATGGAACAGCAAGGCTTGCACAGCGAAGTCCACGATAAATGGAATATTTAATGCACAAGCTTTACAATACATCTATTTCCTTCTATATTGATATTAACACTATGCACAAGGAGGAAATTTTATGAAAGAGTCTATTTCTGTCAGCAAAAAAAGACTTGATCTCTTGCTTATACCGCTCTGCTTGTTTATCTACTTTAAAATATACTGGTTTGTCTACTCGTTTGTTGCAGAATCTCTGCTGTCTGTTCTCCTTGAACTCCTCAGCATTCTGGATATCCTCTTTGGAGCTTTTTTTCTGTTTTCAGCTGCTCCATGCTCCTATCTTCTCCGCTCTCTGATCTTAAAATTTTTGACAAATTAAAAGGGTGCTTCTCCTTTCTACCTCAACATCTGCACCAGCACGCCCCCCAGAGTCAGCATCAGGGCGCCGCAGGATCGGGTGACGATCTGGGCGAAGGGCAAAAGCTCCATGCGTTTCGCGCTGCTCAGTACGGCTACGTTGCCGGAACCGCCCATATTGGTGGTGCACATGCCGGCGGCAATCGCAGACTCTAAGGGGTAGAAGCCCATCAGGCGGCCCACAAAAGCGGCCGTCATGGTGATTACTGCCACAGACGCCGTTATGGTAAAGAAGTAAAAAGGCGTCATAGTCTGCATAATGGCCTTCAGATTAATTAAGGTGGCTCCGATTCCCGTCAGGGCCGCCGCCGTCCAGCTGTGGATGGCAAACTGTCCCCACTGTCTGGCCGCGTCCTCCAGCTCCTCTGACAAAATCCCCGTTCCCTTGACGATAACCACAGCTATAATCATCCAGGCATAGGCCGGCACAACGCTGATAAAGTGACTGCAGAGGGCTCCCAGTGCATAAAATGCCAGGGAAATAATCAGACCTTTCGAGAGCTGCGGGATAGACGGCTTCATGGGAATCCGCTCCGGGGCCCTGGTTCCATCGTTGACAAGGCGGCCGTTTCCAGTGAGGGAAGGCCGTTTTTCTCCCAGGTTATTGGCCAGTCCTCCAAATACAATGGCCACGCAGTTTCCAAGAACCGTAGCTGGGGCGATCCGGGTGAGAATTTCCCCTGCGTCAGCCCCAAGCGCCGAGGCGTACATGCCGGATAATGGCACCGCCCCAGCCGTCATGCCGCCGCTCGTCATGGGCACTCCGATAAAAAGAATTCCCTCTAAAAAAGAATGTCCCATGAAGAGGCCCAGAACTCCTGTGGCCAGAACCCCCGCCGCCAGGGATATAAGCGCTGTGGGAAGAAGCTTTACTGTAGCGCGGATCAGCAGATCCCTGTCGATATTAAACAGACTGCCGGTGATCAGGGCAGAAATATAAAACACAAGAAACCCCTGCTCGTTGACAAAGCTGTCCATCATCTCATAAGCGTCCTGGGGAAATACTCCGGCCGCCTGCAGGGCCGCCGCCCCCAGAATGCAGACCACGGAGCCGCCCAGATACGTTTTCACCACCGGAATGGTATTTCCCAACGTGTTAAGCCCTGCTCCCAGCACCATCAGAAGAATCAGGGCGCCTGCCAGACCTTTTGGCAGGCACCCTGTATACATGCAGACGGTCACCAGAAGCAGAGTCAGCAGATAAGGGAGCCTAATAGCTCCTGATTGCGTCTGTTCCATCGTCTCCCGTCTTCTCAATCTTCCTGATTTCCACATAGTATCCGGCCTTGTCGTTTATCTTTACATAGGCCCGTTCTCCAACTCTGCAGCCGCGGATGGCTTTTCCCAGAGGCGACTCGATACTGATTTTATTTTCCAGGGAATTGCCCCGAATGCTGGTCACCAGACGGTATACGTCCTCCTCCTCGTCGTCCTCGAAATAGAGGGTGACGGTGTCGTTTAAGCCTACCTCGTCCTCTCTGGACTGGTCGGACACGACTCTGGCGTTCTTTATCATGTTCTCCAAATAGCGGATGCGGCTCTCATTCCTGTTTTTATCCTTCTTGGCCGCGTAATACTCGAAATTTTCGCTCAAATCTCCCTGAGCTCTGGCCTCCTTCACCGCCTCGATGGCTTCCTTTCTCACCACCAGCTTTCTGTAGTCAATCTCTTCCTGAATTTTCTCGATATCCTTCTTTGTCAGCTGCTCCCGCATGATTTCACTCCTAGATCACGTGGCCCTTGGCCTTCATTACCTCAATCACCTGATCCACGTATTTCTCACAGATCGCATCTGTCTCAGCCTCCACCATCACGCGGACAACCGGCTCTGTGCCGCTCTGGCGCAGGAGAATCCGTCCTGTGTCTCCCAGGGCGTCTGATACCTTCTGAACCTCCGCCTGAACGTCCGGATCGTCCTGAGCTGTCTTTTTATCGTGAACTCTCACATTTTTAAGCACCTGAGGATAAATCTCTACCTCGTCAGCCAGCTTCTTGAGACTTTCCTTTTTCTCCAGCATAACCTCCATAATCTTTAAGGAGGTAAGGATTCCGTCTCCTGTGGTAGCATGCTTGCTGAAAATAATGTGTCCCGACTGCTCGCCGCCCAGGCAGTGGCCGTTCTGGGACATATTTTCGTACACATACTTGTCGCCTACCGCTGTCTTCTCAAAGGAGATGCCTTCCCGCTCCAGAGCCTTGTAGAGTCCGAAGTTGGACATAATGGTGGTGACAACCGTATTGTTTACCAGGCTTCCCTGCTCCTTCATGTACTTTCCGCAGATATACATGATCTTGTCGCCGTCCACCAGATTTCCCTCGCCGTCTACAGCCAGGCAGCGGTCTGCGTCCCCGTCGTAGGCAAAGCCCACGTCCAGGCCGTTCTCCACCACGTACTTCTGCAGTCCCTCGATATGAGTGGATCCGCAGTTGGTGTTGATATTTACGCCGTCCGGATTGTTGTGGATCACATGGGTTTCTGCGCCCAGAGCGTCAAACACGTTCTTGGCAATGGCGGAAGCGCTTCCGTTGGCGCAGTCCAGTCCCACCTTCTTATTCTTGAAGGAACGGGTGGCAATGGAAATCAGGTAGCCAATGTATCGGTTTCTGCCTGCGGCATAATCCACAGTGCGGCCAATCTGGTCTCTGACAGCGTAGGGAATCTCTCCCATCCCGCCGTCCAGATACTTCTCAATCTCTGTGATAACATCCTCCTCCAGCTTTTCGCCCTTCTCGTTGATGACTTTGATTCCATTGTCATAGAATGGATTATGGCTGGCGGAGATCATGATTCCGCAGCTGAACTCCTCTGTGCGGACCACATAGGAAACACTGGGAGTCGTGGTGACATGGAGCAGGTATGCGTCTGCCCCTGAAGCTGTCAGACCGGCTACCAGCGAATACTCGAACATATAGCTGCTGCGTCTCGTATCCTTTCCAATCACAACCCGGCATTTCTCCTCCGGCTTCTTCTTTCCGTAATACCAGCCGAGGAAACGGCCTACCTTATAGGCGTCCTCCACCGTCAGCGTTACGTTTGCCTCGCCGCGGAATCCGTCTGTACCAAAATACTTTCCCATGTTTCCTATCCTCCTGTTTTATGTCAACTAGATATATCCCCATCCGTTTCTGCCGCCCCGTCTCTGTCTCGGCAGTCCTCTTCTCCTACAGAATCTCCTTCAGATACCGGCCCAGAGCATCCTGCCATGCTGGAAGCGGTTCAAAACCGTTGGCAGCCAGCTTGCTCTTATCCATACGGCTGTTCATCGGGCGTTTAGCTTTAGCGGGGAACTGAGAGCTGTCTACCGGCGTTACCTTCACCTCTGCCATGCCTGCCTGCTTAAAGATCTCGCAGGCAAACTCATACCAGCTGCAGAAGCCCTCATTGGTCGCATGATAGCGTCCGTAATGCTCGGACTCTGTCATATCCACCAGAAGTCTTGCCAGATCGTAGGTGTAGGTCGGAGATCCGATCTGATCGTCCACTACGCTGACAGCGCCTCTCTCCTGGCCCAGACGCAGCATAGTCTTGATGAAATTCTTTCCGTTTACGCCAAATACCCAGGCAATGCGGACAATGAAGAACTTCTTCACCAGCTCCTCCACGGCCATCTCACCCTCGCATTTTGTCACTCCGTATACATTTAGCGGATCTCTTGCATCATCCGGCTCCCAGGGACGCGTGCCCTGTCCATCAAACACATAATCTGTGCTGATATACACCATCTTGATGTCCAGATCCCGGCAGACCAGAGCAATGTTTCTCGTGCCGTCTGCATTCACTCTGCGGCACAGATCCTCATTATCCTCAGCCGCGTCTACTGCAGTATATGCGGCGCAGTGGATCACTGCGTCAGGAGCTGCCTCTGTAATCACACGGCGGCAGGCCTCCCCGTCTGTAATGTCCATCTCGTCAATGTCACGCCTACAAACTCATGTCCTCTCTTTGTCAGCTCGTTTACCACATCGTAGCCCAGCTGGCCCTTTACCCCTGTAACCAATACTTTCATTATAATCTGTCTCCATACATTTCTTCAAAATAATTCTGGTACTCTCCGCTGATGATGTGCTTCCACCAGTCCTGATTGTCCAGATACCACTGAATGGTCTGGGCAATGCCTGTGTCGAAGTTGTACTTCGGCTCCCAGCCCAGCTCTGTCTCCATCTTAGTTGGATCGATGGCATAGCGAAGATCGTGGCCTGGGCGATCCTTTACGTACTTGATTAAGCTCTCCGGCTTATCGAGCGCCTTCAGGATGGTCTTTACTACCTCCAGATTGGTTCTCTCATTGTGTCCGCCGATGTTGTAAACCTCGCCTACGCGGCCCTTGTGGATAATCAGGTCAATGGCCTCGCAGTGATCGGATACGTGGAGCCAGTCGCGGACGTTGGCGCCGTCTCCGTAAACAGGCAGCTCCTCGTCTGCCAGAGCACGGCTGATCATAAGAGGAATCAGCTTCTCCGGGAAATGGTAGGGACCGTAGTTATTGGAGCAGCGGGAAACAGTCACCGGAAGGCCATAGGTTCTGTGGTAAGCCAGCACGAACAGGTCTGCCGCAGCCTTAGAAGAAGAATACGGGCTTGACGTATGGATCGGCGTCTCCTCTGTAAAGAACAGATCCGGGCGGTCTAACGGCAGATCGCCGTACACCTCGTCGGTGGATACCTGGTGGTAGCGCTTGATGCCGAACTCTCTGCAGGCGTCCAGAAGCGTGGTGGTTCCCATCACATTGGTGCGGACAAAGCTCTCCGGATCCGTGATGGAGCGGTCTACATGGCTCTCAGCGGCGAAGTTTACCACTACGTCCGGCTTCTCCTCCTCAAATAAGCGGAAGATAAACTCACGGTCGGCAATGTCGCCCTTTACGAACTTATAGTTCGGCTTTCCCTCCACCGGCTTTAAGGTCTCCAGATTGCCTGCGTAGGTTAAAAGATCCAGGTTTACAATCTGATAATCCGGGTATTTATTTACCATGTGGTGCACAAAATTTCCGCCGATAAAGCCGGCTCCGCCTGTTACAATAATTTTCATATCTGTTTCTCCTGTCTGACTTTTTCTGAATTTCTGAAATTTCAGGTTTTTATCCTAGTTATGATGGAGCTTATCTACATATTTTCCGTCTAAAACGTCCTTTAAATACTTTCCGTACTGATTTTTCTTATAAACCTCGTAGGCGGCCATCACGTCTTCCCGGCTGATCCAGCCGTTTAAGTAGGCGATCTCCTCCAGGCAGGCAATCTTCCTGTGCTGGTGGGTCTCCACCGTCTTGACAAAGTTCGTAGCCTCCACTAAGGACTCATGGGTTCCTGTGTCCAGCCATGTGAAGCCCTGGCCTAACAGAATCACGTCCAGCTCGCCCTTCTCCAGGTAAATGCGGTTTAAATCTGTGATCTCAAGCTCGCCTCTGGCGGACGGCTTTAAGCTTTTGGCAAACTCTACCACCCGGTTGTCGTAGAAGTAAAGGCCTGTCACGCAGTAGTTGGACTTGGGCTTCTCCGGCTTCTCCTCGATGGAGACAGCCTTTCCGTTCTCATCGAACTCCACGATTCCAAACCGCTCCGGATCATCCACATAGTAGCCGAATACCGTGGCTCCCGACTCCTTGGCCGCTGCGGCTCTGAGACGCTTCGGAAGGCCCTGTCCCTGGAAAATATTGTCTCCCAGAATCATGGCTACCGAATCGCCTCCGATAAATTCCTCGCCGATAATAAAGGCCTGAGCCAGTCCGTCCGGGCTTGGCTGAACGGCATAGCTTAAATCAATTCCGAACTGATGTCCGTCTCCTAAAAGCTCCTGAAACCGGGGCGTGTCCTCCGGCGTGGAGATGATCAGGATGTCGCGGATTCCTGCGCTCATCAGCACGGAGATCGGATAATAGATCATCGGCTTGTCGTAGATGGGCAGAAGCTGCTTTGATGTTACCTTTGTAAGCGGATACAGGCGCGTTCCTGAGCCGCCTGCTAAAACGATTCCCTTCATATTTCTCTCCTTGTAGTTCTTTGTTCCCTGCGTATTTCCTGCTTTTAGGCAGACTTATGCACTATAGGTAATATAGCATAGATAAAAGCGTTAGTAAATGTTTACGGCTTACAAAATCCTTAATATATTATAAAAAAGAAGAGCCTGGGAAGGTATGCGCCCTCTCTGGCCCTGTCTTTTTCTCTTTCTTTTTATTTCCTGAAAAATTTTTCTAACACAGTTTGCTTCCGTTGGCTGTCAGCTTGAATCTGCATCCCAACACCTCGGCTGCTCTCCGGCACATGAGCATCCTTTCCAGGAAGATCTCAAAATAGTCCATGACAGAACACATGGAATCATCCAGTTCCAGTTCCATCTGAATCACCTTCTTTTCCTTCTGAATCACCAGCCTGGAGGACAGCGCCGCATAGTTTACCCGATCATGGGCGTCAAAGGATGCTTTTACCTTATTTCTTACCCTGTTTCTGCGCACATCGGTTTTATCTGCCAGAATCAGAGCCGCTGAGATCGGATCTACGGCAGTTCCTGTCTTTTCATCGTGATTGCCCACTGCAGACATAACCACCGCCGCCTCCTTCAGAGACATTCCCAGCTCCCGCAGAATCTGCCACCCTAATATTGCTCCTGTGTGGGCATGATCACAGCGGTTGACACTGTTTCCAATATCGTGCATATAGCCTGCAATCCGGCTCAGTTCCGCCTCCCTGCCACTGTATCCCAGCTTCTCTAAAATTTTTCCTGCTGTATCAGCTACCTTGGCGGCGTGGGCAGCAGAGTGGTCTGTGTAACCCAGACTTCCCAGCACCTCGTTTCCCCTCTCTAAAAGAGTATTAATCTCCTTATTTTTTCGAATCTCTTTGTACGTCAGTTCCTTTTCCATATCTGATTTCTGTTTTCTCCTGTTTTTCTTCTATCTTCTGTATTCGTTCATCGTCACATTCTTCGGGCAGCATCCATAGCCAATAGAGAACGCTCGCACTCTGACGCGTCCATGGTGATCTGCCAGCAGAGAGGACTTCCCTTCATATGCTCGGAAGCGTAGCTTAAACCGTTGGTTCTCTCATCCAGAAACGGTCTGTCTATCTGGTTCGGGTCGCCCAGAAGAATCACTTTTGTATCCTTTCCGGCTCTTGTTATGATTCCCTTTGCCTGGCTGGGCGTCATGTTCTGAGCCTCGTCAATCACCAAATATGTCTTTACAATCGAACGGCCCCTGATAAAGTTCAGCGCCTCCGCCTGAATCAGCCCTCTGTCAAAAATCTCTTCTATTTTTCCCTTTAATTCCTTTTCATCGTCATATCTGTCTGCTTCATCTGAATCAATCAGCTGCTCTAAATTATCCATTACCGGCCTTAAAAGAGGAGAAATTTTTTCCTGCTCATCTCCTGGCAGGAAACCGATATCATCGTCAAACTGGGCATTGGGACGGCAGATCAGCATCCGCCTGTATTCGCCGTTTGGATGATTTAGCAGCTTTTCCAGTCCCACAGCCAGCGCATAAAAGGTTTTGCTGGTTCCTGCCATTCCTTTCACAATGACAAGAGGAGCGGAAGCAGCCGGCTGCATTAAAGCCTCCTGGAGAAAACACTGCCCTGCGCTGCGGGGAGTAATGCCATAGGGCTTCTGCTTTCTGTATTCTAATTTTTTAATTTTCCCGTTTTCAACACGGCCCAGCTGTGTTTTATCCGGATTCAGTTCATTTCGCAAAATCAGAAATTCATTTTCAAACAGCTCCAGCTTTATACGGTTTCCCTTCTCATCGGTCTGATAGGCTTCAGAAACAGGGATTCCTTTCTTTTTAAACTCCTTAAAGCTGTCCTCCGGCACATAAGCTTCCGTTCTGCCCCGGTACTGTTCCTGATCAGCCCGGACCTGCTCAGAGATAAAATCCTCGGCCCTGACTCCCAGAATCTGAGCTTTGATTCTGAGGAGCAGATCCTTTGTCACCAGGATGACCTGCCCCTTCTCTGTCCTTGAAAGCCCCTGACAGACTTTTAGAATCCTGTTATCCATCCGCTCCTCCGGAAGATCTTCCGGAAGTACTTCGTTAATAAAGTTCTTTTCTATGTTTAATCTGCCCCCTGATGGGAGTTCTACGCCTTCTGTCAGGTCCCCATTCTGTCTCAGCCGTTCTAATAAACGAATTGCCGCCCTTGCATTGGCTCCTTTTTCCCCATCTGCATTTTTCAGATGATCCAGCTCCTCCAACACAGCCAGGGGAAGGACTACCCGGTGTTCTTCAAAACGTTCTATGGCATCCGGAGCCTGAATTAATACATTCGTGTCTAATACATATGTTTTAATCATCCAAATTTCCCTTTCCTATTCCTCCATGGAGGTTTTTCCCTTCAGAAGCGTACTGTTATCGTATCATTTCTAAGTAAAATCAAAAGGGATGTTTGGGAAAAAGAGCGTAAATTTTTTTATCAAAAAAAGAAGCTCTCCGCCAGATTCGCTGGATTCAGAAAGCTTCTTTTTCTTATCATTATTACAGTACCATGGCCATTTTTATCAGGCCGATGACCAGCAGGTGGGCTGGATAATAGAGATAGAAAAACCATTTCTGCGCTTTTCCCGCTCTCCCGCCCCGGTTCGTCTCCTTCCCATTATAGAGAAACAGGATGGTAAGGCAGGCCGCCGCAGGGCCGGCAGAGGAGAGGACTGTATGAATCAGGGCCTCCACAGGGCTTAAAAGAAGTCCGCAGACGCTGACAAACGTAAAAACTGCGTACAGGATGACCACATACCAGCAGGCCTTCTTTCTGGCCTCCCAGTCCTCCCCTGCGTTCCAGAACAGCAGAGTGAAGAGAGGCGCCATCACCGGCCAGTCGCAGAGGCCGCTGGCAAATACAATTAAAATCCCCAGAACCAGCCGTTTTCCCGCAAACCTGTCGTCGGTTCTTACCACCAGCAGCAGAAAGCAGAGAAGGAGCGTAAACATCATATTAAACGTCATAAGCCGGAACACCAGAAAAAATGGCAGCTGGGAGAGGACTGCGCCAAACAGCAGCCTCTCTCCATAGCGCCTTTTAGAGCTGGTATACCGAAACCCCTCCGCCAGGAAAAAACACATGACAGCGGCGGTAAAATATCCGATATTTACTAAAAGACTGCGCGGAAGGCCGGGCGGCAGCAAAGCTGCAGCCGCGTGGTTTCCCGTCATAGTCAAAATGGCGATGAACTTCACCGCCTCTCTGCTGAGGCCATTGCCTATCAGATGGTTATTTCTCTGGTCTGTCATCACTCAAAATCCTCCCGGATTACCTCCCAGGCCGCGTCGATGCTGAAGTGATCTCTGATATAGCTCTGAGTCTTTTCTGCCAGCTCTCTGAGCTTTTCTGTGTCGCTGTACGTTTTAACCACCGTATCGGCGAAGGCCTCCGGCTGATCCTCCACCAAGAGCACGTCCTCTACGCCAGGGATTCCCTCGCTGCCCACAGAGGTGGTGACGATAGGCGCTCCGTTGTAGATAGCCTCCACCACCTTGCCCTTGACGCCTGCGCCGTACCGGAGAGGAACCACCACCAGACGGCAGGTCCGGTAAAGCTCAGAAAGCTCCTCCTCGCTGACAAAGCCCTTCACGACAATGCCGTTTCCAGGCTGTTCCAGGGCCTTAATCTCCTCTGTCACCTTAGAACCTACAATGTAGAAATTCACAGACAGTTTTTCCCGGATCAGCGGGAATACCTCTCTTGCAAACCATAAAACGGCGTCCGCGTTCGGCGGATGGGCGAAACCTCCCACAAACAGCAGGCCCTCCCTCTTCTCAAAGTCCAGATTCAGATTGTTTAAGAAGTCCTCGTACACATAGGCTGTGATCGCCTTGGCCTTCACCGTGTCGTCAATCTCATGGATCGCCTCAATCTCCACCTCCGACGGATAGTAAGACACCGCCGCCTTGTGCATCAGGGTAAATTCAATGGATTTCCAGTAGTCGGAATCCCGCTTTTTCGCCGGATCTCCAGTCAGCTCATATTCCCTGAACTCCCGCAGGAAATGCAGATCGTGGCCGTAGAAGATGATCTTCATATTGGTATGCTCTGCAATGTAATCTACGTACTTTGTGGCAATGTGGGGCCTGTTCAGATAGGCTGCCGTAATCTCGTTCCCATTTTTATCCAGCCAGTCCCAGATGCCCGTCACATACTCCTGGCCGTAGAGGATCTCGATTCCCATCTGCTGCAGAGTCGTGGAATAAGGCTCCTCATGAAGGTAATTGTCCCCTAAAAACTTGACCACATATCCCTTTTTCAGGAACATCTTCAGGTACTGGAACGTGGTCTTCGATCCTGCGTCACGGTCAAAGGTAGGCACGTAGTGATCCACCACCAGGATGATTTTCTTGCCCTGGCTGCGCTCTCTGGCACGGAAGGGATTGGGATTTCCCGTGTTGACGCACTGCTTCTTAAACTCTTCCGCCCACTTTTCCTTCAGTTTTTCGCTGTTCTCCACCTGGTACCGCTTTAAGCCGCTTCCGTTGACGTCCGTGCCGTTGGAAACGCCCTCGAAGTGGATGACCTTGGAGAGGGGCTGGTAAACCACTCTGTATCCCGCCTTTCTCACCTCGAAAGCCAGGTCAGAGTCCTCGCAGTAGGCCGGGGCAAACCGCTCGTCGAAGCCGCCGATCTGCTTCCACAGCTTCACAGACAGCAGAATAGCCGCTCCGGAAATATAGTCCACATCTTTGACGTAGTTGTATTCCGCCTTGTCCGGATCGTCCAGGCGGCCGTAATTCCAGCCGGAACCGTCGCTCCAGATAATTCCGCCTGCCTCCTGGAGCCGTCCGTCGGGATATACCAGCTTGGATCCCACCATTCCGATGGTGCCGTCAGACTCAATGAGGCGGACCAGAGAGCTTAACCACCCCTCCGTCACCTGGGTGTCGTTGTTTAAGAACATCACATATTTTCCCCTGGCTGCCTCGGCCGCCTGGTTGCAGTTCCTTAAAAATCCCTGGTTTGTCTTGTTCCGGCGGATGACCAGGTTCTCGGCAAACTCCGATAAATGCTCTGTGGCGTCTGTGGACACGTCATCCGCGATAATCACCTCGTAGCTCACGTCCTTCGTATGCTCTAAAATCGAGGCCAGACAGAGATAGGTGTAGTGGATCTGGTTGTACACCGGGATCACGATGGAAACCATCGGATGCTCCTCTTTCGGAAATACCAGCTTTCCGTAGGTCAGGTACTCGTCCCCAATCTCAAAGTGTCCCTTAATGCGGTTCTTCCCCTCGTCTGTGGTGTACAGTTTCAGGCTGGAGGCCGGGTGAAGCACCGTATTTTTCACATAGCCCAGCTTCTTTCTCTTTACCGTACCTTTCGGAACCGCTCTGTTAAAGGCCTGTCCTGCCTTTCTTCTGGCCTTGAAAATCAGGGCCTCGTGGCGGTTTAAGTAAGAAAGTGTTTTTCCCATCTCACCGATTTCCCGGCGCAGATCCCCGATCATGGTCTCCAGATTCGCCACATGGTTGTTCGTCAGGCGCTGAACCTCCTGGGCCTTTCTGAGGGCAATGTCCTTCTCCGCGTTCTCCGCCTTCAGCTGGCTGAGCCGGTCTTTTACCCGCTCCATCTCCTGTTCTGCCTGGCGCAGCTCCTTCATGGTCTTAGTGGAAACGTAGTAATTGTCCTGAAGGATCCTCTGATTCTCCCCATGGACATAGCTCTGGAAGGACCGCTCCATCGCCTCACAGACAGGAAACAGCTTCGCATCCAGGGAAAATTCTGTCAGGAACTCACTGCGTTCCGGAAACAGATCTGCAAGCATCGGACGGTGATCCTCATAAAAATAGAAGAGAACCCTGTACTTCAGGAAGCTCACCGGCACAGGAAACGGAAATACCCACTCGTAGTCCAGAGCTATGGGAATCTCCTCCAGAGCCTCCCCGCCCTCCTCATATTCTGGATTCCGGCACATCATAACGTTGTCAAACAGAGCGTCTGCATTGGCGGTCCGAAACGACGTCTCCTGTTCTCCAAACGCCTCCTCAAAGGCCTTTTTCTGCTCTTCAAAGGAAGAAATCTCCGCCTTCTCTCCGGCCGCCGGCTGTCCGAACACCTCCAGAAACTCCGGCGTCACGTTGAATTCAGACACATACTCCAAACGGCAGGAAACAGCCGTGTCAAGGGCCTCTTTTACCGCCTGCTTCACACGCTCCCTCCTGTCTTCCTGCGCTTCTCCGGCTGCCGGGGAAACTGCTTCCCCCAGCCGCTTAGACAGCGTGTCCCCTGTCAGGAAGGGGAACCGGGCCGTACGCCCGCCGTCTCTGATTTCAGGCTTTAAAAAAGTCAGCCGTCCGCTCTCCTCAGAAAGCAGACGGTATTTTTCTTCAAAGGAACGGATATGGGCCTCTCCCTCCGGGCAGAGAGCCGTTTTATCCACTGTCTTTTCTCCCTGCTCCAGCCGGATAGCCGTCTTAATCTGAAAGTCCTTCCGCCTGGTTCCGTTATATTTTACATAAATGGTCTCTGCCATGGCCTACTCTCCTTTTTTCCAGATAATAAGAAAGGAATCCGCAAAATTAGCAAACTGTCCGTTCTCACAGGCGGCCTCAAACTCGGCTCCCACGTCGACGGACGGATACTCCGGGAAATCATACAGCGTATGGATTCCAGCCAGCTCCCCCTTTGACGGAAGGCAGCGGTCTGAGTAAATCACAGTCGGAACCCGGTAATCCGGCATGGGATAGTAAAAGGCGCATCCGGGAAACAGCGCGGACAGGCGGTTTCTTGTAAGACTTACCTGATCCCTCTTCCCTCCGGCCAGATATTTCAGTCCGAACCGGTTGCAGACGGCGGCTGCCACCGTTCCGCCAGGCTTTGCCAGATCCCGCAGGATTTCCGCCCACTGGTCCTCAGGCTCTTGAAAGCCCCCTGCACAGACCACATAATCGTATCTCTTTCCCGCCTGAAGCAGCTCCCGCAGCGGACCTCCCACGCAGGAAACAGGCGCTCCCTCAGAGGTATCCGGAAATCTCTCCCTGACTATATCCAGCTGTTCCTCAGACTCGTCCCACACCGTTACCGCTTTTACACGTCTTTTAAAAAGCCCTGTCAGAGCGCCGTAATCGGCTCCCACCTGCAAAAGCTCTCCGTCTGCCTGAAACTCATACCACTCCAGAAGGTTTTCCCTGAGAGGAGAGAGGGCCATAAAGCAGTCCAGATCCACGCAGCTGTTCAGGGCCGCCGTCCTGTCGTCCCCGTATTCCCTTATAAGGGAAATCAGTTTCTTATTTAAGTCCTTCATGCTCCGCCTCCTTTACTCTCCCGCCCTGGTAAGCTTCGTCTCCACCTGAGACTCCATGTCGTAGACGCCTACTGTATTCTTGTTGGAAATGACGGTAATGTTCGCCACGTCATAGAGGCGGTGGTACACCACGTGCTCCCCGTTCTCAAAGCCGGTGCAGCTCATGGACAGAAGGTACTCTCCGCCCTGCAGAGTCATTTTCTGGGTGAAGGATACCTCGTAGACGTCCCCCTTCTTCACAGGCTTCACATCCGTTCCCTCAAACATGGTGTTGGTTCCCGACAGATCCGTGCCCTTTTTGTCCTTGA
>ERZ791871.1889-NODE-1889-length-16261-cov-7.662718_pt1 | contig 16261 bp, 10 predicted proteins | sample MGYA00510280_ERZ791871 | MGnify/ENA primary metagenome ERZ791871 (study PRJEB30046, sample SAMN00792111) | human gut metagenome | study: EMG produced TPA metagenomics assembly of the A metagenome-wide association study of gut microbiota in type 2...
GCTTGCATATTCCTTGATGATCAGATATCCGCATCCCCCGATGAAAGCGAGGAAGATGAATGCTACCAAAATCAGCAATTTCTTGGGAGAGGAAGCTTTGAGAGGAACAGTTGCCGGTTCGATAATGGTGTAGACCGGTGTCTGTTCCTGTATTCGGAGTTTATCCTGTTCGAGCTTTTGCGCTAACGTGTTATATACATTGAACGTAAGAGTCATTTCGTTGCGTAAACGCTCTTGCTCGGTGCGGTAACTGGCGGAGATAATGTTCTTGTTACCGTCTTCAAAAGTTGCATAAGCCTGCTGTGCTTTGTAATAGGCACTGCGGGATTCTTTTAGCACTTTTTCTGTAAATTCCAGATCTTTCTTTGCTTTCTGCGTCCGGTAATGTGTGATATAGGTCTGTAACTTTATCACGATACTGTGCGCCACGTCTGCTGAGATCAGCGGGTCTTGCATGCTGACACCGAGAGTAACGACTTGTGTTTTTTTATCGACATAGACGGTGATGCGCTGGCGTAGGTTTTTCAGTACATCCTCTTGCTTGTGGGTGAGTTGGAAGGGATTGAGATCTCCATCGTTCTCTTCGTTACCGGAGAAGAACGAACGGAGGGCTGCTATTCCTTTTAGGGGCGCTTTCATAAGGATGCTCCACCAAGCGAAGCGCTGATGGCCGGCTATGTAATCATATAGAGTAGTCGTGTACTTTTTCTCCTTGTCGGTTACCTTTTCGGGAAAGAGCTCCAACAGAAAAGGTGTACTGTGCACAATATCAGGATAGAGGTTGGGTGACAAAGCATCCTGGCCGGAGGCTGAACCGAGGTCTATTCCTGCCATGGCTGCCAGTCCGCCGAGGTTGCTCATCTTGCTTGTGGCATCGGTGGTTTCGGGAGCCAGTTTCACCGTTGTGGTGAATTCTTTGGGTATGCTGAAAGCAATGATGAGTCCCGCCACTGTTGCAATTCCGCAGCATTTTATGAAGAAACGTCGTTTTTTCCACAGGTAGCCGGAGAGGGCGATCAAATCGATCTCCGATTGTGGAGACGATGGGGTATGATTGTTCTTGTCCATTTATTTACTTTAAAAGATTGATCATTGATGTTATCATGGCAGCCATTGAGGTGACGGAACTGCCGACACTCATGATTTCTGCCAGGCTTGCTCGGCGGTCGCGTTGTGTCTTGGCGGGGACTACGATTTCGCAGCCAGGCTCGACTTTGGGGTAACGTTTGAAGAAAATCATTTTACGTTGTGTGGTCGCCACTTTTCCGTTCATGTAGATAACGATGGGATATTTGCGGGCAATGTCGTTGTAGCCGCCAGCCTGTGAGAGACAGTCACGGACGTCCATTCCTTTTGTATAGGTCACACTGTTAGGATAGGTAACGGAACCGCTCACCTTCACCGTACTTTGCTGTTGGGGGATGTAAAGCACATCTCCGTCGCGTAACACAAGGTCGTCGGCACTTCCCGGATGGGCGAGCGCTTTTTGTAGGTCGATGCCTACGGGATACTCCTTCAGGTTGGCAAGCGAAACGGAGATCGAGTCACGGCTTTGCTTGCTATTGTTACTCAATTGTAAGAGAGTTTCGATTTGGCGCAACTCATCTGTCGTCAGTTTACGTTTTAGACTGGCTCCCCGCACATAGGCGTCTGGAGTGATGCCGCCCGATTGTGCAATCAGTTCGCTTAAACGCGTATTCTTTTTCTTTAAAGTATAGTTGCCGGCAAAAGTAATCTCGCCTCCGACTTTCACTACTTGTTGCTTTTGGTAACCGGGTGAGAAACGGACGAATACTTCGTCGAATGGTTCGAGGGTGAAAAGCGTATCGCCGGAGGTTACTGCCAGTCCTTCGTCGAGGGTGAAGTTAAATGTCTCGGCTGTCTGGTTACTGCTCCGGGTGGCGGACGGATCTTTGAGCCGTCGTGCCACTTCTACGTTGATGATTGAGGCTGCTTCGCGCAGGCCGCCGGCGAGGACGATAACATCCTCTACTGTCAGATTCTTGCGGAAGGGCAATACGGTATCGGGAGCGTTGACTGCTCCGCTCACTTTGACGGTATAAGGTTCATGGAGGTCAAACAGGGAAGGGATATATAGTTGGTCCTCCTTCTGTAGTTCGATGTCAGGAACCTTCCCGTTCAAAATGTCTACAATATTGATGGCGATAACCGAACTGGTGAAGTCTGGGTTGAGCCTTGTGATCTGTGCGCGTCCTACAAATTCGTCTCCTTTAAGTCCCGAAGCCTGTTCTATCAATTGTTTGACAGTATGTACGTCCGGACTCAACTCATATTCGCCAGGACGCCAGACTGCACCGGAAATGATGATTCGGTTATCGTAGTAGGGGATGACTGAATCCACCATCAGCGAATCGCCGTCTTGCAGCACAAATGTTTGGAATTGTTCTTCGTTAACTGTGGCAATCTTGTAGCGGTCGCCGGCTTTGCGTTTCACTCGTATACTGCCAGTGTAGGCATCTCCTGTAAAACCACCTGCCATGTCGAGCTGGTCGGCAAGTGTCTCTCCTCGTCGAAGTTCGTATGTACGGTCTCTTTTCACTTTACCACCGGCGGTGACAAGCTGTTCGTAGGGACCGATAATGATCATGTCGTTGTCTTCCAGACGTATATTCGTTTCATATTTACCATTCAGCAGATAGTCGTATACATCGAGGCTGGCGATCTCTTTGCTGTTCCGGTATACTTTTATGTTTCTCAGTGATCCGATATCGTTTACTCCTCCTGCTGCATAAAGGGCGTTGAAAAGCGTGGCGAGAGATGAGAGTGTATAGGTCCCGGGTGCGACGGCTTCGCCGACAATATTGACTTTAATGCTGCGAATTTGCCCCAGTCCGACAGAAACGAATGTATTAGGTTGACTGCCGTCAAGCGTTGCCATGATTTTACCCAATTCCTGCCGGATGCGATTCTCTGCCGCCTCGATAGTCAGTCCGCTTAGGGATACGGGACCGACATTGGGGATCAAGATCGTTCCGTCGGGAGAAATACTGAGTTTCAAGTTCAGTTCCGAATCTCCCCATACATTGATCAGCAACTCGTCTCCTGCTGATAGAACATAATTTTTAGGCGTCGGCATATTCAGATCCGGTTCGAATGTCAAATTCTTATCGGAAAAGATCTCACGCCCAAAAACAATATTTTCCAAAGGCTGCTTTGGTTTATGTTCGTCGCGTTGCTCTGTCAGTGGGAGAAGTGCTTGCTGAGTAGGATGGGAACGGTCGGATACGGTATTTTCTGTAGCAGGCTTAATGATTTGGTTGATACCGGTTTGTTCTGTCCTGTGTTTGGCTATTTCTCTTTGTATTTGTTCCTCTGTCATCCCGGCAGCACGGGCTTTATCAATTAATTCCTGTGGGATTTGTGCCTGTATGGCAATTGATATTAGCAGGAGCAGGAATCCAATGATACATTGTGGCAGATACCGTTGTCTTGTCCTTTGACGACCTAACGGCTTTCGATGGCATAATACAGCTTGTTTTTTGTCAAGATTTTTCATATTACTTTTTCTATTGTTTGAACGATTCGTTGGCTTGCAGTTCCGTCTCCATAGGGGTTTACTGCTTGGCTCATACGGTTATAATAGGTATTGTCATCCAGTAAGTGGGACACTTCAGTTACAATCCGGGCGTAATCTGTTCCTACTAACTTCACTGTCCCTGCGTCAAGTGCTTCCGGCCGTTCTGTTGTGTCACGCATGACAAGCACCGGTTTTCCCAAACCCGGAGCCTCTTCTTGTATGCCTCCGCTATCGGTTAGGACAAGTGTCGACTTCTCCATTAGATAGACGAAAGGAAGATACTCCAAAGGCCCTATAAAGAACAGGTTAGGGAGATAAGCATTTCCGAATATTTCGTGAATGGGCTTCCTTACATTTGGGTTCAAGTGCATAGGGTAGACAAAGTCTACCTCCGCATACTGCTCTGCCAGAGTCTTTATTGCCCGGCATATTTGGATAAATCCATCGCCGAAGTTTTCCCGGCGATGACCTGTTATTAAAACCAGTTTGCGGCTGTTTTGTTCGGCAAGTGGAGTTGTTTCATAACCTGCAGACATCAGTTCGGTGTCAAGTTGCTTAAGTAGGGTATTCATTTCTTCCGGCCAAGGACTGTAGATGTTGTGCGTGCGTAACCCTGCTTCTACATGACCGACCGGTATTTGTTGGTAGAAGGCCGCGAGTGCTGAAGCTGTCGAAGTTGTGGTATCTCCATGGACCAGGACGATATCTGGTTTCGCTTCCTGCAGAACTCCTCTCATTCCTGTCAGTACCCGGGCTGTTATATCGTATAGGTCCTGTCCTTGCCTCATTATGTTGAGATCGTAATCGGGTCGGATATTAAAAAGCTTTAGGACTTGGTCCAGCATTTTCCTGTGTTGTCCGGTAACACAGACGATGGTTTCAAATTTATTTTTTTTCTGTTGGAAAGCTTTTACTAATGGTGCCATTTTAATTGCTTCAGGACGGGTACCGAAGACGAGCATTATTTTCTTCATGTTGTTTCTGTTTAGATTTTTCCAGTCTTGACCAGTATCAAGAATTTGATTAAATGTATTTGTCGTTTGATGCGCGAAGGTTGTTTCAATAGGCGGTATGCAAATTCGAGATTGTGCTTTATCCACCATTCGGGTGCTCGTTTCACGTTCCCTGTATAGACGTCGAAACTTCCTCCTAACCCTTGGTAAATTGCGGGATGTGCCTGATACATTTTTTCCATCAATAACTCTTGTTTGGGTGATCCCATTGCAACGAATATGACATCCGGCTGTTTTGTCTTGATGTCTTCGATCAGTTCTTCCTGTTCTGTCTCTGTTTGTATGTATCCGTTACGGTACCCCGTTATCTGTATTCCGGGAAAGTCTTCTTTCAATCGGGAGATGGTCTTCTCTATTACGGGCTGTTTACTCCCGACCAAGTAGAAGGTTTTTTCTTTTTGATACAGAGTTGTTATAATCTTCAACCACAGTTCGCATCCCGCGATCTTGACGGCATCCACGGCTCCGTGCTGCCGCACTGCCATAACTGCTCCTATGCCATCGCAATATCCAATATTCCTGTTTACAATATCTTGTATTTGCTCGTTCGCATGCAGTATCTTCTCCGCATTTATCGCTACTAATATCCCTTTATGTTCCTCCACATATTCCAGCAAACTGGAATCTGAGGGAAAGGGGTGGACTTTTATTCCGTTTAGTTGTATTCTGTTGTCGTTCATGATTGTTGCATTAATTGTCCGAATTTTTTGGTCTGAATACCTTCTTTGATTATTCTGGCAGGATTACCGGCTACGATGCAGTTGGCAGGTATATCTTTTGTAACGACAGATCCGCTTCCGACAATTACGTTATCGTTAACTTTTACTCCACACATGATGATCGCATTTACGCCAATAAAACAACGTTTACCAATGTAGGTGTCGGCTTTAGCAGGTTTGGAAAAGTCATGAGCTAAAATAACAGCTCCAGATGCAATGAAGCTTTCTTCTCCAATGTGTACTCCTTTGGGATTACTTTTATCGAGTTTGGCACCAAATGAAAGTTTTGCGCTTTTATCAATATTCATTTGATAGATTCGTGTATAAATAAAATGCATCCCGAAGGTGATACAGTCTCTGATTATTTCTCTGATTTTTACTATCATAGTTGCTGTTTTAAACTGGTGATGTCAATCCATTTACTCATTTGATCTGTCAGTTCTGGGGTAATATTACTGATGACGTCTGGAGTAAAAGTCATTTCTCCAAAGATAGGGGATCCGTTGATAAGATATAAATCTACTCTAACGAAAGGAAAGGGTTCAGATAAACGTGAAGCAATTGATATCATTTCTTCTAATGCGCTTGGACGAGGAATTATATCTGATATCGGACAGCGAGAATTTACAAATTCAGGATAGGCATTCCAATCCATGTCATAAACCATAACCGAATAATTATGTGTGTTTTCTTCCCTGTCTGAATAAATAACGACATATTTAGGAACTCCATTAAAGCAAAAAAATTTGTAATCGATGAGTGATTGTTCGCTTTTTTTTGTCTGCTCCATAAATTTTTCTGCAATAATAAGAGGTTCTATCTGTGTATAATGTAATTGTCCGGTTAATTCTCCATATGGAAATTTTAACCATTTATTTAATTTATGATTTGTCTCTTTTATATTTAGGATATTTTTATCCTTTACTATAATATTTGTTGCACAGCTATTTGTCGTTTTTAATACAAAGGATTTTGGCAATAGGCTATAGTCGATTTCTATAGCTGAATTGTATATACCATAAATTTTGTTTACATATTGTTCTCCGCATCTATCAATCACATATTCTCTTACTCTGTATTTGTCGGCTAATTTACTCCACATAGAAGTGTCAGAATAAAGTGATAGCCATAGAATTTTTTCCATAAATGACTGTGGCTTCTTTAGATTGGGGAACTTTTTATAATCTTTACAATATCTGATCTTCCAAATTATATTGGGAAATTTCTTTAATAAAGGGGAGAATGGAGTTGCAATTTTTATAAGAACTGACTTGATAAAAATATTCATATGAATTTTTATTGATTAATATATGTTGAATTATAGATTGAATTTAGAAAAATGTAGTTCTATTTTTCTAATGATTGATATAGATGATCCAATTGTTTTTCTATTGCTGGAGGATAGAATTTTTCTGCTTTCTTTCCAGATTGATGTCCCATTTCTGAAAGATATTCTGGATGATCGATTAAAAATAGGATTGCTTCGTAAAGTTGTTTCTTATTTCCAGGTTCAATAAGAATACCGTTAACATTGTTTTCAACAAGATCTGTAATACCTCCAACTGGTGTTGCAATTATGGGCAGTTGGTAGGACATGGCTTCAAGAATGGATATACCAAATGATTCAAAAATAGAAGGATGGACAAATATGTCAGCAGTTCGGAATAATTTTTCTTTTCTTTCATTGTCTACCCATCCATGGTATTTGATAAAAGAAGAAAGTTGATGTTGCTGTATGAATTCATTCATAGTTTTTGTATCTCCTGTACCTCCAATATGGTAGATAATTTTGTTTTGCAACATTTCTTTGTTTTTCGCAAAACATTCTAATACATCAAATATTCCTTTTCTACTATCTATAGCTCCAATGAAAAGAAGATGGAGCTTTTGGTCGTTCTTTTTAATGGGACCAACACTGGGCTTATAGGTGACATTGGGAAGGAGAAAAATATTATTATTGAGTTTTTGTTCTTTTAAATAATCGATAAAATAATTAGAAACAGTCACCAATACATCTGCTTTATGGCAGACAAATCGAACAAAAGATTGGTGATTCTCGTAGAATTGTTCAAATTTTGCTCCATGTATATGTAAAATGACTTTTTTTCTGAAAACTTTAGCACAAAATACATAAATCGATTGACGATAAAAATCAGTAAATGATGCTGTATGTATATGCACAATTCGGATTGGTTTGAATATACAATAATAGCAACATCGTAATAAGGCAGATATGCTTAATGCTGTTTTCTTAAACAGATTTCCTTCTTGATGTGAAGCAATGAAATTAAATTTCTTGAACATCTTTGAATAAGATTGTATGAGGATTGCAATCCCTCCTTTGCCGTTTGTGTCAGTTCCTATAGTTAGGATATTTTTACTTTTATTGGATATCATGATTAAAATAAAGATGATTACTAATTACCCAGTAAACTCCTAACAGTGGAGCTAATTGAGTTGAAAAAAAAGCATGTCCTGCTGTATAGGCGATTCCTAACCATAGTATACTTCCTATACTTGTTATAAATGATAAAGAATTCCGACTTCTTTTTATAAAAAAAGGTCGGATGAACTGGAATACTAAAAAAAGTTGTGCAAGGATGATAAGTCCTCCCAGAACAAATCCGAAGGATAATATGATATCGTAAAAATCAGATTCTATATTTTTTACTTTTTCTTCTGGGTCGTATATGCTTGCTACGGCAAATCGTCCTCCTGAAATACCCTTACCCAAAAGAACCTCTGTTAAGTTGAATTCAGAAATAACTTGTTTACCGGTATTGATCAATTGCTCTCTTGATGATACTAACGAATTAGCTGAAAAGCGTTCAAGTGTAAAATTATCATATTGAATAATAGTTTCATATGTTATGATAGCAGAATATACGATAGCGATTGACATACAAAATATTATAAGTATCCGGGTTTGCCATCGGAGCTGAATAAGGCTGTCTTTGAAAAAAAAGAAATAGCCTAAGAAAAGTCCCCAATCTGTCAGAATTCCAATAATACCGACACGAGAACCGATAAGAATTGTTCCGACTGATGCAATAAATGTCAGTAAAAAATAAAATACATTCCGTTTGTAAAAGGAATACCAAATACAAAGTAATACAGCTAGAACCATATATACTCCCAATGCATTGCCGTCTGCGTAATATCCAGAGTATCCGAATCCAAATTTATCACTGTATGAAAGAATCCCGGTTTGTGTAATCATAGAGAATATATTAATTGCACCTATAAGTGAAGTTGTATAAACAACAAGTCTGATTAATTTCTCAAGGCTGAATATTTTACGGTAATAATAAAAATAAAAAAGGATGCAGAAGGTGTAGACAAACTTGAATAGATAGTCTATGTCCATTGCTGCATCTATATATTTTCCTGTAAAAGACCAAATAGCAAATGCCATTGAAATTAGGATTGTAATAATCCAAAATAAGAGAGTTAATAATGTGCTTAAATTTTTTAGTAAAAACTTCATAGTTAGGCATAATATGAATCCTCTAAAAGCTATTCCGATTGGTAAATGCACTCCTTTAAATTCCTGGATGTATCCATTTGCTGAGTCAAAAAAAATAGAAATGAAAAATAATATAAAAGGAAGTACTTGTATATAGAAGTTGTCTATGCTTATGGAGATAGGCTTAGCTATTGTAAATGTTTTCATATTCTTCCGTTATGTGTTTAATTGTAAACCTCTTGGCATTTGCAATGCCTCGTAAAATTAATTTTTCCCTATATTTATCATCTGAGATAAGTTTTTGAAATCCTTTTCTAATGGAGCTTACATCATAAGGATTGATATAGTGAGCTGTATTTGCTGCTATTTCTGGGATAGAAGTTATTTTACTGGTTAGTAAAACTCTTCCAGTAGCATTGGCCTCTATTATAGGCATTCCAAAACCTTCATATAAAGAAGGAAAACTGACGATGTCACATTCTTGGTATAATCTAATGATATTTTGAAAGGGAATATCCAAATAATTTTTATATTGGATATGATTCTTTTTTAATTGCTCTATATGTTCTTGTTTTAAAATCCCTACAATGATTAGTGTACAGGGTATATTGCGTAATGCTTTTATTGTGCGTAGCAGATTTTTGCGCATGCCTGTTCCAATATGGAGGATATGAGGATTTTCTTTTCGGAATTCTTTTGGGTGAAAATGAATAACTTCATTATAGGGATTATAGACAATGCTGATTTTATTTTTTACTCTTGGAGTTATCTGTTTGATTTCATTCGCTGTATATTGGGAAATACAGGTGATATGTTTGGCAAAATGATTAGGCAGAATGAACCAGAACCATTTTCTAATAAATCGCTTTAGGAAAGATGATGATTGTAATAGAGTTCCTGTATCATGCCAAGTGAGAATTACATTACCTTTTAAAAATAGAGAGATATAAGCTATCTCAGGTGAAAAAATGTGATTGATATCTCCTTGGTGTTTTTGAGCGAACCTAATATTTCGAATGATTCCTTTCCAGGTATTTCCGTGTTCAGGCAAAGTAATAACTTTTAATCCTGATATTCGGGATGCAAGCGAATATGCCAGTTCTTCTATACTGTTAAGTCCTGTCGACTTTTTACGTAAAAATAAGGCCTTTGAACACATTGTTATGATTTTGTAGTTTGAATGGTACGAATTGCTTTTTTGTAAATAAGAGAACGCTCAGCCGTCTTTAGTCCGACTGTCAATAGTACGATGGTGGTTGAACTTACAGTAATAATACATATAAGTATAAATCCGGTGAATGTGTCAGGAATATATTGGGATAGCCCTGTCGGAATAATAGCTGCAAGTATGAAGACTAAGAGACTTCGACCAATCACTTCTATGATGAAGTTGGAAATATGCATAGGTATTAATGCATTAAGTATCCATATTCGTGCTATTAAAGCAATGAGTTCTGTTAGGATAGATATATACATGACTGTATAAGGTGGATATCCGGATTTTAATACAATATAGGATATTGGTATATCCAGCAATGTAATCACTAAAATTATGGTTTGAAATAGTTTTATTTTTCCTTTTGCTTGTATAGCAGTGGCTACAGGTCCAGTTATACTGTTTATTAAAGTTACAATCAATACCAATCGTAAAAACATGACAGTATATTCAGGTACAATACCTAGCCAAAGATGTAATATATAAGGAGTTTTGATAAGTACAGGTAATGTTAAATATAGTAAGAGGAAAAATGAATAACGGGAACTATTATGTACTAATACCATCATTGAATTTGTATCTCCCATTGCATATCGTTTAGTTATTTGCGGTTTCATTGCAATTTGGAAGTTTGATACAAAATTATAAATTCCGGCATTTACTTGATAGGCTACACCACGTGCAGCGTTTACTGCAGGTCCGAAAAATAGATTGATTAGTATATTTATTCCTTGCATTTTGAGTGAATATCCGATGTTACCTAAAAAGCTCCATCCGGCAAAGCTTAACATTTTATGTAGTAATTGTTTATCTATGTCATTTCGAAACTTACATTCTTTAAAATACTTTTTGCAATATAAAGTATACATGATGCTTACCAATAAAGTGACGAAAGACATTAAGATTGCATATAAAATTAGTTTATCTGACGCTGAGCCCTTCAACAAAAAAACAATCGCTAATTGTAATATAACTTCAAGTATACTTACATAGGCATATACTTTCATATGTTCGTGGGCTACTATACTGGCATTATAGGGAACGCTGAATATTTTAATAATGAATGTCAGGATTGAGAATTGGAACACCCAATTTGCAGCAATTATTCTTGAAGTTGGTATATTCATTTTATGATTAAGAAACCATAGACCTACTGTTTCTGCTAATATAAATAGGAAAAAAATAATAATCAGGTGAATGATAAGAGATGTGGAAAAAACTTTTTGTAGTTGTTGTCCATCATTTTTCCCTAATTCGTAGGTGAGAAACCGTTGAGAAACATCAATCATTCCCACATTTAGAAACTGGAACATTAATACAATGCCACCTACTACGTTGTATATGCCATAATCATCTATTCCCAAGACATTTAAAACGACTCTGGATGTGTAAAGTGATACTAATAGGATGACTAGTGTCCTGAAATATAAGAATAATGTATTTTGAGCTATCCGTTTGTTCGTATTGTGAGACATACTTTTTATTCTATAATTTCTTAAACACCCCGCAAAAATCCAATATCACTTTTTCTTCGTTGTGAGGTAATGTTTTGAATTCTTTGTGGGAGACGAGGAAGGCGACGATGTCGGCGCGGGTGTAGGCGGATTTGTAGTCGGTCAGTTTGAAGACTGCATGTTCGTGAACGTTGGGTTCGACGATCAGGATGTCGGTATCGGCTGAACGTTGGAGAACTTTCGAGGTGATGTATTTGGCTGGTGATTCGCGCAAGTCGTCGATATCAGGCTTAAAAGAAAGGCCCATCAGAGCTACTACCGGTTTACGATGATGCTCAAGGAAGAAGCGGAGGATGGCGTTTTCGATTTTTTCGGCGCACCAGAATGCTTTGTAATTATTGATTTCGCGTGCTTTCGAGATAAGTTGCGACTCGTAGGGAAATTCGGATGTCAGGAAATAAGGATCTACGGCGATGCAATGTCCTCCCACGCCTGAACCTGGTTGCAGAATGTTGACACGCGGATGTTTGTTGGCGAGTTCGATCAGTTCCCAAACGTTGATACTTGCCTTGTCGCAGATCAGCGACAGTTCGTTGGCAAAAGCTATTTGGACGTCACGTGACGAATTTTCCGTCAGTTTGCACATCTCCGCTGTCCGGGCGTTTGTCCGGTGGAGTGTCCCTCTGACAAAGTGGCGATAGAATTGTATCGCCTTTTCAGTTGATTCGGAGTTGATTCCTCCGATGACCCGGTCGTTCTGCATCAGTTCGTAGATGACATTGCCTGGTAAAACGCGCTCCGGACAATAAGCGATATATATTTTTCCTTCCAGTTCCGGACGCAAAGCGTAGAGCAGATTTGCCATCTTTTCGGTGGTCCCGACAGGTGAAGTCGATTCGATGACGAAAAGATCCCCTTTCTTAAGAAAAGGTGCGACCATACGTGTAGCGGCTTCGACATATGAAATGTCCGGTTCATGATTTCCTTTGAACGGAGTTGGTACGACGATCAGGTATACATCGCTTTCTTCCGGAACATCCGATGCTTTCAGCTTACCGAATTCCATGACTTTCGAACACAACTCCTGTAATCCAGGTTCCACAATATGGATAATACCTCGGTTTGTCATTTCCACTACTTTCGGATTTACGTCGACCCCGATAACTTGAATGCCGCTTCCGGCTGCGATAATAGCTGTAGGCAGGCCGATATAGCCCAATCCCATAAAACATGCTTTCATTATTTGTATTTTTTCTAAATTCGTTTAACCCACTCTTTTCCGTTTAAAAATTCTTTTTTGTTTCCGGCCTTTTCAAACCAAATGCTTAATATTATCCAGATCACGATGTTGCCGGCAAATACGATATTGATATTCACGAACGACACGAGTAAGATATTGAGGCTACTGAATAGACTGGCGATTACGACGATACTGATCATCGCCTTGTGTGCGCTCATCCCCATATCGAGGAACTTATGGTGGATGTGATTACGGTCCGGTTTGAATAGTGACCGATGGCTGCGTGCCCGTACGATCATTACGCGAACAACATCGAACATCGGTACGATCAGTGTCGAGAAGGCGACCACGATGGCACCGGCGGAATAGTGTGCAACATCCGGATTGTAAGATGCATAGCGGATGGCGAGGAATACCAGAATATAGCCCAATGTCAAGCTCCCCGTGTCACCCATGAATATTTTCCTCCCGTGATCAGCCTGTCCGAAGACGTTGTAATAGAAGAAAGGCACCAGCACTCCAAGAGTCGCGAACGACAGCAGGGCGTATATCCACATTCCGTTAATCAAGAATAGACTGCCAAGCACGAGTAATGCCGAGCCAGTCAGCCCTGAAGCCAATCCGTCGATTCCGTCGATCAGGTTGATGGCATTGGTGATAAATACAATTACGAGGATAGTAAGCGGAATACCGATCCATGATGCCAGTTCGTGTATTCCGAATAACCCGTAGAGATTGTTGATCCATAGTCCCGACAATGGCAGGAGCAAGGCTGCCACAAGCTGTACCATGAACTTCTTTGTATAACGCATTCCCACTAGATCGTCTTTCAGCCCGGCGAGGTAGAGCAAGATCACCCCGCAGACCAACAGGTAGAATTCTGAAAGAGTATGTGTGAGTAACCATAGCGGTATTTGCTGTCCGTGCATGTATTCCGCGCAATAGAGTGCGGAAACAAATGAGAGGGAGAACAGGATTGATGGGGCGAAAGACAATCCTCCCAGCCTCGGGATAGCTTCTTTATGTACCTTCCGACTGTCCGGAAGGTCGAAAAGTCGCTTTTTCAGCGCGACGACCAAAATCCTCGGAATAATGATCATCGACATCAGGGCGGAGATCGTGAAGGCCAATAGAATCAATAGGTATATCATATAACAAATTTCGGTTTATATGTGACAAAGTTCGTCAGTCACATTAGATATGTTCTGGCGATTGTCCACTATTCTTATAGTTTGAGAAGTAACAAGAGGCAGGAATAAAACGTTTTGTCTTTTGATTGTAATTGTGGTATTTTAGAAACCGTTTCCTAAAAATAATGGAGAAAATACGGAGGGATGGGATTTGTATAATACGGAAAAGAACAAGAGGTATGGGTTATGATTCAACCTATGCCCGCAAGTCATTTCCTAAGCAGAATGCATTATAGTATGTTAATAAGGAAAAGAATATTTAGCGAGTGCTAAAATGCTGTTTTCGGCAGTGGTGAAAGAGCATTATATGGCCTTCTATCGCCTCAGTGTGTGAAGGTCGGTATTCAATGAAGCATTCTTTCGCATGAACCATCTGTCTGGCAGTTATCCGACTTCTTTTTCATGCCAATCCATTTTTAATTTCATGCCAGTCTATTCGCAAATGCATGCCAGTGCATATAAAACTCCATGCATGTTACTTAATGGATGGAGTTTATCGGCTTGCATTTGTCCTGTAATTATAACCGGAGACATCGGTTTGACGTTTTGGAAGATGTGTCAAATTGACATTACCGGACGCGGATGACGCAGAATACCGATATTTGACACCCTCAGGGAATTTATTTTTTTCTCAAGAACTTTTTGCCTAACCACTTTCTTACCGGTTCGTCGTAAAGTTTCAGGCAGAGGTAAGCCAAGGCGATACTGCCGGCGTAGACCATTATTGCCATAGGCCAGATTTCTGCGAAGGTATAGAGTTCGTTGTCGATTAGCCAAGCATAGAATAGGTACATGATCGGGTAGTGGACGGCGTAGAGTGGATAGGATATATCACCTAAGAATTTACATATTTGCGTCGAACGTTTGTCCGTAGTTTTGCCGGAGGCTCCAAGCCAGACAAGGACGGGGAAAATGAGGATGATACAAGCTGCCTCGAATAGTCCGTTGAGGCTGATAGGAGCAGTGTCTACTTTTATGTAAGGCACACAGAAGAGGATCAGTAGAACGATCGAGCAAATCCAGAAAGCACCTTTCATTTGGAACGGTTTAAACTTGCGGGATAATAACATTCCTAACGAGAAAGGAAAGAGCATACGTAGAGAACCTCCGAGGAAATTCACGCCGTCAAGCGTCCAGCCTACACCGATCATGTCATATCCCGAAACATCGAATAGAGTGAATCCGGCAAGCCCTGTCCCCAAAAGAACGACGAGTACGGTCAAGGCTTTAGTGGAAAGGCGGTGAATGAAAACCGCGTAAAGGATGTTGCCGATATATTCGAAAAAGAGCGACCAGCTTGGACCGTTGAGCGGGAACATTTCGCCATTGCCGCGTACTTCATATCTCGCACCGGGTAGGGCGGGAATGAAAAACATCGCACAGAGCGTGGATAGCATCACTGCTGAGATTGCCACATGTTTACCGTCCCATTGGACACTGCCTTGTATGAGGAAAGCGATCGCTCCCAATATCACTCCCATGATAATCATCGGATGGAGACGGATTAGGCGACGTTTGAAAAAGTTACCGGTAGTCATGGTCTTTCCCAAACGGTCGTCATAGGCGTAACCGATCACAAAACCTGAAAGGATGAAGAAAAAATCGACGGCCAGGTAGCCGTGATTGATCGTTGTGATAGGTGTTCCTCCGGCAGCAAACGAAAGACCTTCGAAAATGTGATAAAAGACAACTAGTAAGGCTGCTACCCCTCGCAGTCCGTCAAGAAGTTCGTAATGGGGTTTGGTATCCGCAAATGCGGCTGAAGAGATTGTTGTATCTGACATTGATATTGAATTAGATATTTGTAATATGTGGCAAAAGTATTCGTTTTTGGGGATAAAAAATTTGTCCTATGTCAAATTCGATTATCCGTTTGCCCGGAGCCTGCTGAGTGTAGAAAGTCTGATACCCAGGTAGGAAGCTATATATCCTAAGTTCACTCGCCGATATGCGTCCGGAAATTGTTCCTTGAACGCTTCGTATCGTTCCCTTGCCGACAAGGTCAAATGGTCTTTGTGGCTGCGATGCAAACGCCTGTATTCGTTTTGATGAATGATTCTTCCCCAGTTGCACAGTTCGATGTTAGTTTCAAAAAGATGTGTCAGAGTAGCCAGCGATATCCGGTAGGCTTCCACCTCTTCCAGCGTTTCAACGTATTCTTCGCTTATCTTTCCGTAATACAGTTCATCCATACTGAACACAATGCTTCCTTCTCCGGCAAACGATGTCGTAACCTCCTCTCCGTCTACTAGCCAGAAGGAACGTGTTATTCCCTTCTCGATGAAAAAGGCGGATTTGCAATATGTGTCTGCTTTTATCAGCTGATACTTTTTAGGGAAGCGGCAGCAAGTTACGTTCTCTTTCAATACTTGAACGGTATCGTCGGAGATAGGAAACAAAGAGTTTATTTTATTTAATATATTTG
>ERZ791871.1926-NODE-1926-length-15897-cov-3.843707_pt1 | contig 15897 bp, 18 predicted proteins | sample MGYA00510280_ERZ791871 | MGnify/ENA primary metagenome ERZ791871 (study PRJEB30046, sample SAMN00792111) | human gut metagenome | study: EMG produced TPA metagenomics assembly of the A metagenome-wide association study of gut microbiota in type 2...
GCAAAGGTACAGCAATCCCGTTGAATGGCAAAACATCTCCAACCGAAAGTTTTTGGTATCCACCTTCGAAATTTGTTTTCAGAATCTTTGCTTATTCGTATTTGCAGATGTGCATTATACCAATTTTCTTTATAGTTGCAAGGGACGTTCCTTAATGCTCGCAAAGCTCCGCTTACCACTTGAACCCTTGCAGCTATAAAGAAAATTGATATTGAAAATTCACGCAAACCCGAGATAAGCAAAGACTCAGAAAGCAAATTTACGAAAGGAGGAAAAACACAAAAATAAATGTTTCCGAAAAAATTTAAACGCACCCCTCAAAAAAGCTTCAGATCTTGAAAGCAAATTTTATGATCGGTTGTAGTTTAAAACATTAAAATTAAAAAGTTTGGAAGGAGAAAATTTTATGAGATACGTAATTGGAATTATTGCAGGAGTTGTTTTGATCATGGGAGCTGTTGGTGGAATGGAGAATGATACATTAAATATTACTTATAGTCTGAAGATGATGGTGATCGGAGTGATTTTAATTTATGAATGTTATATAATAGGGCAGAAAAAAAGGTAATTTGATCAAGAGATAGTTGCTATAAACTTTGATTCCTCGGAAATCAAAGTCAAACTGATTCAACTTGACACAAACATAATACTATAGAAAAATGAAATATGAATGGAGGGTAAAAAATGCACGAAAAAATTTATAAAGCTTTTCATCAGGATATTTCGATAGATGATTATAAAGAATTAGAGGAACTTATCGAATTGCACCAGTATATATTCAGGGATCTTTAACAGAATCAGTTGATCCAATACAAATTAGAGAGTTAATACCGACCCTGTTATATGCATATGAAAATTCAGATGCACATCCTATTGCAAAGGTTGCAGCATTCCATGCAATGTTTGAGAATATACATCCATTTCAAGATGGAAATGGGAGAACAGGAAGATTAATTTTAAATTATATGTTGGAAAAAGAAGGATATCCACCAATTGCATTAAAGCATGATGCCAAGCAGGATTATAAGAAATCTTTAGAAGAGTGGCAGGTTCGAGGAAATCCAAAAATGTTTCTGGATGTTGTTAAAAATTATGTATTAGACGAACTACAGGAAAGAATTCGTATAATAACAGTTACAAGAGAAACGATGAAAGTATTAAACATGGACTTGAAATATGAGAACAGCGAAAAACCGATGGAATTAGATGATGATTTAGAAATATAATGAAACAAAAGAAAAGACAGTTACTAAATTTAGTGACTGTCTTTTGCGTTGTCAAAATTTATAATAGATACTTTGCTTCCTGGGGAATCAAAGTAAAAAAGTAACTTATGTTCCTTGGGAACATAAGTGAAAATATCAGAATCCCCTTCTCGAACGGTTCCCAAAGGGAACCCCTTTTTTCTCCAACCGATCGTTTTATATTTTTCACCTCACTTTATAGCAAATGGACTTCTTAATTTACTTCCAAAGTCTTCACTTATCGGTTTGCTGATGTGCATCATAGCAGGATTTATACCTGTTACAAGGGACGTTCCTTAATGCTCACAAGCGATGCTTGCTCCGCTTACCACTTAAACCCTTGTAACAGGTATAAATCCTGCTATTGACAGATGCACGCAAACCCGAAAGATAAGTGAAGACTCAGAAAATAAATTAAGAAATCCATTTGCTATAAAGTGAGGTGAAAAATATAAAACGATTGTTTCCGAAAAACAAAATACGCTCCCCATGCAGAAAAAGATCAGATCTTGAAAATAAATTTTTCGGTTCTGAAAGTTAAGAAGCAAACAAATTCAAGTAATTATAAGGAGAAAAGAAAATGACAAAAAATGATATTGTTAACGAATTAAATAAAATGGGATATGAAGTAAGAGAAGAAAATGTTGTAAAAAATAGCGTAGAATTTTTGGGAATCAGTATCATTGATTCTGACAGATATATGATTCCAGTATTTTATGTAGAAGATATAATAACGAAAGCAGAGCAAAGCGGTGCAACAGTAAAAGAAATTGTAAGAGATATGCTTAAGATTCATAACGATGCATTACGTGAGAGTGAAGAATTAAACAAACCAATACACTTTAATAGAGAAGATTTTTTAAAACGACTTTATGTAGGAGTTCAAAAGGAAAGCAAAGAAGATATTGTAAAATGCAAAACAGAATTTGAAGGAATCGAAAAATATTTATTTTTGAGAATGGAAGCATTAAATGATGCAATTTACTCAGCAAAAATTTCAAAAAATATATTGAAAAACGTGGATGTTGACGAATCCGAAGCATGGGAAACAGCAGAAAATAATGTTAGAAAAGAAACAGAAATTATACAATTATCAGGATTTCCAATGAGTGCAGAAGAATGCGAAATGTTTGTAATTTCTAATAAGTCTAGATTCAGAGGAGCATCAGCAGTGTTAAATAAAAAAGTTATGAAAGCATTTGCAAATCTGGTAAATACAAAGAAAATTATGATACTTCCATCTTCTATCCATGAAATGATTTTGATTCCGTGTCACGATTGTGAATATGATATAGAAAGTTGTTCAGAAATTGTTAAACTTGTAAATGAAAATGAGGTAGAACTGACAGAGCAATTGACTGACAGAGCATATATTATTGAAGTATAATTTAACTTATGTTCCCAGGGAACATAAGTTAAATGAGAAATTAACTTTATCCAATGAAATCAATCTTATGATTTCATTGGATAAAGAAAAGATTATATTTAGGAGTTGTTGAAAATGATAAAAACAAAAAAATGTAGTATAATAATACTAAAGGATGGAAGGAAAAAGAAATGAACATAAAGATATATCAAAAATTATGTGCTGAATCAAAAATTCTTTGGACACAACATTGTTTACAAAGAATGCAAGAAAGAGATATTAGTCGGTTAGATGTAAAGAATGGGATTGCAACAGGTGAAATTATAGAGGATTATCCAGACGATTATCCCAACCCAAGTTGTTTGATTTTTGGATATAATGTGAATGGGCATATTTTGCATATTGTTGCTGGGTGTGATAATATAAATATATATATTATTACCGCATATTATCCAGATACAAAAAAATTTGAAAATGATTTAAAGACTCGAAGAAAGAGGTGAGGAATATGTGTATGTATTGTAAAAATAGCACAACTATAAATAGTACGACTACACATGTTGTAAATTATAAAAACTGTATTATTGTGATTAAAAATGTTCCATGTCTTGAATGTGAACAGTGTGGGGAAAAGTATTATACAGATGAGGTTGCTGAACGTCTTGAGATAATTGTTAATATGGCAAAAAAATTAATGCAAGAAATAGCTGTTATTGATTATCCACAAGTGGCTTGATGTAATTAAATATTAGTAGAGAATTATTAAAAAGAAAAGGCTTCGTAATATAGAAATATATTTATGAAGCCTTTTTTGAATAACTTTGATTCCTGAGGAAGATAAGTAAAATTTAATATATGATAAATTGTAAAGATTCTTAAAATGGAGAAAAGGCACCCATATAATGGATGCCATAAATGATATTTAATATTATTAAAATAAATTAAATAAATTAAATAAGATTATCTTAATTATAATAATGTTAGGATATTTTGTCAATAGATAATTACAATAGGAACTTTGATTCCCTGGGAACATAAGTAGTTTAGAAATGAAAGAAAAGAAAGTCTCCATGGTAAAGAAATATATCAAGGGGATTTTTTGAATAACTTTTGTTCCTGAGGAATCAAAGTGAATTTTTAATTCACGGCTGCGATAGCAGAGTTTTCTTTTCAATGATCATGCCACTTTGAGTAGCAAAGTGGAAATTTAAATTCTTTGAATTTAAAGCAAGCATCCTATTTGTCCGACACGGAAAATAGAGCTTGTTGGTGTGAATCCCCAAACCCCTTGAAAATATGGGATGTATCCCAAACCCTCTAAGTATAATAAGCTGCTAAAAAGTAAATTTCACTTTGATTCCTTGGGAATCAAAGTTGAGTTGTGTGTAGATTAATGTAAGAGCAAGGATATCTGATTTGCATAGGTAGAAGAAATAAAGAAAATAGCAAAAAGTATCAAGGAATAATTGAATTATGATTCAGTTTGGCCTTGATATTTTTTTGAATATAATGTTGTAACAAACTTTGCTTCCCAAGGAATCAAAGTAGAATAATTTAATCATTTAAAACATCTAAAATTGAAAAGGTAACTAATTTTATTATTTATTCAATTTTGGAGGTATAAATGAATAACAATACAAAAGAATATGGATACATAAGAGTATCTAGTAAAACACAAAATGTAGCTCGACAGATAATAATGATGAAAGAGAGAGGGATACCGGATAAAAGAATTTACATAGATAAAATGTCTGGAAGAAATTTCGAAAGAAAAGAATACAAAAAATTATTAGCAAAATTAGATTCAAATGCTGTTTTATATATACCTGAGATCGATCGCTTGGGGCGAAACTATGAAGAAATATTAGAACAATGGAGAGTTATAACAAAAGAAATAAGGGCGGCAATTGTTGTATTAGATATGCCATTGCTAGATACAAGAAATAAAGATAAAGATCTGATGGGAACATTTATAGCAGATTTGGTATTACAAATTTTAAGTTATGTTGCAGAAACAGAGCGAATAAAAATTAAAGAAAGACAACGACAGGGAATTGATGCAGCAATGGAACGAGGAGTAGCATTTGGAAGACCAGAAAGAGAAGTGCCAGAGAATTTTTATCCATTGGTTAAACTATGGATAAAGAAAAAGGTAACAGTTAGAGAGGCAGCAGAATTATGTAATATGCCAAGATCCACTTTTTATGCGAAGGCAAGAAAAATAATGGAAGCATGTTAGTCTACTTATGTTCCCAGGGAATCAAAGTTACGAAGAAGGACCAAAACAGTTTGTTTTGGTCCTTTTGAAAAAGTATGAAAAAAAATATCCAGAAAACTGTACTTTTCTGGACAAATCTATCTATTAATATAATACACCAGAAAGTACAAAAAAGCAATGTATTTTTACAAAAAAACCAATAATTTGTAATATTCCTAAAAGTACACATTTTGAGACAAATTTGAACGTTGATAAATAAATAGTTGCATGAATTACATCAAATGAAACTTTGGCATGGTTGTTGCGTACAAGTGTCACTCCCGATAAGCATCGGCAGATATAACCGCATATGCTAATGTATATGTAGGATATATGACGGAGTTGAACAGAATAAATTGATACTCTGGGTTTGTGTAACCGAAAAAATTTTTAATATAGGAAAGCAAATAAAAAAATTGTTTTCTTTCCTATATTAAAAAGGCTGTGCTATCGGCCTGATACGGGCAAAAAAATAATTTAATCAACTTGAATCGTTGAAAAAACATTTCTTATTTATATGATCAGTTTTAAATAAGGAATGTTTTTTTGCTATTCAAAAATATTTATTGATGACTGGAGGTGCAATTATGATTGCAAAACAAAAAGAAAAAAATGTGTATCTTGAATTGGCAGATAAACCATTACTTACACTAAAAGAATTTTGCACATATCTTGGAATTGGTCAAACAAAAGCCAGAGAATTGATAAGATCAAAAGATTGCACGTTTTCTTTAAAGATAGGAAATAGATGGTATATAAACAAAAGACTACTAGATAAGTGGCTATCTAAAAAAACATTAAAGAAGTAGAACATGGATCATAAATATGGTATATTGATTAAGTTAGAACCATAAGATGATTCGCTAAAGGAGGATCTCTAATGGGAAAAGGTATAAATGGAGAAGATTTAGGTAAAGGATATTATCAAAAAGCTAATGGATTATACTATGCAAAAAAGGGAGTTGCAGGTGAAGAGATTTATGATTCTGATATGAACCTGGAACAACTGAAACGCAGAGTTAATAAAAGAATAAAAATCATAAAAGAAGGCCCAGGAGTTATTTTTAAAAATGCCACATTAAACGAATGGTTTATGTGGTGGTATGAAAAATATAAAGCACCACGGCTTGCAGAGCAGAGTGCAGTAAATGTTTTATCGAAATATAAAAATATAATGGCAGAGCAATTTGGTGATTCAAAATTAAAATTAATTACAGAATTAGATGTAATTGATTTTTTAGAAGCTTGGACAAAAAATCCTACACATGCCGTAAGTTCTATGAATAGCTGTTTAGGATATATGAATGATTGCTTTGAAAAAGCAATTGATTATAACCTTATAAAATTTAATCCATTTAAAGATAAAAAGATTAATGAGAAGAGATGTATTCAAGAGGTAAAAGATAAAGAAATTTCTTACCAGTACTTTTCTAAAAGCGATCAAGAAATATTATTGCAGTATTTTTATGAAAATAATCATTGGTATTATGCGATGTTATATGTAGCATTATACACAGGAATGCGAGTTGGAGAAGTTGGTGGATTACAGTGGAAGGATATAGATTTTGAGAAAAACATAATTTATATTCGCAGAGCATTGGTGAATTTTTACGCTGATGGAAAAAAGAGATTGTTTTTGTCATCAACTAAAACAGAAAATTCTGTGAGAATAATTCCTTTTGTGAAAGATGTTGGTGCTATTCTAAAAAAATGGTATGAGATCAGTAAAGATTTTTTGAAAAGGCAGAAGATCAATGGATATTGGAAAGGCAATGAAGAGAAATTTGGAGATTTAGTATTTACAACTAAATTAGGAACACCGGTAACTAGATATCAATTTGAAAAAATATTAAATAATTTTGAAAAGTCTTATAATAAGGAAGAGAATTTGTTATCAATAGTTGAACAAAGAGTTCCCATATATTTCCCACACCCCTATCCTCATATGTTACGACATACTTTCTGTACATACTTAATTAAAGCAGGAATTGATGTTAAAATAGTACAACGACTCATGGGGCATAAACATTTATCAACTACGTTAGAAGTTTACTATCACGTTCAAGAATCAGACATGTTCGATGAGATAGAAGTGTTTAATAAAAGGGAGGTTGATACTTTGAAGACATCTTACATTAACATGTTATATACAAAGACATCGTAAGATCTTCAACGAGAAGTTTAATGTTTGTAAAGATTGAATAATTAAATATATCAGATATAATATATTTGACCAGGCTGAAAGATGTTTAGGTATGCTTATAAATTGATTTCAAATATAACGAAGAAAAAAACTTCAACGATTCAAGTTGGTTTTACTATAAATTGTTGTAAGTAAGAGAGTTTAGCTAAAAAAGGTAGCAAAACAGTTAAAATAATTTGATTTCTTTGTTTTGGAATTGAATAGAATTTGTTTTTTATGGCACACATCTATTTTGTTGTAGGTGTGTGCTTTTTTCTTTTAAATTTACTTATTATTATAAAACATGGCTGAAATTTGATTAATGGGATAGTTGTATTGATTAACGTTAACTAGTATAATAAATTATAGAAATAGAATTTTATATTTAAGATTTATCATAACAGGAGAATTATAATGATTATTCATACATTTTTGGATTTATGTTCTGGGATAGGAGGTGGAAGATTAGCTTTAGAAAAACTGGGCATGCAGAGTATAGGGTATTCAGATACGAGTAAATTAGCAGTAAAAACGTATCATCTTATGCATAATGCTGAAAATGAACCATATTATTACAATCTTAAAAATATAAAAACAGAAAAGATTGAACCCTATGATATGTTAATTGCAGGATTTCCATGTCAATCATTTTCTGTAATAGGAAGAAGAGATGGATTTTCTGATAATAAGGGTCAAATAATTTTTCATATAGTACGCATATTAAAAGAAACCAAACCCAAATGTTTTTTATTAGAAAATGTAAAAGGATTAGTCACTCATGATAAGGGAAAAACTATTAAAATTATTATAAAAGAATTAAATGATGCAGGATATAATGTTGTTTATAAAGTACTTACAAGTTTAGAATATGGTGTACCACAAATGCGACAAAGGGTATATTTTGTTGGAATAAGAAAAGATATATGTAGTGATTTAGAGGAATTTCAATGGCCAATTCCAGTAAAAAAACCAAGTTTAAAAAATTATTTGATAGATAATAATATGGCATCTAAAGAACGGTTAGAAATTTTATCTTGTTATTTGAATAATGAAACTAACCAAGGAAAGTATTCTATTAATGATATCTGCAAAATGGAAGGAAAGATTATTGATACCCGAATGAACGATTTAAGGATATATGAGGAAAGATGTCCTACACTACGTGCACAGAGAGATGGAATTCTGTATGTTAAAAATCATAAAATATATCAGCTAACAGGATATGAGGCTCTGTTATTACAAGGTTTTCCTAAAGAATATGCAGATAAGGTAAAGGACAAGGTCTCAGACAGACATCTCTTAATGCAAGCCGGAAATGCAATGACGGTAAATGTAATTCAAAAAATAGGGCAATGTATACAAAAGTTTTTAAGTAATAAGGAAAAGAAGAATATGGAAAAGTGGGAAGAATTTGAAGTAGAATGTGCAAATTATTTAAATGGACGATTTAATGATTATGCAGAATTTACATTACAAGGAGGAGCAAATTCAAGAGTTTCAGATATTTTAGTTCAAACAAAAACAGGGAAAAATTTTTATGTTGAAGCAAAACATTCGCCAGCACAATGTGGACAATTTGTTTTATTACCTAATTTGAATGATTCTACTTTCGAATATAGTGAGCGTAATGTTAATAGAATTAACGATTGTGTAAATATGATAATAAATTATATGAATCAAAATTTTGATGAATATAGAGAAGCAGGAACGGCGGGAAAAGAAATTGATATGCCAAATGGTTCGGAAATTTTTTCAGATTGGATAATTCAAACATATCGAAATAAAGGAACAGAATTTTTTATAACTAATAATTTTACATTGGTTCCAATAGATGATTTTATGGATTATTTTGATGTGACAGCTAAATATCGAATTAAGCGTAGTGGTTCTAGTAATATTGGGAAAAGTCGAATGTCTGATATTATAAATCAAATATCGGAACACGATTATATAATTACCGATCATAATGTATTGGGTGATAAATTATTTGTTTGGTCACCATCTAATTTAAATAAGAAAAAATTTATATTTAATGGAAATGAATATATGTACTCCTTAAGGGAAGATAAATATGAATTGAGAAAACTTTCAAATACATATAATGCAAATGTTATATTTTCAATTAAGCGAAAAAATCAACGTTTAGGAATTTCCGATGAAGATTTTAAAGATTATTTAAAATAATAGGTATTACAAAAAAGAATATATTTTTTTAATGCATATCGAAATGTATTCATTTGATATTTGCCTATAGGAAAGTTAGTATTTTTAAACTTTTTCATCTTATCATTTTGCCCAGACTTGGAGAAAAGTTCTAGCAAATAATTACATTGATCAATGTGATACTGCTCATCAATATCACATTGGTCAATTTGTCTTTCTATTCTCTTTAATCTAGAGACAATGTCACTAGCAACTTTTTGATTAGTACCATTGTTGATAAGCCAATTTTTAAATTCAATTTCATTCATAATACTTATACCTCAATAGCTTTTGCAATTTCAATTCCGAGCAGTTGCAATACATCAATTACGACGGAATTACCAAATTGTTTATAAGCCTGACTAGAACTTTTACAAATTTTATATGAATCTGGGTATCCCATAATTCTTGCACATTCTCTTGGATGTAATTTTCGTGTTTTTCCATTAATTAGATAGCCACCTGTTTTAGAAAATACGCCTCCACCATTGGCTGACAGAGTAATAGCAGTACCTTTAGTGCTATATATACGTTCACCCTGGCCTCCTTTATTTACAATACCTAGTCGAATTGATTTATTACTGTATTCATTATCTTTTTTTTCATTAAAATAAGTATCTGGCCTATTAACATATAAATCTTTTACTAAAGATTCATCTTTTAATAGAAAATCTTCGACATGATGTGTTAGTTTAAATGGTTTTGGATAATGAAATTTTTGAGCATTTATATCTTTTCTAAAGCAAATCATATATACACGTTCTCTACTTTGAGGTATACCATAATCCACAGCATTGAGTACTTTCTGATAAAAAACATAACCTAATTGTTCCATGGTAGCTTTAACAACAGCTAGTGTTCTACCTTTATCATGAGTAGCAAAATTTTTTACATTTTCCATAAAGACAATTTTGGGTTTTTTTGCTTTTACAATTCGTGCAACATCAAAAAATAAGGTTCCTCGACTATCTTCAAATCCTAATTGTTTTCCACTAATTGAAAAAGCTTGACAAGGAAAGCCTGCACATAAAATATCATGATCAGGAATTGTGCCTTCATCTACTTGCGTAATGTCATCATCAGGCATATCTCCAAAATTGTTAGAATATACCTGTTTTACAGATTTGTCCCATTCATTAGAGTATACACATTTAGCACCTAAGGATTCTAAAGCTATACGAAAACCGCCTAATCCAGCAAATAAATCAATAAATTTCATACCTGAAAGATATTTTTTTTTTATACGTATCATTTTACTTACCTGCTTTTCTATAAATATTTTATAAAATTATAGCGCATAGCGCTTAATATATCAATAATTATTTATTAATTACTATAATAAATAATTTATTGGTTTAGACATAAAGTTTTCAAAAATTTGAAGATCATTTTTGTTTTGGACTGTTGTTTTAAGAGATAACTGACAAATTACATTTGGATTATTGGTGTTTGATAGTCTTCTAATTTCAAATACATAATTTTTTGATTTGGAAACCATTTTAGAGTATTCGTTATCTTTGAATTGATAAGTATAATGGGCACATATCATTTTCTTTTTGTCTAAATTATTATCTGAATGAAAAAAACATCTAATTTTATTACCAATAGTTCTATACTCAATAATTCCAGAAATATCATCATCATTTAATCCTTGTAGTATTTCTGAATTATTGTTCAATTCATTTGGTTCAGAGGAACCACTTGGTTTTCTACGATAAAATGCTTTAATAGTAAAATAATCGGAAAAACTATCAGATGGGAAGATTATAAAATCGGTACCTTCAGTCATAAAAAATTTAACATTTTTCACTGAATAAAAATTTTGGACTAATCCGTACAAGATTGAAGTGTCTACATTTACAGGAATCCCCTTTTTGGTAACTTTGTGATATTTATTATATAGTGCATTCATGTATGCAATAATTCTTTTACAATTTTTCGATAATGGTACTTTATTTGCTTTTGAAAAATCAAATTTTTTAGTTTCTTCATTTGGAAATAATACAAATTGGCAACATTGTGACTGACTTGCTTTTACCTCAATAAAAAATTCTTCATTTTTTAAAGATTCAATTTTTATATCTGCTTTTATTGAATCAGATTTCCCATAAGGTTCTATTAAATGGTATTTTCCATATAATTGTTTTAAATATTCATAACATCTGTTTTCTAATTCTTCCCATGCATTAGCCATGATATATTCCTCCGTTTTTCTAGATATTTTGATTTGTTGTTTTTATTATAACATAATAAATATGAAGGAGTTTTATAAGCAGAAATATGTTATACATAAAAAGTATCTAATATAAAGTGAAATAATTATAAGAATTAAACATATACATCATTATGCTAACTATTGAAATTTCTTTATTTTAATACTTGTTAAATAAAAATAAAATTTGTTGTTGAAAATATAAATTTTAAAAGAGAAAAGAAAGAACATATATTTAGGAAAGTGGAAATAATATCTTGTATAGGTATAATTTTGAACTTGATATAAATTATCTGATCTGATATAATACCATATACAGCACAAAAACATACGTTCTTACACAATATGTAGTCTCTTGCTATAGGGGAGCAATAGATTATGAGAATGGAATTTATATATACGATAATAAAAAAGGAGCAATTATGATTAAATTAAAGAAACAATTTAAAGATTTTTATAATGAAATTTGTATTCATGAAGAAAGTGAAGATTTGAAAGAAAAGAGAGATACTTTACAAAAAGATATTGAAGACAAATTTCCAAATGAGATGAAAGATCATGGTATTGAATTGAAAAAAAGCGATATTGAGATTTTTGATCAGGGAAGCTATAAATATAGTACAACAATTAAGTCTTCAGTTGTTGATAGAGACGTTGCTGTTATGATTCTTTTAGATATTGAAGAATATTCGGATCCAAGAAAGATAAAAGGATATCTTAGAGATGCAATGAATTATGTTGTAGCGAGAACAGTAAAAATAAAAGAGCCATGTGTAAATGTTTCATATTATGAAAATGGAGTAGAATGGATGCATATAGATTTGCCTTTATATGCAAAGTGCGATGATAAAGTGTATTTAGCAAGAGGAAGAGAGTTTGCTGAAAAATATTCATGGGAAATAGCAGACCCTAAAGGATTAAATGATGACTTGTGTGGAAAAATTAATAAAAATGAACAGTTACGACGAGTAATTCGATATATTAAAAAGTGGAGAAATGATAAATATGAAAATTCTACGTTGGATCATGAAGTTCCACCGAGTATTGGACTTACATATTTGGCTTGTGATTGTTTTATTTCTTCTGTTACATCAGAAGGTGAGGATGACCTAAGGGCATTACAACAAACAATGTTAAATATGAAAAATAGGTTTACATTAACGTATGAAGATGGAAAACTTATGAAAGCAGATATTTCAAGATATCTGCCGGTAGAACCATATACAGATATTTTTCAGAAAATGAAAGATTCCAGTGATAGTTATGGAGTAACATTTTATAATCATCTTTCAACAGCAGTACAAAATTTAACAGATGCTATTAATGTTGAATCTGAGCATGATGCAGGGAATTGTGTGAAAAAAGTGTTAGGAGAAGAATTTAAAGTTCCGGAAAGACAAGCAAGTTCTACAATAATTCAAAATAAAAAGGAGCATAGTTTTGGATAAAAAGAAAATAGTTTCTAGAATATTAGCTTCATATGAAGAAATTACGATTACGGATCAAGCGGACAACATAGTGTTTTTTGAAATGAGAGGGAAAGAATATGGATGCTGGTATCCAGAAATAGATCAAGATACTAGAAGTCCAATTATCCTGGTAAAAAATGATACAGTATATGATTATCCACATATTTTACCAACAGGCATTCCAATAGATAAAAATTTTGCGAATAAATATAGGTATGTATGTTTGAATGAAAATGAAAGTATAATTCCTTTTTTGCAAAGTTTTGAAGAGAAGATAACGGATATTATTGAGAAGCTGAAACATTTATTATCATTGTCTGATATTGAAAAAGAAGAAGAATTTCAAAAAGAGTGGTAGATTATTCAAAAGTGTTTGGCTTAAAATATGAGTTAGAGTGCATTCATCCGGAGATTCATATTAATGCAGTTAAAAAAAATATAGACAAAAATTCACTTGTTGTGGAAATGGAAAAAGCAGATTTAATTATTTTTACTGTTGGCTCAAGTAACGTTCAGTGGGAAATGAATAAAATACTAAAAGAACAAAAGTGTAATGCAAAGGTTATATATGCGTGGTTAGAAGCTGGTGGAAAAAGCAGTCATATTCTATCAATAGATTACAATAAACAGGGATGTTTTCAATGTTTATTTACAGATAAACAAGGTGCTCTAATTAATAATAAAGTAAACAATGTTTCAGAAATAGATGTTGATTTTTATAAAATTAGAAATGGCTGCGGAGGGACAAGGGTTGCTTATGGAAATACAGTGTTATTGAGAACTACAGCCGTGTTGCTAGATGTAATAAGAAAGGATTTTGAAGAAGAAAAAAGTATAAATAGGTTAATTAATATTACGCCGACAGAGGTGATAGATGCTAAAGACACATTCGTAGAAGGAAAGTGTAGGTGTTGTGGGGATGAGGATATCTAATACTTGTAAAAAAATGAAATTGCCAAATGGAAAAGTTGTAGATATACTATCATCGGTGTTTGAGGAAATGGGAAAATGGTTACAAGATACCCGTGAAAAAAAAGAAGCGGGTGGTTATATAGTAGGATATCAACATTATGAAACAGAAAATATTACATTGGAGCAAATTTCACATCCATATAAATTTGACATTCAAAAACCAACATTTTTTTCAATGAAAGATCCAAGGCATCAATATTTTTTGATGAAATATAAGAGGAAAAAGAGTTTTTACATGGGAGTATGGCATACACATCCACAAATGTTTCCAGAGCCGTCGCTTATTGATTGGAGAGATTGGTATGGAACTTTGGAGGTTGATAGAACTGGATGTGAATATGTTTTTTTTATTATTGCAGGATTCCGTGATGTGCGAATCTGGGTTGGAGACTTTAAGAAAAAAAAGATTATCGAAATATTTGAGTGTAAGAAAGTAGGTGGTTTATATCAAATATAAAATAAAATGGGGAAAAGTTTTTTCAGCGATAGTAAGTGTTGGAATGTTGTGGATGACATTTAAAATGTTAGTAATTGTTGCTTACGAGATCAAAGGGTGTTTTAAATGGTTTATGCCGTTATTAGGGTATAAAAAGGATACAGCATGGTTTTATTTGTTTAATGAGATTCAGAAAAATAAACATGGTAATATATATTTATGGATAATAGTTGTAATATTAGGAATTATGTTTGTTTTATCTTTTTTTTGGCTAATACGACAAAATGTTGGGAAGAAATTGCTTATTATTGAACATTCTTCTTTACAAAATATGAGTTTTTCTTATGATAAAGAAGAGTTAGAAGAATATGCTGTAAAAAAAATAGCGATTAATCAATACAAAACAATAAGTAATCCAACGTTGTCATTAGAAGCCAAAGTAGCATTATTAATAACAGAAATTTGTAATATATTACCAAAGATCAACAAATGTGTAGAAAAACATTATCAAGTTGGCTATGCGGGAATTCCTGTAGGCAATATTCCATCTGTATTTATGCTTGGATATGAATTAGATGATGCAAATAAGAAATTATATTTTCATAAAGATAGAAGTAGTCAATTAGATGATAATTTTCATATACTAAAAGATGTACATAATTCAATAAAATTGAAGGTGAACAAAAAAGAAAATAATGGAGATGATAATGGAGATTTGATGGTAATAATACAATTAACTCAGCCAATTAAAGATGATGATTTGATAGGAGTATTAGGAAATAATGATTATATTTTAAGATATGAGGTACCTGGACAAATTGATTATGATATTATTGAATCAGCAGAGCAGGCAAATAAATATGCACAGCAAATTGTTAATGATATTGTAGAAATACAAAAAATGCCCAATATTTGTAAAATTAAAATATGCATTGCTGCTTCTAGTGATTTTATTTTTGCATTAGGAACCAAATTTAGCAAAACACAGAATATAGATATTGTTGTATATCAGTTTGATAAAGATAAATATTCTTGGGGAATTAATGTTACTAAGCAAATAGCAGTGATAAATAATTTATATTGATAAAAGATTGTTATCAAAGTGGAAATAAGGAAAGAAAGATTCAAAATGGCAGAATTAAAAAAAGAAAGTATATTATATAAAGAATTGTCTGATTTATTTGATAATAGTAAAAGAGAGATAACTTTAGATGTTTATAGACACCTTAAAAATCCTTAAGGTCCCAGGGACATTAAGAAATCAGTTTATAAAGTAAAATTATAAATTAATTAGAATTAACCAGAAAATTCTAAACAAAGTATTCATTTAATTTATAGGTGTTAATTTGTCATACAGATATATTCCCCAAAATGTAAATGGCAATATAGAATAAGTTCAAGGAATGGTGATATAAAAGCTATTGGAAAACGGAAAGGTAAAATTAGTATTGCTATTGTGCGGACATTTGCATATAAAATAGATAGAAAAACTACTCACGAAGGACTAACTATTAAAAGTCAAGCCTTAAAATGATATTTTTTGAATAAAGTACAGAA
>ERZ791871.1969-NODE-1969-length-15559-cov-2.914603_pt1 | contig 15559 bp, 14 predicted proteins | sample MGYA00510280_ERZ791871 | MGnify/ENA primary metagenome ERZ791871 (study PRJEB30046, sample SAMN00792111) | human gut metagenome | study: EMG produced TPA metagenomics assembly of the A metagenome-wide association study of gut microbiota in type 2...
GGCGGAACTTCTCGTCCGGCAGGGCCAGATGGATCTTCTCATTGACCTCCGGGTACTCGTCAGCGAGGACCTTGCGGCAGGTCTCCAGCAGCAGATCGCCGCCCTTGCCGGACATGACCCGGCCCAGCAGCAGCACATGGCGATAGCCGTAGAGGTGGTGATACAGCACCAGGGTGTGGGCCAGGTACACGCCGATGCTCTCATAGATCTTGGCGGCCCGGGGATCGCCCTGCTCCATGAGGCCCTGGACCACCTTCAGCTTCTCCGCAGGGGAGAGGGCGGGGTCCAGCTCGATGCCGGCGGCGGGGGCCAGCTTGATGACGGAGTCCTGGGAGAAGTACTTCACGCCGCAGCCGATGTCGCCGCTCCACTCGTCCGCCATGGCGGTGGGGGCCGCGTCCACGGGCACGAAGGCCAGCTCGTTGAGCCAGCCGGTGATGTTGCCCTCCTCGTCCACATAGCCCACGGCCTCGCTGGTGCCCATGGCGATGCCCAGGACGTTGTTGTCCTCCAGGCTCATGGCGCCGGCCAGGGCGGAGACGTCGCCGTCGTTGACCACGGCATAGGGCACGTCGCCGAAGGTGTCGGTGATGGCCCGGATATAGATGTCCTTGACCTTGGCGTCATAGAGCTCCTTGGGCACCTTCAGGAACAGCGAGGCGTTCATGGTCCGGTTGTCGATATAGATGCCGGCGGAGCTGACGCCCACCGCATCCACCCGGGGCAGATGCTCCGCCGCGGACTTCAATGCCGCCACGATGCCGTTATAGTGGTAGTCGGGGTCGGAGTTGGTCTTGGGGAACCAGACCACCTCTTCGCTGTACACGCTCTCGCCGTCGATGACCGCGGAAACCTTCCGGTCGGACCCGCCGGCGTCAAAGCCGATGCGGCAGCCGTCCAGATGCCGGCCGATGGCCTTGGAGACGCTCTTCTCCTCCGGCACCGCGTCCACCCGCACCACCTCAAAGGGGTGCTCATAGACATTGGCCATATAGTCGAAGTCAAAGGCCCGGGAGCCGTGGGCGGAGTAGTGCTCGGCCATGGCGGCGCACACGGCCTCGTTGCCAGCCAGGTACACCCGGAAGCCGCCCTTCATCCACAAAAGGGTCTTGATGATGCGGTCGATGTAGTACACGTCCGCCTCCCGCAGTTCCTCGGTGCCGTGGACACGGGTGCGGTATACGGCCACCTGGCCGCCGGAGCGCTCCACCGCCACGTCAAAGGGCTCCTTCGCGTCCTGCAAAAACGCCTCGTAAAAGCGGCCCAGGGGCACAAAGGCCGGGTCCAGGGGCGGAAGATGCTTCGCGGTGACGTCGATGCCAAGATGCTTCATGACAAGGTCCTCCTCATTCCTAAAAAAACAAATTCTCCCCGCCGCGCGGGGGACACACAGTTCCCGCTGTTGCTTTTAGGCTAGCAGTTTTTTTCATTTTGTCAATACTTTGAAAAAAATTTTCTTTTTTGCCTTGACGGGCGGCGGGAAAGGAAATATCATGGTGCCATCACCAAATAAAGGAAAGGATGGTTCCCTACATGGATAAGGCGAAATTGCAGGCGTACCGGGACTGGGTACAAAGCGAACTGAAGACCTGCGCGAACTTCTGGCTGGAAAAGGGCATGGACCGCGTCAACGGCGGCGTCTACACCTGCCTGGACCGGAAGGGGGAGATCTACTCCACCGACAAGAGCGTTTGGATGCAGGGCCGCTGCGGCTGGACCTTCTCCTATCTGTGCCACGTCTACGGCGTCCGGCCGGAGTGGCTGGAGGCGGCCAAGAGCTGCATCGATTTCCTGGAGGACCACTGCATCAACCGGGAGGCCGGCGGACGGATGTACTTCACCGTCACCGCTGAGGGCAAGCCCCTGCGCCAGCGGCGCTACTGCTTCTCCGAGGGCTTCTACGTCCTGGCCAACGCCGAGTACTACGGCGTCACCGGGGAGCGGGAGCACCTGGAGCGGGCCCGCCGGGCCTATGAGCTGATCTGGCAGCTGAACAACGGCCTCATCAAGGACCCCACGGGCCTGGGCCCCAAGACCATTCCCGAGACCCGCACCGGCCGGGCCCTGGCAGACCCCATGATCTATCTCAACATCACCTCCGTCATGCACCGGGTGGACCCGGAGCAGGCGGCGCTGTACGATGAGCGGGCGGCCAAGTGCGCCGACGACATCTTCCGCTATCACGTCAAGCCCGACCTCAAGTGCACCCTGGAGAGCGTGGACCCGGAGGGCAATCCCCGGCTGTACTACACCGAGGGCCGCACCGTCAACCCCGGCCACGACATCGAGTGCGTGTGGTTTTTGCTGGAGTATGCCAACCGCACCGGCAACCAGGAGCTCCACCGGGGCGCCGAGCAGATCTTCAACTGGGCCATCGAGGCCGGCTGGGACAAGGAGTACGGCGGACTTCTCTACTTCATCGACTGCCTGGGCAAGCCCCCCGAGGCCTATGAGCACGACATGAAGCTGTGGTGGCCCCACAACGAGATCATGATCTCCTCCCTGATGCTCTACCGGGACACCCGGGACGAGAAGTATCTGGAGTGGTTTGAAAAGACCGTGGCCTACTGCAAGGAGCACTTCTCCGACCCGGAGTACGGCGAGTGGTACGGCTACCTCCGCCGGGACGGCAAGCCCACCGAGCCCTCCACCAAGGGTTCCACCTTCAAAGGTCCCTTCCATCTGCCCCGTGCGCTGATCCAGTGCGACATCATGCTGGGTCAGCTGCTGGAGGGCTGATGGCCCGCCAGAGCGCGCCCCGGGGGACGGAGCCCCATACCCCCGCGGGCGCCCCGGACAAGGGGCTGAAAGGAGGCTGCGCCATGCCTGAGGACAACGTATTCCAGCGCATCACCCAGGAGTACTACCAGCTGACCGCCTCGGAGAAGAAGCTGGCCAACTACGTGGTGGCCAACGGCCAGCGGACCCAGGCCATGTCCATCTCCGAGCTGGCAGGGGAGTGCGGCGTGGCCGAGGCCACCATCACCCGCTTCTGCCGCCGCATGGGCTACCAGGGATACAGCGCCTTCCGCCTGGCCATCGCCGCCTCCGCCGTCACCCGTCCCTCCGACGCGGACCTCCTCTCCGGCGAGATCCACGCCGATGACACCGTGCCCATTTTGTGCCGCAAGCTGGCCGGGGCGGAGATCGACGCCATCACCGAGACCCAGGCCCTCATCCAGCCCGAGCGCATCCAGGCGGCGGCGGACCTGCTGCTGTCGGCGGACCACGTGATGTGCATGGGCCAGGGCGCCTCCATGCTCATGGCCGAGGAGGCCGCCCACCTCTTTACCACCGTGTTCCCCGGCTTTTTCCCCGTGTCGGACTCCCACATGCAGGTCATCACCACCTCCAAGCTGACGGAGCGGGACGCCATTTTGGCCTTCTCCTACTCCGGCGCCACCAAGGAGCTGCTGGACATTCTCCGGGTGGCCAGGAATCAGAAGGTGCGGACGCTGCTGGTGACCCGCTACCCCGGCTCCCCCGGCGCCGCCCAGGCGGACCTGGTGCTCCAGTGCGGCTCCACTGAGGGCCCCCTGCAGCTGGGCTCCATCGCCGCCCGCATCGCACAATTGTATCTGGTGGACGTACTTTTCTCCGAAATGTGTCGCCGCGACCTGGACCACTGCAAGCGTCAGCGGGAGCTGGTGGCGGATTATCTGTCGGAAAAACACGTCTGAACCCCTTGATTTTTCTGCCTTCTCCGGGGATATCCCACAAGAATTTTCAAAATTTTTTCACAAAACGACGGTTTTGAAAATTTTTTTAAAATTTTCTTGACAAAGCACAGGCAGGCCTATACAATTTGCACAGAGCAGTTCCCGAATCAAACTGCATTTTTCATCAAATTTCGAGGAGGAAATGCGACATGAAGAAGATGAAGAGAATTCTTGCCCTTGCACTTGCCCTATGCATGACCTTTGCGCTGGCCGCCTGCGGCAGCACCAACACCCCCGCCTCCAGCGGCGAGTCCGCCGACGGTGTCACCGAGATCACCTGGTGGGCCTTCCCCACCTTTGGTACGGACTCCGGCTATGAGCAGGAGCTGGCTGACGCCTTCATGGCCCAGCACAGCGACATCAAGGTGAAGGTGGAGATCATCGACTTCACCTCCGGCGCCGACGCCCTGACCTCCGCCATCACCGCCGGCACCGCCCCCGACGTCCTCTTCGACGCCCCGGGCCGCATCATTGAGTACGGCAACGCCGGCAACCTGGTGGCTCTGGACGACATGATCGAGGAGCTCAAGAGCGATCTGGCCAGCGAGAGCCTGCTGGAGACCTGCATGGGCGCCGACGGCAGCTATTACATGTATCCCATCTCCTCCTCTCCCTTCTACATGGGCCTGAACAAGGAGATGCTGGAAGAGGCCAACGCCCTGCAGTATGTGAACCTGGAGGGTGACCGGACCTGGACCACCGAGAACTTCGTGAAGATGTGCGAGGCCCTGCGTGATTCCGGCGTGTGCCAGACCCCCGGCATCGTCTACTGCGGCGCTTCCGGCGGTGACCAGGGCACCCGTGCTCTGGTGAACAACCTCTATTCCTCCTCCATCGTGGGCGAGGACGGCTCCTGGAACGTGGACGCCAACGGCGTGAAGGCTCTGGAGCTGCTCAAGAGCATGTATGACAGCAAGGCTCTGGACGCCGGCTTCTCCATGGCCGCCGCCGACGAGCTCCAGCAGTTCCAGCAGGAGACCTGCGCCATGACCTTCTGCTGGGGCACCTCCAACGCCAACTCCTACGCCTCCGAGGACTACACCCAGATCTCCGTTCCCTTCCCCTCCGACGACGGTGTGCCCGAGCTGGAGTACCTGGTCAACGGCTTCTGCGTGTTTGACAACGGCGACGACGCCAAGGCCGCTGCCTCCAAGGAGTTCATCAAGTTCATCTGCGACGACGCCGAGTGGGGTCCCAAGAGCGTGGTCCAGACCGGTGCCTTCCCCGTCCGCGCCTCCTACGGCAACCTGTACGAGGGCAACGAGGAGATGAGCCTGCTGGCCTCCTGGACTCAGTACTATGGTCCCTACTACAACACCAAGGAAGGCTTTGCCGCCATGCGTCCCCTGTGGTTCAACATGCTGCAGCAGGTCTTCAACGGCACGCCCGCTCAGGAGGCTGCCGATGCCTTCAACACCGGCGCCAACGCCTGATCGAAACAGGAATTCTGATTCCCTCTCCCGGCCCGGCCGGGAGGGGGAATCCCCTTACGCAAACAGGAATGAGGACTGTCTGAAGGATCTCAGAGGAATATTCAAGAACGGGGGAGAATCATGGCAACTTCAAAAGCTTCAGCCCGCAGCCAGATCCTCCAACGAAGAGAAACGCTGGTCTCCTATCTCTTTTTATTGCCGGCGCTGTTTTTCTTTGTTGGATTCGTACTCACGCCCATGCTCATGGGCCTGATCACCAGCTTCACCGACTCCAGCTTCGCCAATGCCGCAACCGGTTCCAAATTCGTCTTTCTGGACAACTACATCCGCCTTTTCAAGGACCCTATCTTTCGGAAATCCGCCTGGAACACCCTGGTAATCGTGGTGGTCTCGGTGCCCACCGTCACCGCCTTTTCCCTGTGGGTGGGTTCCGCCATCTATAAAATGAAATCAGGCGTCCGCTCCTTCTTCCGCTGCGTGTTCTACCTGCCGGTGGTCACCGGCTCCGTGGCCGTAGTGGTGGTGTGGAAGTGGATGTTCGACAAGTACAACGGTCTTTTCAACTATGTCATCCGCGCCTTCGGCGGCGAGGGCCTGCCCTGGACCGAGAGCCAGACCATGGCTCTGTGGTGCATCATCCTCATTTTGTTCACCACCTCCATCGGCCAGCCCATCGTGCTGTACGTCTCCGCCCTGGGCAACGTGGACTCCTCCCTGGTGGAGGCCGCCCAGGTGGACGGCGCCACGGACCTCCAGGTGTTCTGGAAGATCAAGTGGCCCTCCATCATGCCCACCACGCTGTACGTTGCCGTCATCACCACCATCAACAGCTTCCAGTGCTTCGCCCTGATCCAGCTGCTGACCTCCGGCGGCCCCAATTACAGTACCAGTACCATCATGTATTACCTATACGAGATCGCGTTCCGGACCACCAAGGAGTTCGGCTACGCCGACGCCATGGGTGTCATTCTGGCACTGGTCATCGCCCTGTTCAGCGCCTTGCAGTTCAAGGTCATGAACGGCGGCACCACGGAATAAGGAGGCGGGCACATGACTGGAAAGAAACAACGCATTACCCCCTATTTTGTCATCACGGTCATCTTGCTGATTTTGCTGGCGATCTTCTTCCTCTTCCCGCTGTACTGGATCGTCACCGGCTCCGTCAAGGAAAAGACCGACATCATCATCAAGGCCGGCGAGTCGGTGAAGTGGATTCCCACCACCGTCTCCTGGGACAACTTCGCCCGCCTCTTCAAGAGCCAGACCGAGCTCTTCGGCATCAGCATGCCTCTGGCCCTCCGGTGGCTGTTCAACAGCGTGTTCATCTCCGTGGTGGCCATGGCGCTGACCTGCATCACCTCCTCTCTGGCGGGCTATGCCCTGGCCAAGAAGCGGTTCTGGGGCCGGGGCGTGGTGTTCACCCTGTTTGTGTGCGCCATGGCGCTGCCCAAGCAGGTCATCCTCATCCCCCTGCTGACCGAGATGTCCACCCTGGGCCTGGTCAAGACTGTGTGGGGCTCCCTCTTCGCCGTGATCTTCCCGGTGGTGGGCTGGCCCTTCGGCGTATTCTTGATGAAGCAGTTCTCCGAGGGCATCCCCTCATCGCTGCTGGAGGCCGCCCGCATCGACGGCGCCGGCGAGCTCAAGACCTTCTTCCATGTGGCTCTGCCCATCATCAAGCCGGGCATCGGCGCCCTGGCCATCTTCACCTTCATCAGCGCCTGGAACGAGTACCCCATGCAGTTGGTCATGCTGTCTCAGAGTGAGGCCAAGACCATCGCCCTGGGCATCGCCGGACTCCAGAGTGAGATGTCCAACGACTACGGCCTCATCATGGCCGGCGCCGCTCTGGCCGCCGTGCCCATCATCCTGGTGTTCCTGGCCTTCCAGAAGTACTTCACCCAGGGCATCACCATGGGCGCCGTGAAGGGCTGATTCCCACAGACCATCAGATTTGACTTTGCCCTCTCGGGGGGCAGAAAGGATGTGTATCTTATATGGACATTTCTAAATATCAGGGCGTGATCCCCGCCTTTTACGCCTGCTATGAGGACGACGGCTCCGTCAGCCCCGCCCGCACCCGTGCCCTGGCCCGGTATCTGCTGAATAAGGGCGTTCGGGGACTGTACGTAGGCGGCTCCTCCGGCGAGTGCATCTACCAGAGCGTGGAAGAGCGCAAGCGGATCCTGGAGAACGTCATGGCCGAGGTGGGCGGCAAGCTGACCGTCATCGCCCACGTGGCCTGCAACAACACCGCCGACAGCTGTGAGCTGGCCCGCCACGCCGAGAGCCTGGGCGTGGACGCCATCGCCGCCATTCCCCCCATTTACTTCCACCTGCCTGAGCACGGCATCGCCCAGTACTGGAACGACATCTCCGCCGCCGCTCCCAACACCGACTTCATCATCTACAACATCCCCCAGCTGGCCGGCGTGGCCCTGACCATGTCCCTGCTGCGGACCATGCGGAAGAATCCCCGGGTCATCGGCGTGAAGAACTCCTCCATGCCCTCCCAGGACATCCAGCTGTGGAAGGACGAGGGCGGCCCCAGCTTCGTGGTCATGAACGGCCCCGACGAGGAGTTCGTCTCCGGCCTGGCCATGGGCGCCACCGGCGGCATCGGCGGCACCTACGCCGTGATGCCCGAGCTGTTTCAGAAGGTCTATGACGACTATCACGCCGGCAAGGTGGATGAGGCCGCCGCGGTGCAGAATGAGATCTGCCGCATCATCTACGCCATGTGCGCCGCCCACGGCAACCTCTACGCCGTGCTCAAGGCCATTCTGGCCAAGCGGGGCGTGGACTGCGGCTCCGTGCGCAAGCCTCTGCCCGCCCTGATCGAAAGCGACCTGGCCATCGTGGACCAGGCGGCCGCCCAGATCGACGCGGCCATCGCCAAATACTGCTAAGCTGTTTTTAGGAGGAATATCGTCATGAGAATCTATCAGGAAGCGGACTACGAGGCTATGAGCCTCCGGGCCGCCCGCATCATGGCCGCCGAGGTGGTCCGCAAGCCCGAGTGTGTGCTGGGCCTTGCCACCGGCTCCACCCCTGTGGGCGCCTACCGCCAGCTCTCTCAGTGGAACCAGGAGGGTCATCTGAGCTTCCGGGAGGTCCGCACCGTCAACCTGGACGAGTACAAGGGCCTGGAACCCACCCATGACCAGAGCTACCGCTACTTCATGCAGGTGAACTTCTTCGATCACCTGGACATCCTGCGGGAGAACACCCATGTGCCCAACGGCATGGCCGCCGACGCCGATGCCGAGTGCAAGCGCTATGACGAGCTGATCCGCTCCCTGGGCTACGCCGATCTCCAGCTGCTGGGCATCGGTCACAACGGCCACATCGGCTTCAACGAGCCCGGCTCCGCCTTCGTGGCACCCACCCATGTGGTGGACCTGACCGAGCGGACCATCGAGGCCAACTCCCGCTTCTTCGCCAGCGCCGACGATGTGCCCCGTCAGGCCATGACCATGGGCATCGGCTGCATCATGGCTGCCCGGCGGATCCTGATGGTGGTCAGCGGCGAGGACAAGGCCCAGGCCATCTATGACGCCTTCTGCGGCCCCATCGATCCCAAGTGCCCCGCCTCCATCCTCCAGCTCCACCCCGACGTGGTCCTGGTGGGCGACAAGGCCGCGCTGCACAAGCTGGTGGAAGCCGGGGTGTCTGTATGCGGATAACCGGCGCCAAGGTCTTTGACCTGCGTGAGGGCTTCGTGGACCGGGACGTGTGCACCGACGGCGCCGTCCTCTCCGCCGCCAGCGGCGACGGAGAGGTGCTGGACGCCTCCGGCTGCTACGCCATCCCCGGATTGACGGACCTGCACTTCCACGGCTGCCTGGGGGAGGACTTCAGCGACGCCACCCCCGACGGCCTGCAGAAAATGGCCGACTATGAGCTCAGCCGCGGCATCACCCAGATCTGCCCCGCGGGCATGACCCTGGGAGAGGACCAGCTGATGAAGATCTGCGAAAACGCCGCTTCCCACGCCGCTTCTGCCAAGTCCGGCGCGGATCTGGTGGGTCTCCACCTGGAGGGTCCCTTCCTGTGCATGGCCAAAAAGGGCGCCCAGAACGGCGCCTACCTCCACGACCCGGACCTCGCCATGCTCCGCCGCCTGCAAAAGGCGGCCAACGGGCTGGTGCGGCTGGTGACCGTGGCCGCGGAGCGGCCCGGCGCCATGGAGTTCATCCGGGGCGCCGTGGCCGACGGCATCACCGTGTCCCTGGGCCACACGGAGGCGGACTACGACACCGCCTGCGCCGCCATGGACGCCGGCGCCAACCACTGCACCCACCTCTTCAACGCCATGCCCCCCTTCACCCATCGGGCCCCCGGGGTCATCGGCGCCGCCTTTGACCACCCCGCCACCCAGGTGGAGCTGATCTGCGACGGCATCCACATCCACCCCAGTGTGGTCCGGGCCACCTTCGCCCTCTTCGGGGCCGAGCGTGTGGTGCTGATCTCCGACTCCCTGCGGGCCACGGGCATGCCCGACGGCCGCTATCCCTTCGGCGGACAGGAGATCATCGTCCGGGGCAACCGGGCGGTGATGGCCTTCGATGAAAACACCCTGGCCGGCTCTGTCACCGACCTGATGGGCTGTGTGAAGCAGGCCGCTGCCTTCGGCATCCCCCTGGCGGACGCCGTCCGGGCCGCCGCCTACAACCCCGCCTGCTCCCTGGGTATCCAGGACCGGTTTGGCACCCTGGACCCGGGCAAGGCCGCCAATGTGGTGCTGCTGGACCGGGAGACCCTGGAAATTAAAACCGTTTTGTTCCGCGGCGCCGCCGTGGAGCGCTGAGTGCACTTTCCCTTTCCCCGCTCATTTCCGGGCGCCGGACCGCTACTCCATTCCCATAGCGGACGGCAGCCGTCAAAAAGGAGGAAAAATCCGCCGGGCCGGCGGTGCGGCAGTGTGGAGACCTGTCGTAAAGCCCCGGGAGTTTCGCTCTCCCGGCGGCGAGGGGACAGCAAGCGGAGGCTCTGTCCCTGCGGCCCCTGACTATGGCAACTGTTTCTCTCAAAGGCATCAAGAAGATCTACGACAACAAGGTCACTGCGGTCCACGACTTCAATCTGGAGATCGCGGACAAGGAGTTTATCGTGCTGGTAGGCCCCTCCGGCTGCGGCAAGTCCACTACCCTGCGGATGGTGGCCGGCCTGGAGGAGATCTCCGAGGGCGACCTGCTCATCAACGGCAAGCGCATGAACGATGTGGAGCCCAAGGACCGGGACATCGCCATGGTGTTCCAGAACTACGCCCTCTATCCCCACATGACCGTGTATGAGAACATGGCCTTCGCCCTGAAGCTGCGCAAGACCCCCGCCGAGGAGATCGACAAGAAGGTGCGGGAGGCCGCGGACATTCTGGACATCACCCAGTATTTGGAGCGCAAGCCCAAGGCCCTGTCCGGCGGCCAGCGCCAGCGTGTGGCCATTGGCCGGGCCATCGTCCGCAATCCCCAGGTGTTCCTCATGGATGAGCCCCTGAGCAACCTGGACGCCAAGCTGCGCAACCAGATGCGGGCGGAGATCATCAAGCTGCGCCAGCGCATCGACACCACCTTCATCTACGTCACCCACGACCAGACCGAGGCCATGACCCTGGGCGACCGGATCGTCATCATGAAGGACGGCTTCATCCAGCAGATCGGCACCCCCCAGCAGGTCTTTGACCATCCTGCCAACATCTTCGTAGCCGGCTTCATCGGCACGCCCCAGATGAACTTCTTTGACGGCGAGCTGGTGAAGGAGGGCGAACAGTATGTCATCCACTGCATGGACGCGGTGATGCCTCTGGCTCAGGAGATCCAGGAGCAGCTCACCGCCCGGAACGTGGCCCCCGGCAAGGTGATCCTGGGCATCCGCCCCGAGCACATTGCCTTCTCCCCCGAGGCGGGCCCCGCCTGCCTTACCGGCAAGGTGGACGTCAGCGAGATGATGGGCAGCGAGATCCACCTCCACGTCACCGTAGGGGACAAGGACGTGGTGCTGCGGGTGCCCACCACCGTGCTGCCCAAGGAGAGCAAGGCCGGCATCCCCTTCGGTACGCCGGTCCACTTCACCTTCCGCAGCGACCTCATTCACCTCTTTGACCCCGAGAGCGAGAAAAACCTGCTTCCTCTGGAGGAGAACGCCTGATTTCCGGCGTCCCTCTGTCCTCCTGTGCCCCTCCGGTCCCCCGGCCGGAGGGGCGATCCTTTTTCCCGGCGCTCCCTTTTCCTCGGCCGCGGCTTCTTTCTCCGCCCAAGGCCCTCGCCGGGCGCCTGAACGGAACAGCGCAGCCGTCATGGAACGCAAAAACACCCCATCAGACCGGTCGGTCTGACGGGGTGTTTTCTTTCTCATTTTTCAGCCCTTGCGCCGGGCGTTCAGGGCGGAGAGCACCTTTTTCTGGGCCGGCAGCCGCTCCCACCGGGGATAGTCCTGCCGGTAGCCCTCCCACAGTGCGCCGGCGTCCTCCGGCGTCAGGCGGGAGATCAGGTCCAGGCTCAGGCCATGGACCGCCGTGAGCATCCAGTACACCGTCTGGTCCGCCTGCCGGTAGGGCAGAGGGGCTCGGTAGAGGTACTCCAGCACCTCCCGGACCTCTCCAGAGGAGGGCTCCGTCCGCTCCAGGGCCTTCAGCACCGCCTCCCGCTGCCGGGGGAATTCCTCCTGGCAGGGGTCGGCGGCCGGGCCTCCGCCTACGCCGAAGAGGCCCTCGGCGGGCTTTCGCTTGCGCTGCAGCTCCTCCATCCGGCCAAGGTACGTCTCATACACCCGGCGGACTTCCTCCAGGCCTGCCATAGGGCTCAGGCCCAGGGGTTCTCCGTGGGATAGGGCAGGCTCTTGGGCTGGTTATAGGCGATGTCCGCCACGCCGAAGTACTTGAGCACCTCGAAGAGGGCCTTGCCGCAGTGGGCGAAGGCCACGGCGCCGTGGTGGGGATAGCGCTTCTGCACCAGCACATGGCGGTAGAACCGACCCATCTCGGGGATGGCGAACACGCCGATGCCGCCGAAGGAGCGGGTGGCCACAGGCAACACCTCGCCCTGGGCGATGTAGGAGCGGAGGTTGCCGTCGCTGTCGCACTGGAGGCGATAGAAGGTGATGGCGCCGGGGGCGATGTCGCCCTCCAGGGTGCCACGGGTGAAGTCGGGGGTGCCGCCGTTTTCCAGCAGGCGGTTCTGGATCAGCTGGTACTTCACCGCGCAGCCGCTGCACATCTTGCAGCTGGGAGTGTTGCCGCAGTGGAAGCCCATGAAGGTGTCGGTGAGCTTGTAGTCGAACTTGCCGGCGATGTCCTCGTCATAGAGGTACTGAGGCACGGAGTTGTTGATGTCCAGCAGCGTCACGGCGTCGCCGGTGATGCAGGTGCCGATGTACTCGCTGAGGGCGCCGTAGATGTCCACCTCGCAGGCCACGGGGATGCCCCGGGCCACCAGGCGGGAGTTCACATAGCAGGGCTCAAAGCCGAACTGCTCGGGGAAGGCAGGCCAGCACTTGTCGGCGAAGGCCACATACTGCCGGGCGCCCTTGTGGGCCTCGGCCCAATCCAGCAGGGTCAGCTCGAACTGGGCCATCCGGTCCACCAGGTCGGGATAGACCGTTCCGCCCATCTCCTTTTGCATATCGGCGGCCACCTCGGGGATGCGCTTGTCGCCGGCGTGGGCCTTGTAGGCCACCAGCAGGTCGAGCTCGGAGTTCTCCTCCACCTCGACGCCCAGCTCATAGAGGCCCTTGATGGGGGCGTTGCAGGCGAAGAAGTCCTGGGGACGGGGACCGAAGGTGATGATCTTCAGATTCTTCACGCCGATGATGGCGCGGGCGATGGGAACGAACTCCCGGATCATCTTGGCGCAGTCCTCGGCGGTGCCCACGGGGTACTCGGGCAGGTAGGCCTTCAGGTGGCGCATACCCAGGTTGTAGGAGCAGTTGAGCACGCCGCAGTAGGCGTCGCCCCGGCCGTTGATCAGGTCGCCGTCGCCCTCGGCAGCGGCCACGTACATGGTGGGGCCGTCGAACTTCTGGCACAGGATGGTCTCGGGGGTCTCGGGGCCGAAGTTGCCCAGGAACACCACCAGGGCGTTGACGCCGTGGGCCTTCACATCCTCCAGGGCCTTCATTGCGTCGGCCTCATTCTCCACGGTGACGGGGCACTCATACAGGCCCTCGCCGTAGGCGGCGACGATGTTCTGGCGGCGCTGGGTGGACAGGGCGATGGGGAAGCAGTCGCGGGACACGGCGATGATGCCCAGCTTGACCTCGGGAATATTGGTAAACATAGCGATCAGACCTCACTTTTCAGATTTGCCGCTTACAGGTCGGCGGCGATGTCGATGTTGACGCCCGTCAGGGCCTGGACGGCACCCTGGGCGGCTTCTGCGCTTTCCGGATGGGCCAGCAGCCACTTGTTGCAGGCCCAGAGGGTCTTGTCCTCGTCGTTGAGGGCGGTGATGGCCGGCTTGGGGCCGTTGGTGCCCCGGGGCAGGGCCACCAGCACCCGGAAGCCCGCACCGTTGGCGGCGGAGCAGGGGGCGTAGTGCAGCGTGGTGGCATAGACCTCCACCAGCACGCCGGCGGGGACCCGGAAGGCCTTGACCTTGGCGGTGTCCAGCTTGCCGTCCACCACCTCGTCCTCCTTGGCCAGGAGGAGGATAAAGTCCTCCGTGCCGCAGTTGAGCTCGCTGTCCCGATGGTACTCCAGGCAGTTGAGCTTGGTGTTGTGGCCGTTGCACCAGCCCAGCTGGATGGGCATGCCGCCGTAGGCGTTGGCCGCCAGCTGCCCCGCGATGGGCAGGGCTTCCAGCTCCGGCTGGGAGGCCACATAGTCCGTGGCCTCGGGCAGAGGCGTCACCGCCTCCAGGGTCCGGAGCAGCTCCTTGGTATCATAGCCGTCCAGCACCTTGCCGTAGGGGGCAAAGGCCGGATCGGTCACAGAGAGAATCTTCATAGTATTTCACCTCAGCGCAGGACTTCCACGCCTGCGAATTTCCGGATGCAGCCCTCGCAGATGCGCTGGCTGACCGGGAGAAAGATCTGGGCCGCCGGTCCCACCACGAAGGCGCAGATGACGGTGCCCAGACCCAGCACGCCCCCCAGGGCAAAGCCGATGGCGGCGAAGCACACGTCCACCGCCACCCGCACGGGACCGAAGGGCTTTTTGGATTTGTCGCTGATGACCACAGCCACCAGGTCGTTGGGGCCGGTGCCCGCCTCCGAGCGGATGACGATAGTCATGCCGAAGGCCAGGATCACGCAGCCCACCACCAGGGCCGCCAGCCGGACCGCCAGAGGCAGTCCGCCGTGGATGATGGGAGCCAGCAGCACCGTAAAGACGTCGATGATGGGGCCGCCCAGGGCCATGCACAGCACCGTGCCGATGCGGACATAGCTCCGGTCCACCACCAGCAGCACCAGCATGATGAGCAGGGACACCAGCAGATGGACCCGTCCGTGGGTCATAAAGGACCACTGAGACCAGGGCAGGCCCCGGTACAGGCCCTGAATGAGCACGTTGAAGGGGTCGGACCCCAGGTCGGACTGGAGGAACAGCGTCACGCCCAGGTGGGCGATGCACAGTCCCAGCAGCAAAAGCACCACCCGGACCGCTGTCTCCCGCAGAGATCTTCCTCTCATTGGTCCTCCTCTTCCGCCTGGCGCCGGGCCTCCAGCCGCTCCTCCTCGGTGAGCTCCGCGGCCTTGAGATCGGCCCGGTAGCGGCGCCAGGTATAGACGCCGAAAGCCGCTCCCGCCAGGCAGAAGAAGCCGCCCAGCACCCAGGCCGCCCACACCGGGAAGGAGGGGTCCTTCCCGGCGCTCATGGCGATCTGGACACCCAGATACAGCAGGTAGCAGGCCACGGCCCCCCGCAAAACGGCGGACACGTTGGCCCGGTTTTTCCGGATCACATTGTATTCCTTGGATTTATTGCTCACGGTTTCCTCACCTCAGCCCTGCAGCAGGGGGAACAGATCCTTCACCGTGGGATAGATGGCGCGGAACTTCCGGTACTGGGCCTCATACCGCCCGGCGATCTCCGGATCGGGGTGGATGGTGTCGGTCACATGGACCAGGGCGTCCGCTGCAGCCTCCACCGAGGGGTATTCGCCGCAGGCCACCGCCGCCAGAATGGCGCCGCCGTAGCCGGGGCCCTCCTCGGTCTCCAGCACGTCGATGTCCAGATTCAGCACGTTGGCGAAGATCTTCCGCCACAGGGGGCTCTTGGCGCCGCCGCCGCAGATCTTGCTGCGGGGGATGTGCAGGCCCAGGGCACGGGCCACTTCCAGGGAGTCCCGCATGCCGAAGGCCACGCCCTCCAGCACCGCCTGAGTCAGGTCGGTGCGGCTGGTATCCATGGTCATGCCGATAAAGACGCTGCGGGCATTGGTATCGTTGATGGGAGAGCGCTCCCCC
>ERZ791871.1997-NODE-1997-length-15330-cov-4.438298_pt1 | contig 15330 bp, 13 predicted proteins | sample MGYA00510280_ERZ791871 | MGnify/ENA primary metagenome ERZ791871 (study PRJEB30046, sample SAMN00792111) | human gut metagenome | study: EMG produced TPA metagenomics assembly of the A metagenome-wide association study of gut microbiota in type 2...
TCACAATTCAGGAATGATGAAAACCACAAATCAAGAATTTCCAGAATCACAATTCAAGAATGGTGAAAATCATACTTCAAGAATAGTGAAAATCAAAACTCAAGAAGTTCCAAAATCACAATCTAATAATACTGATATTAACAAGACTGATTTTAGTGAGACTGATCCTATCCAATCTTATCAATCCCTGACTGCGGATGAAGTGTATCCTGTGGAAGAAGATGTGATGGAGAAGATGGAAACCTACCGGGCTTTGATACAGGACAACATTGATTATGAGTGCTTCTTGGATAAAAGGGAGCGGGAGGAAGTAGATGAACTTATGGAGCTGATGGTGGAGATCCTGATGCTGCCGGATAATCGTGTAGTGCGGATCGGCGGGGCGGACAAGCCGGTGTCAGTAGTTAAGAGCCGTTTTTTAAAGCTGACGTATTCCCATATCGAGTATGTACTGTTCAGCCTGCACCGGAATACGTCCAAAGTGGCGAATATCAAGGCATATCTTTTGGCGACGCTTTACAATTCGTCCATGACAATGAACCATTACTACCAGGCGGAAGTGAATCATGATCTGTACGGAGGTGGTTAAGATGTATGAATTTATGAAAAAGGTGATTGTTCCGGTAGGAGCGGCAGTATTCCTGTCAGCGCTGTTTTATCCCCTCTGCGTGGAACACGGACAGTGCGATTATTTGAAATTGTGGATGTTTGTCGGGATTCCTTTTGGCGTACATAAGATGTTCCTGTGGATTATCCCGAAAGGCTTTGATATTGGCGGAACAGTGGGGGTGTTTGTATTTAACCTGCTGATTGGCGGCGTGATCGGCGGCTTGATCCTGACGGGACGGCTGTTCCTGGCGGTTTTTTATCTGGTGAAAATGGCTGCCCTGGGGATATCCCGGATGGCAAAGACGAAAACAGTATGAAAATTTTACAGAAGAATTGAATAGCAGATTACAAAAGCAGCTAAGTCTATGTACCCGGCTGCTTTTTTCTGTCTTAGGACAAAACTTTGCGACACAGTGGCGCAAAGTGAAAACCTGTCAGGGAAGGAGGGGCTGTGTTGGGAAACCGTGCGGGATCGCAGGAGCTGATCCAGTTGGGGGAACGTATCCGACAAAAGAGAAAAGCCAGCCATTTCGCCCAGGAAGTTCTCGCAGAGAAAGCCGGTATCAGTGTCAACACAGTAAGCCGTATTGAGGGAGGACAGGCGGCTATGTCCGTTGAGATTTTTGCAAAGCTGGTGGAGGTACTGGATGCGGATGCAAATGAGCTTTTGGGAAGAAATACGGGAACAGGAGAAAGCCCTGCGTATAAGATGATTTCCCGTATCCTTAAGCTGCCGCCAAAGAAACAGAAGGTCGTGATCCAGACCATGAGCGCCCTGATAGATGGGATAGAGGGAATCCGGTAAAAATCCACAGATGTGAGGGGAAGCATGACGGATTTCCCCATATCTGCGAGGGAAAACGTGTTGGCAGAATGATACAGTAAATGTGCAAGCACAGAAAAGTGGGAGGAGGGGAAATATTGACCAGGGAAGAAAATCTGCTTTATCGGAGAAGCTGTCCATATGACGCAATGGGAGACTACTCATTGCTGATCGGGAAAGAAGAAAAAAGACCAGAAGAACCGGAAATACAACAGATCCGGAAAAAGCCTGGGAAGGAACCGATCCGACAGTGCCGATAATAAGAGAAACGCAGGCTTTTCAGGCAGCAAGAGGAGTTCCAGGCTCCCGTTAAAAAAAACGGGTGTGCCGGGAACCTTTTTTGCTGCCTTTTCACTGGATTTCTGTGCGCTGCCATCTGGCCACCCGGAGCCTATGGGCGGAAAGGTGGTCATTATGCTGACACTGCAGGATTTGAAGTGGATTGTGAAAGAGCCGGAGAAAGAGGAAAAACTTCCTACAGCACGGTATCTGCTGGAGCATGGGAAACGTGTTGTGAGTATGGAAAATGGAGGGGAAGTACAGCTTTTGGTATTCCGGGAAGGGTATGCCCTCTACCGGATAGGAAAATATACCACAGTTTTCCCGGTACATACCTGTGGGGATTACTGCTATGAAAATGATGGACAGCAGATCTGCGTGGATGTAGCTTTTTTTGAACAGCAGGAATGGTATGTGCGTCTGCTGCTTGAAGGGGAAGATCGTCTGGCAAAGAACCGGGAAACATGCCGTAAGGAAAGAGTGGTTTCGTATCATGCTGTGTCGGAAGAATGGTTTTTCCTGGCTTCGCCGGCACTGCCGCCATTGGAACAGTTGATCGAAAAAGAGAAGATCCTGGAGCTGATGGGACTTTTGACAGAGCGGCAGAGAGATATCATAATCCTGTATTTTTATTATGGGGAAACACAGTGGGAGATCGCAAAGTCACTGGGGATTTCCCAACCGACGGTATCTCAGTCGTTAATGGCGGCGCTGCGCCGGATGCGGGATGGGCAGAAAGACAGTTCCTCCGAAAAAAGAGCCGATTCCAGGAGGTGTACTGTATGAGAGGGAAACGTCCAAAAGAACGGAAATGCTATGTACTTCGTACTGGGGACGGGGCAGTTGTGGAAGTAACCAGGGAAATCTATCTGGAGTGGTATCAATCCAGGCGGCGGGAACGCTACCAGAGGGAAAAAGAGCGGAAATATCAGGTGTCGAGCTTTGATAGGCTGACAGAACAGGGAACGATTCCCCTTGGCGCTGCAGATGATGTAGAGGATACTGTAATCCGGGAAATATGTGTGGAAAAACTTCATTCAGTGATGGAGGAACTGGCAGAAGCGGACGCCTATCTTTTGTATCTTCTGTTTTTCGAGGAAGTTACCGTAAAGGAAGCGGCACAGATCTGCGGGTGCAGCAGGAAAACGATTGCCAACCGGAGAAAGAGGATTCTGAAAGAATTGAATCAAAAGTTGAAAAAGATGGGGATCGTGGGCGGCTGCTTCTAATATACTAAAAGCAGAATTTGCATGTTGATTTTGTCAATCGGGAAACTTTTTGAAGCGAAAATTTTGATTTCTTTATGGATTTTTTTGCAAAGTATATTATATACTGTAATTGACGTAGAAATATCTACGGGCATGTACACTATTAGAAAGGTAGAGTATATCAGACGAGGAGAAAGAATTATGTCAGAAAAAAGGAAGGTTGCAGTATACCGCAGGGCTGCGAATAAATCGCAGATTATGAACGAAGAAAAACAGAAGAAATTGATAAGAGAATCAGATTTTTGTATTATAGAAGATCATTTTGATAATAGTGCGCAAGAAGAGAAAAATGTGCAATTTGAAAAAATGATTGTTGATGTTAAAGATAAGAAAGTTGCAGCCGTTACACTTTTAGAACGAGAAGGAAGCAACGAGAAAGGAATGGAACGGCTGAAACGGGTCGCTTCAGAAGCCGAGATACCTCTGTATGTATATAAAAATAACGAGATAAAAAAATAAATATACCGTAGAAAATGAGCAGAATTTACTTGGAATAGCATCCATTTGTAACTGTAAAGAAAAGCGGAAAAAAGACATTGTATCGTTAGACAAACAGTGTCTTTTTTTTTGGCTCAGAAACAAAGCCACTTTACGCCACCGTGTCGCAAAGTGGCTGTTTCCATACGAAAATGCCCGGCGTCATTCCTTAAAACGGATTACCGGACACTGTTTTACTTTTCCGTTGACTACTTTTCTCTGGAGACAGAATACCATATCCGGTGTACGCTCAAAAAATCCCAGATCTTTTTTCCAACTCATACCGCATTTGCAGTGCTGTAAACCGATAAACTGCTGTTTCATTTTCCTGCCGCAGTGAGGGCAGGTTTTATTGTTATTCCCCATAATCATTCCTATGAGAAAGCCAATATTGACGTTCTCGATCTGCCTGGGTGGTGTGAAATTCTTCAAATATTTCAAAAGCTGCCTGTTCAGCACTATCAAAAGAATTAAATTTTCTCCCATTATAATTCCAAAAAATTTTATTGGCGAAAAAGATGCCAAAATTTCCATAACGGCTTCTTTTTATAGTAATGTATTCGCCTTTATATTTTTTACTGTATGTCTGTTTTTCCGGATTAAACCGCCATTCCGTATTATTAAAATTTTTTCTCCGTGAGGCTCGTTTTCTCAAAGTGTCCTCAGCTTTTCGTGGATTTACATAGTCTCCGGACATCTTCTCAGCACAAACGCACCCAACACGCAGTTCATGCGGATATTGCGGATGCCGCATGATATGGACGAATCGGATTCGCTCATTACCACACATTTCGCACTGTTCATATGGAATATCTGATGTTCTGTCTATATTTTCTGCTAAATCCACAACGTCAATACAATCCCATCCTTTATGTGGAATCCCTTCTTTACTCCAGGTCATTATGATATCCTCCATTGGATTTATAGAAAAAAGAAAAATTGAAAAATCACTAACTTGATTATAACACTTCTTTAAAAAAATTCTAAAGATTTTTCCATCACCCTATATTTCGCCCTCTGAAACCTGACATTAGTGAGAGGGCTAAGTTCTAAGACACTTTCTTATAGTTCCCCTTTCGCTGAACCTTGAAAACTTCATTGCCTGTCCAGATAGATATCCGGTATGCGAGTGTGTTTTTTGCGTACCCTGCCGGAGAGAACGCTGCGGAAAGTGAGCCGGAGCAGGAACGGGTCTGGAAAGAGAACAGGCATAACGCTCAAAATAAGTTTTCAGCCTGCCAGGGGCAGGCTGGATAACAGCAGATACCATGCGGGGAAGTCTTTTTGGGCTTCTCCGTATTCATGTGCTGTTATCAGCGCAATTCCGGGAAAGGAGGGCAGGAGCCATGAACAGGTAAAATATATGGAACTTTATAGACAGTGCAATGAAGAAAGAGAGGTTTAGTCGATGAAAGGGAAAGGAAAACGACTGCTTTCCGGGTTACTCTCATTATTGACGATCCTGACTTCTGTGATCCAGCCTATGGTTACTTATGCCGCAGAGCCGGAGCCGGCAGGCTATGAAGTACAGTATCCGGCGCTGCAGACCGTGCGGGAGCTTCTGGATGCGGAAGAAGTGGTGACTGCAGAAGATTATGAAGTGGAAGCAGGGAGCAGTTTTGATGTGAAATCGGATTTTTCCGGTCTGGAGATCCATGATGAAAAAGTCCGGGTGACATTCCATGAAGCAAAGAACGAAGCCGGGCAGGATTTTGACGGGAACCATGCGGACACTTACAGGGCAGTGTACTTTGTGGAGCCATTAAGCGGCCATCCGTCTTATCATGTCTGCAGGAATATTATCGTGAAAGAGCCGGTGACAGAGAAACAGTCGGAGAGCCATTCTGACGGCGGAGGAACCGGTGAGGAAAGTACGGAAAGCGAGGATGAAGATTCAGAACCACAGCCGCAGACAGAAACAGATGCAGCTACGGAAACTGACACAGAGACAGTGACAGAACTGCCGGAGGAGACAGAAATATTGTCGGAGGAGGATCTGGATGCGGCGTTAGAAGAAACAGAAGGACAAAAGACCGTGGATGAGGAAAGCGGCCTGACGCTTGGGGAAGTGCTTCTGCAGGCGGAGGATCAGGGCATTGACGTCCAGGGATTAGAAAGCGGTGAGAGTATTAGCTTTACGGCGCAGGCTCCTGCGGCACGGGCAGCCAGAGCGTCACAGTCCGTTACCATTACCCAGGGCAGTTATTACTATTATGCGGATTACGGTCTTGGCTCTTATGTGACAGCTCCGTTTACCGTGTCCTTTGGAAATGTGACGGCTACTGCGTATTGTATCCAGCCCTCAAAACCTGGGCCGGGTAGCGGAACTTATCAGATCACCAAACTGGAAGGAAACCGGGAACTGGCAAAGGTATGCTATTACGGAACAGAGGCGTCCGAATCAGCATATTTCTTTGCAAACTACCATACGGATTTTTCTGCGGGGAAACGGTTTATCGTGACGCACCTTGCCGCTTCCTACGCCAATGGGAGCAGTGATGCGTTCTATGGTACAAACAGTACCGGGGAAGCTCTGGCAAAGGAACTTTATAATTACGCAGTCGGTCAGCCGGATATTCCGGATGTGGAAATGTCTTTTTCCAATGCTGATGTGACCGCCTATGTGGATGGGGAGCAGCAGCGGACAGAAGAGATCACATTCCATGCGGCAAGCCAGCAGACGATCACACTGAATCTTCCGGACGGGGTAAAGCTCCATAACGTCAGTACGGGAAGAGTGAGCGCTGCCGGAGCAGCCGTGACCATTTCCGGCGGAACACGGTTTTACCTGACCGCCCCACTGACACAGACAAAAGATGTGTCCGGTTCCTGGTCAGCAAAGATGCAGGGCAGTATCACAAAGGATTATTCTGCCTATAAGATCACCACGGGAAGCGATAACCAGGATCTTGCCCTTGTATTTGGCGAGGGCGTGGAAGATGAAAAGTATGTGAGCTTTTCTGTAAAGTGGCTGGAGCTTGCAAAGGTGGAAGTTATTAAGGTGGACTCCAACCACTCGGACGCAAAGCTTGCCGGGGCTGTGTTTGGCATTTACAGCGATAAGGACTGCACAAAGCTGATCACGCAGATGCCGGCAACGGATAAAAACGGTTCCTCTGTGGCGGAGATCATCAAAACTCAGGATACCGTGTACTTAAAAGAGATCACGGCTCCTACCGGATACCGCCTGAATACTTCTTCGTATAACGTGAATCTGGTAGCGAACCAGACTACTTCTGTTACGGTGCCGGATCAGGAACAGCTTGGCGAACTGACCGTTTACAAGGAAGGACAGGTTCTGGCCGGAGCAGATGTAACGGAAGAGGGTGTAACCTTCCGTTATGAGAGCCGCAGGCAGGAGGGCGCTGTTTATAACGTCTATGCGGGAGCCGATATTGTAACGGCTTACGGTGCAAAAGTCTACAGTAAAGGGGATCTGGTAAAGGCAAACCTGACCACAGATTCCAATGGAGCCACCGTGCTGAAAAATCTCCATCTTGGAACTTACACGATCAAAGAAGTGCAGGCTCCGGAGAATTTTTATAACGCCGGGGAGGAAAAGACCGTCACGCTGTCCTATGCCGGACAGAACGTGGAGACGGTATTCAGCGAGAGTACCTTTGTCAATGACCGGCAGAAAGCGGAAGTTTCCGTGCTGAAAAAGGACAAGGACACCTTAAATCCCCTGGATGGCGGCGTGTTTGGACTGTATGCAGGAAGCGATATTAAAAATGCAGATGGAAGTGTTGTGGTATCTAAGGGAACGCTGATTGAGAAAGCGGTGACTGGAGAGGATGGAAAAGCCGTATTTACGGCAGACCTGCCGATAGGATTTTCTTATGATGTGAAAGAAATCCAGGCTCCGGATGGTTATGTGAGAAATCAGGCGGATGTATATTCCTTTACGTTCTCTTATACCAATGACAGCGAAGCGAAAGTGATATTTACCCATACCTTTGTCAATGAGCGTGTAAACGCCACGATCCAATTACAGAAGAAAGACGCAGAGACGAACCAGGCAGCTCCACAGGGAGATGCCACACTGGAAAATGCGGTGTATGGCCTGTATGCCCGTGAGGATATTGTCCATCCGGACGGAGCAACTGGCGTGATCTATAAAGCTGGAGAACGGGTGGCAACGCTGACCACAGATGCGAACGGGGAAGCGTCTGTAGAGAACCTTTATCTTGGGGAGTATTTTGTAAAAGAGATCACACCTCCTGCCGGGTATCTGGCAGATGAACAGGAACATGACCTGGTGTGCAGCTATGAAGGAGATCTGACAGCTACCGTGAAACGGGAGTGCGTATCACTGGAACAGGTAAAGAAGCAGCCCTTTGAGATCATCAAAGCGGCCAATAACGGGGAGACGGATGCTGACCTGCTTTCCGGCGCCGGATTTACGGCCTATCTTCTTTCAGACCTGACGGTAAAAGAAGATGGCAGCTATGATTTTGATTCCGCAGAGCCGGTGGTGATCGGGGAGAATGGAGCGACGGAGATGTTTACCGATGAGAAAGGCCATGCCTGCAGTATTGCCCTTCCTTATGGTGCATACCTTGTCCGTGAGACTACCACGCCCCACAATTATAAGCCGGTGGATGATTTTATCGTGCGGATCTCAGAGCATAGTCCAAACACGCCCCAGGTATGGCGGGTGCTTCTGGACGAAGAATTTGAAGCGAAGCTGAAAATTATCAAGCAGGATGACGAGACGAAAAAGCCGGTGCTTCAGAAAGACACAGAGTTCCGGATCTATGACCTTGATAATAAAAAATATGTAGAGCAGGTGACAACTTATCCGACAACGGAAGTTCATACCTCTTTCTTTACGGACGAGGAAGGCTATCTGATCCTGCCACAGAATCTTCCAATCGGGCATTACCGGATTGAGGAAGTCACAGCGCCTTACGGATATACGCTGAATGAGAATTACTATGAGATTGCCGTGGATTCCGATACCGCTTACCAGGTGGACAGTGTTTCCGGGGATGTGATTATTGAAGTGGTCTATGAGAATCATCCGGTGAAAGGACAGTTAAAGATTGTGAAGCAGGGCGAAGTGCTGGACGGTTTCAGCAAGGATTTTGTCTATCAGACAGAGAACCTGGCAGGCGCAGTCTTTGAGGTTTATGCTGCAGAGGACATTTATACCGCTGATTTCCAGAAAGACGCAGAGGGGAACCGTATCTTAGAATACGCTGCCGGAGAGCTGGTGGGAACGGTGACTACGGATGAAAACGGAGAGGCATTTCTTTCCAATCTTCCGCTTGGAAGTTATAAGATCGTGGAAGTGACCGCCCCGGAGGGCTTTGTGCTGAATGAGGAAGCTCAGACAGTGACTTTTACTTACAAGGATCAGGAGACACCAGTGATCGAGCAGGAAGCAGTGTTCCAGAATGACCGTCAGAAAGTGGAGGTGTCTGTGGTAAAGAAAGACGCCGAGACACAGGCGGAAGTGGAAGGCGCTGTATTTGGACTGTATGCGAAAGAGGATATTCTGGCGCACGGCGAAGTAATTGTGAAAGCCGATACGTTGATCGGCAAGGCGCTGTCGGATGAAAACGGAAAAGCCGTATTTATGAATGACTTGCCTTTTGGACGTTACTATATCAAAGAAGAAGCGGCTCCGGACGGGTATGTTTCTTCCGACAAAGTGGTAGAAGTGACTGCAGAGTACCAGGGGCAGGAGATCCCTGTGGTGGAATTATCCTCTGAATATGAAAACGAACCGACAAAGATATCCGTAAAAAAGACGGATCTCACAACCGGCGTGGAGCTGGAGGGCGCAAAACTGACAGTCCTGGATAAAGACGGGAATATCGTAGACAGTTGGACTTCTGTAAAAGGGGAAGAACATCTGATTGAGCGGCTGACCGTAGGCGAGACATACACACTCCGGGAAGAACTGGCTCCTTACGGGTATCTGAAAGCAGAAGAAGTGACCTTCACTGTGAAGGATACAGCGGAGATCCAGAAAGTGGAAATGAAAGATGATGTTCCGACAGGAACGCTGATCATTAACAAGAAAGGCGAGTTCCTGGAAAATGTGACGCTTGCCGATACCATTGGCGGCTGGATCAGCCACCTCTTTGAGTATATTACCGGCGCTCTGAAAGATGTAACCTTTGAGGTGTATGCCCTGGAGGATATCCGGGCGGCGGACGGCGAAAGTGCGGACTATTACAAAAAGGACGAGCTGATTGCCACGATTACCACAGATGAGACAGGCATTGCGAAGCTCTCTGATCTTCCGCTTGGGAAATACTATGTGAAAGAAAAGGAGACAGCGGAAGGCTATGTGCTGGACGGGGAAATCCGGGAGATTGACCTGTCCTATGTGGATCAGGACACGGTGGAAGTCACCTGGTCTGGAGACTGGCAGAATAACCGTCAGAAGGCGGAAGTCTCTGTTTTGAAGAAAGAAAAGGACACTGACCGGGTACTGGAGGGCGCTGTATTTGCCCTTTCCGCAAAAGAGGACATTACCAATAAAGACGGGGATGTGATCCTGGAAGCGGGAACCGTGATCGAGGAAAAGGCAACCGGCGAGGATGGAAAGCTGACCTTTGAGGCAGATCTGCCCATTGGATTTTCCTATACGGTGAAAGAGACTTCTCCGGCTCCGGGATTTGCTACGACAGATGAGGTGCAGGAGTTTATCTTTGCAGCAGAATCTTCTGAAAAAGCGACGGTTTCTTACGAATTCATCTTTGAAGATGAACCGACAGTCTTTGAATTTACGAAAACATCTCTGACAGATGGAAAGGAAGTTGAGGGGGCAAAGCTGACGGTGACAGATGAAAATGGAGAAGTTGTGGATGAATGGGTATCCGGCAAAGAACCACATATCATAAAAGAACTGGTGGTCGGCCAGACCTATACCATGACAGAAGTTCTTCCGGCTCCGGGGTATGTGACTGCGGAGAGTATCCGGTTTACGGTGGAGGACACTGCCGAAGTCCAGAAGATCGAAATGAAGGACGATGTGACAAAGGTGGAAATCTCTAAGACAGATATTGCAGGGAAAGAGCTGCCGGGAGCGAAGCTGACCATCCTGGACGAGAATGGAGAGGTCGTGGAGAGTTGGACTTCCACGGAGGAACCGCACTATATCGAGATGCTCCCGATTGGAAAGTATACACTCCATGAAGAATCCGCACCGGAAGGCTATCTGGTCGCAGAAGATGTGGCGTTTGAAGTGAAAGACACCGGGGAGATCCAGAAAGTTGTGATGAAGGATGAAGCAGAGCCGGAAGAAACATCGGAGACGCCGGAAACACCGACAACCACGGTGGACGCACCGAAAACAGGGGATCTCACGCCGATTGCGGCGCTTATGATTTCCTGTGGGCTTGGCCTGGCTGGAGCGATTGGGGCGGCTGCCTGGATGAAAGCAAGAAAAAAGAAACAGGATTGATACGATAGGATTGGGCGTTTGTGGATAGCCGTGTGCTTCCATGAGCGTCCTTTTTGTTTTTAGAAAGAGGTGGATAAAAATGAAATGTTTGATCGCTGCAGGCGGGATACTTGTGTTCCTGCTCTTATTTGGACTGTACTGCTGTATTGTCGTTGCGGCAAGGGAGGACAGGTTATTGGAAGAACTGGAGTGGAAAGGCAGACAGGATGCAGGCGGGGAAAACGGATAGAGGAAAATATGCGTCGGATAAGCCCCAGGACTGTGCTTACTGTTACTTCTGGCATAGCAGGAAACGGAAATGTACAAAGAAACGCTGTTATTATCTTCTGCCGGAAGAACGGCAGGATAGCCCCGGCAGAGAAAAAGGGATGCGTGGAGACTGTAAAGTGTGTCCTTATGGACAGCACTCTCCCTGTATTGGCTACTGCCTGCAGAAGATTCTTCTGGATCTGCGTCAGTGCCGCCAGGAGTGAGGGAAAGAAGGTGATCCGATATGCAGGATGAAGTCAACCAGAAGGTTGTGACACTTTGTATCAATGGCGGGAAGATTTCTACCCGGATACTGAAAAATGCGCTGGTAAAGCTCCTGCGGAAGATGGAGCAGATGAAGCGGGAACAGCGGCAGGCTGCCAGAACGTCCAGACAGCAGAAAGAGCCGGTGGAATACCACGGAAAACAAAGTATGGAAAAGCTGATGAAACAGAACTGTCAGCTTACCAATATCGAAGTGACGGACGGTAACATCAAATCCTTTGAAAAATATGCCCGGAAGTACAATATTGATTTCAGCCTGAAAAAAGATACTTCTGTATCGCCGCCACGGTATTATGTGTTTTTCAAGGCAAAGGATGTGGATATTATGACGGCTGCTTTTAAAGAATATACCGGGAAGCAGCTCTCAAAAGGGGAAAAGCCATCTCTAAGGAAAAAACTGTCCCTGGCAAAAGAGCGGACGGCAAAGCACCGGGAGCGGGAGAAAGACCGCCGGAAGGAGCGTGGGCCGGAGCATTGAGTAAGAAGTCTAAAAAACAGAAAAATGATACAGCAATGAAAGAAGTATTCAAACAGTTTTTTGAAAAAGGCGGGAGGAAACTAGCGGAGACAATTAAGAACAATCTGCCGCCTGCTGATGGGAAACGGCTTCTGATGATGAATATTCCCTATGTGATTGTATTCTATCTTATAGATAAAGTGGCATGGCTGTACCGGTACTGTATCGGGGATTCCCTGATAGAAAAATTAGGGGTGCTTTTCCTGAATTTTTCCCTGGCATTTCAAAGTATCCTGCCCAGCTTTCATCCCCAGGATCTTTGTGTAGGCGCTGCCGGCGCTTTGCTGGTGAAACTGGCGGTGTATCTGAAAGGGAAAAATGCGAAGAAATACCGGCAGGGTGTGGAGTACGGCTCTGCCCGGTGGGGAAACCAGAAGGATATAGCACCTTTTATCGATCCGGTGTTTGAGAACAATATCCTTCTGACGCAGACGGAACGGCTGACCATGAACAGCCGTCCGAAACTGCCGAAGTATGCCAGGAATAAAAATGTGATCGTGATCGGCGGTTCCGGCTCCGGTAAGACGAGATTTTATGTGAAACCGAATTTAATGCAGATGACGCCGAATGTTTCGTATGTAGTCACTGATCCGAAAGGGACAATCCTGGTGGAGTGCGGGAAGATGCTGCAGAGAGGTTCCCCGAAGATGAAAGACGGGAAGCCGGAGCGTGACAAAAATGGAAAAGTGATCTATGAGCCTTATAAGATCAAAGTGCTGAACACGATCAATTTCAAAAAAAGTATGCACTATAATCCCTTCATGTATATCCGCAGCGAGAAAGATATTCTGAAGTTGGTGAATACGATTATCGCCAATACCAAAGGGGAGGGAGAGAAATCTTCCGAGGATTTTTGGGTGAAAGCCGAGAGACTTTTGTACTGTGCGCTGATTGGTTACATCTACTATGAAGCGCCGGAGGAGGAACAGAACTTCTCTACGCTTTTAGAGCTGATCAATGCGTCCGAAGCCAGGGAAGATGATGAAGAATTTAAAAATGCGGTGGATGAACTGTTTGAAGAGCTGGAACGGGAGAAACCGGAGCATTTTGCTGTGCGCCAGTATAAGAAATATAAACTGGCGGCGGGAAAGACAGCAAAATCCATCCTTATTTCCTGCGGAGCCAGGCTTGCACCCTTTGATATAGCGGAGCTTAGGGAACTGACCAGCTATGACGAGATGGAACTGGATATGCTGGGGGATCAGCGGACAGCCATGTTTGTCATTATCTCGGACACGGATGATACGTTTAACTTTATTGTGGCGATCATGTATACCCAGCTTTTTAATCTGCTCTGTGACCGGGCGGATGATGTGCATGGAGGACGGCTGCCTTATCATGTAAGGCTTTTACTTGATGAGTTTGCCAATATCGGGCAAATCCCGAAATTCGATAAGCTGATCGCAACGATCCGGAGCCGGGAAATCTCGGCTTCTATTATTTTGCAGTCGCAGAGCCAGTTAAAGACCATCTATAAAGATGCTGCCGAAACCATTCTGGGGAATTGCGACACCATGCTTTTCCTGGGCGGCAAGGAGGGAAGCACGTTAAAAGAGATCTCGGAGACGCTTGGAAAAGAGACGATAGACCTTTATAACACCTCGGACACCCGTGGACAGAGCCGTTCATACGGACTGAATTATCAGAAAACCGGGAAGGAGCTGATGAGCCGGGATGAACTTGCCGTGATGGACGGGAACAAGTGTATTCTGCAGCTCCGTGGGGTGCGCCCGTTTTTCAGTGATAAGTTCGATATTACCCGGCACAAGCGGTATAAGGAATTGTCGGACTATGACAAGAAGAACAGCTTTGATGTGGAGGCATATATGAAACACTCGCTAAAGCTGCGGATGAAAGAGAAATTTGACCTGTTTGAAGTAGAGGGGGAGGAAAATGAATGAGTGATATTTTCCGGGATATGCAGGCAAAAATCGGCTGCCAGTATATTTCCGATCTTCCAGACCATAAACGGGCGGTCTGGTTTGAGCTGCGGCGGATGCCGCTTTCAGATTATGAGGAAAAGCAGTTGGAGGATTTTGCCCGGTATGTATTTGGGGTGCGGTACTCTATCTTGAAAGATGTGATGGCACATCTGGAAGAAACGGACTTTGCGACACGGTGACGCAAAGTGATACAACCATGCTAACTTTACGACACGGTGACGTAAAGTGACAGGAAAACCTTGCGACACGATGTCGCAAAGTTGGAAAGGGGAGTTTATGGATTTTTTTACAGAGGCGGTTGATGTTCTGGCGACTATTGTCCGTGCGCTTTCCCGTCCGAATTCTCCAAAAGATTATTTTGGGAAAGAATGGCAGGAAATGCTTCCGGTGAAGGCAAGGGAAGCTGTCCTGCTTCCAGTGAGGTTTTTACGCTTATGGCCGCCGATCCGGGCGGAGCCGGGAAATTACAGGCAGGGACAGGGCATGATGGAATAACAAAATAAAAGAGAAAGGATAAGGGAACCGGATTCCCGGAAAAGTTGGGCGGCTATGGAAAGATGGCGGCTCTTTTTTTGTCTCTGCCGATAAGCCGGAAAGGAATCCGATTCCCAGGTAATATATGGCTTTTTTTAGTTCCGCAATTTCAATTTTACAAACCTTAGTGGTAGCCATTGGAGCCGGCCTTGCAGTATGGGGCGTGATCAACCTGCTGGAAGGATACGGAAATGACAATCCAGGGGCTAATGCTCATGTGCCATAAAGTAACACATAAGAATTGATAGACAGCAACCCACTATTCCGCAGCAACAGCGAGTTGCTTGTTAAAACCCCGTTTTGAAGTTATAATGAGTAAAAACAACCTTTAGGAGGGACGGGCATGGAAATACAAGGTATTCTTAAAAATTTACGCGAGAAAAACAACCTTACGCAAGAACAACTGGCTGAACGTGTGCAAGTTACCCGACAGGCGGTTAGTCGCTGGGAAACAGGCGAAACACAGCCAAATACAGATACCTTAAAACTGTTATCACGAGTTTTTGATGTGTCAATCAATACGCTTCTGGGTTCTCCACGGCAACTTGTTTGTCAGTGTTGCGGAATGCCATTGAATGAAGATGGTCTGATTAGCCGAGAACCAGACGGAAGCTATAACGAGGACTATTGTAAATGGTGCTATGCTAATGGGAAATTTGCATATCAATCCAAGGAATCTTTATTGGATTATCTGGTTGCGAATATGCCAAATCCCGATAACGCAGATGAAGAAACCAGACGTAATCAGTTTGATTTGTACCTTTCGCAATTAAAGCACTGGAAATAACTATATTGTCATAGCAAAGCCAGCCGAGCCAGTCAACGGTCAAGATGAACGGCGCGTACCGCGCCGCCGTTGACAGCCCCGCCCGCCTTTGCTGGTAGGCAATCAAGGGGCGACAGCAAGGAGTGCTGCCGCCCCGCAC
>ERZ791871.2023-NODE-2023-length-15102-cov-2.690437_pt1 | contig 15102 bp, 12 predicted proteins | sample MGYA00510280_ERZ791871 | MGnify/ENA primary metagenome ERZ791871 (study PRJEB30046, sample SAMN00792111) | human gut metagenome | study: EMG produced TPA metagenomics assembly of the A metagenome-wide association study of gut microbiota in type 2...
TCTCCTGTTTGAACCCCCCCCGCAGATTCAGATTCTCCAGCCACACCAGATCGCATTGGTACCTCACTTTCTGAAAGATCGCTTCAAAATCCGTGATTCCCGGAAAGACCGGCGAGATAAAGCAGACCGTGCGGATCCCCGCGTCGTAGACCTGCTTCATGGCAGCCAGCCGCCGCTCAATACTGACCGCATGATCCATATCTGCCCGAAAACCTTCATCCAGAGTATTGACAGACCATGAAACCGTTACTTTTCCCATTTCACGGAGCAGATCGATGTCCCGCACCACCAGATCCGATTTGGTACAGATAAGGATCTCCGCACCGCTGTCCTTAAGCTGTTCCAACAGTCTGCGGGTATTCCCAAACCGCTCCTCCTGCGGAAGATATCCATCGGTCACTGAGCCGATGACCACCCTCTGCCCCTTGTATTTCTGCGGATTTTGAATAACCGGCCAATGCTTCACATCCAAGAAAGTACCCCAAGGTTCGGTATGGCCGGTAAATCGCTTCATGAAGGAGGCATAGCAGTATTTACAGCCATGGGTACAGCCCACGTAGGGATTGACGGAGTAACCCCCTACCGGCAGACTGGATTTTGTCATGATGTTTTTTGCTTCCACATCCCGGATCAAGATCCCCTGTTCCATGATCTCTGCCATTCTCTTTTCCTCCCGCATTGACATGCCCGATCGGTGCCGATATAATCATTATACCAAGGAGAAAAAAGGGTTCAAGTACGCAGATTGTTTGTACTTGGTATGGAAAACCGTACCGTCAGGAAGAGGGGCAGCACCAGTGACATATGAGGAATTTGAAGCAAACGTGGAAAGCATCATCCTGACGGAGCGCGGAAATTGCCCGGTAACGCCGGTCATTCAGATGCTGCAGGGCAAATGGAAACTGCAGATTATCTACGAGCTTTGTATCCAATCCCCCATGCGGTTCGGAGAATTGAAAAAGATTCTCAAGCCCATCACCAACACCATGCTCACAAATGCCCTGAAGGAATTAGAGGCAGATGAGCTGGTACATAGAGAACAGTTCCATGAGATTCCGCCCCGGGTAGAATATTCCCTGACAGGAAAAGGGCGGGATCTGCTGCCGATTTTCTACGCGATCTCCCAGTGGGGAATGAAATACATCCCATAGTCAAGTATAAAAGCCGGAGCCAAAAGGCTTCGGCTTTTATACTTCTCTTTTTGGCAGGAATATCCGCTTTCCCGCCAAAGCAGTTTTTATCAAAATTCAGCACGTCCATTGCCTGCAGGTGGCGCAGATGCAGTTAAGGCGCGTCTCCACGAGCCCCATACCTTACCACTTTAAGTGATCGGAAATCGCATTTGGCAGCAGGAAAGCGGGACGCCATCCTGCGAGCACTTCTTTTAGGGAAAGAGATATGGCTGGTTCCAACTGAGCTGGCGCCGCATAGAATAGCGGGAGCGAAGGCTCAATACAGTAAAAGGAGTACAACTCATTATGGGTATGCCTGTGATTACCGCCAGCACCACCTCCAGAAGCCAAGCGATTACTGATCTTATTCAGTCTGTGGCTCTGGAAGAAACCGCCCTGTCCCACATTCTGAACGCAGAGGGCGAAAAAATCCAGAAGATGGTGGCGCTCCCCGACGTAACGCCGGAAGTGCTGCTGGCTACCAACAAGTCCGTGGAGTCCATGGTCAACGCGGTATCCCGGCTGGAAATGATTCTCCAGTCCAAACTGTCCAACTTTGACGGCTGTCTGTGTCAGGATGTGCCCTCTCAGGGCTGACGGATAGATCGGCGGGACCTCCCATGGGAGGTCCCGCTCCTTTTTCACCTCTTCCGCATTGCTACATAGGATGAATGTGGAGCGGTTCCGACCGTCTCCCCCCTGGAAATGACCGATCCAGGCTGGTGTAATTCCTATAGGAGGATTGACTATGGCAATCAATTTCGGCCTTGCCAATGATTATAACGTATTTGTCTTTGGCAACCTAAGCCTGAGCAATACCGATGCAGAGGGCCGAGTAGCTGTGGGCGGCAACGCTACCCTCAGCAACTATGGCATTGGCGCTGGTATCGTCCCACTGCCCCCCGTCAACACTGACCCATCCTTTGTGGTAGACGGGGATATCAACGTCACTGCCGGTTCCAATGCCAGCGGCAATACGGTGATCAATCCCAACAGCAATATAATCAACTATACCATGGGCAACCCCAACGGCCAATTTATCACAGGGGCGCCCATTGACTTTATGGCAGCGGAGCAGTACCTGAAGTGCGCCTCCGCTTTCTGGGGCAACCTGGTGCCCAACGGCACCGGTGCGGTGGTTTTTGGGCAGCTGAACCTGACTGGCACCGATGAGATCCTGAATATCTTTTCGCTGGACAGCAGCAATCTTTACGGTACCGGCCTCTCCTTGGCTCAGCTCAACGGCATCAATATCATCGCGCCCCTGGGTGCCACCATCCTCATCAACGTGAATGGCACTGCCATCCAGTACGGCAGTTATCAAATCTTTCGCAACGGCTTCGCAGCTACCAGAGAAAACGCGCGGCACATCCTGTGGAACTTCCCTCAGGCTCTGACCTGGTCCAACAGCACCACTGCCATTTATGGTTCCGTGCTGGCACCCTTTGCTGCCGCCAACACCACGTATAGCCAGATCAACGGCAATATTATCTTCGATAGCTATTCGGGCAACGCCGAAAGCCACAATGAATTGTTCATTGGTGAGCTGCCGGAGGCCACTGTTTGTCTGCTGACTACGTCAAGCACCACCACGACCACAAGCACCACGACCACAAGCAGTACCACCAGCACCACAACGATGACCACCACATCTACCACCACAACGTCCACGACCACCACCCAGGCTCCGGTGCCCCGCAGTCAGGCCATTACGGATCTGATCACCTCCATTGCCCTGCAGCAGGCGGCTTTGTCACACATCCTCAATGCGGAAGGGGAAAAGGTGCAGAAGATTCTTTCCTTTGACCAACTGTCCCCGGAAACCATCCTGCGGACCAACCGGTCTGTGGAGTCTATGGTCAACACGGTATCCAATCTGGAACTGATCCTCTCCGATAAAATCGCGCTCTTTAGCGGATGCATCTGTGACGATACCAGGCAATAAACTGAGAATGGCGCGGCGGAATCCCGCCGCGCCGTCCAGTTCATAAGAAAGGTGAGAAAATTCGGTATGAAGGTCGCCATATTGACAATGTTTTCCGGCCTGGCTACCACCTACTCTCTGGTGAATGTGGTGGCGGATCAGATCAAAATGCTTCTGGAAGCGCAGGTGGAGCTGAAGATCCTGGTGAGTGAGACCTGCCCGGATGAGGAGCGATGGGGCATTTTCCTGGACCCACGGCTGGAGTGGGTGAAGATCACCAACACCTGCAATGGTGCCCCCATTGTATGGCATGACTACTCCGCACCGGCGGGCACCGTGCACGAGGGATTTTATGAGGAGGCGGAGCAGATCGCCAAGGACTATGTCCGGCATCTCCAGGATGTGGATGTGTGCATCATGCACGACATCCTTTATCAGGGCTGGCATCTGGTTCACAATGTAGCCATCCGCAAGGCGCAAAAATCCTTACCAGGGGTGCGGTTCCTGGCATTCACTCACTCCCTGCCGGTAAACCGTCCTCAGAAGCTGGAGGAGCCTTTTTCGGCCCGTTTTACCCCCATGCCAAATACCCGCTTTGTCTACCCCAGTTATTCGGGGATCGAGGCACTGGCCCGACAGTATGATGTGCCGCAGGGAAACTGCGCAGTGGTGTATAACACTCTGCCACTGCTGGAGATACTGAGCCGGGATGTACAGCAGGTAGCAAGCAGCGTGGACCTGCTGAACGCCGACATTCTGGTGGTCTATCCCGGACGGCTTACCCCCGGCAAGCGGTTTGAAAAAGTCGCTGCACTGGCAGGGGCTGTCCAGCGCAAAACGGAGCAGCACACCCGAGTGGTATTCTGCGACTTCCCCAGTGCCGATATCCCTGGCCGAGTCTATAAAAGCACCATCAAGACAGAGGGGCAAAAGTTCGGCTTAGAGGAGGGCGATCTGGTCTTTACCTCCGATCTTGGGTATGAGCAGGGATTTCCCCGGCAGGGTGTGCTTGAGCTGTTTGGGCTCTCCAATCTATTTCTCTGCCCCTCCTACTCCGAGTCCTTCGGACTGACGGTGCTGGAGGCAGCCAGCCGCGGGAATTTCCTGGTGCTCAATGAGGCGGTACCCGCCTTGAAAGAACTGGGGAGCAGTCTGGGTGCCTACTTCATGCGTTGGGACGGACGGAACTTCGGCTATGATACCCATGAGCGGTATGTGCCATCGGAGCAGGCCTACTACGAGGAACACGGAGGGATCATCGTCAACTTAATGCGGGAGGATCGCAGCCTGCGGGCTAAGACCCGGGTGCGTACGCAGTATAACGGAGCATGGATCTGCCGTAATCAGCTGATGCCCTTGCTGACAGGTGCAGCGTGATCTGCCGGGAAAAGGAAGAGGGAACGTCGCAGGACAATCATTCTGCGGCGCTCCCTCTTTTTGTATTGGCAGGGCAAAGCTGCAGCCATTCCACAGCGGATTCTCAGGGCTCCCTTTTCGACTTTGCACAACCATAACAATATATCAACGCCCTTTAGACCGGGCCCCAAAATCCCAAATGACTCTATCCGTTCCCCCTTTTCTTTGGAAATCTTCCAGAGAACCGCCTTACCGGCATATGCTCACACAGGCCGCACACCGGCAGTCTCCTCAGCATCCACGAAAATTTCTTTTCATTTTTTTGAAACGATGGTACCCTGATGTGCGAATATATAGTCGAGAAGGCGGTGAGACGGTGGAAGAGCAATGGATTCGGGACATACAGCGCAAGGGCTCCCGGGAGGCGGCAGACCAGCTGATTCGGGCCCACTACGACGAGATCTACCGCTTCGTCTACCGCCAAACCGGCCACAAGGAGGATGCCATGGACCTGACCCAGTCCATCTTCCTGGCCATGCTGCGGGCTTTGCCCTCCTTCCGGGCGGAACGGGGCGCCTTTCGGACCTGGCTCTACCGCATCGCCGTCAACAAAACCATCGACGCACGCCGAAGGACCCACCTGACGCCATTGCCTCTGGACGACATAGAGGTATCGTCGGAGGAGGATTTCGCTGCCCGGATTCAGGATCGGGCGCTGCTGGAGCAAATTGAAAATTATGTCTCCGGCCTGGACCCCCAGGCACAGGCGGTATTTCGCCTGCGGCTCTATGGGGAGCGGCCCTTCCCGGAAATTGCCGCCGCCCTGGGTGAGCCGGAGGCGACAGTGAAATCCCGTTACTACCGCCTGTTGGGGCGCCTGAGAGAGGAGTTTGACCCACATGGATGACTTCTGGAACCACATTCCCATGCCCACGGAGGCAGAAAAAGATGCCGCTGTGGCCTGTATTTTGGACGCCGGGCTTCCGGCCCCAACCGGGCTCTGGCACACTTTGTCCAACACCATCGGTGCGGTGGGCTTCCGGGGACTGTTTTTCGGGGCGGCGGACTGCCTCTTCCTCTCCGCGCTGTTTTGCTTCCTGTGCCTTCTGCCGGCAGCAGCGGCAGCAGCCCAGCAGGGGCCCTTGGGGCCGGCGCTGTTTCTGCTGTCCCCGGCGCTGTACGCCGCCCTCCACCTGCTGACCGCCTGGAAGGAGGCCCAGTCCGGCACGCTGGAATGGCGGCAGACCTGCCGGGTCTCCCTGCGGGCTATGGCCGCGCTGCGGATGCTTACCTTCGGCGGCGTGTCTGTACTGGTGTGTGTGCCGGCCAACGTGCTGCTGTGGCACCTTGCCCAGGGGGCGGTATCTCTGACCTGGATGCTGGCCCTGTCTGTCTCCGGGCTGTTTTTGTATGGCACCCTGGCGCTCTACTGCCTGCGGCTGCGGGGCACAGCCGGCCTGCTGGCAGCCCCTGCGGTTTGGGCGGCGCTGGGGATTGTGCCGCTGCTGTGGGAGCGGGCCGCCCAATGGCTGACTGCGGTTCCGGCGCTGGTGTTCTGCCTGCTTTCCGCCGCGGCCCTGGTCTTGTACTTTTTGGAACTGCGCCGCTTCTGCCTGCGGCGGACAGAAGGAGGAACCATCTATGCTCTCAGTTGAACACGTCACCAAACGGTATGGAAACTTCACGGCTCTGGAGGACATCTCCCTGATCTTCTCCCCCGGTGTCTACGGACTGCTGGGCCCCAACGGCGCCGGGAAAACCACCCTGATGAAAATGCTCTCCACGCTCTTGTTCCCCACCAAGGGGCAGATTCTCTGGAATGGAGAGGAAATTCTGTCCCTGGGTGCCAACTATCGGGGACTTTTGGGATATCTTCCCCAGCAATTCGGCTACTACCCCAACTACACCCCCCGGCAGTTCCTGCGGTATGCGGCCGCTCTCCAGTGCATCCCCAAGCGGGAAGCCGAGGACCGCATCAGCCGTCTTTTGGAGCTGGTGGGACTGGAGGCAGACGGGAACCGGAAGCTGAAAAAGTTCTCCGGCGGCATGATCCAGCGGGTGGGCATCGCCACCGCCATGCTCAACAATCCCAAGCTCCTGATCCTGGACGAGCCCACCGCCGGACTGGACCCCCGAGAGCGGGTGCGGTTCCGAAACCTGATCCACTCCCTGGCGGAGGATCGGATCGTATTGCTCTCCACCCACATCGTCTCCGATGTGGAAACCATCGCTGGACAGATCGTCATGTTTCAGAACCACCGTCTCTACTGCTGCGACACCCCCGGACGCATCTGTGCCGCATTCCGGGGGAAGGTATTTCAGGTCCCGGCAGGCACGCCTTTGGAGCCCGATCAGTTTCTCCTCAGCGAGGGCCAGAGCGAGGCGGGGCCGGTTCTGCGCATCCTGGCGGACACCCCTCCGGCGGGAGCCGTTTCCGTGACTCCCGGGCTGGAGGACGCGTTTTTGGCCATCTACCGGGAGGAGCAGCCATGAGTCTTGCTGTATACGAATGGCGCAAGCTCTTCCGCCTGCCGGCCCTGTGGGCCTTTTTAGGCTTGAGCCTGATCTTCAATCTCCTTCTGATCTGCACCCTCTCGGAGCAGGACCGGGCCTTTTTCAACGATACCTCCGCGGACGCCGCCCTCCTGGGTCAGCGGGTGGACCAGGCCTTTCTGGATGGTCTCGCGGCGCTGCCGGAGACGGAGAACAGAGCCTTCCTGCTGGAGTCTGTCACCGGGTCGGAGGATACGTTTGAGACCTATGATGCCGGCATTTTGAAGGATTTCTATACAGAAGTGGTGAAGACATCCCCTACGGCCGCATCGTGGATGGCCTGGAAATATGACCTCCTGAAGGCGCGGGTGGAGCACCTGGCGCAGACGGACGCGGGGATGGACCTGTACGCCGGGCCCGTCACCCAGGGAAGCCACCAATTCCTCTTCGGCACGCTGCTGCGCTCCATTCTGGGCGAGGCTGCGGCAGCCGCCATGCTGGGGACGCTGTATCTGCTGGGCTACGAGGGGATGCACAAAACCGAGAGTTTGGCCTGCGCCTCCCGGACCGGGCGGCAGCTGCGGCGGATCAAGGTCCTCTCGTCCCTTGCGGCCTCCCCTGCTCTCCTGGCCCTGGTGGCTGTGCCCACCCTGGGGCTGTACTTTGCCCGATTTGACTACGGCGGCATCTGGAACGCCAGCGTCTCCAGCCAGTTCAACTACCTCACGGATATGATGCTGACGCGGCCCTTCCTCACCTGGGGGGACTTCACCGTGGCCGAGTATCTTGCCGCGGCATTGGCCCTGGGTGCGGCGCTGACAGTGGCCTTTTCCCTGCTGGCGTCCCTCTGCGGCACTCTGGTCCGCAGCCCCTATTTGGCGGCGCTGGTGCTGGGAATCGTCTGCTTCGGCGGCCTGGGGATCACATCCGTGCTGGGGAATCTTCCGCTGTGGGTGGGATATGTGATCTCCTGCTTCCAGCTTCCGCTGGTATGGATCAGCTGCGGCGCCTGGTTTACCGAGCTGGGCCTCAACGCGGTGCTGCCCTGGCAGGAAACCATCACTGTGGCGGGGAACCTGCTGCTGCTCAGCGCCGGAACGGCCCTGGCCCTGAGACGCTTCCGAAGAAAGGATGTGACCGTATGAACCTCTTTTTGTGGGAGCTGCGGAAAATCTGGCGCCCGGGTATTCTGGCGGCGATCTTGCTGCTGGGGGTGGTGTACTACTGGATGTTCCCGGAGTTCTACATCGAATACTTCTGCAACGGCCCTGCCGCCCAGGCCAATTTCCAGCTGGCTTCCGAGTGGGTGGCAGAGTACGGCCCCACCCTGGAACCGGAGGAGCGGGAGGCGCTGGACGGCCAGCTGGAGGAGGAAATCCAGGCCTTCAACCAGCAGATCGCCGCCATCCCGGAGGCCGCCGCGGCAGGCCTGACGGACTACGAGACTTTTTGTAATTTTCTGGAGGAGTACCACTCTGACACCGCAGCTTCTGACGGTGAGGCGGATATGGACCGGGAAGCCCTGGTGCAGAGAGTGTACAGCGGCACCAATTGGTACCGCATCAACGGGATCCAAAATACCATGGAGCTATATGACACCCAGGAGGAATACAGCTCCATGGAGATCTCCGACAGGAGGTCAGAGGGGCAGCCGGAGGCCATAATCCGCCGGGCGGAGCAGCTGGCCCAACCGGAGCGGGCCCACTCCCTGCTTCCGTTCTCTATCAAGGACTCCACCCGGGAGTACGGCAAAGATCTGGCGGTGTGGTGTGTTTTGAGCGTCGTGCTGCTGCTCTCCCCCACGCTGGTGCGGGACCGGCTGCGGCGGACCCGGGCCATGCAGTGGACCTCCCGCCGGGGACGGTCCATTCTGACCACCCAAATGGCGGCGGCGCTGTGCTCCGCTCTGGTGCTGACGATCATCAATCTCGTCATCTACGCCACTCCCTTCCTGGCCCAGGGGCCCCTGCGGTTTCGTGATTGCGGCCTGGGCGGGATCTGGGCCTGGGGCTCGCCCTGGTTCGACTGGACCTATGGCACCTATCTGATCGTATTGGTGGGGCTGATCCTGGTGCTGTCCCTGGCGGCTGCCGGAGTGACGGTATTCCTGTCCCAATACAGCGGCAGCTACATCGCCATGCTGCTCAAGGCCCTGCCGCTGTTTGTGGCGGTGGGGGCGATGCTGGGCAGCTGGCTGCTGGACCAGCCCTTCACCTTCCGGCGTTTCTGGGCAGACGGCCCCTGGCTGCCCAGAGGAACGGAGGCGGTGGTGGCCGTCGGGCTTTTGTTGGTGAGTTTCCTCCTCTGCGCTCTCACCTGCCTTCGCCAGAGGAAACGGGAGCTGTTGTAAAAGGGAAGCGTTTGCAAATTGCAGCGCGCCGAACGGGGAAGGGCCTCTTCCCCGTCCGGCGCGCTCACGGCATTTTCTGCCCATCCACTTGACAAAATTGCTCTACAAATATAGAATAACCATAATACTACATTTGTAGAACAAAAGGAGTGGTTAGAATGGCTGAGTCGATTCGTCGGTTGCCGGATGCTGAACTGGAGGTCATGCAGGCCATCTGGGCCTGTACACCGCCTGTGGCCCGCGCAGACATCCAGGAGCTTCTCAAGGACACCCACCCTATGGCTCTGACCACCTTGCTGACCGTATTGACGCGACTCTCTGAAAAGGGATTTCTTCGTATCGAAAAGGTGGGCCGCAGTGCCCGCTACATTCCGCTGATCTCTCAGCACGACTACCTGGCCCAGCAGAGCAATCGCTTCTTCCACAAGCTGTGCGGCGGCAATCTCTCCACCTTTGCCTCCGCCCTTTGCGACAGCGGATTGAGCAAGGAAGAGGTGGCGCAGCTCCGGGACCTCCTGGAAAGAGGGATGCTATGACCACGGATCTTTTGATCAAGGGCCTGTTTGCGGCCATCATCGGCGGAATGTTTTCCTGGATCGTGTTCTCCCGGTATGATGCTGAGATCGGCGAGGAAAACGGCACAACGGACCGGCAGCGCTATCTGCCCTATGTGCCCGGGATGGTGCTTCCTCTGTTTCTGGCGGTCCTTGTGGGGCTGACGCTGTTTTATGACGGCGGCAAAGCTGCCGCGCAGATGACGCTCTCTTTTTGCTTTGGCATCTTCCTGCACATCAGCGTATACTATGTGCTTTTGATGGCGGCGCTGCCGCTGCTGCGCAGGCATTTCAGCGCCAGAGCCTGCGCCATGCTCTGGATGATCCCCAACTACCTCTATATCACAGAGCAGAGCTATATGGAGCTCTCCATGCCGCTCTTTGTGATACAGGCCCAAGGCCGTTGGATCTGGATCCTGTTCGGTGTGTGGGTGGTGGGTTTTGTAGGTGTACTTGGCTGGAAGCTCCTCTCTCACCTCGTCTTTCGCCGGCGCATTTTGCGAAATGCAGTGACTGTAAGCGATCCTGAGGTGCTTTCCATTTGGAACAGCGAGTTGAAAAATGCCAACTTCAAAAAGCCCAGATTTCAGCTCGTGGTTTCGCCCCAGGTTTCCACGCCCCTTTCCGTGGGCTTGTTCCAGCGCAGGATCCGGGTGGTGCTCCCAGATCGGTTCTATTCCAAGGAAGAGCTGGCGCTGATCTTCCGCCACGAGCTCGTCCACATCGGCAGGGAGGATTCCTGGTCCAAGTTTTTTCTGGTGTTCTGCACCGCCATGTGCTGGTTCAATCCCCTGATGTGGATCGCTATGCGAAAAAGCGCAGACGATTTGGAGCTGAGCTGCGACGAAACCGTGCTGGTGGGCTGCCAGGAGGACACCCGGCATGAATATGCCAACTTGCTGCTAAAGACAGCAGGCGACGAGCGGGGCTTCACCACCTGTCTCTCCGCCACCGCGTCCGCCATGCGGTATCGCCTGAAAAACGTGGTAAAGCCGCAAAAGAAGCACTCCGGCGCGCTGCTGGTGGGGCTGGTGTTTTTTGCCCTCTGTATGAGCTGCGGCTACGTGGCCTTGGCTTACAGCCCCAGCACAGGCGCGGAGGTGATCTATCAGTCCCGGGACCTCTCAGCGTTCCACTTGCGGCATATCGAGCTGGCTGATGACCCCTATAACACGCCCTGGCTGTGCCCCGATCAGGAGGCGTTCCACTCCTACATGGCATCACTGGACCTGTACCAGCTGACCGGCAACTATTCCTTTGACGGAAGTGACCGGGAATTCACCTTTCTGTATGATACGCCGGAGGGAACTCTGGGTGTGGTTTTGTGTGAAAAAGCCCTGAAGCTGGTGCCCCTGTACGGGGAAGATCTCACTGCGCAGTGGTATTATATCTCCGGCGGAACAGATTGGGAGCGGCTCTCCACACTTCTCCCGGCCGGTCCGGCGCTCAACCTCACCTTCCCCATTTCCGATTCGTCCTACCCTAAAGAAATCGGAGCCAGCCTCTACCGGCTGGACGAAACCAAAGACGGGCAGACCACCTGCCTTATCTCCCCGGACGGGCCCCTGAACGGTGATGCAAATGGGGTGTTCGGCTATGATACCAGCGAAGTGGTTCTGGATTTCTCCCGCCCGCTTGTTTCTGACTTTCAGGTGGAGGTGAAATCCCGGGATGGGAAGACCTGCTATTCCCTCTCGCAATCCGATCTGGAAGAGCCGTGTGTTCTGCCCCTTGCGGGGTTTGCCGCACGGTACACCATATCTGCCCAGCTGGAAGGGGAAAACGGCTCCACTTATGAAGCTACCTTCCGGTTTGATGTGGGGGATGTATAACGATCTCTGCCAGCGCACAGGCCAAAACAGCTGCCCATCGGAAAATATTCCGATGGGCAGCTGTTTTGTTTGCACTTTACAGCCCGCTGAAATTACCCCGGGCCGCTTCTTTATGGGTTGCAACCGGCATATCATCCCTGACAGGTTGCAACATGATTGCGAAACGCGGCACAGTTTATGCACTGTCCGCAGACATAGTAGTTGTGGCATTGATCGCAGCAGTCAAATACGGGAGGGTTGCTGTTCGCATCAAAAACATTGGAGCCGGCAGCCTGCATGAGATAGCCGCAATTTGCACATCGAATTTCCTGACTCTCCGTTTGCCCGGTCGTCACGTCATTCTGACCGGAAGGATTTTCAGGACGCTCTGCGGGTCCACTGCTGTCAGTGGGATAGCGGGTCCAAACAACCACGTTGTTGTATGTAAGCCAACTGGCATACGTGCCGTCCGTAGTGGATGTATCGTCCCAATAGACAATGCCGGCAGGGCCACCATCCACCGTTTTAATGACCACGTTTCCATCAGAGGTAACAATATCGCCATACCCCACCAGCGCAACCGACCAGTGCGTGGGAGATTGAATCAGGTCTCCGGGGCGTATCTGAGAAACGGTCGTCTTGTGCAGAGGAAGCGACCCAAAAATTTCATCACTGAGCATAAAGGCCAGTTTTGCGCATTCCGTTCCCAGGTAATGGGGCGGAACGTTCAACTGGTAAGGAGGATTATAGGGGTCATACCTGGATTCATTGGGATATTTCTCTTTCAATTCCGCCAAAAGTTCAAGGACATTCTCCTCAGTCGGCGCCTTGCCATTGGCCAAAGTTCCCACAGAAATGGCCGGATTTTCCCCGGCATTCCCAGACACGCCATCAATGTACTGATTCATCCGGTGGATCACCACGCAAGCCTGGGCGCGATTCATGGAGTTTGCCCCGCCAAAATTGCCATCGGCCTGTCCGTTTAACAGTCCCAGCGCATAGCACACAGAAACAGCATCCCGATAGCCGGTGGGGATGGAATTCCAGTCACCAATATCGTTTTTTGCCGTGTCAGATGGGGTATTGACGCTGAACTGGATGACATTGTACATCATTTGCGCCATGTCATAGCGGTTGATTGGCAGGTTGGCAAAACTGTTCCAAAAACCGGAAGCAATTTGCGTGCCGCTTGCAAGATTATACTCATACACAATTTCAAAATAGGGGGCATACCAATCTTCGTAATGTGTCGCCTCTCTGATATGGTCGGGATAAAAGGCCCGAGCCAAAAAAGCGGAAAAATGCGCATATGTAACGCTGGCTGCGGGTCGGAACGTGCCGTCTGTATAGCCGTTGACGATGCCGTCCTCTACCGCCTCCTGGATTTCCTCAGCGGCCCAATAGTTGGCCGGTACGTCGCGAAACGCGGAGGCGGCCAGCGCAGGCGTCACCAGCATCAAACACATTCCCACAGACAGCAGTCCACATATCATTCGCTTGCAGATACGCATTTATAAGCCCCCTCCTTGTGACATCTAATTTCCTTTGGTAATGTAAGGGCCGAAATTTCCCTCTCCCGGTCCACCGCCGGAGCTTCGCATCGCTTGCTCCGACTCTATTTTTTATTGTATCTCTGCCGTGAATGGTTGACAAGGAAATTTTTCCCTTTCACAGGATGTGGCCCTTCCGAAGCAGACCCCCGGGAACATCCTTTCCCATTCAAAATGTGAGGGCACCGGTCCGGAGGCGGAGCGACGCCGAATTTCTCCTCCTGGTCCCCTGGCAGCAGGTTTGACAGGATTTCCTTTCCATGGTAAACTGAGAAAAAGTTTTCTTCGGAAATGAGATGTTCTCTACTGGCGGTAAAGCCCGCGAGCGCAAGCTAATCCGGTGAGATTCCGGGGCCAACAGCTGGTCTGGAAGGGAGAAGAAAACACGCATGGGGTCGAATGTGTGTCTTTCTCATAGTCGAAGCGCATCTGCGTCAGCAACATTCGGTGTCCTGTGGCACCGGATGTTTTTTTATATGGCACACCATCGATTCTCCTGCACCGGTTGATCCTTATCATCATGCGAAAAGGGAGGCACTCACGATGGAAACCAACAACACCGTCAATCCGCTGGCCACTGCCCCGATTCCCCAGCTGCTCCTACGCTACTCCGTCCCCACCGCCCTGACCCTTCTGGTCAACTACCTCTATAATATTGTAGACCAGATCTTTGTGGGCCAGGGAGTTGGCATCACCGGCATGGCCGCCACCAATGTGGCCTTCCCCCTGACCATTGTGTCCATGGCTGTGGCGCTGATGATCGGAGACGGCTGCGCAGCAAACATCAACCTGTATCTGGGCCGGAAGGACCAGGACGCCGCCGACAGAATCATCAGCCACACCGTCACGTTGCTGCTGGGTGCCGGGGTGCTGGTGGGCCTGCTGGGAAGTCTCTTTGCAGGGCGCATCGTGCTGCTGTTCGGCGCCACCTCCACCTCTTTCCAAGCCGCCCTGGACTACACCCGTGTGATTGTGCTGGGGCTTCCGTTCCTCATGTTCTGCTCCGCCCTGACCGCCATCATCCGCGCCGATGGGAACCCGAAATTTGCCATGAAGGCCATGATGCTGGGCGCGGCGATCAATCTGGTCCTGGACCCTCTGTTCATCTTCGGATTCCACATGGGCGTGGTGGGTGCCGGAATCGCCACGGTGATCGGTGAGGTGGTCTCAGGTCTCCTCTGCCTTTCCCGCCTGCGGCATATGCAGACCGTCCGCATCCGCAAAGAGTGGCTTCTCCCCACGCCCTCTGTCTCCCTGCAAATCCTGCGGCTGGGATTTCCCAGCTTTCTGACCCAGATCATGACCGCCGTGGTGCAGGTCACCATGAACAATCTCATGAAGCACTGTGGCGCAGCCACCGCCTTCGGCAGCGATGTGGCACTGTCGGTCTACGGGGCCCTGATGAAGATCTATCAGATTGCCCACGCCATGTTCGTAGGCGTCTCCTCTGCCACCCAGCCCATCAACGGCTACAACTTCGGTGCCAAGCAATTCCGGCGGGTGCGGGACACCTACAAAACGGCCTCCTCCATCGCGCTGCTGGTCTCTGCAGGCTGGTTTGCCATCTATCAGCTCTTTCCCCGGGCCATTGGGTCCCTGTTTGTCTCCGGGGACCAGGTGTACCTGGACGCCTGCGGCGTGATCTTCCGCCTGTACATGATGGGATTTTTTGTGTATGGACTGCACATGACCACCACCTCCTTCTTCCAGAGCATCGGCCAGCCCCTCAAGGCCCTGTCTCTGCCCCTTGTCCGGCAGGCGGTGGTCCTCATCCCGTTGGCGCTCCTCCTGTCCCGTCGGTTCGGCCTGAATGGCGCGCTGCTGGCCGTTCCCACGGCGGATGCGGTCTCTTTCCTGCTCTCCTTGCTGCTGGTAAAGCGGGAGTTTTCCAG
>ERZ791871.2086-NODE-2086-length-14684-cov-5.295782_pt1 | contig 14684 bp, 10 predicted proteins | sample MGYA00510280_ERZ791871 | MGnify/ENA primary metagenome ERZ791871 (study PRJEB30046, sample SAMN00792111) | human gut metagenome | study: EMG produced TPA metagenomics assembly of the A metagenome-wide association study of gut microbiota in type 2...
ACCAGTAAATAATATTGAACAGCATCCCCCCTACCGCAATCGCCCCGATATAGGAAGCGGCCCCCAAATGTCCGACAATCGCCACATCGACCAATCCCAACAAAGGAACCGTTATATTGGATACAATAGAAGGAAGCGCTAACTGAAGTATCTTTTTATTCATTATTTATCGTATCTATAAAAACTATTCCTAACTTTGTCAGCAAAGTTACAGATTACTTTAGAAATAACATGATTACACTTATGTTTCAATAACAAAAACGCGAACCCTAAGTAATTGTAAAAAACGTTGGATGTTCGCATCCTCTATAAATCATACACTTATAGATTTATTTAGAGAATATGAACATTTATTGCTTTTCTACTTTATCATTCGCAAAATTACAATTTAAAAGTGTCATCAATAAAGCTTTTCACAAACATGGAGTCGCATCTTTTACAGATGCGTGGATTGAAACAAAAAGAAATATGGTAACAAAAAAACAAATCTTAGTCGCATCTTTTACAGATGCGTGGATTGAAACATAAGTAGTTAAACCGACAAGAGGAGCAACACCTTGGTCGCATCTTTTACAGATGCGTGGATTGAAACTTTTATCAAGGCCGCCCGACCCGGAAGATCAAGGTCGCATCTTTTACAGATGCGTGGATTGAAACCTTGCCTGTAAGCCTTGCTGTCAAATCAAGAAAGTCGCATCTTTTACAGATGCGTGGATTGAAACCCAGATATATCCAGCCACGTTTGCCGATTTTAGAGTCGCATCTTTTACAGATGCGTGGATTGAAACACGTGAAACATGGTTAATTAATGTTATAAGCGATGTCGCATCTTTTACAGATGCGTGGATTGAAACTATTAATGATTTTCGTAATGTTAATGCTTATCAGGTCGCATCTTTTACAGATGCGTGGATTGAAACTTTAGGTTCGCAGGCCGGTCTCGCGACTTGTTTGTCGCATCTTTTACAGATGCGTGGATTGAAACTTTTTCTTTGGCAATATTTAATACAGCATATCCGTCGCATCTTTTACAGATGCGTGGATTGAAACTCAATCACAAACAACCCGTATCCCGACACAACTGGTCGCATCTTTTACAGATGCGTGGATTGAAACAGTATGGGGATGTAAAGAAACTGACTCCTTTACAGTCGCATCTTTTACAGATGCGTGGATTGAAACAATCAATTCCATCGGGCAGCTTACATTAGCAGAGTCGCATCTTTTACAGATGCGTGGATTGAAACCGGGCGATGTCACTCGTTGGCATTTCGGCGGCGTCGCATCTTTTACAGATGCGTGGATTGAAACAGATGAAACCCGCGACACATACAGAACTGTCCTGCGTCGCATCTTTTACAGATGCGTGGATTGAAACAGTTTTGCAAAATTTATCCGTGAAGCGTCCGGAGTCGCATCTTTTACAGATGCGTGGATTGAAACTATTCGCCCATCCGTTAAGCGGTATGAGCAAGGTCGCATCTTTTACAGATGCGTGGATTGAAACCAAAATATGAATCTACGGACCCGGAGTTTATGGGTCGCATCTTTTACAGATGCGTGGATTGAAACGGCGAGGCTTTGGCGGGACGTTATATCGGTGCTCGGTCGCATCTTTTACAGATGCGTGGATTGAAACATGCGTTGGCAATGGTACTTTTGGAAGGGGAGGGTCGCATCTTTTACAGATGCGTGGATTGAAACGAAACGAATATGAAATTGTTTTGCGCTAAAGATGTCGCATCTTTTACAGATGCGTGGATTGAAACCCCAGACAAGTGCTCCGGCAGAAACCGCTTGAAAGTCGCATCTTTTACAGATGCGTGGATTGAAACATAAAATTACTCTAAACGGGGTACAACAACACGAGTCGCATCTTTTACAGATGCGTGGATTGAAACATTAAAATACTCACGGGATTTTATCCAATTACCAGTCGCATCTTTTACAGATGCGTGGATTGAAACAGGCTTAATGCGGACAGAACTATTAGGTGGTACGTCGCATCTTTTACAGATGCGTGGATTGAAACTTGTGCAGCAATGGCGCGCTTTTGGCGTCTACGTCGCATCTTTTACAGATGCGTGGATTGAAACATTGCCCTCAAAAGGAATACAATAATCCCATAATGTCGCATCTTTTACAGATGCGTGGATTGAAACACCGACAACTGCAAAGCCGGTGGCGCGGGAGGTTGTCGCATCTTTTACAGATGCGTGGATTGAAACGACAATTACCAAATCCTTATCCTTAAATTCACCCGTCGCATCTTTTACAGATGCGTGGATTGAAACGTCCGTTTTAGAATACAACAGTAATAATGCAACTAATAAGTCGCATCTTTTACAGATGCGTGGATTGAAACCACTCTTCAAAGGCGCGTTTGAACGTGTCTTTAATGTCGCATCCTTTACGGGGACAACTATTTATAATATTTTTTGCAAGAAGATTACAGGATTAAAATATTTGTTTGTTAGAAAATAAAATATATCTTTGTTGAACAGAGTTATAAAGATACCTTATTACTCAAAGCATAAACACCTTATATTACGTTAACCTAAACATATGATATATACAAATAAAGAATACTGTCTTGAGGTTAAAGGAAGCATGGCCTGCTTTACCCGTCCGGAGATGAAAGTCGAAAGAGTTAGCTACGACATAATAACGCCATCTGCTGCCCGAGCTATTTTCGAATCTATATTTTGGAAACCAGCCATACAATGGAATATTACTCGAATAGAAGTATTAAATCCAATCAGATGGTTTTCCATGAAAAGAAATGAGATTGGAAGTTTAATGAGCCCCCGTTCATCCGGATTATTCATCGAAGATAATCGGCAACAAAAATCCAGTTTGTTACTAAAAGATGTTTGCTATAGAATTTTTGCAGAGTTGGAATTTATACCTATAAGAAATAGAGCGAAAGAAGATATGTTGAAAGTGCCATCAAAGTCCTCTGACGAAAATCCAGGCAAATATAATGCTATGTTCGAACGTAGAGCTAAAAAGGGGCAATGTTTCAATCAACCCTATTTAGGTTGCCGTGAGTTCTCCGCAGATTTCACATACATCGAAAATCCGGTAAAAGGAAACGGAATACCCGAAGATCGTGATTTTGGATATATGCTATATGATATGGATTTCACAAACGAAAAAGATCCAAAGCCAATGTTCTTCAGGGCTATAATGAAACAAGGAGTCTTGATCGTTCCATCCATTAACAGTGAGGAGGTACGCCGATGATTTTGCAAGCATTATACGAATACTACCAGCGTAAAGCTGCTGATCCGGGGAGTACTATTGCTCCCCATGGATTAGAATGGAAAGAAATACCTTATCTTATTCTGATAGATAAAAAAGGGAATTTTTTAGAACTACAGGATACCACCGAGGGGGTAGGAAAACAGAAACGAGCAAAAAAATACCTGGTCGTCAAAAGTAAAGGACGTACCGGCAGCAACAGTTGGCAAACGGCAAATGTATTTTGGGACCATTTCGGATATGTGTTAACCCAACCTAAAAATACGGATGATAAAGGAATGCCAAAAGCACTGGACGATGCCGCTAAACAAAATAAAACCTTTGTTCAGGAGGTCAGGCGGCTTGCCGAAATGTATCCTTCCAATGAAGAGATTCAAGCAGTAGCCAAATTTTACGATAATCCTGATAATCTTCAACGTATAAAAATGGACCCTTTATGGGAAGAATGTATCAAAAAAGACGGGACAAACATCTCCTTTAAAGTAGCAGGAAACAATACTATCGTGGCTGCAAATCCGGATGTAACATCATCTATAGAAGACTGTTCAGACAAAGATGAACCTACAGGGATATGCCTCATCACCGGAAAAAAGGCTCCGATAGCCATACTCAATAGTGCCATAGCCATACCCGGGGGTAAGAGCGGAGCTAAACTGGTTGGCTTTCAAAAGAAATCGGGTTACGATTCTTATTATAAAGAGCAAGGTATGAACGCACCCATTTCAAAAGAAGCGGAAGCTGCTTATACCACAGCTTTAAATTCTTTATTGGGAAAAGATTCCTCTAACAAATATCGCTTGCATGACACATCCGTTGTTTTCTGGTCTCAGAAACCGACAAAGTTGGAGCAATGTTTCTGTTTCATATTTACATCTCCTCCCAAAGATGATCCGGATAAAAACACGGAAGTTATCAGAGACTTCTTGAAGTCCCCGTTCTCGGGAGTATTGAATGACGAGGACAAAACTCCCTTTTACGTGTTAGGTTTATCTCCTAATGCCGCCCGTATCTCCGTTAGATTCTGGCGACAAGGAACAGTAGGCGAATTTGCCAGTCACATCAGACAACATTTTAAGGACTTGGAAATCATTAAAAGCAAGAATCAAAGAGCCTATTTTTCTTTATTCAACTTACTGACCCAAGTTGCTTCCTTAAATAAAATGGAAAATCTGCCTCCCTGCTTAGCCAGCGATTTAAGTCAAAGCATATGGGATAACCAACCCTACCCGACCACATTGCAGATGCAATGTCTGATACGAATCAAAGCAGACCGGAATATAACGTCGATAAGAGCCGCTATACTCAAAGCCTACTTAAATAGAAAATTCAGAAATCATAATAATCCACCTAAAGAAATTCAAATGGCATTAGATTTAGAAAATAAAAACCAAGCGTACTTATGTGGCCGCTTGTTTGCTATCCTTGAAAAGATCCAGAGTGATGCTATCCCAGGAGCAAATTCTACGATCAAAGAGCGTTACTACGGTGCAGCGTCGACAACCCCGACAACTGTATTCGGCCGCTTGTTGTCTTTATCCAGACATCACCTTGCAAAATTTGATACCGGGAAATCTGTTTATTATGAAAAATTATTGCAAAGTGTTATCACCAACCTGGATAGTAACGGATTACCTAAATATTTATCGATGGACGACCAATCGCGTTTCGCAATCGGTTATTACCATCAAAGAGAAGATTTATATAAAACAACAACAGATAAAGAAAAAAATTAATACTATACAAATATGGAAACAGCAATAAACAATCGTTACGACTTCATTTATTTATTTGATGTACAGGATGGTAATCCGAACGGTGATCCCGATGCCGGAAATTTACCCAGAGTTGATCCGGAAACAGGTGAAGGCCTGGTTTCCGATGTCTGTCTGAAACGTAAAGTCCGGAACTTTGTTCAAATAGTAAAAGGAGGAGAAAGACTGTATGATATATTCATTAAAGAGAAAGCGGTATTGAATAATCTGATCGCAGACGCTCATAAACAGGAAGGGGTTAAAGATATAAAAGAGAAAGGAGATAAAACAGAGGCTGCTCGGCAATGGATGTGCAGAAACTTTTATGACATAAGGACATTTGGAGCCGTACTAAGTACAGGCGAAAATGCCGGACAGGTTCGTGGCCCTATCCAATTTACTTTTGCCCGTTCCATCAGTCCGATTGTTACTGCCGAACATAGTATAACCCGTATGGCTGTGGCTACGGAGGATGAGGCTAAAAAACAGAGTGGAGATAACCGCACTATGGGACGTAAATTTACAGTTCCTTACGGACTATATAAAGCTAACGGATTTATTTCCGCTCATTTAGCCGCACAAACCGGATTCAATGAAGATGACCTGAACTTATTCTGGGATTCATTGAAAAACATGTTCGATCACGACCATTCAGCAGCCAGAGGAATGATGAATGCCCGCAAATTGATCGTATTCAAACACAGTACAGCATTAGGTAATGCTTCAGCTCATTCTTTATTCGGTTTAGTGAAGGTTCAACTTAAGGATGACCAACGCCCACCCCGTTCGTTCGACGATTATATTGTTACCATCGACAAGGATAAACTACCGGAAGGTGTAGAAGTTCTGGACATGATATGATAGAATACGGAGATGAGGACCTGTTGATGCTTTCCGGAATCCAACACATAACTTTCTGTAAACGTCAATGGGCCCTTATACATATCGAACAACAGTGGGCGGAAAACAACCTCACTATTGAAGGAAACTGGATGCATCAAAAAGTCGATGATCCTACCTTGATGAACCGCAATAAAGGCATAGTAACATTAAGATCCGTAACGCTTGTCTCCAGACGGCTGGGACTTTATGGTATCTCTGATGTAGTAGAGATGGTCGCTTCCACCTCCGGACAAAATTCAATAAGACATCCTAAATATCCGGGATTCTGGCAATTAATTCCGGTCGAATACAAACGAGGCAAACCTAAAAAAGATCAGATAGATGAAGTCCAGCTATGCGCACAAGCGATTTGCCTGGAAGAGATGTATAACGTCAGCATAGAAAAAGGCTTTTTGTATTATGGGGAAACTCGCCACCGAGAAGAGGTCCAGTTTACTGAAGAATTACGGAAACTGGTTGAAAATAAATGTGTCCAAATGCACAAGCTATACGAGCAAAAAGTTCTTCCGCCGGCAATATACAAAGCGCATTGCAAGTCATGTTCTTTATGTGACGTATGTATGCCTAAAGTACTGACAAAAACACCGAAAGTGAATACTTACCTGTCCCAGTTATACGATTAAAATATGAGAAAATTATTGAACACATTGTATGTAACTACTCCTGAAGCCTATTTAACTAAAGATGGAGAAAACGTTGTAATTAGGGTTAAGGAAAAAGATATATTCAGAATTCCGGTTTTAAATATAGAAGGTATTGTCACATTCGGATATATAGGTGCTTCTCCGGCATTAATGAAGATGTGTGCTGAAAGAAATGTAGGATTATGTTTTTTAAGTGCTAATGGACAGTTTCAAGGTAGAGTCTCCGGTCCGACAAAAGGAAATGTCCTTTTACGAAGAACACAATACAGGATTGCCGACGATGCAAATAAATCACTGGAAATCAGTCGGCTTTTTATTGCAGGAAAGATAGCAAATTCCCGGACGGTTATCGATCGTTTCAAAAGAGATCACATTTCTTCCGACAAACAGCTATCCTTGTTTTTATCCGTATCTGAAAAGTTAAAGAGATCAAAGAATCAGGCTTTAGTTGCTGAGTCCTCCGATACATTAAGAGGTATAGAGGGAGAAGCCGCTACAACTTATTTCTCTGTATTTAACCAGATGATCATATCGCAATGTGAGGATTTTCCTTTTAACGGGAGGAACAGAAGACCGCCCAAAGACAAAGTAAATGCTCTATTGTCATTCGTTTACACATTGCTGAATCATGAGGTACAGTCTGCATTGGAAACAGTAGGACTTGATCCATACGTAGGCTTTTTACATACCGATCGACCAGGAAGAGCGAGTTTAGCGTTAGATATGATGGAAGAGTTACGAGCCTACCTGGCAGACAGGTTGGTTTTGTCCTTAATTAATCGTAAACAGATATCCGGTAAAGGTTTTGTCGAACACGGAGATAACGGGATTGTAATGGATGAAGATATCAGAAAGGGAGTCTTACTCGCTTGGCAGAAGAGAAAAAAAGAGACAATAATCCACCCCTACTTAAATGAATCCGTACCGATAGGACTGATCCCATATATTCAGGCGATGCTTTTAGCTCGTTTTTTGAGAAACGATTTAGATAATTATCCGGTCTTTTTAATGAAGTAAGTTCATGTATGTTCTAGTTACATATGACGTAGAAACGATGACTTCCGACGGACAGCGCAGGTTACGTCAGGTAGCACGTCAATGCCTGAATTATGGCCAACGCGTCCAAAATTCCGTTTTTGAATGCTCTGTCTCGCCTGCTCAATTTACCGAGTTAAGATTAAAACTATCGGATATCATCGATCATAAAAAAGATAGTATTCGTTTCTATTTCTTGGGAAATAATTATTCTAAAAGAGTTGAATACATAGGTGTCGTCACATCCTATAATGTAGAAGATGAACTTATAATATAACTGTTTGCGAACATTAAGCATTAACAAAAAGCTGGAGTTTTCGCAATCATTGATTATTAGCCTATTAAACACTCCTATTAGTTTTATTTCATCAATAAAAAATCCAAAAAGTTTATTATCGCATAAATGCATTGATAACAGACTGTAAATGTTTGCATTATTTGTAATGCAGTCGTACCTTATATAGGTACGTGGATTGAAACATCCTTTCGAGAACGGATATAAGCGGAGCCAATGTCGTACCTTATATAGGTACGTGGATTGAAACGCTTTTGCTTTGGTTCTTGCCGTCATGTACGGTTGTCGTACCTTATATAGGTACGTGGATTGAAACATACCAAGGACGCTGATAACCGAACACGGTATCAAGTCGTACCTTATATAGGTACGTGGATTGAAACAGAAGAGATGCGCCACCAGTACCGGCGCCCAAAAGTCGTACCTTATATAGGTACGTGGATTGAAACAAGCTTCTAAAGCTCGTATCATGAAAGCGCGTAAGGTCGTACCTTATATAGGTACGTGGATTGAAACGGAAATCTGAGCCTTAAGGAGATTAACATGCTCGGTCGTACCTTATATAGGTACGTGGATTGAAACAACAGTTTGCGTGATAGGATTAACTATAATGTCACGTCGTACCTTATATAGGTACGTGGATTGAAACTCCGCAACAAGGTATTGCTCCTCTTGTAGGTTTGGTCGTACCTTATATAGGTACGTGGATTGAAACAAGCTGCTAAGCGTCGTATTATGCAAGCTCGGCGTCGTACCTTATATAGGTACGTGGATTGAAACAAATGGAATAATAACATTACAAGATAACCCAGAAGTCGTACCTTATATAGGTACGTGGATTGAAACAGCTTTCGTTTGGCATCAATTAAATCGTCTAAAGGTCGTACCTTATATAGGTACGTGGATTGAAACTCCCCGCTGATGCGGATCAGATCAAAAGTGATTTAGTCGTACCTTATATAGGTACGTGGATTGAAACAGGAGGAGTCTCAAAACTACGGAACATAATAAAGTCGTACCTTATATAGGTACGTGGATTGAAACTGAAAAAAACCATTGCCATCCACACCCGAAGATCGTCGTACCTTATATAGGTACGTGGATTGAAACATATTTTCCATTTCGCGCACCTCGTTACGGGATGTCGTACCTTATATAGGTACGTGGATTGAAACTACCATTCAATACAATTACTGTTTTGCGACATTGTCGTACCTTATATAGGTACGTGGATTGAAACCCCAGTTAAATGCATTGACTACAGCCCAAACGCAAGTCGTACCTTATATAGGTACGTGGATTGAAACCTATGAGGAAACATGGTGTATCTGGTGTTAAAAAGGTCGTACCTTATATAGGTACGTGGATTGAAACCGTTTGAAAAAATATATATTGGATGTAGCACAACAGTCGTACCTTATATAGGTACGTGGATTGAAACTGATAAGATTTTAGGACAGATACATTTTGATTGGTCGTACCTTATATAGGTACGTGGATTGAAACCCCCGACCAAGCATGGACAGTGGTAGGCAAAACCGTCGTACCTTATATAGGTACGTGGATTGAAACATGACAACAAAAAAAGCCACCAATGAAACAACGTCGTACCTTATATAGGTACGTGCATTGGCCAGAAGTTGATACACGTGTCATAGCCGTCGCACCCGTAAAGGATGCGACGGTAATGTTATTGTTGTAATTCAGACACATTTCAATCCAAACGCACTATTATAACCAACTCAATCTGTAACACCTATCACATCAACAGTAGTTCCTCTACCCAAGCACCGTCCAAAACCAATCCGGCCCGTTCATCATAACACCTTCCATCTTCCAATATAAAAATCCCAGCATACACTCCCACTGTTCCCTGTTTACATAACTGTTCGAAATCCCATTTTCTAATGGATACGCTATACTGCTGTAGCTTACGTAACAACCAAAATTCCGGGCCAATCCGCTTCAGTTCCTCCAGTAAGGTTGCACCATCACCATAGCCGACCAAGATGGATACCGAGTCTTTATCGTCTATCAACCGGAACTTCTCTGCAGCAGTTGCAAACATAAAGTGCATTTCTGCAAAACCTTTATATAACAGACCTTTTATATTAGCCTTATCAAAGGTGTTACAATTGCTATAGAATAAGCTGAAATATTGAGCCATACACTCCGGAGAAAACAAGTCGCTCCCATCGGAAACAGACAGTATCTCCCGCAAAGCAGCCGCTCCCTTTCCCATCAAACCACGCAAAAGAGTATTCTCCAAATTAAAGACAAAAACCTGACCTAATTTACCCACATGATTCAATTTGCCTTCCCGGTTACATCTTCCTGCCGCCTGTATGATTGAATCCAGACCGGCAAAAGCACGGTATACTACAGGGAAATCAATATCTACCCCGGCTTCAACCAACTGCGTACTTATCACACGGACTGGTTCATTGTCCTTCAATTTCTGCTTGATCAATTTTATAACTTCCATGATATGCGCGGAGCACATCATACGCGACAAATGTAAAGTTCCTTCAGGCATCCGCCGGTAAAGCTCGCGCGCGTCCTTACGGGTATTTACAATACATAGCACACAATCATACCCGGACAGCTCGTCGGCAAGTTCATCGAAGTTAGTGGTTGTGCCTGGTTCCGGCCAATGCAGCTCCACCCGTTTAAAAGCCTCAAACAAATTATCATGCACAGAAGTAATTTCTGTCACGGGAGTTTTCAGTCCGTCAAAAGCCCCCGGTCCTGTTCCGATCCGACCGGAAAAAACGGGTAATGTGGCCGTAGTAAACAAAATACTGGCTTTAAAAGAGGCTTGCAAGCTCTGCAAGACATCCAGTATGGGGTGCAAAAACTCAACCGGTAACATCTGCGCCTCATCCAGAATAACAACAGAGTTACAGATATTATGCAATTTCCGGCATCGCGAAGTGCGGCAAGCATACAGCGATTCAAAGAACTGCACATTTGTCGTCACAATGATCGGAGCATCCCAATTTTCCGTTGCCAGCAAAGAAGGGGACCGTTCGTCGTTACTATCCTGTTGCAAATTACTATGATGCTCCACCACATTCTCCGCTCCGAAAATATCCCGGAGCACGGCAGCCGTCTGTACAATAATACTCGTATAAGGAATAACGATGATAATCCGTTTTTTTTTGTAACGAACGGCGTGGAGGAGTGCCCAAGCCATCGACGCCAATGTCTTTCCCCCACCTGTCGGAACTGTCAGGCTAAAAAAGCCGGGAAGGCTCTCGGCCATCTTCCGGCAACGGGACAGGATAGCCGCCCGTTTCTCATTGATGAAAGATGCTGGTGCATTTGCCGTAAGCGATTCCATATAGACATCAAACCGATCCTTCAACGTTTCCATAGAATCATATTGCCCACGCCTGGCTGCTTGTTCCGGATGCATAAACCGCTCCGTATCCAAGTAGTCGGCATCAACCAGGCAAGAGAACAACATGCGAATCCATTGATGTATATCCTTCTCAAAATCATCAATCAAAGGCTGGTCTAACGAAGCAACCACCTCTTGCATCTCTTCCGGTGCATCTTTCAGCATCTCCTGGTAGCAATCTGTTTTAGACAGACGTCTATTCAAATTGGCCTCCCCGGAAGAAGTCCAGTCCAGCAATCCCGAATGATGTCCGGCTATACAATAAGCCAATGGAGGATAATAACCCGGCAATTTTTCTCTCGCCAGAATCGCTCCAGCCGAGGAATGGTCGGGTTTATCCACTACTTTCTGTTCCACTGCCATGCCGGATGCGTTACGGATATAAGGTTGAAAACTATTCTTTGTATATTTCCCCATATCATGCCACCAGCCATTCTGCTTTCCCCAAGCCGCCGCCCCGAAAACAGATGCAAACGATTCGCTTAATGTGGCCGTACCGACTGAATGTTCCTTCACCGTCTGTATCCGGAAAGCATCCTCTTCTACTCTGACATGCGCTATAAAATCTTGTTCTTTCATCATTTCATATAATAATTTTCTGCTATCCATTCGCCATTTGCAATAGCGACCTATAAGTAGCTATATAACAATCTATTACTTCATTGCAAACTCTTTTTCATTTGCAATAACATTTGTTATCCACCCTACATTATCCCACCTTCACCACCGAATAGCAAGTTCCTTTCATCGTGCGGCGTGAAGGGATCTTATTCTTCTGGAGCAGGCGGCCGAAGTAGGTCAACCGTTTATTGCCCAACTTAATGCCACTTTCACTTTGCAGATACTGGAGAATTTCAATGGCGGATAATTCCAGACTCTCCTCTCCCGGCCGGGCGGCACGAAAGTACTGAAGAAACAACTGTTCTTCGACAGGCAGTTGCTGGAATACTTCATTGTTACGAGTTGTCGAGAACTCCTCTTCGGAAGTAAACCAATAACGTTCGCCATTCTTTAAAGCAGCCACTGCCTGGGCATACAACTGTTCATAGTTTATTGACGTTGAATTATCTATCGTACCGGATATCTCGATACAGATAAAACGCCGGCTTCCGGTCGGATCGGTCAACAGATCGTAATTGTTGCAGGTCGCGATAAAAGAGGCATACCGGTGCAATGCCTGAATACTTCGCTTATAAGGCTGGCGAGCGTTGACAACCGGCTTTTGCAAGACATTCTTTAAAAAGCTCTGGTAAGCGGAACTGACCGAATCGAATTCATCGATATTGATCAAGGCAAAACGAGTCAGCATCAGTTCGGCATCCCGTTTGTTACTGAAATCAATGCTATCCGTATAATACATACGAAGCGAAGGCGGCAACAAATTCCGACACCAGGTGGACTTGCCACATCCCTGCGGACCGACCAGCAAAGGCAACGAACTGTTTGCATGCAAATGCTCGCGCCTGTACCAGTGGGCGGTCATACTCAGGAACCAGATATAAAACAGATTGCGCCACTGGGCATTAGCGGTCGGCAGCGTATCGGCCAGTGCACGTATATGATCCTTACCGTCCCACTCCGGCAAATATTCCAGATAATCTTCCAACGGATAAAAGACCGGAACCCTGTCGGAATAAACATACCGCTTCACATCGCGATCCCAAAGAGCCAGCCCTTCGGCCTGCGCATTCAGACCGATGCTATTTAGAACCGTTTCGGTAACCGGGGCAAAATGGATATAGTACGAACCTCTTGCCCGGAACTCCACTTCGCCTGCCAGCATATTCCGCCGGAACTCATACCGCCGTTTCATAAACTCGTCCGTCTTTATCGAAAGCAGTTGCTCGGCAGGCATCACCGGCTTCTTCCCGAAACACTTCGACAGTTGGTACACCATGTGAACCGTCTCCCGGATCTCCTCTTCAAACAGTTCGAGATTCCGGCTAATCTTTGTCCAGCGAACCACATCCTCTTCCGGAATACCGGAGCGAAAACAATTTTCAGCCAACCTTGTCAGGAAAGGCCTGACCTCTTTTCCTTCATCCAAGCCACCCGTCTTTTCGAGGGCGTCCAACATACAGGCATTATAAAAACGGGAAACGATACGACTGCGGTCATATCCGGGCATCATGCGCAAAAGCGGATCTTCCTCTTTGGCCACCACCTCCCGATAGGTCGGTTCGGCAGGCATCTGCATCGGTTGCTCCTGAATCAACGGTGTGGCCGACGGATTATAATATAAACCAGGATCAAAAGAATGGCGGCATCCTCTTTCCAACGATGCCTCCTCCCCCATCTCTATATGACGTTGCAGATGAGCCTGATAAAAGGCCACTGCACGCCTGTAGGCCACCGCATGAAACAACTCGGCCAACTCCCTCTTTTCCGGAAGGGAACCGTCGGGCAACACAAAAGGAACCAGTATTTTCACGCTCTTCCCGCTCGAACCGACAAAGGCAGCCATTGTCTGCGGGGCTAAGGAAGCGAGTCGCTTCACCTCCACGGCCTCTTCCCTATCCGCCAGATTGCCGACATCCATCAGCACCAGCCCGTTATACACCTGATACTCTATCCTGCTTTCCTTTTTCCTGAACCGGGCGGCAAAAAGCAAAACAGGAATATCCGTCGCATGAATGTTCCGATCGCCAGGCATTGAAGAGGATAATATCCCCCGATGTTCATTCACCACCCTGGCTTGTTCGCCGGATCTTATCGCAGTCATCACATCTGGCAACTCTATATTTTTCAAAGACTTACCATTACTCTTCACTTGTGTTATTTTCATATCCGGACTCATTTGTGCAACTTTTGTTTTATGACTAATGACAAACTCCATTGCAAACTCAAAAAGATATTTGCAATGGAATAACAAACTATTATACAAATTATTACCTGGTAAGATTGCAAATGGCAAATACTTCCCGTAAACTTTATGTATAAAACCTATTTCATCCTCGTAAACTCAATACTTCTCAGCCTCTCCTTCAGTTTCGGGCTGGGTTTGAAGCCAATTCCTTTCAGCTTAATAGACTCGGCACGGATTTTCAACGGATCTTCCACTTCACGATTGGGTCGGGCAGTTACGGAAAATGTTCCCAAACCGTCGATCGTCACGGTATTGCCGCCTTCCAGAGCTTCCGCAATCAGAATAGTCAGATTTTCCACAAGTCCTTTCACTTCGCCGTAGGAAAATGTACTGGATCCGGCTATTTGCTCGGCTAAAGCATCCAAATTCACATTGTCATAGCTTACCGTCGTTACCGAATACTTTACCGTCTTATTATCAGTAATATTGTCATTGATTTTTGTCAGCTTGTATCTTACCGCCATACTATTATCTTTCTATTAGATTTAACATTAACACGATTTATCTCAAAGGTTACCATCCT
>ERZ791871.2094-NODE-2094-length-14659-cov-7.443235_pt1 | contig 14659 bp, 7 predicted proteins | sample MGYA00510280_ERZ791871 | MGnify/ENA primary metagenome ERZ791871 (study PRJEB30046, sample SAMN00792111) | human gut metagenome | study: EMG produced TPA metagenomics assembly of the A metagenome-wide association study of gut microbiota in type 2...
ACGCGACGGCCGGTACATGTAACTTTCATAGGACAACCTCCCTTTGTTTTGGGTGTCCAGCACCCTTGCCAGAAAGCCCGCTGCCAACTTGGCTTCATTTTTGACAGCTGCTTCCTGTACCTCTATTATAGCAAATCTATACAAAAAGTCAAAATGTTTTTGCGGACAAATTAAAAATTTTGTAAAATGTTCACAACTTGCCGCACTCATCCAGAAAAGGACGAATTCATGGATAAATTTTCCGTTTTGCAGCAATACTTCGGCCACAGCAGCTTCCGCCCCGGTCAGGAACAGGTGGTGGATGCCATCGTTTCCGGCCAGGATGTCCTCGGCGTTATGCCCACCGGCGCAGGCAAATCTGTTTGTTACCAGGTTCCGGCCATGCTGATGCCGGGGCTTACGCTGGTCATTTCACCGCTGATTTCCCTGATGCAGGACCAGGTTGCCGCCCTGGAAGAGGAGGGCGTGCATGCTGCCTGCCTGAACTCCGCCCTGCCGGAAGGGCTTTACAGCACCATTCTGCGTGCCGCGCTGGAGGGGGACTATAAAATTCTATACGTTGCCCCGGAACGCCTGCTGACGGATAGTTTCTTATACCTTGCCATGCACGCCCGCATCGCTTTTGTGGCTGTGGACGAAGCCCACTGCGTGTCCCAATGGGGTCAGGATTTCCGCCCCAGCTACCTGAAAATTGCCGAATTCATCTCCCGTCTGCCGTACCGCCCGGTCATTGGTGCGTTCACGGCAACGGCAACGGAACAGGTCAAGCAGGATATCATTGCCCTGCTGCAGCTCAACCAGCCTTTTACGCTGACCACCGGCTTTGATCGCCCCAACCTCTATTTTGGTGTGGCCCGCCCGCGGGATAAAGAACGTTATATTGAAGAATATATCCTCGACCACCGGGATCGCAGCGGCATTGTCTATTGCGCTACCCGCAAATCGGTAGAGTCCGTCTGTAAGGAGCTGCGATCCGTTGGCATTTCCGCCACCCGTTATCATGCGGGCCTTACCCCGGAGGAGCGCAGCAAAAATCAGGAAGATTTTGTCTATGACCGCAAGCGGGTCATGGTTGCAACAAACGCCTTCGGCATGGGCATAGATAAATCCAATGTCAGCTTTGTGCTGCATTATAATATGCCAAAAAATCTGGAAAACTACTATCAGGAAGCGGGCCGCGCCGGGCGCGATGGCGAGCGCGCCGAGTGCATCCTGCTGTTCTCCCTGGGGGATGTGCAGACGGCAAAGTATTTTATCCAGAACTCCCACGATAACGATGAGCTAACCCCTGAACAGGCCGAAGCCGCCGCCAGGCGGGACCGCGAGCGGCTGGACGTGATGGTGGGGTACTGCAAAACCACCCGCTGCCTGCGCAGCTATCTGCTGGATTATTTCGGCGAGCACCACACCGGCGGCTGCGGCAACTGTTCCAACTGCACCGGCGAGTTTGTGCAGACCGACATCACCACCGAAGCACAGAAGATCCTTTCCGGCGTGGCGCGCATCCAAAAGCGTTGGCCCGGCGGGCTGGGGGTTGTGGCGCTGGTGCAGATGCTGCGCGGCGCCAAGGATCAGAAAACCCTGGAGCGCGGGCTGGACCAGTTCCCGACCTATGGCATCATGCGGGATGTGCCGCCTCAGCGCATGCGCCTTTACCTGGATGCATTGCAGGAGCAGGGCTACCTGGCCGAAACCGGCGATGAGTTCCCGGTCATCACCCTGACAGCCAAGGCTCCGGCGGTGCTTTTCCACGGTGAGCAGGTTACCATGCAGGAGCGCGCCGCCACCGCGCAGGAAACCCAGGCCAAGCGCCGTGCTTCCCGCAAAAAGACGGCTGCCCGCACCGCACTTTCGGAAGCGGACGATTCGCTGCTGGCAAGCCTGAAAACCCTGCGCAGCGAACTGGCCCAGAAAAACCACGTTCCGGCATATATTGTGTTCAACAATGTCAGCCTGGACGAGATGGCCGAGCTTAAGCCGCGCACCATGGGGGATTTCCGCCGCATTTCCGGCGTCGGCGATGCAAAAGCTGCCAAATATGGTGAGGCATTCATTAAGCATATTGCCAAATGGGCGCGCGAACACTCGGAGGAAGAATAAGCCGAAATGCCACTGCCGGATGCAGCCCCGGCAGCAGCGCATAAAAGGCATAAAAAGCCGCAAAATGCCTTTAGGCAATACCGCACAATTCCCGCCTGACGGCTTAAGCACCGCTCCGGCGGCTGCCGCACCTCGCTCGCCGTATCGGCACTTAGAATTATGCGGTATTGCCTTTACAATTAAAAAGATCTATACTATAATGAGACAACAGTAAGTTGTATAAGACGAACTTAAGTTGTAAATAAACGACCAACAGCAGGGGAGGTCCGCTATGCCGGAACAACAGGAAAATCAAACCGAGGTGTTCCACCTCAAAGCACCGTTCAAACCGACTGGCGACCAGCCCCAGGCTATTGAAGCGCTGGTGCAGGGCCTGAAAGCAGGGGATAAAGGTCAAACTTTGCTGGGCGTTACCGGCTCCGGCAAAACCTTTACGATGGCCAATATCATTGCACAGTGCAACCGCCCCACACTGATTCTGGAACCAAACAAAACCCTGGCCAGTCAGATCTGCACCGAGATGCGCGGATTTTTCCCCGATGATGCGGTGGAATATTTTGTGAGCTATTACGACTATTACCAGCCGGAAGCCTACATCCCCTCCACCGATACCTATATTGAAAAAGACAGCGCCATCAATGATGAGATTGACCGCCTGCGCCATTCGGCCACGGCGGCACTGTCGGAGCAGCGCAATGTTATCATTGTGGCGTCGGTTTCCTGCATTTATTCCTTGGGCGACCCTATTGATTACCGCAGCATGGTCATCAGCCTGCGCCCCGGTATGCAGATGGAGCGGGACGAGCTCTGCCGCCGCCTGGTCAAGCTGCAATATGAACGCAACGATATGAACTTTATCCGCAATAAGTTCCGCGTTCACGGCGATATTGTGGATATCCACCTTGCTTATAATGATGAATACGCCATCCGCGTCGAATTCTTCGGCGACGAAATCGACCGCATTTCCGAGTTTGATCCCCTGACCGGCGAGCGCAAAAATATTGTGCGCCATGTGGCCATTTTCCCCGCCAGCCACTATATCGTCGGCCCTGAAAAAATGAAAGAAGGTCTCGCCAAGATCCAGACCGAGATGGAACAGCAGGTGCAGGCCTTTACTGCAGAGGGCAAACTGCTGGAAGCCCAGCGCATCCAGCAGCGCACCCAGTACGATATGGAGATGCTACAGGAAGTTGGCATGTGCAAGGGCATCGAGAACTACTCTGCCGTGCTGTCCGGCCGTGCCCCCGGCTCCACCCCCACCACGCTGCTGGACTACTTCCCCAAAGATTTTATCCTGATGGTGGATGAAAGCCATGTGATGCTGCCGCAGGTCCGCGGCATGTTCGGCGGGGACTACAGCCGCAAAAAAACGCTGGTGGAATATGGCTTCCGCCTGCCCTCGGCGTTTGACAACCGCCCGCTGAAATTTGAGGAATTTGAATCCAAGGTCGGCCAGACGATCTTTGTCAGCGCTACCCCTGGCCCCTATGAACGGGAACATTCCAGCCGCGTGGCCGAGCAGGTCATCCGCCCCACCGGTCTGCTGGACCCCGTCATCATGGTGCGCCCAGTGGAAGGCCAGATCGAGAATCTGCTGGGCGAAATTTTGCAGCGCATCGACCGCGGCGAGCGTGCCCTAGTTACCACCCTGACTGTCAAAATGGCCGAGGACCTGACCGACTACCTGGAAGAACACGGCGTGCACACCAAGTATATGCACCACGAGGTGGATACCTTTGAGCGCATGGAGATCATCAAGGACCTGCGCACCGGTGCCATTGATGTGATTGTCGGCATCAACCTTCTGCGCGAGGGCCTGGACCTGCCGGAAGTTTCGCTGATCGCCATTCTGGATGCCGACAAAGAGGGCTTCCTGCGCAGCGAAACCAGCCTGATTCAGACCATTGGCCGCGCGGCCCGCAACGCAAACGGCGTGGTGCTGATGTACGCCGATGAAGTAACCCCCAGCATGGAGCGCGCCATCATGGAAACCGAGCGCCGCCGTGCCATCCAGGATGCCTACAACAAAGAACACGGCATTACGCCAAAAACTATCGTGAAAGCCATCGGCGACGGGCTGGAAATCAGCATGAGCGAAGAAAACAAAAAGATGCGCCAGCACCGTATGAGCCGCGCTGAACGCGAACAGACCATTACCCGCCTGACCCGCGAGATGAAAGAAGCCGCCCGCCTGCTGCAGTTTGAGCACGCCGCATTCCTGCGTGATGAGATTGAAAAGCTGCAGCGCGGGGAGGACCCTACCGCCGATACCAGCACCCGCCGCGCCGCTGAAAAACAGCGCAAAACGGGCAAGGGGAGAAGGAGCTATAAAAAGTGAGCAACATTCAAATTGATGCCAACAACCGCATTACGATCAAGGGCGCGCGGGAGCATAACCTGAAAAACGTCAACCTGGTTCTGCCGCGTAACAAGCTGATTGTTATGACGGGCCTTTCCGGCTCCGGCAAATCCAGCCTGGCCTTTGATACCATCTTTGCGGACGGCCAGCGCCGCTATATGGAAAGCCTTTCCAGCTATGCCCGCATGTTCCTGGGCCAGATGGAAAAGCCCGATGTGGACGAAATCACCGGCCTTTCCCCGGCGGTTTCCATTGACCAGAAAACCACCAGCCACAACCCGCGTTCCACCGTGGGCACCGTGACGGAAATTTATGATTATCTCCGTTTGATGTATGCCCGCATCGGCGTTCCGCACTGCCCGGTCTGCGGACGCGTCATCAGCCAGCAAACGGTGGACGAGATGGTAGACGAGGTGCTTAAACTGCCGGAACGCACCCGCTTCCAGGTGCTGGCTCCTGTTGTGCGGGGCCGCAAAGGCACCCAGGCCAAGGAGCTGGATGCTGCCCGCCGCGGCGGTTACGCCCGCGTGCGCATTGACGGCAACATGTATGATCTGGACGAAGAGATCAAGCTGGAAAAGAATATCAAGCATACCGTTGAAATCGTCGTGGACCGCCTGTCCATCAATGATACGGTGCGCGGCCGCCTGGCCGATTCTATTGAGACTGCCGTTGCCCTGACCGGCGGCCTTGTCATCATTGATGTTATCGGCGGCGAACCGATGGAGTTCAGCCAGAACTATGCCTGCCCGGAGCACGGTGTTTCCATTGACGAACTTTCCCCCCGCATGTTCAGCTTTAACAATCCCTTTGGCGCCTGTGAAACCTGCACCGGCCTGGGCACCTTTATGAAGGTGGACCCGGCCCGCGTGATTCCGGATCCGCACAAGTCCATCCGCGAAAGTGCCATCAAGGCCAGCGGCTGGTATTATGCGGAGGGATCCATCTCTGAAATGTATTACAAAGCACTGGGCAAGCGCTATGGCTTTACGTTGGATACCCCCATCAAGGAGATGAGCAAAGAAGCCGTGCACGCCATCCTGTATGGCACCGGAACTGAAAAAATCGAGATGCAGCGCGAGAATATGTTTGGCTCCGGCACCTATATGAACACGTTTGAGGGCATTATCCCCAACCTGGAGCGCCGCTTCCGTGAAACAGGCAGCGAGTGGGTCAAGGAGGAAATCGCCCTTGTCATGTCCAGTGAGGAGTGCCCCACCTGCCACGGCCAACGCCTGAAGCCCACCAGCCTCGCCGTCACGGTGGGCGGCATCAACATTGCCCAGTTCTGCGATATGAGCGTGAACGAGGAGCTGGAATTTATTCAGACGGCAAAAGTGTCCGAGCGGGATGAAGTCATCGCTGCCTCCATCTTCAAAGAGGTCAAAGAGCGTCTGGGCTTTTTGAAGAGCGTGGGTCTGGGGTACTTGACCCTGTCTCGCGGCGCATCGTCCCTTTCCGGCGGCGAAAGCCAGCGCATCCGCCTGGCAACCCAGATCGGCAGCGCACTGACCGGCGTGCTGTATGTGCTGGATGAACCCAGCATCGGCCTGCACCAGCGCGATAACGATAAGCTGATTGCCACCATGAAGCGCCTGCGCGACCTGGGCAACACCCTGATTGTAGTAGAGCACGACGAGGACACCATGCGCCAGGCGGACTATATTGTGGATGTCGGCCCCGGTGCCGGTGTGCATGGCGGCGAGATCGTGGCCGCCGGCAGTGTGGAGGACATTTGCAATGCCCCGCGCAGTGTGACCGGCGAGTACCTTTCCGGCCGCAAATTTGTGGAAGTTCCCACCGCCCACCGCTCCGGTAACGGTAAAATGCTCACGGTGGTCAAAGCGCGGGAAAACAACCTGCAAAACATTACCGTGGATTTTCCCCTTGGCAAAATGATCTGCGTGACCGGTGTTTCCGGTTCCGGCAAGTCCACGCTGGTCAATGAAATTTTGTATAAGTCGCTGGCCGCAGCGCTCAACGGCGCCCGCAGCCGCCCCGGCCAGTGTGACGAAGTTCAGGGGATGGAATGGATCGATAAGGTCATCGGCATTGACCAGTCGCCCATTGGCCGCACCCCGCGCTCCAACCCGGCCACCTACACCGGTGTGTTCAGCGATATCCGCACCCTCTTCTCCAACACCCAGGATGCTAAACAGCGCGGTTACGGCCCCGGCCGGTTCAGCTTCAACGTCAAGGGCGGCCGCTGCGAAGCCTGCGAGGGCGGCGGCATTGTGCAGATCGAAATGCACTTTCTGCCGGATATTTACGTCCCCTGCGATGTGTGCAAGGGCAAACGCTATAACCGCGAAACGCTGGAAGTAAAATATAAAGACAAAAACATCTCCGATGTGCTGGATATGACGGTGGAGGAAGCCTGCAATTTCTTTGCCAACCAGCCCAAAATTGCGCGCAAACTGCAAACCCTGCAGGAAGTCGGCCTTGGCTATGTGCAGCTGGGCCAGTCGGCCACCACACTTTCCGGCGGCGAAGCCCAGCGTGTCAAGCTGGCCAACGAGCTTGCCCGCCGCGATACCGGCAAAACCGTCTATATTCTGGACGAGCCTACCACCGGCCTGCACATTGCCGATGTGCACCGCCTGGTCAAGGTGCTGGATAAGCTGGCCGATGCGGGCAACACCGTGATCGTGATCGAGCATAACCTGGATGTGATCAAGCGTGCCGACTATATCATCGACCTGGGGCCGGAGGGCGGCAGCGGCGGCGGTACCATTGTGGCAACCGGTACGCCGGAACAGGTGGCCCAGAACCCGAACTCCTTCACCGGCCAGTACCTGAAACCCGTGCTGGAGCGCGCCTGGAAATTGCAGGGCACAGCTCCGGCCCCCGTGCCGGAAGAGCCGGGACGCCCGGCGCCCGCAGAGGAAAAAGCCTCCGCCCAGCCGCCGCGCAAACGAAAAAAAGCAGACAAAAAATAACCACAACAGGGAACTTTGTGCAGCAAAAACGCAAAATTGGATTTGACAATTCCTGTCAACCTGTGGTTTAATTATCTTTACGCGCCTGAAAAAGCAAAATTCTGCGCGCACAGGGGGTACGCAGCAGCGTGATTCCCTGCATCCAAAAACGGGAGGGAACTGCCGAATGGCAAAAAAGAAGGAAGAATACGGCAACGAAAGCATCAAGAGCTTAAAAGGTGCAGACCGTGTGCGCAAGCGCCCGGCCGTTATCTTTGGCTCTGACGGTGTGGAAGGCTGTGCCCATTCCATTTTTGAGATCGTATCCAACTCCATCGACGAAGCACGTGACGGCCACGGCAACAAAATCAACGTTACCCTTTACCCGGATCACTCTGTGGAAGTAGAGGACTTTGGCCGCGGTATCCCCGTCGATTACAATAAAGCTGAAGAACGCTGGAACTGGGATCTTGTGTTCTGCGAACTGTACGCGGGAGGCAAATATGGCGAGGGTAGCGGCAACTATGACTTCTCCCTTGGACTGAACGGCCTTGGCCTTTGCGCCACCCAGTATTCCAGCGAATGGATGACTGCGGATATTTACCGCGATGGCATGCACTATCACTTGGATTTCAAAAAAGGTGAGAATGTCGGCGGGCTGAAAAAAGAGCCGTTCACCGGCCGCCGCACCGGCTCCGTCATCCGCTGGAAACCGGACACCGATGTGTTTACCGACATCAATGTTCCGGCGGATACCTTCAAGGATATGCTGCGCCGCCAGGCCGTTGTCAATGACGGTGTGACTCTCGTGTTCAACGACCGCACGGGCGAACGTGCCGAAAAAATCGAATATTTCTATGAGCATGGCATTCAGGACTATGCCAATGAGATCGCCGGTGAGGGAACCCTGACCCCGGTGCATTTCTGCTCCGGTTCCGCAATCGGCCGCGACCGTGATGATCAGCCGGAATATCAGGTCAAAATGAACGTGGCGTTCTGCTTTTCCAACGCGGTGCAAACGCTGGAATACTATCACAACTCTTCGTGGCTGGAGCACGGCGGCAGCCCGGACCGCGCTGTCCGCCTGGCCTTTGTCAACCAGATCAACAACTGGCTGAAAAATAAGGGTCTGTACAAGAAAAACGAAAGCTCCATCACCTTCAACGATGTGCAGGACTGCCTGATTCTGGTTTCCTCCAGCTTCTCCACCCGCACCAGCTATGAGAACCAGACCAAAAAGGCCATCACCAACAAGTTTGTGGCCCAGGCCATGACGGAATTCCTCAAGCACCAGCTGGAAGTCTACTTTGTGGAGCATCCGGACGAAGCCGAAAAAGCCTGCAAGCAGGTGCTAATCAATAAGCAAAGCCGCGAACACGCCGAAAAAGCGCGTGTGTCCATCAAAAAAACAATGACCCAGCAGATGGACCTGGCCAACCGCGTGCAGAAATTTGTGGACTGCCGCACCAAGGATGCCACCCGCCGCGAACTGTACATCGTGGAGGGCGATTCCGCTATGGGCGCGGTCAAACAGAGCCGCGATTCGGAGTTCCAGGCTATCATGCCCATTCGCGGCAAGATCCTGAACTGCCTGAAGGCCGATTACGCCCGCATTTTCAAGTCTGACATTATCACAGACTTGATCCGCGTGATGGGCTGCGGCGTGGAGCTGGGCGGCAGCCACAATAAGGACCTGGCTACCTTTAATCTGGACAACCTGCGCTTTAACAAGATCGTCATCTGTACCGATGCTGATGTGGACGGTTATCAGATCCGCACCTTGGTGCTGACGATGCTCTACCGCCTGACTCCCACCCTCATCAATCAGGGGTATGTGTATATCGCGGAATCCCCGCTGTATGAGATCAACACCAAAAATAAGACCTACTTTGCCTATACCGAGCCGGAAAAGGCCGATATCATGAAGAGGATCGACGGCCAGAAGTTTACGATCCAGCGATCCAAAGGTCTGGGCGAAAACGACCCCGAAATGATGTGGCTGACCACCATGAGCCCCGAAAGCCGCCGCTTAATTAAAGTTCTGCCCACCGATGTTCAGCGCACGGCGGAGGTGTTTGACCTGCTCCTGGGCGATAATCTGCAGGGCCGTAAGGAGCACATTGCGGAGCACGGCGCTGAATATCTGGACGATCTGGATGTATCTTAATCAGGGGAGGAAAGAGCAAAATGGCAAAAAAAGCAACCAAAAAGAAAGCCGCCCCTGCCCGCCCGCAGCTGGGCGATAACGTCGAGATCCTCTCTGCCGGTGAGGTCATCGAAAGCCCCATTACCGATACGCTGGAAACAAACTACATGCCTTACGCCATGAGCGTTATTGTTTCCCGCGCGCTGCCGGAAATTGACGGCTTCAAGCCCGCCCACCGCAAACTGCTGTATACCATGTACGGCATGGGCCTGCTGAAAGGCGCCCGCACCAAAAGCGCCAACATCGTGGGCAGCACCATGCACCTGAATCCCCACGGCGATGCCGCCATTTACGACACCATGGTGCGTATGGGCCGTTCCAACGAAAGCCTGCTGGTGCCCTTTGTGGACTCCAAGGGTAACTTTGGCAAGGCGTACAGCCGCGATATGGCTTACGCCGCCGCTCGTTACACCGAGGCAAAGCTGGAACCCGTGTGTGAAGAGCTGTTCCGCGATATCGACAAGGATACCGTGGATTTTGTGCCCAACTATGACGGCACCACCACCGAACCGACGATGCTGCCGGTCACCTTCCCGACCATTCTGGCCAACAACACACTGGGCATTGCGGTCGGTATGGCGTCCAACATCTGTTCCTTCAACCTGGTGGAGCTCTGCAATGCAACCATCGCCCTGATGAAAGACGACCAGGCGGACCTGGCCCAGCTGATGCCCGCGCCGGATTTTGTCGGCGGCGGTTCCATCCTGTATGATGCCGCCGAGATGCAGAATGTGCTGGAAAAAGGCCGCGGCAGCATCCGCGTGCGCGCCCAGTGGGCTTACGATAAAGAGAACAACTGCATTGACATCACCCGCATTCCGCCGACCACAACGGTGGAAGCCATCATGGATAAGATCACCGAGCTGGTCAAACTGGGCAAGATCCGTGAGATCAGCGATATGCGTGATGAAACCGACCTGAACGGCTTGAAACTGACCATCGACCTCAAGCGCGGCCAGGACCCGGACAAGCTGATGGCGCGTCTGTTCAAGGCAACCCCGCTGGAGGACAGTTTTGCCTGCAACTTCAATGTGCTGATCGGCGGCCAGCCCCGCGTGTTGGGCGTGCGCCAGATTTTGTTGGAGTGGATCGCATTCCGCTCCGAATGCGTGCGCCGCCGCACCTACTATGATCTGCAGGGCAAGCAAAAGCGTCTGCACCTGCTGCGCGGCCTGGAAGCTATCCTGCTGGATATTGATAAGGCAATTGAAATTGTGCGCAACACTGCGGAAGAATCCGAGGTTGTGCCCAACTTGATGATCGGTTTTGGCATTGACGAAGTGCAGGCTGAGTATGTGGCGGAAATCAAGCTGCGCCACCTCAACCGTGAGTATATCCTCAAACGCACCGAGGAAATTGAGGAACTGGAAAAGGCGATCGCAGACTTGGAAGATGTTCTCAAACGCCCCGCCCGCATCCGCAAGATCATTATGACCGAGCTGGGCGATGTTGCCAAAAAGTATGGCAGCCCCCGCAAAACGGAAATTCTGTACGACCTGCCGGACGATTCTGCTGCCGATGAGCAGAACGAGATCCCGGATTACCCGGTCACGGTGTTCTTTACGCGGGAAGGCTACTTCAAAAAAATTACCCCGCAGAGCCTGCGCATGTCTGGCGAGCAGAAGCTGAAAGACGGCGACGAGGTGGTTTATACCAAAGAGACCACCAACAGCGCCGAGCTGCTCTTCTTTACCAACCATGCCCAGGTGTACAAATCCCGCGCATCGGAATTTGCCGATACCAAGGCCAGCGTGCTGGGTGATTATGTCGCTTCCAAGCTGGAAATGGAAGAGGGCGAAGTGCCGCTGTTCATGACGGTCACAGTCGATTACCGTGGTTACATGCTGTTCTTCTACCAGAACGGCAAGTGTGCAAAGATCTCGCTGGCCAGCTATATGACCAAGCAGAACCGCCGCAAGCTGCTGAAAGCCTATAGCGATAAGGAAGAACTTGCCGCAATGCTGCACATTGAGGAAGAAACCGAGCTGGCCGTCTTCACCAGCGGCGGCACCGGTGGCCCACGCTTGATCCTGGTCGGCAGTGCGCTGATTCCCGAAAAGGCTACCCGCGATACCGCCGGTATCAACATGGTAACGCTGAAAAAGAACGCCCGAATCGCCAAAGTGCGCCTGGCGGCGGGGCTGGAACTGAAAGACCCGCACCGCTACCGCGTGCGCACCCTGCCCGCAGCCGGCGCGCTGCTCCGCCAGGAGGACACGACCGAGCAGATGAGTCTGTAAGGAGCAAAAAAAGGCAATGCAATCTTTTTCTGCACAAGGCAGGGTAAAGTTCTTGCATTTTGCTTTTTGGTATGTTATATTATAACCTGTATGAGAGTTAGGGCAGGCCGAAACATCCGTTTTGGCTGTGGCCTGAAAAGGAGTTGCTGTTAATCCATGACCGCTTATGAAATCGCGTTCGGCGTTGTGCTGATCATTGTTTCGGTTCTGATCGTTGTGTTCACTTTGTCCCAGACCCAGAAAGGGCAGGGCCTGTCTGCTGCCATTATGGGTGATAGCAGCTTTATGGCTGCCGGCCGCGAGCGTGGCCTGGATGCCAAGCTGGCCAAAGTGACCAAAATCTGCGGCGCTGTTTTCTTTGTAGCTACGCTGCTGGTTGGTGTGCTGAGCGCCCGCTTGTAATTGAATGAAAGGAGAACGGTCTGGCCAATTTTGTTGGCGTTCCGCTTTCCCTTATTCAGGAACCGTCAACGACCCGCCCAATACCGCGGGTCGTTTTTTATGGGAAAAATAAAAAGGTCACAATGGTGCAGGTGCTGCCGCGAAACCAAAGGCCACGCCTGCTATGGAAGGACCCTGCCGGGTGGCAGGGTGACGTAAACGAGGAGTAAAAACAAAGGCATGGGCCGCTGCCTGTGCCCAACCCAAAGGAGAAAACATGACACCATTACAGAAAAATATTCTTGCGGCGTGCAAGCACCGCCCCCAGACCCTGCGTGAACTGCAGAATGCTTTGCAGGTGGATAATTCCCGCCTGCGCAACACCGTAACCGGCATGGTAGCTACCGGTATGCTGTCCGCCCGCAACGGTACCTATGTTCCGGGCTTTGCCGTGATGGAAAATACCGATGCCCCCGCTGGCATTCCCTGCACACTAGTCAAGCTGGCGGCCCGCTTCGGCTTTGCGTCCCGCGATGACGGCACCGGCGATATCTTTATTCCCGGCCGCGCCCTGCATGGTGCTATGCCGCAGGATAAAATCATCATCAAACTGTTCGACCATCCCCGTGTGGAGGGCAGCGCCGAGGGTGAAGTGGTGGAGGTGACCACCCCGCACAACACCTTTGCCGGTACCATTGTGCTGACTGAGGACGGCCGCCTTGCCGTGGAGCCGGACGGCTGCCGTGATGTGCGCATTGTGCTGGATAAAAAAGGCGTCAACGGCGCACAGCTGGGGGATAAGGTCGGTGCTATCCTGACCAACCGCGGCCAGCGCCATATGGACCACCGCTGCGCTGTTGCCGAGCGCTTTGGCACTTCCGACCGCGCAGCAGAGTGCGCCAAGGCTGTGCTGTATGGCCGTGATGTCCGCCAGGAATTCCCGGAGGAGGTATTGGCCGAAGCTCACGCATATGATAACGCTCTCATCGACCCCGCCGAAGCTGCCCACCGCGCCGACCTGCGCGGTCTGCCGATCTTTACCATCGACTCTGCCGAGACCAAGGATATCGACGACGCCATCAGCCTGATGAAGACCCAGAACGGCGGCTATGAGCTGGGCGTTCATATTGCGGATGTCAGCCACTATGTCCGCCCGGACACCGCGCTGGATAAGGAAGCTTATGAGCGCGCAACTTCCATCTATTACGCGGATAAAGTCATCCCCATGCTGCCCACCCAGCTTTCCAACGGCATCTGCAGCCTCAATGAAGGGGAGGAGCGCCTGGCGTTCTCCTGCCTGATGCAGCTGGATGAAAGCGGCAATATCCATAGCTATCAGTTCGTCAAGAGCGTCATCCGCAGCCGTGTCAAGGGCGTTTATAAAGAAATTAACGCTCTGTTGGACGGCTCCAATGACCCGGCTCTGGTGACGAAATATAAAGACGTTATGGCTCAGCTGCCCGCGATGACCGAGCTGTACGAAAAGCGCCTGGCTCTGCGCAAAGCACGCGGCGCGATGGAAATCGAATCCGACGAAGCCAAGTTGGTCATGGACGAGGAAGGCCGCTGCGTGGATATCGTCAAGCGCACCCGCGGTGTGTCGGAGTGCATGATCGAAGAGTTCATGCTGCTGGCCAACCAGTGCGCTGCCAATGCGGGCCGCACCCATCATGTGCCGTTTGTGTACCGTATCCATGAAGCCCCCGATGCCGAGCGCATGGAAAAGCTGAGCAACACCCTGAAAGCCTGCGGCCTGAACGTCCACTTTGCTGGGGAAGTGCCCACCCAGCTGGAGCTTTCTGCCATTCTGGACGAAACCCGCGGTCAGCCCATCCAGATCCCGGTCCACACCGGTATCCTGCGCAGCATGCAGAAAGCTCGCTACTCTCCGGAGCCGAAAGGCCATTACGGCCTGGTGCTGGCAGACTATGCCCACTTTACCAGCCCCATTCGCCGTTACCCGGACCTTGCCATCCATCGCATCCTGACGGATATGCTGGTGGGCAAGCCGGAACAGGAGCTCATCAAGGATTATACCGGTTTTGCCACCCACGCCAGCGAGCAGTCCAGCCGCCAGGAAGTTTCCGCCGTGCGCATTGAGCGCGATGTGGAGGACCTGTACAAGGCCGAGTATATGCACAACCACCTGGGCGAAGTCTACACCGGCACCGTGGCAGGTGTAACACCGCGCGGCATTTTTGTGGCGCTGGAAAACACCGTAGAGGGCTTTGTGCCTGCCGCACAGCTCTGCAAGGGCGAAGCCACTGTGGTGGAGGGCGTCAGCATTCTGGACCCGCTGACCGGAAAACGCTGGATGCTGGGCGACCCCGTCAAAGTGCAGGTGGCCGGTGCCAATGTTGCCCTTGGCCGCATTGATTTTGACTATATGCCGCTGTAATCATAGGCAACACCGCACAATTCCCGCCTGACGGCTTAAGCACCGCTCCGGCGGCTG
>ERZ791871.2096-NODE-2096-length-14654-cov-2.454141_pt1 | contig 14654 bp, 9 predicted proteins | sample MGYA00510280_ERZ791871 | MGnify/ENA primary metagenome ERZ791871 (study PRJEB30046, sample SAMN00792111) | human gut metagenome | study: EMG produced TPA metagenomics assembly of the A metagenome-wide association study of gut microbiota in type 2...
AGATACACTGTGTATACTCTTTCTTCCACATCCTTAAAAAGTCCACAGATAGAAGTCGCAATCTTTACAATATCTTCTTCAGTGATCGGAGCTTCCAGACTTTTCCTGAGAAATTCCGAGGTACGTTCCATACGGTAAGCACTCTGACTGATTGGCTGCCCCAGACAGTCCAGCCCGATCACACTGATCACAATGTCCGCACATCTGGGGATTACAGGCTCCCATTTCTCCGGAACCTTTACCGGATGATGCTTTGCTCCGTCCGCTTCCACAAGCATTACATCGCATAATTCTCTCAGTTCTTCCAGTTTTTCATCTGTCAGAGACGCATATTTACCTGTGTCCTCCTCATATTCCGCAGCAATCACATATCTTTCTTTGTCCAGAAGTTCTTTTACCCTGACTGCATCTCCGCCCCTGGCAAACGGAAGTTCAGATTCTCCTGCCATATGGGTGGTTGTGGTAATGATCACTCTCTTTCCCTTATCGATCAGTTCATCTGTAAGACGGTAGATCAGGCTGGTTTTGCCGCCACCGCCAACTACAGCGATCACAGGGTATTTTTCATAATCAATCTGCAGCAGTTCCAGAAAATCGACCTGGTGCTTCATATGGCATCACTCCTTCTGAAAGCAGGATTTCCAATACACTGCCGGCAATACAGCGGGCTTTGTCGGAAATTGTGAAACAGTTTTTCTTTTGTTCTTTGCGCGGATCAATATCTGCAATTTTCATCCCCTTCGGCACTGTAAATCCATCTCTGATCATGCCACGCAAAACTCCTGTAAGAGAAGCCCTGACAGGTGTATCTCCGATCCAGGCAAGGACCTGATCCTTCTCCACGATATCTGCAATCTTTGAGATACAATGGATTTCCCCTGCCGCAGGAGCATGGAGCACGCGCTCTTTTCCAAATCCTCCAATGATACCCGGAACTCCTGTGTTTGGCATAGCAGCGCCTTTTGTGATGATTCTGGCAAGATTGTGGCCTCTCATAGTCTCCACTACATAATCCACATCCTTACCTGCCACAAATCCCGGTCCAAGACCAACGGTTAGATTTGCCATCTCTCTGGTGGTTCCAAGATTCTTTTTTGCAAGAATTGCATCTATCAGTGCTGCAGGTCTGTATTTCTTAAGGACAGTTCCTTCTGTGTCTGCCATAAGAGGAATCTCCCCGGCTTTCCAGACTGCCTCGCATTCCTCTACACTGTCAACTTTTCTGCAGAGAACTCCTTCCACAGAAGACTGCCCATCGTAAACAGCCTCGCAAAAAGAAACCATTCGCCTGATCGCAGTGGGTTTCTCACATTCCAGTACCAGAAGACGGTAGCCGCATCGGTATAATCTGTGGATCGTACCGCTGGCCAGATCACCGCCACCTCTTATTATTACAACATTTTCCGGTTTATTGTCAGATTTTGGGACATTTGTGTATCTGTTTGTCATCTTACTGTCTTTCCTCTTCTTGTCTCATTTTCATCCATTACTTTTTCCACCGCATTTACAATGTTCTCATAACCTGTGCAGCGGCAGAGATTTCCTGCCATATGTTTCCGAATCGCATCTCTTGATAATTTCTCTCCATGTTCCAGTAAAACAGTGGCAGACATGATAAATCCGGGAGTGCAGAAACCGCACTGTATGGCACCTTCTTCGATAAATGCCTCCTGAATCCTGGTAAGTTCTCCGTTTTTCTCCAGACCTTCCAGTGTACGGATATTTTTACCCTCCGCCCAGACTGCCAGATAAATACAGGAGTCAATAGTCTCTCCGTCTATGATTACTGTACAGGCACCACATTCTCCTACTTCACAGCCCTTTTTTACAGAAGTCAGTCCAAGCCGGTTGCGAAGCATATCAAGCAGTGACTCCCTTACATCTACATATTCTTCAACTTCTCTTCCGTTTACTGTACATCGTACAAGCTGCATCTGCTTTTTCATATGCGGTCACCTCCTGCAAGTTCTACGGTACGTCTCAATGCCCGTGCCGCAATTTCTCCGCCAATCTGAAGACGAAATGCCCTGGATGCTCTCCAGGAATCTCTCGGATTGATTTCCTCCCGGATCAGCTGTGCTGTCTTTTCATACAGGCTTTCTTCTATCTTCATGCCCTTCAAAGCCTCTTCTGCCTTTGTGCAGCGGTACGGAACCGGAGCTGCAACTCCAAAGGTAATGCGCACATCTTCTATCACTCCTGCCTGTTGATCTACCTTGCTCACCACACTACAGCTGATCGTTGCGATATCCATGGCATTTCGCATGGAATACTTAATATAATGACCATGATACCCTTCATATTCTTTTGCAGGAATGATCACATAGGCCAGGATCTCTCCCTGCCGCAGATCCACCCTGCCGGGTCCAAGATAGAAATCTTTTACAGGTACAAGACGGCCTTCCTTTCCATCTTCCAGCCTCAGCAGTGCGTTCAGGGAAAATACGGTCGGTGCACTGTCCGCACTGACTGCTCCGTTGCAGATGTTTCCACCGATAGTACCAATATTTCGTACCTGTGGTCCTCCTACCTGATCTACAGCCTCGCCAAGAACCGGAATATATTTCCTGATAATTGCATCATTTGTTATATGTGAGAAGACAGTTCCGGCACCAATATAAATATCTCCGTTATCCGCCATTTTTACACCCTGGATTTCTTTGATCCCATGGATGCTCACCAGAGAAGTTCCGGCAAATTTTCCCTCCCGGATTTTGATCAGCACATCACTTCCTCCGGAGATCACCACCGCATCCGCGTCTTCCTCCAGTGCTCTCACAGCGTCTTCCACATCTTTGTCCTGGCATCCGGATGTTCATTCAGTAATCTCACAGCATCTTTTACACTTTCAGCCTGATAATAGTTCTCAATATCGTACATAAAATCCCCTCCCCTCTAAATAAGTCCGGCCCTCATAAAGCCATCGATCAGTCTCTGTGGTGTCAGAGGATTTTCATTAAAGGCTACACCTGTTGCATGAAGTACTGCATTACGGATTGCCGGTGCACCCGGAATTGCCGGCGGTTCACCCAGTGCTTTGTTTCCGAAAGGTCCAATCGGATCATCAAGTTCCACAAAATCCGCCTTGATATCAGGAGTATCCATCATTGTCATCAGTTTATAGTCCAGCAGGGTTCCGTTCAGTGGTCTTCCTGTTTTCTCATCCAGAATGAGCTGCTCCGACAGACCGTATCCCATTCCCATAGACATACCGCCCTGTACCTGCATTTCAGCCAGTTTCGGATTAATAAGCTTACCGCTGTCATGCACATTAATGATATGAAGGATTTTGATCTTGCCAAGCTTTATATCGACTTCCACTTCAGCAAAGCAGCATCCTGTGGCAATCGTATTTTTCTTTACCTGCTCGGAAACCTCTGCTGTAATAACAGAAGAATTGCCAAGACTGTAATAACTCTCCAATGCAAGATTTCCAAGAGATATTGCCGGATCCTTTCCTGCCATGATCCATCCATGATCAAGCCTCAGTTTCCTTGTCTCTTCAGGTAGCAGCTCTTTTGCATAAGCCAGAATCTTTTCCTTCAGAAGATTTGCGCAGTCTTTAACAACTGTTCCTGTTACAAACGACTGTCTGGATGCATAGGCACCGGTATCAAATGGTGTTACATCAGTATCCTGGACCGTCTGGATATGAACATCACTGATATCCATATTTAAAATCTCAGCCGTCATCTGGGAAAATACCGTATCAGCGCCCTGACCGATTTCAGTAGCTCCCAGCATCAATCCAACACTTCCATCCTGATTCAGAGTCATTCTTGCACCTGCAATTTCCAGTGAGATCGGCCATACACCTGTCTTATAGGAGAAAAGTGACATTCCGACGCCTCTGCGGATATTACCTGTCTGGTTTGTATATTCTTTTCGTTTTTCTTCCCAGTGGATATAATCTGCACCTTTTTCCAGACATTCAAAAATCCCGTTGGTGTTTGCTGCGATCGGCTTCAGGTAAGCATCCTCATAATATCCTTTGATAAGATTTTTCTTTCTGAACTCCAGAGGATCCATCCCGATCTCTTTTGCAATATCATCCATAAAGCACTCAATTGCAAAACATACCTGCGGGATCCCGTATCCACGCATCGCTCCGCCTACCGGTGTATTCGTATAGACAGTATATGCCTCTCCTTTGATATTCGGACATGCATACTGCAGCCTCCAGGCAGTCAGGCCATTGGCTGCTATGGCGTGTCCATGGGAGGCATATGCTCCCTGATTGGAAATAGCCAGCATATCCTTTGCCAGAAGATGCCCCTCACTGTCAACACCTGCCGTCAGATCATACTCAATAGAATGACGGGTTCTGGTGTTGCAGAAAGTTTCCTCTCTGGTTATATCGAGTTTGACCGGTCTGCCGCCAACCTGCGTGGTAAGAAACGCATTTAACGGTTCATACAGCACATCCTGCTTATTTCCGAATCCTCCACCTATGTATGGCTTAATGACTCTGATCTTTCCCCATGGGATTCCAAGAGCCTGCCCGATCACACGCCGGACAATATGCGGAATCTGAGTGGAAGTCACAACTATGATCCTGCCATTTTCCATATATGCACAGGAAATCGGATTCTCAATGTGGCAGTGCTGCACGATCGGGGTTTTATAACTGCGTTTTATAACTGTTTCGGATTCCTTCAGCCCTTCTTCCACATTTCCGATAAAGTAATTGGAACGGACAAGTACATTATCCTTTTTGTCGAGATGGATTGGCGGTTTGCTTCCATACATGGATTTACGCGGATGGATTTCTACCGGATATTCTTCATATTCAACTTCGATCAGGCGCAATGCCCTCTGGGCTGTGATTTCATCTTCTGCCACTACAGCAGCAATATCATCTCCGTAATAACGGACTCTTCCGGTAAGGATATTGCGGTCTGCAACATCCTGATGAGCCAGCTCCACAGACCAGGGATGTCCCGGCGTAGGATAACAATGATTCGGTACGTCTTTAAAAGTAACCACTTTTACTACGCCGTCCAGAGCCTCTGCTTTACTGGTATCGATTGATTTTACGATACCGTTTCCGATCTTTGCGTGATAGATTTTTGCCACCAGACAGTTGGCAGGAACCAGGTCATCAGTAAATTTTGCACGTCCTGTAACTTTGTCATAGGCATCTACTCTTGGAACACTCTTTCCAATCATGTTTTCACCTTCTCTGTATTTATTTTTGGTTATTATATAGAAGGAGCCGGACACACCCCAAGGTATCTGTCTGTTCCCCTCAGGACTTATGTCCGGCTCCGAACCATGCTACTTTCCTTCACCTTTTTTCTGACATCAGGCGAATTTACTTTTTATTTGCATAATTGTTATCTGTTTTCTGATTTGAGTATAGCATATTTGGATATGAAATTGCAATCTTTTATTCAATTTTTACGTATTATTTTCCTATTAACGAAGTTGTCTGATTGGGTTACTGTTCACTGAGAATATCCTTTGCAATGTATTACTAAGAACAAAGTGAACAGTAACCTGATTTACTTAACGTATTTCTGTCAATATTCCATGCAGGTCATGGATAACGTGTCTTGGGCATTTCACTGCGCACATACCACAGCTCAGACATATGGATTCCTCGATCACAGCACAGCTGTCTTTTACTTTTATCGCACCGGCTGTACAGGTCTTCTCGCAGATTCCACAGCCGATACAGCTGACGTCACACTGTTTCTTTGCTTCTGCACCTTTTTTCTTATTGGAACATTTTACCACAATGTAGTTTGCACACTCATGGACATGGATCACTTTCTGTGGGCAGACTTTTGCGCAGGCACCACAGCCAATGCATTTCTCCTCATCCACTTCCGCCACACCATACTCATTGATGGAAATGGCTCCGAATTTACATTTATCTATACAGGCTTTACATCCGATACATCCATCTGCACAGCCGGCCTCACCTTCGGCTGATCTGCATCCCCCATTACATGCAACTACAGCCGCGCGATATGGAAATTTCTTCTTTACTGCCATATTCAGCACTTCCTTTCATATGGTGTTCCGGTCAGAGGAAGACTATACTGTCTTTCACCATTCCATCTGAAATATGCATCTGCAATTGCAGGTGCAGTTGGGATAGAGGTGATCTCACCGATTCCAATGGCACCACAGGCTACATTCAGTCCCGGTTTGTCAACAACGATGGCATCGATTTTCGGAATCTCATGAGAGCGGAACAGACCAAGCGATCCATACTTGTCAATTGGTTTACAGTTCTCATCGATCGGATAATGCTCTCTCAGTGCAAATCCTATGGACATCACTACGCCGCCCTCGATCTGGCCTTCACAGGACAGTGGATTGACTGCTTTGCCCACATCATGTGCAGCAACCATTTCCTCAATCTTACCTGTTTTCTTATCCAGGATACATACCTGCGTCGCGTAGCCGTAAGCTACATGTGAAACAGGATTCGGCACATTTGCGCCAAGAGGATCTGTCTTTGCAAGATATTCCCCATAATAAATTTTGCCGATCACATCATCAATGGTCTTACCTGCATTGCGGTCCTCCATAACCTTACCGCAGGCTCTGCGGCAGGCTTCTCCTGTTACCAGAGTCTGTCTGGAGCCGGAAGTTGTACCTGAATCCGGTGCGAACCAGGTATTACTTCTCTCATATACAATATCTTCATGCTTCAGATCTGTATTGGTGACTACCATCTGTGTCAGAACTGTACCAAGTCCCTGGCCGATACAGGAAGCACCGGAATAGATGTGCAGCTTTTTATCTTTCTCAAATACGAGTTTTACGCGGCCTGTATCCGGGATACCGACACCGACACCGGCATTCTTCATGGCGCAGCCGATTCCCACCGGTTTTCCTTCTTCCAGAGCAGCATCATACTTCTTCTTTACAGCTTCCAGTGTCTCCACAAGACCTGTGGAATTATCTACGATCTGACCATTCGGAAGCGTCTCACCGGGACGGATCGCATTGCGGTAACGGATTTCCCATGGAGTGATACCTACTTTGTCTGCCATCATATTCAGCAGGGTTTCTGTTGCAAAACAGGTCTGGGTTACACCAAACCCGCGAAACGCTCCGGCAGGCGGATTGTTGGTATAATAAGCAGTTCCTTCAATCTCGAAATTCTCATAATGATAGGGACCTGCCGCATGAGTACATGCACGTTCCAGCACAGGACCGCCAAGTGAGGCAAATGCACCTGTATCTGATGCTACTTTCGCTTTTACCCCCATGATATTGCCGTTCTCATCGCAGCCCATGGTCATATCCATATAAAACGGATGACGCTTCGGATGAACCAGCAGGGATTCTGCTCTGGCCAGTTTCATCTTCACCGGTTTCTTAGTAGCATAAGTGAGCAGCGCAGCCAGATGCTGTACTGTCATATCTTCCTTTCCGCCGAATCCGCCGCCTACAAGTGCATTCTGTACCTTTACTCTGTCCGTTCCAAGTAACAGGGAACACTCATGTAATGTCTGGTGTGCAGACTGATCTGTGGAATATACGAAAATATCTCCGTCCTCATCATACAAAGCCACTGCGCACTCAGGCTCAAGAAATGCATGTTCTGTCCATGGGGTTTCAAAATGATGACTGATCACATATTTGGAATTACGGATTGCTTCATCTGCATTTCCTCTGCTGATATGTTTATGTGCACAGATATTATTTTCTTCTTCATCAAATACCTTCGGTGCATCCTCTGCCGCTGCTTCCTCAATTGTACGAATATGAGGCAGCACTTCATATTTTACTTTGATCAGTTTCTTAGCTTTCTCAGCTGTTTCTCTGTCTTTTGCAGCAATAACGGCAATGGCATCTCCAAGATAATGTGTCAGACCCCCTACAGGTATCAGTGAATACTGATCATGTTTCAGATGTCCGATCTTATTCTCTCCCGGAATGTCCTCTGCTGTTAATACCGCTTCTACCCCGGAAAGTGCCTTTGCTGCTGTTGTATCGATCTCAAGTACACGTGCACGTGGATATTTACTTCTGAGTGCCACCCCATACAGCATTCCGTCAAAGTAAAAATCATCCGGATATTTACCGGTTCCCAGTACTTTCTCCTCCACATCCACTCTGGATACTCTGTGTCCTATATTCCAGTCCGGATCCAGATCATCCGGGATCACACCCGTCTTTAAAACTTTCGCAGCCAGCCTTACTGCATCCATAATTTTTACATAGCCCGTGCAGCGGCAATAGTTATTGCGCAGTGCATATTTAATCTCATCATCTGTGGGCTCTTTGTTCACGTCCAGAAGAGCCTTTGTACACATTACCATACCCGGAATACAGAATCCACACTGAACAGCACCTGCTTTTCCATAAGCGTAGGTATAGACTTCCCTCTCCCATTCAGTCAGTCCTTCTACTGTGATCACTGTCCTGCCATCCAGTAAATCTGTGTCCGGCACACATGCCTTGCATGTTTTTCCGTCAATTATAACTGTACAGGCTCCGCAGGCTCCTTCACTGCAGCCGTCCTTCACTGAAGTCAGATGAAGTTCATCCCTCAAAAAGCGCAGTAGTTTCTGATTTCCGATCGGTTCGACCTTTTGTCCATTGACTGTAAATACTGCCATATCGGACTCTCCTTTCTTTTTCGCACGTCTGCCAATTAGGGCAGTCAGCCAGAGTTTACCTCTTTCTGTTTTTTATCTGCCTGTGATACCGCATGAATTTATTACAAAAGTAACATACGGCCGCGATTCAGCCTGATATGCAACACTGTCCACAGCCTTTTTCTGCTGTGGACAGCGTTAAATATTTCTTTATAAGTTATCTGATATTACAAATTTAAAATTATTTTACAGCTCTTTATTCCTGTTTTCAGACACGCTCTAGTACAGCGTTTCGTAAATAACTATACCAATCGCGTAGGATGCGGATTCGAGTGTGCTGGTATAAAAACGCAGGCGTAGCGGGCTACGCTGAGGCTTTTAGACCTGTGCAATCGGATTCGCAGACAAGTGAGTGGTATAGTTATTTCGAAAACGATGTACTAGGATCATCATTTCATGATCAGATAGCTGTAATCATCGATTACTGCGCAGATCAGTCTGCGAAGACCTTCGTACAACTTATCATTTGCATCATCTGCCTTGCAGTCGGAAATCTGACCAAGGAGACGAACCTTGCACTCTTTTGTCTCCGGATTGATCACTGCAAATCCATCATTTGTGCTGTCTGCCATATCTGCCTCAGAAGCGAATAATGTAAATTTATCCTTGTACGGTGCACTTGCATATGGACAGAAGCTCTTGCAGTTACCGCATTCATTACACATATAATCTACATGGATCACCTGATTCATTGCCATTCCCGGAACTTTGATGGAGATGTTTGCTCTGTTTGGACATACATCTACACAATTCTCACAGACTTTATTACAGGTCAGACAGCGCTCACTTTCGCTCGCAGCGTCCTTGCTTTCCTTGAGTATTGCTTTTTTGGAGTAACAGTCTTTTTCTGTTCCCGGTACAGGCTGTCCTTTTACAATATCATGTCCAAGGATTGCTTTTGCAGCAACCTGTGCGTCGCGGATCGCTTCTACGATCGTAGCAGCTCCCCTTGCACCGTCACCGACAACGTAAACGCCTTCTGCACTTGTCTCCATTGTCTTATCATTGATGCGGGCTTTTCCTCGCTCATTGACCGCAATACCATTTGCTTCATAGAACTCAGTCGGAACTTTCTCGCCAACTGCAACAATCACTGTATCAGCCAAAACTTCTTCTGTTTCGCCCGTTTCTGTTACGCCTGCACGTCCGGAAGCATCCATGCTGCCAAGTTCCATCTTCTTACAGAGCAGTTTGCCGTTTTCCAGAGATACAGGAGAAAGAAGTTCTTTGAACTCTACGCCCTCTTCCAGTACTTCCAGTAACTCATCTTCTGCTGCTGGCATATAGCGTTTGGTTCTTCTGTATACCAGGTAAACATGTTCTACACCTTCTGTACGTTTCGCAGCTCTTGCAGTATCCATGGCAGTGTTACCGCCACCGATCACAACTACGTTTTTACCCAGCGCAACCTTACCGTCGGTTGCTTTGAAATCTCTTAAGAATTTCAGAGCATTGATGGTTTCACCCTTTTCAAGCTTCAGAGTACCCGGTTTATTTGCACCTGTTGCAACGATCACTGCGTCATAACCCTGTGCTTTTAATTCCTGTACGGATTTCACTTCTGTACCTGTTTTGATCTCCACACCCATCTTCTGGATGAAGGAAACATCTTTATCGATTGCATCATCAGAGATACGGAATCCCGGGATCACATAACGGATCACGCCGCCGGCTTTCTCTTCTTTCTCAAATACTGTTACAGAAGCACCTGCTCTTGCAAGGAAGTATGCAGAAGCAATACCTGCAGGACCTGCACCTACAACAGCTACTTTCTTACCGTCTGCTGTGCCTGCTTTGATCTCACCGATCACTGTATCATATCCGTTTTGTGCTGCGATGAGCTTAGTGTTGCGGATATTTACAGGTTCTTCATAGAAGTTACGTGTACATTTGTACATACAGTTGTGCGCACAGAGAGTACCTGTGATAAATGGAAGTGCATTTTTCTCAAGGATAACTCTTAATGCCTGTGCATAATCGCCTTCTCCTGCCAGCTTCACATAGGTTGTGATATCCTGGTGGATCGGACATCCTTCTTCGCATGGAGCAAAGAAACAGTCAAGGAGCGGAACCTCTGAATCAGTTTTTCTCTTAGGAAGCGGTTTGATGCTCTTTACATGGTGAGCATCTTTTTTCGCATCCTCGGCCAGCTGCTCAAGTGCAGCTACATCAATGCCTTTCCATTCTTTCACACCGTCAGCCATTACTTTCTCTGCCATCTGTGTAAATCTCTGATATCCGCCCGGCTTCAGAAGTGTAGTTGCCACTGTTACAGGCCATACACCACATCCGACGATACGGTCGATATTATAGTAATCAGCACCGCCTGAATAAGCGATACGGAGTTTTCCGTCAAATTCCCGGGAAAGTCTGGCTGCAAGAGAAATAGATAACGGGAAAAGAGATTTTCCGGACATATACATTTCTTCGCTTGGAAGTTCATTTCTTGTAACATCTACAGGGAATGTATTGGTGATTTTCACACCAAACGCAAGGTTCAGTTCATCTGCAAGTGCCTGCAGTCTCTTAAACATCGGGATCGCATCTTCATACTGTAAGTCATCTTTGAAATGGAAATCACCGAATACCATATAATCATATCCCATGTCATCCATGGTCTTTCTGGCAAATTCATATCCCAGAAGAGTCGGGTTACATTTGATAAATGTGTTCAGGTGTTTCTCTTTAAACAGATGATTTGCAATGCTCTCAATCTCGTTTGGAGGACATCCATGGAGAGTAGAGATTGTTGCGGAATTACAGATATCAGACGGAATCGCCTCAATATCCTCTTTTGTAACTTTTTCAAATTTATCTACATTGTCCAATAACCACTGTTTACATTCTTTAAAGATTTCAGTATCTTTTGCTTCCATCATACTGTCAATGAAAGTATTAACCTTTGGCTCTTTGATCCCTGCAAGATCATATCCAACGGAAATATTGAACTGGAATCCGTCCTGTGCACCCAGATCAAATTCTTTGGCGATCACATGCAGGATAAACCATGCTTTAATATATTCTCCCATTGCCTGAGGAACATAAAGCTCTGTAGACCATTCACAGTTATATCCTTCATCATCTGCAAGGATACATGGTCTGTTGATACAGGCTGCAAGCTCTGCACCGTCCATCTTCTGAACTGTTTTCAGCTCAAAGAAACGTGCGCCTGCATAGTAAGAAGCAACAATGTTCTGTGTTAACTGTGTATGCGGTCCTGCAGCAGGTCCGATCGGTGTTTCCAGATTTCTCTCAAATATATTCAGCTTCCTGTCAGTTTCCGCTGCATAAGCTCTGTGCTGTCCGAAAACTGTTCCTTTTGTTTTCTTTTCTTCTAATACCCAGTTCATTAACTGTTCAAAGGGCATACAGGTCATGACTTCACTCATAATCCGATCCTCCATTATTTCATACGGTATGGCTTCTCTCCATCCGTTCTATATTTTGTTTACATTTATTTTTGCCAGGCAGAAAACTTATCTTCTTTACAATTCTTTACAGATTAACCATTAATATCATCTGCAAGTTCTTTTGCAGCCTGACGGCAGTCTGCCATAACTTTTGCCTCGTCGCATACAAGGACTTCGCGGTCTTTCATCAGGACTTTACCGTTACATACAGTAGTCTGGACCATGCTTCCGTTTACACCGAACATCAGATGTCCGTTAATGTTGCTTTCATTCATTGGTGTCAGCGGATCATAATCGATCACGATCACGTCTGCTGCCGCACCCTCTTTCAGGACACCGAGCTGTTTCTTAAAGTATCTGTTTGCAATCTTTGCATTTCCTTCAAAAAGCATCTGTGGAACTTCTCCCCAGGCTGCGTTCGGGTCGCAGAGGCTGTGTTTGTGTAAAACATTTGCAACCTTCCAGGATTCCATCATATCATGAGTATATCCGTCTGTACCAAGACCTGTGAGGATTCCCTTCTGTACCATTCTCATGGTTGGAGGACATCCGCATGCATTACCCATGTTAGATTCCGGGTTATGTACAACCATGGTATCTGTATCTTTGATCAGATCCATTTCATGTTCATTCACATAGATACAGTGACCGAGTAAAGTCTTCGGTCCAAGGATGTTCCAGTCATGAAGACGGTCAACAATACGTTTGCCATGCTCTTTCAGACACTGATGGAGATCGTAAATGCCTTCTGCTACATGGATGTGATATCCAACACCTTCCGGTTTCAGTTCATTGCAGAGAGCCATTGTCTCATCAGAGATTGTAAAGGATGCATGCATACCCATCATTCCGGCGATCATATCACTGTCGTCTGCAAGTGCATGCTTGATAAAATTCACGTTCTCCATTACAGATTCTCTGGATTTCTCCATTCCGTCACGGTCAGAAATCTCATAGCAGAGGCAGGTACGCACACCTAAATCCTTCGCAGCTTCCTCGATTGCATTGAGGGAACCTGTAATATGGCCAAAACTTGCATGATGGTCAAACACTGTGGTTACACCGTTCTTGATAGAATCAATGTATGTAGCATATGCAGAAAGCTTTGTCTGCTCCAGTGTCAGATGACGGTCAACTGTCCACCATAAGCCATCCAGAATATCCAGAAATCCCTGAGGATTATATCCGTTAATGCTTAAGCCTCTTGCGAAGGAGCTGTAGATATGCTCATGGGCATTAATAAATGCCGGCATGATAACCCCACCCTTCGCATCAACAAATTCTGCATCCGGATAAACTTTCTTTACCTCTTCAGTTACCCCCACCATTACTATGGTGTTACCATCCATTGCTACAGCACCATTCTCTAGGAATGGGTTGGATGCGTCCTGTGTGATCATTCTTCCATTACCAATTACCAGCATATAGTTCCTCCTTTCACTTGTTAAAAACTACCAATTCGCTACTGCTTTTTACCTTTTGTTTAGGAATTATGTACTAATACTGTAACATATTTCTCCGGATAATGCAAGTAGAATTTACAAAAACTTTTTGGTTTTTCAAATTTTTTTTAGGTTTTATACTATCTCCGGTGAACAGATAAAAAAAGAACGGGGCAGTCATTGATGACAATGAACAACCTCGTTCTTTTTTTGATTTTCCTGTTTTCTGATGAAGCTGATTTTATGACAAATTTTCAGGTTTGTCAACAATTTTTGTAAGATAGGAGAGTTATCCTTCCATAATCGCAGAATTAACCCTGAGCTGTTTTCGTCCATTCTTCCAGAGATTCTCATCCAGCTCCACCTCATAGCCGCCGCCATTTCTCACATGCCACTCATAAAATGGTTTCTGTATATCTGCATACTCTTCCATGATATTCATGATCGTACCGCCATGGATGACAAGTGCCGCCTCTGCCACATGGCTGCGGATACATCCGGACACAACCCTGTCAAATCCTCTCAGGTTTCTGCTTTTAAACCCTTCCCTGCTTTCTCCTCCCGGAAAAGGCAGTGTACCGTTGCTGTCAATCCATTCCTGATAGTGCGGATTACCTTCCAACTCTTTATAGTTCTTATTTTCAAACTCTCCGAAATCGCATTCTGCCAGTTCTTCAATAATATGTACCGGCTCTCCCGGAAAAAGAATCTCTGCTGTCTGCACGCATCGTTTCAGAGGACTTACATAAACCGCCTGAACCTTTGGATAATCCATCTTATGCAGAAACTCTGTTCCCTCCTGACATAACGGCTCATCCGTTGTGCCGATATATCTGGAAAGTTTATTCCCTTCTGTTTTTCCATGTCTGATCAGCCATAACTTAATCATCTTTGATCACCGTTCCGATCCCGCAGATCACGCGCGTCACCTTATGGCTGTATGCTGCCAGCTTCGTACATACACGCCCTACAGCCTCTCTGTATTTTCTGTCAAAAGCATCCACAGGTACAACCCCGTACCCTACTTCCTGAGAGACAAGGACAATATCCGGATTCTTACAGATGATTTTTTCCGCAAGATCTGACACATCTTTTCCATTCTCCAGTTCACTGCGGATATACTGCTGAAAACCAGTCACACCCTGAGCATTCATCAGTTCCTCCTCTGTGACAGAACC
>ERZ791871.2133-NODE-2133-length-14413-cov-3.491364_pt1 | contig 14413 bp, 3 predicted proteins | sample MGYA00510280_ERZ791871 | MGnify/ENA primary metagenome ERZ791871 (study PRJEB30046, sample SAMN00792111) | human gut metagenome | study: EMG produced TPA metagenomics assembly of the A metagenome-wide association study of gut microbiota in type 2...
TTAGAAACACTGAATCTGCCGGAAAGAGTGGAAAGTTTAGGACGCTGTCTGATAGAGAAAACAGCAATCAGCAGTATAACGATACCAAAGAATGTGAAATACAGTACAAATGTGAGCAGTTCTTATGGAGTATTAGTGAATGTAAACACATTAAAGACGGTAACCTTTGAGGAGGGAATGGAAGCAATCCCGTCCTGTATCATGGCAAGTGGAAGCTACACTAGTTATATAGATAAGATAATCCTGCCAAGCCAGTTAAAGAAGATAGGAAGTTCTGCGTTTTATAACTGTGGGAAGATAACGCAGATGGAAGTACCGAAAACAATTACGGAAATAGGAGGAAGTGCCTTTGAGAATTGCACAGGATTAAAAAGTTTTCGGATGAATTATAATGGTACAGTAGAATATAAAGCAGAGATAGGCAATGCAGCATTTCGAGGATGTACAAGTCTTACAGATGTGAGCCTGTCAGAGAATGTGACAAGTATAGGGAGTATGGCATTCTCAGGGTGTACATCATTAGAAACACTGAATCTGCCGGAAAGAGTGGAAAGTTTAGGACGCTGTCTGATAGGGAAAACAGCAATCAGCAGTATAACGATACCAAAGAATGTGAAATATAGTGCAGATGCGAATAGCAGCTCTGGGGTATTAGCAAACGTAAAAGCCCTAAAAACCGTAACCTTTGAACAAGGCATGAAAGCAATCCCGTCCTACATCATGGCAAGCGGAGGCTACACCAGTTACATAGAAAAAGTAATCATCCCTGATACCGTAACTAGTATCGGAAGCCATGCATTCTACAAATGCGACAACATCACCATATACGGCTACAAAAATTCTTACGCAGAAACATACGCCAATGAGAATGATATTCCTTTCGTGAGTGTGGCGATTGCAAAGAATGCAACAGCACAGGATGTTTTATCTAAAATTGATTTAAAAAAGCTTTTAAGTAAAACGTCTTTAGGAAGTACGACAATCAATGGTCCGGAAGTAACTGTTGCAGGTAAGACATTCCCTGTCTTTTCCTTTAATGCAGGTGGAGATTTGAATTTGGGAGAACATCTGCAGGCGAAAGTAGATATGAAGACGAAAACGGTACAGATTTTGATTGGTCTTGATGATTTTAAAGGTTCTGCGGATCTGGATGCAGATATTAACAGCAATAATTATTGGAAAGAGTCTTATGCGCAGGTGAAGTCTTTGTATAAGGGAGTACGGGGAGCAAATGCATCGACAGATAAATTATATCATGGCTTCCAAAAACTGCGTGGTAAGTTGAGAAAGACGCAGTGTAAGATTGGTGTAAATGCAGAGGCAGAAGCAGTTGGATATGTTGAGTTTAGTTTCGCTTCAGGTGAAATGATGTATAAATCAGGTGGTCTTGTTATGAAGGCATCTATAGGATATGAAGAAACACAGCATTTTCCTCCATGTCCGGCATTATATGTTGTCTTTGGATTAAATGCACAATTTGGCAGTGAATTAAAGCTGGAGCGAATTAAGGAAATGCAGTATGCACCATCAATTGATGCGAATATTAATTTAGCAGCAACGGTGGGTGTGGGAGCCGGAGTAAAAAAGGCAAGTACCTATGCGGAAGTTGGAGTTACAGGTAATCTGGATATTGGAATACATCTACCGGAAAGCTCTCTCGAAAAAGCATTAAATGTTGGGGCAGATGTGGAAGTGTACTTTAATAGTAAGGCCTTTGGCTTTGACGGACCAAGTTATGGACCTAAAAAGTTGGGATCAGTGCAGATTTATCCACGAAATAGAAGAAGCAGAATGAAGCTTCATTCTGCGGCAATTGATTCTTATGACTGGTCAGATGCAACACCGATGCAGAGAAATTATCTGAAGAAATCAAATACAAGATTAAGAAGCAGGGCAGTAACGAAGATACAAAAGGATAGTCAGTTCAACAAGAGCAATGTCTATCCATACAATGCAGCACAGATTGTCAGCCTGAAAAATGGAAAGGAATTTTTATTCTGGATTGACGATGATGGTACAAAAGAAAATGTAAATAAAACTTCTTTAATGTATTCCATAAAAGATGAAGATAGCTGGAGTGAGCCGCAGAAACTTGCAGAGACAGGCGGTGCGAACGATTATCCATACGTTTACAGTGACGGAAACAGAATTGCTGTTGTCTGGCAAAAAGCAGACAAAATGGGCACAGATGCCACTCTTCCACAGATTTTAAAGACAGTAGAATTGTATGAGATTGTATATGAGAATGGGCAGTTTGGCACTGCCAAAAGAATTACTTCAGCCAATACAACCTATGAGATGATGCAGAAAGTAGCAATGAATGGAAATGAAACCGCTGTTGTATGGGTAGAAAATTCTACAAATGACCCATTCCAGAGTTCAGGTAAAAATACAGTTAAGCTGAGTGTAAAGAAGGGTGGAAGCTGGACGCAGAAAACCATTGCTTCCAATGTAGATACTGTAAAAAATATTGCTCTTGCCTATGTATCAGGAGAGCCGGTAATCATTTATGAAACGGGTGATGAGAGTACAACAACGATACATTATGAAAAGGGAAGTACGAAGAAAACGTATACCGGACAAGGCGTACAGATTGAAAATGGAGTTATGTATTATTCTGATGGTCAGACAATTAAAAGTTATGACATTTTAACGGGATATGAAGAAAGTACAGGGCTTCCGGCGATGAATGATTTTACTGTTGTAGACAACGGAAGAACAAAGGCTGTGTATACAACAATTGCCGATGGATATAAAAGCGAGTTAGCAGTATATTCTTTTGATACATCCGTTGGCAAATGGAACGAACAGGCAATGGTTACAGACGACCAGAAGTATATCAGAAATTATTCTGTAGCATTAGATGCACAGAATAATCCAATCATTGCACTAAATGCAGTTACTGTAAATGAAAATGCAGATGACATTTACGGTGACAGTACATTGATGGTTTTAAAGCAAAATCAGAATGTGGATATTGCTCTTACAGAGAATATCAGCTATGAAGAAAGTTTAGTAAAACCAAACGGTAAGCTGCCGATTTATTTTGAAGTGAAAAATAAGGGTACGCAGCCTGTTACCAGTTTTACAGCAAAATTATCAGATTCCAGTGGAAATGTTCTTACTTCACAGAAAATTGCATGTTATATTGATGCAGGAAGCACAGAGATGGCACAGGTAATATATAATTTGCCAGCAAATATTACACGGCATAAAGTGAACTTAGAGATAGAGGCAGAAGGAGAGGATAAATTATCGGATAATTCTAAAGAAATTTCGGTAGGATACGCAGATTTATCTTTAGAGAGTGTCTATTTATCAGGAAAACGTACGGAGGCTTATCTGGAGGGAACGGTGGAAAATGCCGGATATGATACGGCAAAGAATGTAAAAGTGAATTTCTATTTTGAGGAAGAAGAAACTCCATTTAAAACAGTAAACGCACAGACGCTTTCTGCTGGTTCACAAAATAGTTTCAAGGTAGCGATTCCAGAAAAATATATGGAAATTGCACCATTAGCCGGAGGAAACAATATTCATATAGAAGTTGCTTCAGATACAGACGAACTTCAATACGAAAATAACGAAAAAGACTTTTTGATTTTGTCTCCGGAAGAACAGAGAATCGCATTGAATGCAGTTTCTTTACAGTTAAAAGAACAAGAAAGTACCACCTTAAAAGTTACTTACTGTGACGAGGGGATTTCAGAAGAAGATATTATTTGGGGAACAAGTGATGATAAAGTTGTGACTGTAGATAAGAATGGAAAGGTCACAGCACTTCAGGCAGGAAAAGCAACGATTACAGCAAACATGAACGGAGTGAAAGCAGAATGTGAGGTTACTGTCTGGAATTTGCAGGAAGAAACAGTACAGGAGGTTCTTTTAAATGTAAATTCTATGCGTATAAAGAGTGGGGAACGCCAGGTATTAAATGCGAGCATTTTACCGGAATCCGTAAAGAACAGCCAGTTTACCTGGAAGTCCGCCGATGAATCTATAGCAACTGTATCCTCTTTAGGCAGAGTAACCGGAATATCTGCCGGAGAGACAACAATTACAGTAACAACAGCAGATGGCTATCATTTTGCAGAATGTCATGTAACGGTTTATCAGGAGGTAAAACAAATATACAAAGTCTTCTTTGAAGGCGGTCAGGGAGCAACAGGGCAAAATCCGTCTGTGATTACCGGCATAACAGGAGATACGATAACCTTACCTGAAAATCCATACAGCAAATCTGGAATGGTATTTGAAGGCTGGAACGATGGAAGTACAACATATAAGGAAGGTGTTTCTTACAAAATAGGATATAGTGATGTGGTATTTACTGCACAATGGCGTAACGAAGAAAAGGCAGAATATACGATTACAGCATCTGCCGGACAGAATGGAACGATTACCCCGTCAGGTAATGTAAAAGTAAAAGAAGGGGAAAGCCAGAGTTTTTCAATAACTCCAGCACAAGGCTATATAATAGAAAAAGTTCTTGTAGACGGAGAAAATATTGGAGCGAAAACCAGCTATATTTTTGAAAATGTCACAAAGGAACATACAATTTCTGCAATCTTTAAGAAGAAGGTGAATAATATTGATGTTCCAATCGTTCCAGACATTCCTCGCATCAATAAGGTAAAGAAAATTTATCTGAATGGTCTGTCAACAAAGATTGCGGCCGGTAAAAAGTTAAAACTCACAGCAATAATCCTTCCTGCAAATGCGACCAACAAAAAGCTTCTCTGGAAGTCCAGCAATCAGAAAGCTGCCACAGTAACAAAAAGCGGTGTCGTTACCCTGCCAAAAAAAGGTGCCGGTAAAAAAGCAACGATTACGGCAATGGCGTTGGATGGAAGTGGAGTTTATGCTATCTGGAAAGTTACTTCTATGTCTGGAATTGTTAAAAGCATTAAATTAACAGGAGCAAAAAAGGTAAAAGCAGGTAAGAAGGTAAAAGTAAAAGCACAGATAAAAGCAACCAAGAAAGCCAATAAAAAGTTAAATTGGACATCTTCCAATATTAAATATGCCACAGTAACCAAAAACGGTGCAGTAAAAACTAAAAAAGCCGGAAAAGGTAAAAAAGTAAAAATCACAGCAGCAGCAACCGACGGAAGCGGTAAGAAGGCAGCAATTACTATAAAAATGAAATAATTATTTCATATAAAGGAAAAAGGAGGAAAAAATCTATGGAAAACACAAGACAAAGGAAACAATTTCATAAACAGGCAGGAATCTGGCTTGTTGCTTTGTTCGTTGTTCTGGCGGTGGCATTTATGAGAGGAAAGGTGAATGTAAAGGCTGCGGAAACAGATGATATTACCATAACAAGATATGTTGATGGAAGGGAACAGACTGATTCGTGGACAGAAGGAGAGTGGGAGTATACTGTAGGAGATTCTATAAATCTATCTGTTAAGGTAGAGGGAATATCAGATACTACAAATTTAAAATATAAGTGGAGATATGCAGGTAAAGTTGTTTCTGAGAGTACAGGAGGAGCAGAATCATCTGTAACCATAACGAAAGAATGTGGGGAGGACAGTCCAGATTGTATCATAAGTAATGGAGATGAAGAAATTGATACTGTATGGTTTACATTAGAGACAACAGAAACACTGGAAGTATTTTGCCCTACATTATTTATTGATGGAGAAAAAGCCCCGGAAACAACCGAAGACGATGGAAATACAGAGTACTCCTGGGATGATAGCATTAATCTTCAGTTAGGGCAGAAATTAAAGATTAAATTAAATGTTGAAAGTACTTATGATGCAAAGAATATATCCTATGAATGGTATCAGCAGGATGAAGATGGATGGTATAATGATAAAATATCCGATGAGAACGATGGAAATACAGATACTGTTACGGTAAAAAAACAAAAGTATGGAAAAGAAAAGTATCGTTGCGAAGTAACAGATGGTAATCAGGAGGAAGATATATATATTATAATTCCAGAGGTGAAAACATTATCTGTGATTAAAAAAGTGAATGGTGAAGTTTATAAATCAGGTATAGAAGGAATAAGAGGAAAAAAATATACATTAAAAGTTGATGCAGAGTCTGTATATAAAGATGAGAATGGTAAAACAAATATCACCTATAAATGGTATAAAGGTTATGATGAAGAGGATATACAGGGCAAAACAGATACGTTAGAAATAGAACTTGAAAGTGAAGGAACCGCTTATACCTGTGAAGTTTCGGACGGAAATTCTGTAAAAGAATGTGATTTTTTTATAGATATTAAGGATACATTGAGTCGGTCAATCTGTACAGTAGTGTTTAATGGGCAAGAATATTTTTCAGGTTCTGCTCAGCTTTTAGAAATTCCAAGAGGAACAGAATTAAAATTAAGAAATCTTGCAACCAGTACATTGGGAAAAGTAGATTTTCAATGGTATGATTCACATAAAAATCCAGTTCCAGATGAGCAAGGAGGAAAAACCTCAACAATCACCATAAAGAAATCTACACAGGGAGAAGAAACCTATTATTGTAAGGTGACAGATGGAAATATAGAAAAGGAAAGTGAAATAACATTAGGTGCAGAAGATACTTTAGATTTTTCCGCAGAAATAAATGGAAAAGCTGAACATTCAAATGATGAAGAACCTTTCAAGATGAAAAAAGGGGAGAAGGCGACTTTATCAATTGTAGATGTAAAAACAACTTATGATAATGCAAAGATTACTTATCAATGGTATGAAGGAAGTGATACTCTTTTAGAAGGTGAAACGAATCCACATTTAACTATAACAAAAAAAGCTGGATACGAAGAATATACATGTAAGGTTTCCGATGGAAATGTGACTCATCAAACTTATTTTGTATTAGACATTGAGAGTGGTTTGGAATGGACAAGTTATATTAATGGAAAGCAGGCAGAACGAGATGAGGATGGTCTTTTAGATGCGAGTATAGAAGCTGAAACCGGAGATAAGATATTAATGGAGGTAAGAGCAGAAAGTTCTTATGAAGACAGTACACTATCTTATCAGTGGTATAAAGATGATAAAAAAATAAAAGGGGCCACACAATCTTCATATACAGCAACAAAACAGGCAGCAACAGAGTATTATGCAGAAGAAAGAGTAAATGATGAAAATTATTATTGTGAAATTTCTGATGGATATACAAGTGATACCTGTTATTTCACTCTAAGAACCAAAAAAACACTAAGCATAAAAGCATTTATTAATGGAGCAAATACCTCAAAGTTAGAAACAGCAGCGGCTGGGGAAAAATATGTATTGAAGGCAGATTCATCAAGTACACACAAAAATTCTAATATTACATGCAAATGGTATCAGGAAGGTGAAGAAGGATGGAACAGAGTTTGCGATGAATCAGGAAATATGGTGACAACTCCAGAACTGGCCATTACGAAGAATGGAACAAAAAGAGAAGACTGGAAAGTGGAGGTAACTGATGGAAATGATATTGAACAAATGACTTTTTCATTAGCGGGTACAGAACATTGTGAACATAAATGGTCGATTGATGATATTGAAGATGCAACCTGCACAAAAGATGGAAAGAAAATGTATTCATGCGAATACTGTTATAAACAAAAGATAGAAAAAATACCTGCACTTGGACACGAATGGGATGAAGGAACTGTAACCAAGCAGCCAAGTGTCACAGAAGAAGGAATCCGCACATACAAATGTAAGCATAGCGGCTGTAAGGAAACAAAGACAGAGAAAATCGCTAAACTTCCAAAACCAGAAGAACCATCAACAGAACCAGAAGAACCTTCCACAGAGCCGATGAATCCATCAACTGGTGAGACAAAACCATCAAAAGATGATAAGGTTCCGGCAACAGAGGCTCCAAAGAAAAATACAGGAACTACGCAAAAAACATTAAAAGTAGGAACAAAGGTAACAGATAAGAAGTCAAAAGCAGTTTATAAAGTGACAGGAAAGAAAACCGTACAATACATAAAATCCTCGGTAAAAAATATAAAAACAGTAAACATTCCTGCAACTATCACTGTAAAAAAAGTAAAATATCAGGTAACATCCATTGCCGCAAAAGCAGTAAAAGGTAACAAGAAACTGACAAAAGTTGTTATTCCGGCCAGCATCAAAAATATTGGTGCACAGGCATTTGCCGGATGTAAGAACCTGAAAAATATCACGATCAAGACGCCATATCTGACCAAGAAAAAAGTTGGAGCAAAAGCCTTCAAAGGAATTTCTGCTAAAGCAGTAATCAAAGTACCGAAAAAACAACTTAAAGCATATCAGAAGATGCTTGTATCAAAAGGAGTAAGCAAAAAAGCTAAAATTAAGAAGTAAATAAAAATACAGTGCAGGCAGAAAGTTCATAGATAGCAAAAGAACTTTCTGCCTGTTTGCAACGCATGACATGCTTCTACTGCACATCGCTGCAATCATGTGGGAGGAGAGAAATACATGGGAAAAATTATAAAAAATTTAAGAATATATCGCTTAATAGCATGGATATTGGCAATTACAATGTTAGCGGGATATGTACCGCAGGGAGTTCATTTAAAGAGTTTTAATTCGCTTAAAGACATGGGAAAAGTACAGGCAGAAACAACTCTTCAAAATCCAAGAATTGTAAAAGATTCTTCTATGGATGCAGGACAGAAAGTGACATGGGACTGTGTATGGTTTGGAAGTTATCCGCAGAGTGAAGTGACGGCTGAAGATGGGGCTATATATACAAAATTAAAGAAAAAAGCTGAGTGGAATAATAACAATACTGTAATTGAAGGTACAAAGTATAGAAGATTAAAAGGAGAAGATTCTACAGCACGTGATGAAGAAGGATTATATAACTGGAATGAAGATTATACCACATATCATTATTTTAAGTATGAACCTATAAAATGGAGAATATTAAATACAGATGGAGATGAAGCTCTTCTTCTTGCAGATGTTGCATTAGATGACCAGGAATATAATTCAGATTGGAATGCAAAGGGAGTTACATGGAAAAATAGTAGTATGAGAAGTTGGTTAAATGGATATGGAAAATCTGAAAATCAGCCGAAGTTAGATTACAGTTCAAATAATTTTATTAATGAGACGTTTTCCTCAGAGGAAAGAAAAGCGATACTGTCGAAAGCAGTTGTAAATGGAAGTGAAGCCATAGATAAAATATTTTTAATGTCTGAATCGGATATATGTAATAGCAATATGGCAAAAAAATATGGATTTGCCCCGTCATGTGATACAAATGATGAAGCAAAAAGAAGTTATTGTAGTAATTATGCATATGCAATGGGGGTATGGAGAGGAGAATATCCTTATGAGGGAAATGTATGCTGGGGACTGTGCTCAACAAGTTTTGAGGGTGGTTATTCAACGTGGGTATATGAGAACGGAAGAAGCGGAAAAAGCGATGATTTTGATATTAGATTTAGTAGTGCGGGTGTTCGTCCGGCTCTACACTTAAACCTTTCCTCAACCCAAGTTTATTCCTATGCCGGAACAGTAAGTTCTGATGGAACAGTAGACGAAGTAGCTTATGATGAAAGTGGATGGGATGATAAAGATTACCAGTATAAAGATTACACAGACTACGATTCAGAAATATCCTCTTTTATGAATAATAAAGGAACTAGAAATACAATTCAGTATTTGTGTATAAATGAAAACTTCCCTAATTCAATATATGTTTACAAAAATGATGCGACATTTGCAAGTAATGTTGCTATGGTTGTTTCTGATATGATGTACCGAGGAATGGATGGATGGAGAGATTTATATGATTCAAGTACATCCATAGAGGAGGCAGAGAAGACACTGGCCGCATTGGTTCAGCAATATCATGTAGAAATAAAGAATCTTGCCGAGGATAAGACGAGAAAAAAATATGCAGATGTTTTTGTATCAGGCTTGCACAATTATATAAAAGCACTTGCCATTTCAAATGATGTAAACAAAAAAGATATAAAGGTATTAGAGTCTATTGTAACAGAAGATACAGTTAGTAATCTTTTTCTAAAGGGAGATTATAATAAATTATGTAAGTATTTTCAGGAACAAGGTGGATATTCAGAAAATTCTGCAATCGTAAGGGCATTAGATAAATATGCTACATCAAAAGAACTTGCAGATGGATTATCAAAGGTAAGTGATTTTGACGGCATAGGGATAACAATAGAAGGAATAAGAGAAGATACTTTGAATTATATGTGCCAGCTCGAAGGTATCATACAGGCAGATGCCATGTATTCAGAGATGCTTATGTATATAAAGAATAATTGCCAGTTTGATGTCGTTAAACAGGCAGCACAAAATTTATATGATGTAATTCAGGGAGGATGGCAGAAACAACTTAGTTATGTGACAACTGCAGCTAAAAATAAAGTTACGGAAGAAGCGTTAGATTTGGTGATAAAGCAGGCAGTAAAAGCATCGCCGTGGCTTGAACTGATAAAGGGTGCTTATGATTGGGGCGTAAGCATTTCTAATATACTTTTTAACACAGAAGACATTCAGAAGCAGAAGGACAATATGCGTATTATTGCTTATTTAGGTGATGTTTTAAAGAAATGGGTAATAGATAATCAGACGCAGTATCTAAATAGTGTTTCAAATGGAAGTTCGATTAAAGAAAAAAACATTCGTGCGAAGAAATTATATTATAGTATGTATATGCTTTGGAAAACAAGGATGGTTGGCGAAAAAACATTGCAGAAAATGATGAAAAGCTCTTATAGTAAGAGAAGTAAATATTATACATATTCCATGCAGGCTTTAGATACATTAGAGGCTCAGAATCAGGCAATATTTACAAGTGATATGATGAAAAAAATCATGTCGATATCTGTATCCTGTCCTGTTGATGTAGAAGTATATAATAAAAATGGAAAGTTATTACTTACAGTAAAAGATGGAAAAGAAAGCGGTGGGTATAAGAATGGAATATATTATTATGTACAATATCATCCGTTAGATAAGGATTATACGAAAACTATATGCTACCCGGAAAATTCAGGATATACTTTAAAGTATGTAGGAAAATCCAGCGGAAGGGTAGATTCAAATATTATGGAGATAAAGGAAGATGGATCAGCAAAGAATAGTTTTGTTGACAATATTTCTATAAACAAAGGAAGCCTTATTTTAGTAAATCAAGATTCAAAAGGTATTTATAGTTATAAGACAACAGATATTTTAACTGGAAAGGAAAAAGAAAAAACATTTAATACAAATGACGAGAATAACTATATTAGTATAAAGAAGCTTGCGTTTTCGGCAAGTAATGTTAAGTTAAATAAGGGAAGTGAACAATTGCTGACACTCACGGTCTTGCCTGAAAATGCAACGAATCAGAAGTTAATATGGGAATCGTCAGATAGTTCAATCGCATGGGTAGACAGTGATGGTGTGGTACATGGAAAAGCAGAAGGAAAAGCGAAAATTACAGCCTATTCTTTAGCAGATGAAATTTCTGCGTCTTGCATGGTACAGGTTGTAAAAACGGCTGATTCTAAAAATAATACCAATATAAAAGTAAAGAAAATAAACTTAAAAGGCTTATCTACTAAAATTGCCGCAGGTAAAAAATTGAAGCTTACAGTAACAGTAACTCCTTATAATGCTAAAAACAAAAAGCTTCGCTGGAGTTCAAGCAACACAAAAGTTGCCAAAGTAACCCAAAGTGGAATAGTCACAATGATAAAGAAAAGCGGAGGGAAAAAGGCAGTCATCACGGCAGTTGCAACAGATGGAAGCAGAGTGAAAGCATCTTGGAAAGTTACTTCCATGAAAGGTATTGTCAAGAATATAAAATTAACAGGAGTTAAAACAGTAAAAGCAGGAAAGTCTGTAAAATTAAAAGCTACAGTAAAAGCAACGAAAAAAGCCAATAAAAAACTCCTTTGGACATCCTCAAATAAAAAATATGCTACAGTAAATGGAAAAGGTGTAGTAAAAACGAAAAAAGCAGGAAAAGGTAAAAAAGTAAAGATTACGGCAACTGCGACCGATGGAAGCGGAAAGAAAAGCACAGTAACAATTAAAATCAAGTAATAATAAAGGTACGATAAAAATATATTATGAAGGAAGCTTAAGGGATTATTCAAGTCATCATTTTCTATATATTAATGCATCCACTGGAAAAATTAAAAAATATATCTAAAAATACAATTAAGGAGGATTAGATTATGAAAAATACCAAGAAAATTATAGCAACATTATTATCACTCATCCTGTTAGTTTCAATAAGTACAACAACTTTTGCAAAAACGTACACAGGAAAGACCTGGTACAAGCAGGTGTTAAACAGCCAGAGCGGAACGTATCGCGTAAAGACGATAAATCCATATGGAAAAGAAGCTGGATATAAAACAAAAAAGCGTTCTTCTTATAAATACTATAAGGTAGTTGACATTAATAAAGACGGAACAAATGAATTACTTTTATCCACAAGTAAAAATGGTACTTTTTATGGTAATTCTGTTTTAGTTCTCACCTATTATAAAAAGAAGGTAAAACCGTTATACTGCTTCGAAGAAATGAGAAAGAATGCAGAATTAAAGGGAAAGAATTTAAATATTTGTCATTACGGCAGTGACTTTGCAAACTCCAGAAGCTATACCCTTAAAAATGGACAGTTAAAAATAAACTATCGTTTGGACTATTACCGTAATGCTAAAACAGGATATGCATATTGCTATTATAAAAATGGCAAAAAGGTTTCCTACGATGCTTATAAAAAGGCAGTAAAAAGCTTTTGGACAGGGAAGAAAGTAACTTTTGCTAAAATAAATTAGATAACTGTGGCTGCGGAAGAAAAATCAGGAATTTATGTTGTAGGATTTGAAGATTCTCCAGAACATTGCGATTTTCTTATAAAATATAGAAATTCTATAACATTACACGAAAAAAGATAGTGCTCTTATTCTCTTCCTCAAATCTTTTTCAATTGGTTTGCAGGGTTAGAACGAACAGAATCCCCGAAGTCCATAGTATGTAAAAATGCGCCTTAGAACAAGCTTTTAATGCGGGCGAGCATTAAGAGTGCAGTGATACGAAGCATTTTTGCATACTATGGACTTTGGGGATTCGTCTGTCTTATACACTCCTACAAGTCAGAATTTGAAAAAAGGACTTACATATTTTTAAAAGTCGTAGTATAATACAATGTTGTGTCTAATAGTGGAGGTTACAGACAAAGTTTTGTAGCATCTGCTATTTATTTTTATAACAATTTTTATAACGGTAATTTTAACTGATATTACATTTGAGAATATACCAAAAAGTTAGATTTATATTAGCGTGTGTTTGAAAGCTCATTCCTGCAATCTGCACGCTTTAGTCCATTTTACATTTTGCTTTAAAATACTTGAAAGTAGATAAAGGGATAAGCAAGATGAAAGAATGTTTGTAAAATGAAAGGATTTTATTTATGAAAGACGAAAGAAGAAAGGCAGAGCAGCCTGAAGTTCTGGTCGGTATTGATGTAGGTTCCACGACAACAAAGATTGTGGTTATGCAGACAGGCAATAGTGATTATAAAGTCGTATTTTCTAATTATGAGAGACATCATGCGGATCAGTTAAAGAGTGTGCTTGAGATATTGAAAAAGTTCGATGAAAAAATGCCCGGGCAGAAAGTCAGAGTGTGTCTGACTGGTTCCGGGGCAAAGCCGATTGCGGAAAGTGTGGGTGTTCCGTTTGCACAGGAGGTAGCAGCGAATGCGATTGCACTTCAGAAAAAGTATGAGAAAGTCGGAACCGCAATTGAGCTTGGTGGTCAGGATGCAAAGATGATTTTCTTTAAAGAGAGCGAGACTGACCATATGAGAAGTGTTTCCGATATGCGAATGAACGGAAGCTGTGCCGGTGGTACAGGAGCATTTATCGATGAAATTGCATCTGTACTAAAAGTTCCGGTAGAAGAATTTAACGCACTTGCGGTAAAGGGTGAGCATGTGTATGACATTTCCGGTCGTTGCGGCGTATATGCAAAGACGGATATTCAGCCGCTTTTGAATCAGGGAGCAGCGAAGGAAGATCTGGCACTTTCTGCATTTCATGCGATTGCAAAGCAGACAATCGGTGGACTGGCACAGGGACTTGAAATCGAGAGTCCGGTTGCGTTTGAAGGTGGTCCGCTGACTTTTAATCCGGTCTTGGTTCGTGTATTTTCTGAGAGATTACAGTTAGAAAAAGAAGATATTTTAATTCCAGAACATCCCGAATTAATGATTGCGACAGGTGCTGCTTTATCATTAAAGGAAATGTTTGCGGGCAGTAAAAAAGTTGCCGTAGCAGACATATTGAAGAAGTTAGAACAAATTCAGCAGCAAAAAGAAGAAGCCAAGAAAAACGGTACAAATATTTCTTTAGAAAATGAAGAGAAAGCCAGACCATTTTTTGCTTCTGTGGAAGAGAAGGCTGCCTTTGAAAAAGTGCATGAAAAGA
>ERZ791871.2137-NODE-2137-length-14393-cov-3.246199_pt1 | contig 14393 bp, 12 predicted proteins | sample MGYA00510280_ERZ791871 | MGnify/ENA primary metagenome ERZ791871 (study PRJEB30046, sample SAMN00792111) | human gut metagenome | study: EMG produced TPA metagenomics assembly of the A metagenome-wide association study of gut microbiota in type 2...
GCACAGCTGTCGGGGATTGTCACAGATGCACAATAGGGGCAAGTGTCAGATTTCTGACATCTGCCGGGTATCTGCATGTTGTGTTCTGCCCGGTGATCTCCTATGCTGAAAGAAAATGGGAGAGGAGCGGGAAGCCATGAAGGAGGAATATCAGGTCACCCTGCAAAGTCAGATGGGACCCCGGGAGGGGCGGTTAACCCTCCAATACAAGGGCAGCTTTGTGACCGGCACCTTGAAGCTGGTGGGCTATGTGAATGCGGTCCGGGGACTGCGGTCGGAGGACGGCACCCTGCACCTGTTTCACTCCATCCAAACGGCTGTCAGCACGTTCCCCTGTGAGTCGGTGCTCCAGCTGCAGGAGGGGCGTCTGACCGGCGCCACCATTGCCAAGGCCTGCCGGATGCAGTGGAGGGGGACCCGCGTCGCCCAGAAGCCGTAAACTGCCGCGCTGCCGGCATCCCCATCAAGAGGAGTTGAAATTGTGAGCAAAGAAACCGGAAAACCGTCCTTTTTTGAAAAGCTGGCCACGTTCATTGTAGACAAGCGAAATCTCATCTTCTTTCTCTATGCCTGCTGCCTGATTTTTTGCCTGTTCTCCCGGAACTGGGTCAGCGTCTGCAACGATATTACGGAGTACCTGCCTGACTCCACGGAGACCCGGCAGGGCCTGACTCTCATGGACGAGGAGTTCACCACCTTCGGCACCGCCCGGGTGATGGTGTCCCATGTGACTGCGGACATCGCTTCCCACCTGGCGGAGGAGATCCAGCAGGTGGAGGGAGTCACCTCCGCCACGCTGGGGGCCTCCACCACCGGGACCCAGGTGGAAGACAGCGGCCCGGAGACACCGGAGGACATCGCCAAGTACATGAAAGGGGCCGATGCCCTGATTACCGTGACCTTTGCCGGGGAGGAGACGGACCCTGTCAGCCTCTCCGCCATGGCGTCCATCCGGGAGCTGCTGGCGCCCTATGACTTTTACATCGACAGCACCGTGGGCGATTCCCAGGCCGATGCGCTGGCCAGCGAGATGCAGATCATTCTGGTTGTGGCGGCGGTCATCATCGTGCTGGTGCTGCTGTTCACCTCCCGGTCCTATGCGGAGATCCCCGTCTTGCTGCTGACCTTCGTGGCGGCGGCCCTGCTGAACATGGGCACCAATTTCATCTTCGGGGAGATCTCCTTCGTGTCCAACTCGGTGACGGTGGTGCTGCAGTTGGCTCTGGCCATCGACTACGCCATCATCATGCTCCACCGCTTTTTGGAGGAGCGGGAGCACGCCGGAGACCGGGAGGCCTGCATTGCGGCGGTGAGTGCGGCCATCCCCTCCATCTCCGCCAGCAGCCTCACCACCATCTCCGGCCTGGCGGCCATGATGTTCATGCAGTTCCGCATCGGATTTGACATGGGCATCATCCTCATCAAGGCGATCTTGTTCAGCATGCTCTCCGTGTTTACCCTGATGCCCGGCCTGCTGATGGTCTTTTCCAAGGCTATGGAGCGCACCCACCACCGCAGCTTCATTCCCAAGATCGACCGGTGGGGGAAATTCACGCTGAAGCTGCGCTATGTGGGGGTGCCGCTGTTTGTGGTGGCGCTGGTGGCGGGGCTGTTCCTGTCCAACCGCTGCCCGTATGTCTACGGCTATACGGAGATTGAAACCGCCCGGAAAAACGAGTCCCAGATCGCCACCGAGAAGATCAATGAGACCTTTGGTGCCCAGAATATCATGGCGCTGCTGGTGCCCAAGGGGGACTATGCCAGTGAAAAGGCGCTGCTCAGCCGTCTGGAGTCCTATGACCAGGTGGACTACGCCCTGGGGCTGTCCAATGTGGAGATCAAGGACAGCCACACGCTCACCGACTCTCTCACGCCCCGGCAGTTTTCGGAGATGACAGATCTGGACTATGACCTGGTGTGCCTGCTCTACACCGCCTATGCCGCCGAAAATGAGGACTACGGCCAGATTGTGGGCGGATTGAATGACTACGCGGTCCCCTTGATGGATATGTTCTTCTTCGCCTACGACAAGGCGGAGGAGGGGTATGTGGATCTGGACCAGGAGCAGAAGGCAGATCTGGACGACCTCTATGAACAGCTCTCCGACGCCCGGGTCCAGCTGCTGGGAGAGCACTACACCAGAATACTCCTCAGCCTGAAGCTGCCGGAGGAGGGGGAAGAGACCTTTGCATTCCTCAAGACCCTTCATCAGGAGGCGGAGCGGTACTATGACGCCAACAGTGTCTATCTGGTGGGCAACTCCACCAGCGACTATGATCTGTCCGTGTCCTTCGCCCGGGACAACATCATGATCAGCGTTTTGTCGGTGGTGTTCGTGATTCTGGTGCTGCTGTTCACCTTCCAGTCGGTGGGCCTTCCCGTTTTGCTGATTTTGGTGATACAGGGCAGTATCTGGTTGAACTTCTCCTTCTCCGGCGTGACCCAGGAGCCCATCTTCTTTATGAGCTATCTGATCGTCACAGCCATCCAGATGGGCGCCAACATCGACTATGCCATCGTGATCTCCTCCTGGTACAGCGAGCTCAAGGCGACGATGCCCAAAAAGGAGGCCATGATTCAGGCCCTGGACCTGTCCTTCCCCACGGTGCTGACCTCGGGGAGCATCCTGTCCGCCGCCGGGTTCCTCATTGCCAAGATCACCACGGAGCCTGCCATTGTGGGCATTGGCGAATGCCTGTGCCGCGGCACCCTGATCTCCATCTTTTTGGTGATGTTCGTCCTGCCCCAGATTCTCTTCCTGGGGGATGAGATTGTGGAAAAGACCCGCTTTAACATCAAGATGCCGGAGGTCAATCGAAGCGTCAGCGGCACCATCTATGTCAACGGCCGCGTCCGGGGCCGGGTATCCGGCGTGGTGGACGCCACCATCCACGGTGTGATCCACGGCGACGTCTCTGGAATGCTGGAAACCGGAACCTATCAGACAGAGGAGGAACTCCAAGCCCATGAAACAGAAAATCCATAAGACCCTGAGCCTCCTTTTGACTACCGTTTTGCTCCTGGGGCTGCTGACTCCTGCCGCGCTGGCCGCCGGGAAACCTCAGACCATCCAGATCCGCACGGCGGCGGACCTGGCGGACCTGGCCAAGCAGTGCACGCTGGACAGCTGGTCCCAGGGGAAAACGGTCTGCCTGGAGGCGGATATTGCCCTGAAGGAGGGGGAATTCACTCCCATCCCCACCTTTGGCGGCACCTTTGAAGGACAGGGACACACCATCTCCGGCGTGTCCATCTCCGGCAGCGGCAATGTGCGGGGGCTGTTCCGCTACATCCAGCCCGCCGGCGTGGTGAAGGACCTGACCGTGGAGGGCAGCGCCGCTCCCACCGACCGGAAGAACACCATCGGCGGCCTGGCCGGCAGCAACCGGGGAACGGTGCGTAACTGCAGCTTTTCGGGGGAGGTCAGCGGCACAGACACCATCGGCGGCCTGGTGGGCGTCAACGAGGCCGAGGGCCAGATCATCAACTGCTCCTTTTCCGGCTCTGTCACAGGAGAACACTATGTGGGCGGCATCGCCGGACAGAATCTGGGCAGCATCATCCAGTGTAAGAACAGCGGCAGCATCAACACCACCGAGGTGGACGCGGAGGTGAGCCTGGAGGACCTCAATACGGAGCAGCTCAACTCTGCGGAAAATATGCCGGCCTGCACCGACATCGGCGGCATCGCCGGCTTCTCCTCGGGAATCCTGCAAAGCTGCGTCAACACCGGCGCGGTGGGCTATGCCCATGTGGGCTACAACATCGGCGGCATCGCCGGGCGGCAGTCCGGGTATTTGGACGGCTGCACCAACTCCGGCACCGTTCTGGGCCGGAAGGATGTGGGCGGCATCGCCGGACAGCTGGAGCCGGAGGTGAGTCTGCTCTACAACAAGGGACGGACGGGGGAGCTGCTGGATGAGCTGGATGTCCTCCGCAATCTCATCGATCAGACCCAGACGGATCTCCGGGGCGCCTCGGATGAGCTCACGGAGCGGATGCAGGCGCTCTCCCAGCGGGCGGGCCAGGCCCAGGACGCCATTGGGAACTTCTCGGATGCTGCCGCCGACTGGGCCAACGACAACATAGGGCAGATCAACAGCCTGACGGCCCGGGTCTCCTGGCTCATTGACAACCTGACCCCTGTGGTGCAGGATGGCACAGACGCCATGGATCTGGTGGAAAAGCTGGCGGAGCAGCTGGGTGACGCCGCGCAGCAGGCCCAGACGGCGGGCCAGCTGGGAGCCGGCGCGGCAGGGCAGATGGAAAGCGCCGCCGCACAGCTCAAGGCTGCCGCGGACCACGGAAGGGATTCCGCGGAACATCTCAAGACGGCCATAGAGCACCTGCGAGACGGACTGGGGGATTCCACCCAAACCGCCCGGGCGGCGGCAGAAGTGCGGGAGGCCACGTCCGGCCTGGCCGACAGCTTCCAAAAGATCGCCGATGGATTTGCCCGGATGCAGGACGGGCTGGACAAAGGGGCGGGAACTGCTTCCAGGACCCAGACGTGGACCGCCCTGGCAGATCAGATGGGAGCGTTTCAGAGAGCCTGTGCAGCCCTTCCCGACTGTCTAGAGCAGGGGGGAGAGGCGCTGGTGCGCCTGCTCCAGGACGGCGAAAGTCAGGAGACTGCCGGACAGATGAAGGCCGCTGGGGATGCCCTGCTGGCTGCCAAAGGGACCTTTGAGACGGCAGGCGCAAAGCTGGCCCAGACCCTTGCCCAGGTACAGCTGGGAGACGCGGCGGCGGAGAAGGCCCTGGAGACGGACCTGACTGAGTTCACAGCCGCCCGGGAGGCGCTGTGTGCGGCGGGAGACCGGGTCTCCAAACTCCTGGGAAGTTCCAGCGCGCCGGAAGGGGAGCGCTGGAAGTCGGCGATGGAGGGCCTGAACAGCGCCCTGACGGGGGCGGAGACCGCAGAGGCCCAGCTGGAGACGGACCTGGGGAAGGTGTCGGGGAAGGACAGCAGCCAGCTCTCCGCTGTCCGCACCGACCTGAGGAGCATCAGAACTGCCGCCCAGTCGCTGCAGACCATCGGAACCCAGTGGAATCTGGCCGCTGGCGATGCCGACCCGTGGGAGGAGGCCCGTCTGGAGCTGCAGCGGGCCGGAGAGGACCTGTCCTCCGCTATGGAGGACTTTTCCCGGGCCGCGGAAACCAGTGCAGAGGCGGTGCGCCAGCTGAAGGAGGCGCTGACCCAGGCGGGAGACGCCGCGGAGCAGCTGCACAAGGCCGGAGACACGGCCCGACAGCTCTCGACCCAGCTTTCGGGCATGAGCGAGTCCCTTTCCCGCATCTTCCGGGAGCTGTCCACACGCCCCACCATCACCATCCGCCCCATTGACAGCACCCTCCGGGAGCAGGGAGACGCCCTGGGAGAGGTCTTTTCCGGCCTGTTGGACGACGGAGATGCCCTGCGGGAGACCATGTCCAGCACCAGCGATACGCTGCTGGACGACTTGGAGAGCATTAGTGACCAATTTGGCGTCATCGCCGATCTGCTCCGGGATATGTTGCAGGGCTCTGCCGACGAGGACCTCAAGGACCGGTTTGAGGATGTTTCCGACCAGGAGACCGACCAGGCGGACACCGGCTTCCTCTCCGATTCCCGGAACCAGGGGACTGTGGAGGGGGACATCAATGTGGCTGGCGTCGTAGGCTCCATGGCCATTGAGTATGACTTTGACCCGGAGGATGATCTGGTGCAGCAGGGGGACCGGTCCCTGGATTTCCGCTATCAGACCAGGGCCGCCGCTGTCTCCTGCGTCAACACCGGGGGGGTCACCGGCAAGCAGGACTGTGCCGGCGGCGTGGTGGGCCTGATGGATTTGGGCCGGGTCAGCGGCTGTGAGAACTACGGTGCTGTGTCCAGTACAGACGGCGACTATGTGGGCGGCATTGCCGGGGCCTCCTGGGGAAGCATCCGGGACAGCTGGAGCAAGTGCCATCTCTCCGGCGGCGACTATGTGGGCGGCGTGGCCGGCCTGGGCGCCACGGTGGTGAACTGTCACACCCTGGTGGACATCGAGAAGGGAAGCGCCTATCTGGGCGCTGTGGCCGGGGATATGGACAGCGGCGGCCAGCTGCAAGGCAACACCTTTACCGGCGACGATCTGGGCGCTCTGGACGGAATCAGCTACGCAGGGAAGGCGGAGCCGGTGGATTTTGACACGCTGTGCACCACCTCCGGCGTGCCGGAGCTGTTTTCCCAGCTGGAGCTCACCTTTGTGGCCGACGGTGTGACCGTGGCGGTGATTCCCTTCCAGTATGGCGGGGGAATCGAAGCGCTGCCGGAGATCCCGACCAAAAAGGGATATTCCGCCTCCTGGCCGGATCTGGACTACACCTGCCTCACCACCAGCCAGACCCTGGAGGCGGAGTACACTCCCTACACCTCGGCCCTGACGGACGGCGGAGAGCTGCCTGAGATCCTGGTGGACGGCAGCTTCAGCACCCAGGCCACGGTCACCCACACCACCAAGGAGGTGACCTGGACCGACGGCAGCGTGCACCACTCCGGCACCGCCTACACCGTGGAGGTGGATGATCCGGACCTGGAGCAGGGGACCTATACCGTGCACTACCGCCTGCCGGACCCGGGAAAGCGGTATACGCTCTGGGTACTGGAGGAGGACGGCTCCTGGAGCCGTCAGGACTATGAGACCGACGGGCAGTATCTGCTGCTGCGTGCGCAGGACAATCCCATCACCTTTTGCGTCACAGAGGGGGCGGCCAATTGGAGCGTCCTTGTGGCCGTCATTGGCGGACTTGCGCTGGCGGGACTTGCGGCGGTGCTTCTGATCCGCCGTCACCGCAGCAGACAACGCAGGCCCGGCAACAACTGAGGCGGTCTTTTCCGGACTTTCTTTCAAATGACGAAGAGAGCTGACAGGAAGGGGCAAAACGGGAAAAGGGAAGACACGCCAAAAGGCGTGTCTTCCCTTTTCTATTACAGGACTCTATTGGATGGGAGACCCTTAGAATGCCAGCTGTTCCTGAGGAATTTTATCCTGCTCTGTAACGGGGCGAATGGGACGACAGGGTACCCCTGCCGCCACGACGCCGGCGGGAATGTCATGGGTGACCACGCTGCCTGCGCCAATGACAGAACCCCTTCCGATGGTCACGCCGCCGCAGACCACCGCGTTGGCGCCGATCCACACATCTTCCTCCAGACAGATGGGCTTTGAAGTGCTGATCCCCTGGGAGCGCTGACTGGGGTCCACAGAGTGGCCTGCGCAGCTCAGGCATACCCCCGGTGCGATAAAGGCACCTGCACCGATATGGACAGGGGAGGTGTCCAGGATCACGCAGTTGTAGTTGATGACCGCAAGGCCGTAGGTGTGGATATTGAAGCCGTAATCACAGCGAAAGGCTGGCTCGATAAAGGTCAGCGGGTGGCAGGTGCCCAGCAGCTGGGTCAGGATGGCCCGTCGGGTCTCCCGCTGGTCAGGGGCGGAACGATTGTACTCCCAGCAAAGCCGCTGGGCCTTGGCCTTCAGCTCCGGCGGCAGGTTGCGGTTTTGCCCCATATAGCCCTGGGGAGATCTTAAAATATCCAGCAGTTCCATTTCGGTCCCTTCCTCTTTTGTTTTACTTGTTCCTGCGGTGGCGCGGCTTCATCTCAATGGCATTTGGGCATTTTCCGCTCTTCTGCGGTGGCCATAAAAATAACCACACCCTAAGGTGTGGTTATTTTTATGGTGGACTCGAAGGGATTCGAACCCTCGACCTCTCGGATGCGAACCGAACGCTCTCGCAAGATGGTAAGTTTTCTGCCCAGGGACTGCGGTGTATGGTCTGCGAAAACGGATATCGGTTGCTTTCGCTTGTGTTGAATCCATGGAACGCGGCCGCTTCCGTAAGGAACAAAGCCGTGAATCCAATCGTCGGCCAGTTCGGCTTGAGAAAGCGCCATTTCTTTAACAGGTCCTTCGATGCTGCTATCTGCTGATCTATTGAATTAACCACGGCAAATGTTTATACAGTCATCGCAAATGATCAGAGCCAGGTCATCACGACTGGGTTTATCTATTTTTATAGTCCTTCTTGCGTGGTTCATAGTGATATCATCATACATATTTCTTACAAGCCTGCCATTTGCAAAATTTTCTTTCTTGTCCTCCACTTGCCTCAGAAGAATGTTATAGACACAATCTTGCACATTTTCCGCTAAAATGTAATCGTTTTCAGCACATAGTTTAATAAACATACTCAGTAATTCTTCCGCTGAATAATCTGGAAATTCGATAAAGGTGTTGAAGCGAGATTTTAGTCCAGGATTTGATGCAAAGAAATGCTTCATTGGCTCTGTATATCCAGCAACAATTACAACCAAATCATCTCTGTAATCTTCAAGTGCTTTTGTAAGCTCAGTGAGACACTCTCGACCATAAGAGTCGCTGTGGTCGTTTTCTGTAATGCTGTACGCTTCATCAATAAACAAAACGCCACCTTTTGCTTTATCAATGACCTTTTTAACTTTCAGTGCAGTTTGACCTTGGTAACCGGCAATCAAATCAGTTCTGGAAACTTCAACGAAATGTCCTTTGGATAAAAGTCCGATCTGTTTGTAAATTCGCCCAACAATACGGGCAACTGTTGTTTTGCCTGTTCCGGGGTTTCCTGTAAAAGCAAGGTGCATTGTCCCCTTGTGGGAATGTAATCCTTGCTCTTCCCTGAGCATCTGGACGGTTTGAAAGGCTATAAGGTCATTTACTTTTGCTTTGACACCCTCTAACCCAATCAACTTATTCAAGTCCTTAAGAAGCTCGTCAAGTGAACGAGTATCGTTGTCACCTCCTAACGCCTTGTCTTGTGATTCGAGAATATAGTGATAGCCGTAAAATTTCATTATGCTATCTTTTAAGGCATTGGCAAGGCGTTTCAATTCTTTGGATGACTCGGCTGACTTAATGATTTTAGATGTATGATTGATCAGATATACTGTTGACAAATTATCCCGATCTTCAACGACAGCCGAAGCTGCTTTGACGATTTCTCCATAAGAATTTGTTACAGCATCCAAGTTGGATGCGTATTCCAGTATTTCCGTTTTAAAAATATTATCCCTCATTTACAATACACCCAATACATTCAATAATAACTGAACGATAGTTAAGGCCACAGCTCCGACAGCCACAATATAAGAGGACTTCACTTTCTGCGTAATGACAGCAACTTGTTCATTGAGAGCAGCCTTTTCTTCTTCGAGCAACTCGATTGCGCTTTCCCAATTAGCAGATTGTTCATTAGAAATCTGTTCAAACATTGCTGACTGGCTTTCAGATAACTGTTTTAGCGATTCTCTCTGCGTTTTTTCAATTCTGCTTAGGGTGGAGGATTGTTCATCAGCTAAGGCCTCTTGCCCTTCTTTTTGAGCGTCCTCGATAGCGGATAATTTTTCCCGTTGCTCATTGATAAATTGTTCAACAACCTTAGCATAAGATTTTTCAATGTCACTCAATTTTGCGTTTTGTTCTTTGGAAATCATTTCAACTTGTTCTCTGAAATCCTCACGAAAATCAGATGCTAATTTATTGATTTTTTCAAAGAACGTCGCCTGCTCTTCTTGTAATCCTTGAAGCACCTTGTCGAAGGCAGAGATGGCCTGGCGATAAACTTCAACAGAACGTCTTATACTATCAATATCTCTGGCAACAATCTCGCTATTATCCCACAGTGTATCAATGTCTTTGATATGTTTAAGATTGGAAAGAGAGTCACAATATTTACGAACAGATTTGAGCTCAGCTATATACTCGGCTTGCTGCTCAGACACCTTTGTGAGCTCCTTTTTGCTTTTTTCAAGATCGGAATGGATGCGATCCACATCTTTGAGGTGCTTCAGTTTTGAAAGCCCTGCTATGTAGTCGCTAAGTTCCCTGGACAGTTTTGTTTGTTTCTCAATCAGCTCCCAAGCCTTATCAATATCAGTCAAGTGCTTGAGTTTTTCAATATCTGCCTTAAATTTTTTTAGAACGGCAATGGACTGCTTATGCTGCTCAATAAGTTCCTTAATGTCTTTGCGGTCTTTCTGTTCCTCTATGCTCACTTTCTCAGCGGCTTTAATAGAAGCTACAATGCCGGAAATATAATCTTTGTCAAGATACTCAAATGCCTTATATACTTGACCGAACTCGTCAACAAGCCCCTGGCTAAGATTGTTTAGGCTGATAAGATAGTCTTGAATTTGTGTCGTTATTCGGTTCAATTCTGAACCTGTTACCTTGTGGTCTCCAAGATTAAACAAACCGCCATCAGAAGGGACTCTGTTCAATTCAACTTCTTTTCGGGCCTGCTCTGTATATTTTCTCAGAGAATTTTTCGCTTCTTGGAAGTCATGTTCTCTAATAACAAGATCCATTGGTATAGTCACCTTTCTTCCCGCAGTTTGCAAACATCGTTAGGAATCTTCCCATGTTTACTCTTGCAAAGACACGATGAAATGCAGCCTTAATTCAGCAGATCGTCGAGTTCTTTGCTTGTAGTCTCAAGCAATTCACTATTCTCTGTGGCGACACCGTCATCAGTTTCTTTAAAAATTGTGTTTAACGATTCTTCCATAGCCCTCGCCGCTTCAACATGTCTTCCCCTGACAGAATGGACAACGGTTGCTGTTGCTTTTGTTTTATAAACCTCATCAGCAGTGGATGAGTGATTTCCCGCCGCTTCCGATTTAGGAACATCATTTGCAGCAGAAGTATCATCACTTGGAAACCGTTTCTCGCTATAGATTTTGCCCATAGGCTTACTGAAATGCTTATAAATTTCATAAGCAATCACGCCAGCCACTAAAATGCCACCGATAATGAAAAATGTGCGTCCCTTCATTTTGAACTCCTTTCTCAGCTGAGTAAATCTGCCAAATCATCAGCAGTCGAACTCAAACTGTCTGAAGTATCATCTTCATCTTCATGAAAAATGGTCGCCATAGCATCACTAATGATGTCCTTAGCCTGTTCACGAGTTTCTTTCATAGCGCGCAAAGCATCTTCTTTGGCATGGACCATCTTTTGGACCTTAACTTCAATGAGCTTGTCCTGTGATTGCAGTATTTCATTTTTTTTGTCGATTTGGCTGTTCAAGTTGTCGTTTTTCTGTTGATTTGCTATGTAGCGGTTAATTCGATTAATAACGATCGCTCCAATAACACCACAAATTAAACTGGCTAAGAACATACCTGTAATATTTGCCAGACTGCCAAGATGTGAAATTTCGACAGCCATGACCGGTATTTGAAGTAGTGCTTTCTCGATTAGTTCTCCGCTAATAATAGCACCTGCTGCAACCAAGCCAGCAGTCACTATTTGGCCCACCTGGGCAATTTTCACACTAATTGGCTTGTTCTTGTTTTCTTTAGCAGCTAAATAATGCATTGCTTCTATAAGGCTTGAAGTTCCCTGTTTGATGAAACTCGCCAGTTTTTTGAACATGCTGACGATTGGTCCAAAGATTTCGCTAATCACAGTACCGATGAAAGAAGATGCGCCAGTACGAACAAAACTGGAAATATGGCTAATAAATCGTTTGATGGATTCTCTCATTTCCATCAAAAATAGTTTGAAGGACTTATGCTTCTCTTTGAAGAAGCGAATCAAACCATTCATAATGGATTTTAGTAAATCAAACAAGGCGGATACCGCCATTACTTTCAAAGCATCCTTACCAGCTTTTTTCGCAGTTTGTTTAGCAACACCCTTTGCAATGTCACGGTTAATTGCCTTTCTTGCTTTGGCATCTGCCTCTAACATCAACTTGTCATCTGCATTCAGTTTATCTTTAAGTCGCTTGTCAACCTTTTCGTGTTCAAGGCGTTTTTCTACATCTGATTTATCTGATTCATCAATTTTTTTATGCGCAGCCTCCGCCTTCTTTTTCAAGTCAGCTTCTCGCTTCGCTCTTTGCTCAACATACTGTTTATTGCTTTTTTCTTTTTTGCTTTTGTTGAGAGATTCATTCGTTGGAACGAGATTTTCTTCCTTATTAGCTAAATCTTTAGTATCAATACCAGCTTGTTTCCTTCTTACATTATCGTATAACTCTTTTCTCGGTACAACATGGTCGAGATTTGGCTTGTCATTGGCTCCCATTGCCTTACCTGTGTAACCATCTGTCAGCGTACCTTCTTGATGCTGCTGTTTCATCGCTTTGTTAGCTTCTTTGTATTTCTCGTCTTGCATAATTGCATCACCAATGACTTTGCTGTATTCCTCTGGATGCTTACGATTATACGCTTGGATGAGAGTTTCATTGGTCATATCCAGTCCAATTTGATTCCCGAACTGCGTCCAAACTTCCTCCATGATTACTTTGCCAAGATTGTCGGGATTTCCAATTTTCTCTTTTTCATCTTCTAATAGCGCAAGGTCAGAAAACTGCAATTCCAATTCCGCCTCGAGGGTAACTTCTAAATCCTCAATACTCAGTTCTTCTTCGTCAAGATCTATAGCATCCAAAACGGCATTTTCGTTTTTTGATGTCAACATAGCAAATCCTCCCCCCAAATTACAATTCACACATGGGGAACTTTACATACTCCCCCTGGCTCCGTAGCCACATCTCAATCCCCTTCCCAAACACTTCGGCCTCCACGATCCAGCCGGTTTCGTCCTGGGCTGCGATGTGGGCGGTGGGCAGGCGGTCCAGCACGGCCTCAATGGACGGGCCGGTGTATCGGAACCTGATTCGTTCCAACTTTCCGCCATACATGAATTGCACCCGCTTGCGGAACTCGCCCTCTTGGAAACGGTCTTTATAAGGAACGCTGAAGTGCTCGTCCAGAACCTTGAAGGACTTGATCCTGTCAATGCGGTAGATGGTAGGGAACAGGTCGTCTGGGTTATCAAATGTGGTCTTATCCTCCAGAAATGCTGTCAGATAGAAGTAGTACTCCGAAAACATGATCCCTACCGGCAGCACACGTCGACGCACCAATTTTGGCTCTTTCATCCTCGTATACTCAATCTCCATCACCCGGTGTTCCTGCACCGCCTGACCAATCTCCCACAGGCCAGGGAGAATATGTTGTCCATGGTGAGGCTCCACATAGTGATGCTTTTCGTTGGCCAGCAACTCCGCTACCGCCCGCTTACTCCGCGCCGGCACGCAGCAGGAGATGAGCTTGTCCAGGATCGGCAGCATTTCGTCCCGGCGCATGGAGCGGCTTTCCAGCAGGATTTTACATACCGCCAGAATTTCACTGTTATTGAGCAGAGGCAGGGCAGGCTGCTCCAACCGGTAGCCGCGTTCTCCCTTATCATAGACAATATCCTGTCGCAGACTCTGTTCGGCAAAAAAGCAGCGCAACGACTCCATGTCACGCTGAATGCTACGCTCCGTGACATGAAATTGCTGCGCCAATTCTTTTTTGGGGAGAACATCACCGCTGACCAACCGTGAATAGATCTGCAGCAAACGCTCTGATTTCACCGATGTTCCGTCCATATGTTCCTCCATGAATAGATATGTGCTGACAAACACATATTACTATTCGAAAGATATAATAATATATTCATCAACTCATGTAAATTTTTGTCACGATTCGCTACCATAGGTACATATGGAGGAATCGATTATGAAATCCATCTACGCCGAACAATATCGCCAAATCGGGTTGGAGATTGCCTACTACCGGAAACTCCGAGGACTGACACAGGAGGAACTTGCGGAGCAGGTTGGATTAACTCCTGCTTATATTGGACACTTGGAGGCCCCTAACATCTCCAAAGCACTATCCTTAGACACCCTGTTTGATATTGCCGCCGTCCTGAAGGTCGCACCTCAAAAATTTCTGGCATTTGAGGACTGATGTTACGCCTATTATAGCATATATCATAGACAGTGGCTGTCACTCTTATCCTTTTTCTTACTTTTTTATTTGTGAATCGACAGCATTTTTCTGCGCAGTACGATTCTTTAATTTGTGTCTGGATATTCTGGCGTTTCTGTGCTATCGTGTCTTGCTGCAAGGAGGCGAGACACATGAACAATACGCTGAAGCGACTGTATGACAGATTTTACACTCCCTTACCCCTGGCTGAGACTGAGCAGGAAATCGAAACTTGTCACCAACAGCTTATCGAGCGCCTGGAAAAAACCGAGAGAAAACTGGTGCTCCGGATCATGGACGCACAGGGACTAATTGCAGAGGAACGTTCTGTGGACAGTTTCCTTTGCGGGTTCCAGTTGGCTTGGGAACTGGCATATGAACTAAATCATTTTGAAACGAACAGGCATCCATCTCCAATGGAAGAAACGGAGATGGATGCCTAATTCTATCTACTCGATTATGATGCCTTCACCCAACCGATACCGACACAGTCCAAAGCCGGTCTCTGAGCGCTCCAAAATGGCCTCCGGGATCTGCTTGAGATACTTCCGCCCAAAGC
>ERZ791871.2155-NODE-2155-length-14260-cov-2.754875_pt1 | contig 14260 bp, 10 predicted proteins | sample MGYA00510280_ERZ791871 | MGnify/ENA primary metagenome ERZ791871 (study PRJEB30046, sample SAMN00792111) | human gut metagenome | study: EMG produced TPA metagenomics assembly of the A metagenome-wide association study of gut microbiota in type 2...
GTGCCAACTAACGATTGGATCGGCTTGTATCCGTACGTCGAAACGATTACGGCACAGGTGATTGCCGCGATCGCGGTGGTTGTGCTGTTCGTGGTCGGTTCCATCAAGAAACACAGGATGAAGTTGGCCGCGCAGGCGGAACAGGCTAAGTAAGCGCCAATCAATAATCACAAGTAAAGATTTAGAGATTTCCATAAGTTTCCAACGTTCCTCAAGGGACCAAAGAAAAGGAAGAGAAAAAACAATGAAGAATAAGAAGATCGCCGCCCTGCTCGGCATCCTGCTGGCCGGCTCCATGGCCTTCTCCCTGTCCGCATGCGGCAACTCCAACGATTCCGCATCCGATGCCAAGTCCGACACCTCCACTTCGGACACCACCGACAAATCCAGCGATTCCAGCGCTGATGACAGCAACGGCGCCGGCTTCGAAGAGATTCAGGTCGACGAGAAGCACTCCGATCAGGATGTTGACGCTCTGACCGTCAACGCCGTGTACTTCCAGCCGATCGATATGGAACCGTCCGGCATGGGCCTGAAGGCTGCCGACGCTTCCTTCCACCTGGAAGCCGACATCCATGCCAACGAGAAGGGCACCGAGCTCGGCTATGGCAAGGGCGACTTCGTGCCGGATCTGACCGTGAACTACGAGATCATCAACAACGCGAACAACGAGACCGTTGGTTCCGGTACCTTCATGCAGATGAACGCTTCCGACGGCCCGCACTACGGCGCCAACGTCAAGCTCGACGAGGCTGGCTCCTACAAGCTCGTGCTGAAGATCGAATCTCCGGAGAAGAAGGGTTGGATGCTGCATGTTGATCCGGAAACCGGCGTCAAGGGCCGCTTCTGGACCGAACCGCTCGAGGTCACTTTCCCGGAGTGGAACTACACCCCGCAGGAGTGGTGATCTGAAACGTGAGTTCCGGCACATGCCAAGCGAAACGGTTTGGATGTAAGCCTGAATTCATGTTGAGATTCAACTCGTGGTTAACGCCGTTCACGTATCGCGAAACGTATGCAAGTAGCGCGAATATGGGTACGGCGTTCGCGGTTGCCTGGATAGTCGTTCGACGCACTCACGGCCGTTCGGCCGAGCCTACGGTCGAACAACCATCCAAGCAACCGCTCTCTTGCGTTTGAGGGGATGCGCTTTTGGGAGATAACGCGCTTTTGGGGGAATCTTGGTAAGGGGGTTCCTTTTGCGTGCCGAATTCACTAGGCTTTGACAGAGATATACAACGAAAGGTGTGAGATGCTGACGCAGTACGTCACGGTGTTGCAGGGAACGCTGGCACCGGCTTTGCTGATTATGGCGCTGAACGTGATGCTCACGGTCGGTGAGGGGCGCGACAAGCCGTTGAGCGCGTACTGGCGTCTTGCGGGCTTCATTATTGGATTCGCGGGTGCCATTGTGTTCGCCGCGTTGCGTGCATCCGCGATGATCAATCAGCGTACGTTCGTCAATTACCCCACGTTGTGGTGTTGTGTGATTTTCGATATCGCAGTGTTCGTTGTTGTGCTGTTCGCACGTCGCATCACTACGAATTGGCATGATCATCGCGCGTTGCTCGATATTGCGAATGCGATTGGCGCTCTTGCGATTGCCGCCACCACCTTCCGTGCGTTGCCTGATGTTATTTTGCGTTTGACGATTTTCGTGGAGCCAGGAGATCCGATCTTCACTTCGGATATGCTGCTTCGTGCGCTTGGTTTCGCATTGGGTGCGGCCACTGCGATTGTTGCAGCGTTGATTTTCCGTACGATGCGTTCCACTGCGATTCGTTGGTCGTTCACCACGGCCGTGCTGCTGCTGATTGCGCTGCTGTTTGTCTCGCATTTCACTGATCTTGCGCAGATTCTGCAGTCCAAGCGCATCGTTCATTTCCCTACGGAAGCGTTCCTGGCGTTGGTGTGGTGCATCAATCATCAGCGTCATATGGTCATTGCCATGGTGTTGGTGTTCATCATTCCGGTGGTCGCCAGCATTGTGATGGGCTTCAAAATCAAGCCGGAAGGCGCAAACGAGGCCATTGTGCGATCGCATATCGCGTTCCGTCGCCGTGCGAAGGCGGCCGGCGCATGGAGTCTTGTTGCGATGATCGGCATCACGTTCGCGCTCACGTATGGTGTGGCGCAAACGAAGAAGGTCATTACGCTGTCTCCGCCTGAGGATTATTCGCTGAGCGACGGCGTGGCCACCATCAAATTCAGTCAGATCAACGACGGTCACCTGCATCGCTTCCAATACAAGGCGAAAGATGGCACGGTAATGCGTTTCATCATCATCAAAAAGAATGGTGGAGCGTACGGTGTCGGTCTTGACGCATGCGATAACTGCGGTGACGCGGGCTATTACGAGAAGGATGGCAAGATCATCTGCAAGAAGTGCGATGTCGCCATCAACCTCGCCACTATCGGATTCAAGGGCGGCTGCAATCCTGTGCCGTTCGATTATCAGGTTGAATCCGGCAAAATCGTAATTCAAACTTCGACGCTCGACGCATTGTCGACGCATTTCCAGTGAGCGGAAAGAGGTAGTCATGTTCTTTTTTCGAATGATTTTCCGCTCGTTCAGCAGGCAGTTCAAACGCAGACTGCTGATCGCGGTCACCGTGTGCCTGTCGGCCACGGTCAGCGTGGCCATGCTGGGCGTGGTGTTCGACGTTGGAGACAAGCTGAACGCGGAACTGTCGACGTACGGTTCCAACATCACCGTGCAGCCCAAGGCCGATGCCGTCGTCAACGACCTGTACAACACGGGGGGTGACGCGAATAGCAACGCTTCCGGCACTTCCGAATCCGATCCGACCACATTTCTGAAGGAATCGGATGCACCGAAGATCAAAACCATCTTCTGGGCGTTCAACATCACGAATTTTGCCCCCGAACTTAATATCCATGCTGACGTGAACTGCGCGTCCGAATCGGTGGATTCCAGCTCCTGCAAGGCTTCCGGCGTGCCGATCGTGGGCACATGGTTCGCCAAGACCCTGCATATGGATTCCGGTGAATCCACGGTGGCGGGCATGAACGGCATGCGTTCGTGGTGGAAGCTTGACGGCTCCTGGCCGAAAGACGATAGCGCGCAAGGCCTGATCGGCACCACGCTCGCATCCAAACTCGGCGTGACCAAGGGAGATACCGTAACCCTCTACAAAACCACCGCCGACGGCAGCCGCAACAAGCAGCGGATCACCATCACCGGCATTTACGATTCCGGCGATAGCGACAACAATGCGATGTACATTCCGTCATCCACCGCGCAGGTGCTTGCGAATCTGCCTGATTCCATCGACAAGATCGAAGTCAAGGCTCTGACCACGCCAGACAATGATTTGGCGCGTAAGGCGTCGAAGAATCCGAATGCGCTCACGCAAGATGAGTGGGAAACATGGTATTGCACCGCGTACCCTTCGTCCATCGCCTATCAGATCGAAGAGGTCATTCCCGGTTCCTTAGCCAAGCAGGTGCGTCAGGTGGCCGCATTGCAGGGCGATGTGCTGCAGAAAACGCAGGCGGTGATGGTGCTGATGACCGTGCTTTCGCTGGTTGCGGCCGCTATTGCAGTGGCGAATCTGATGGCCGCCTCGATTGGTGAGCGCGGTTCAGAATTGGCGTTGCTGAAGGCGATTGGTGCCACCGATGGTGCGGTTTCTCGCCTGATGCTCGCTGAGACGGCTGTGATTTCGTTGGTTGGTGCGATTGTCGGTGCGCTGTTGGGATCCGGTGTTGCGCAGATTGTGGGACATGTGGTATTCGGTTCCGGCATTACGATGCGTCCGATGGTGTTTGTGCTGGTGTTTGTGCTGCTGACGCTTACCGTGCTGATCGCCTCGTTCTCGTCGATCCGTTCGATTCTGGGACTCAAACCTGCGGAGGTCTTGCATGGCCGCTGATGTCAACTTGGGTTCCGTAAACTCGGCCGCGGCTGCGGCCTCGGTCACGAACAGCGCACTGTGCTGTTCGTCCCGGAGGTGTTGCATGGCCGCTGATGTCAACTTGAGTTCCGTAAACTCGGCCGCGGCTGCGGCCTCGGTCACGAACGGCGCACTGTGCTGTTCGTCTGCGGAGGTGTTGCATGGTAGGTGAGTTCAAGACAGTCCGTAAGGGGCATGAGATGACTAATCGCAAGATGTTCTTCACCATGCTGTGGGGCGCGGTGTTCCGCCGTCGTTCGCGGGCCGTTATGGCCGTGATCGCCTCCATGGTGGGCGCTGCCACGCTGTTCTGCCTTGCGGCGACGTGTATTGCCGTTCCACAGCAGATGAACGAGGAAATGCGTGCGTATGGCGCGAATCTTATCGTCACGCCGTCCGAATCAGCCGAAAAGTCCCACGGCATCGACACCGATACCGTCAAAGCGTTGAACCAGATGGTGAAAGGCTCGTACAGCGCCCGTTCCGCCGCTTACCGGTATGAAAGCGTGCGCATCAATTCTGCGCCATACACGCTGGCTGGCATCACAACCAAAGACGTGAAGGCGCTCAACCATCATTGGAACGTGACTGGCGATTGGCCCAGCAAAGGCAACGTGATGCTCGGCCGTGACGTAGCAGACGCGCTCGGTGTCTCCATCGGTTCGACCGTAACCATCGGCTACCGCGCATCCGACGATGCGCAGGATTCCGGCGCTCTTAGCCAAACCGAAGCGCAAGTCAAAGAAAACGGCCGCGTTTCGTCCGACATTATGGAAAACACCGGCACTGAATTCCGTGTCGGAGGCATCGTCGATACGGGCGGCAGCGAAGACGAAATCGTCTACGCGGTCAACGCTGACGTGGCCAAACTGGCCGGTTCCAAGCGTGGCGCGGACGTGATCGAATATTCCGTCAATGCGGTAGGCAGCGAACTCAACGATGTCGTCAAATCGATCAATGCGAATCCGTCAACCGGCGTGAAAGCGCAGACCGTCACCAAAATCACCTCATCCGACACTCGTATCATCGCCATGCTGCAAACCCTGTTCTGGATCGTGTCGCTGGTCGTGCTCGTGCTGACGTTTGTGGGCGTGGGCACCACCATCAGTTCCATCGTGTCTCAGCGACGCAACGAAATCGGCTTGCGCAAGGCGTTAGGCGCATCCTCGCGCGCCATCGGCATCGAATTCTATGTGGAATCCGCCATCTACGGACTGATTGGCGGCCTGATCGGCACTGCCATCGGCTACCTGCTGGCCCGCGTGCTGTGCGTATCCGTATTCGAACGTGCCATTGGCTTCAACTGGCTATTGGGCGTCGCTTCGCTGCTGTTGAGCGTGCTCATCGCCGTCATCGCATCCATCCCGCCGGTTCGCCGCGCAACCCGTATCGACCCCGCCATCGTTTTGAGGGAGGAATAATCATGAGTTCCGAACATACGTTGAATACGTTGCTTGAATTGGATCATATTTCCAAGATTTACGGCGATTTGCGTGCCGTCGACGATTTGACTTTGACCGTTCCGCAAGGTGAATGGCTTGCGATTGTCGGTTCGTCGGGTTCCGGCAAAACCACGCTGATGAACATGATTGGCTGCATGGACACGCCTTCAAAGGGTTCCGTCATGCTGGAAGGCCGCAAGTTGGAGGATTTGAACGCCAAGCAGCTTGCCGACGTGCGTAAGAACATGATCGGATTGGTGTTCCAGAAGTTCTATCTGGTACCGCATCTGACGGCTGTGGAAAACGTGATGGTGGCACAGTACTACCATTCCGTAGTCAACGAGCAGCAGGCGTTGGAAGCATTGGAACGCGTCGGTCTGAAGGAGCGTGCCCACCATCTGCCCGGACAGCTTTCCGGCGGCGAACAGCAGCGTGTGTGCATCGCACGTGCGCTCATCAACTGTCCGAAACTGATTCTTGCGGACGAACCGACCGGCAATTTGGATGAGAAGAACGAGAAAATCGTGCTTGACCTGTTTCGTCAGTTGCACGAGCAGGGCACTACCATCATCGTCGTGACCCATGATGCGCTCGTCGCATCTTGTGCCCAGCGCGAGATCATGCTCAACCATGGCGTGCTCGTCGGTGAGAAGTGGAATGATGAAGCCGCAAAGAAAGCCTATGAGCATGCGGGTGGCAAGCCGGCATACACCGGTTCCACTGCGGAAGGCGCACAGAACGGCGAGACGGCCATCAGCTTCGCCGATCCGACCAAAGCCGCGAAAACCGGCGGTGAGGAATAAGCTGAAATCAGCCGAACAATCCAAGCCATAGCACTGACGAATCGTACGGAGCGAACATGAGCAACGAATCATCGAATGCGATCAAAGTGATCGCACTGTCTGCGGCAAGCCTTGCGCTGCTGTCGGCATGCGGCGAACCCACGGCGACACCGATGGACGATGAATATGCCGGAAATTCCGGCGAAAGCGTGCAATCGCAGGAAGAAAATTCGAAGAACAGCGGTAGCGCCACCGACTCCGGCGATTCCGCGGATTCGGATGACAAAAACCATGCCGACGATCCGAACAGCACCACATCCGACAAGCAAGACACCGGCAACTACGCCGACGGTACCTACTCGATCAACGGCCAGTACGGGCCGGTGGGCGAAGACACCATCGACGTGCATGTGACGGTCAAAGACCAGACCGTCACCAATGTGGAGGTTATCGGGCATCCGTTCACGTCCATCTCCAAAAAGCACCAGAATGCGTTCGCCGAAGCCATCAACGGCGTGGTGGACGGCAAGCCTCTCAAAGACCTCAAGGTAGACAAGGTGGCCGGTGCCAGCTGGACGTCGGAAGCGTTCAACAAGGCGTTGGACGTGGCCCGTCAGGAAGCGTCGATCCAGTAGGTCCAGTAGCGGCGAAAAGTCTGCAAACGTACAATGAGCGCCTCAGCTACAGCCTCACCCAAAGAGTGATTAAAGGCCGTAGCGGGGGCGCTCATGAGTTTCAGATACTACTACGTGCAACTCTGCTCTGCAATGCCTTTCAGACGGCCATAACGGGCCACAGAACAGCCGTCATGTTCTCAGGCCAAGGAATACTCGCGTCGCCATGCAACGCCTTACAGGCGAGCATGGAGCCGAGTATCGTGCTGAACAGGAATTGCGGATCCAATCCATTACGGAACACTCCGGCCTTCATGCCGCGCTCAACAAACTCAGAAAAACGCTTCTCCGCAGGAACAAGCACTTGATCGGCAATCGCATTCAACGAAGGATTATCGGAAGAAAGCACCACACCGACGGCTTTCAAACCAAGCTCACTGTCGAAAAAACAGCCCTGAATGCGTTGCAGTATCGTCAGCAGACCGTTTTTCGACAACTCGACATCGCTGAAATCCGGCAATCCCGCAACTTCCAACTGAACGCGGCGCAACAGATCGTCCGCATTCTTATAGCGACGGTAAATCGTGGTTTTCGCAACACCGGAACGACGGGCGACCTCTTCAATGGTCACCGCACCGACACCATCGGAAATCACAATCGCAAGCGTGGCCTTCATGATCTTATGATCGGTTTGCTCGCGAAGCTGCTCGCGGCGGCTCTGCGCCTTGCGAACGGCCTCATGCACGTCACTGACCGCGTCGGAAACCACATCGGAAACGGCTTCGGAAACCGCCTCATGCACTCCGGTAATCATGCGACCACCTTGGTGCTTTCCACCTTCGCCACGTACCACCTATTGAATTTGACCAGCGGAATACGCAGCAGCAAGCCAATCAGCAGCAGCGGAATCAGGAACAGCAACAGCGAACCGATCGCATGCCAATAATCATTGTTGTAAATACCGGCAATGGCCGCACGCAATGCCGTAATCGCATGCGTGGCCGGCAGGAACGGGCTGATATCGCCGATGATCTTCGGCAGCACGGCAAGCGGATACGCGCCGTTCGCGCCGGAAATCTGCAACACCAGCGTCAGCACGCCAATGGCCTTGCCCACGTTGCCGAAGCTCGCCACCATCGTGTAGGTGAAGAACGAGAACACGAGGGAGGCCACCCAGCCGGTCAACATGAACAGCCACGGGTGCACTGCCTGAATGTGCAGGAACAGCAGGCCGCCGCCCAGCGAGAACGTGCTCTGCAACAGTGCGATCACGGCGAACACGCCATAATGGCCGAGGAACAGCTGATGCGGCTTCGGATTGTCGAGCTCCTCACGATTCTTGCGCGACACCGTGGTCTTGAGTGTTACGGCCATAAGCAGCGATCCCACGAACAACGGCAGAATCGTGTAGAACGGAGCCAGTTGTGAGCCGAAATTCTCCACAGGGAACACGGCCGTGCGCTTCACTTGGACGGGGGCCGCAAGAGCCGCCGCCAGCGAATCGGTGTTGTTGCCGAGCACGTCCTTGACGGTGTCCATATTGCCGCTGTTCAGCGCGTCGGAAAGCGTGCCGTTGAACGAGGCCAGCGCGGTGCCCGCTTTGTTCAGGCTTTCGGCGGTGGAATCCAACACCGTGCGAATATTGGTCAGCTGCTTGCCTGCCGACTTCGTGGTGCTGTTGAGATCTCCCAACGCGCCCTTCAGATCGGTGGCCGTGCTGCTCAGTGCGGTGGCCGTGCTGCTGATCGAATCGGAAATGTCGTTGAGCTGCGGCTTGAGCTGGCTGTCGAAATCGGTTTTGATGCCGTCGATGGAGGCCTTCGCCTGCTGGGCAAGCTGGCTCACGCGCTCGCGGTCGGCTGTGGTGTCGCTCACTTTCGCGTCGATATTGTCGGCGCTGGTGTTGAGTGAGTTCGCTAGATCGTTGAGTTGCGTAATGGTCGCGCCCACGTTGGTTTTGAGATGATTGATGGCGATTTTCGCGACTTCCGGCACCAGATTGTTGTTGCTGAGCTCGTCGAGGGCATCGTAGATGTTCTGATAGCCTTGCGCCTGCTTGGATACGTTCGCAGCCTGATTGCGCAGGGCGGTGGCCGTATTGCCGGCTTGGGTGCCCGCATTGTTGAATACGCTGTCAATATCGGTGGAGACAGCGCCGAAGCTGTTCGACGAGCTGCTCAACGCGGTGCTGAGCGCATTCGTGCTGGTTTTGACGGCTCCGGTCAGATCGTTGATGCCGTTCTTCGACTGTTTGAGCTCGTTGACGGCGTTCTTCGCGCTGCCGCTCACGTTGGAAAGCAGGCTGTTGGAGCTGTCGAGCAGGTTCTGCGCGCTCAACGTCAGCGAGCTGAACGTGGTCAACGCGGATGACGTGTCGTTCAGCGTGTTCGCGAAGTTGTTCATATTGTTGCTGAAGTTGGTGAGCGTGGCCTGCGATTTCGGTTTGTCAAGCTCATCGGCCAGCTGCGAGGCGATGTTGAGCGCGGTGCTCGTCAACGTTGCGGAGAACATTTCGTTGATCTGTGCTGCCACGGTGTCGGCTCCCTGGCCGGTGATCTTCGGAGCGAGTGCGTTCTTCTTCTCGTTGTTGTAGTAGGTGAGTGTGGCATGGTCGCCGTCCGCGGTGAAGAATGTCATCATGCGGGTGCTGAAATCCTTCGGAATCACCACTGCTGCATAGTATTTGCCGGATTTGGTGCCGTCGATGGCCTCTTTTTTGGTGGTGAAGGTCCAGTCCATCTGGTCGTTGGCGCGCAAGGTGTTGACCACCTGATCGCCGATACTGATCTTCACGGGAATGAGATCGGACTTGTAGCCTTCATCGTCGTTGGCGACGGCGAATTTCAGATTGCCGGTGTTGGCGAATGGATCCCAGCTTGCGCTCACGTTGAACCAGGAGAACAGGCCAGGAATTACCACCAGTCCGATGACGATGATGATGGAGACGATGTTGCTGGTCAGGCGTCGAACGTCGCCGACGAACAGTTTCCAGATGTTTTTCATGCGTTGCTCCTTTCGCTGTTACCGTTGGGATTGGTGTTGCTCGCTGTGCCGGTGTTGCCGGTCGCGTTCATGGCCTGTACCAGTGTTGCGATGCCGTCGGCATCGGCTTTGCTGGTGTCTGCGACGTTGGCGATCGCCTGTTTGGTTTCGTGTTTTCTTCGTTGTGCCTTGCGCATCAGCTTGTCTCGCCTGATTTGTTGCGCACGCTTCTTGCGGCGCAGCCTTGCAGCTTGGCGTTCCACCAGTTGTTCGCGAATCGCTTCGTCGCTGAGGCTGCCGAGTTCCACCTGGCGTTGCAGGCTGAAACGCATATATTCGATGACCATCAGGAATCCGATGATGAGCAGCACCCAGATGATCCAGGTGGCAAGCACCACGATCTTCTCGCCGTTGGTGAAGGAGAAGATCAGCACCAGAATCACCGGCACAATGAAACCGGCAACCAGCGCGCCACGCTTGAGCTTCGGATACAGTTCGGCGAAGCGGCTCGCACGTTCCTCGATCGCCTCACGGTAGCCGCCCTTATCGGCGAGCACTTGAATGGCCTGGGACACGTTGTAGCCGCGTTCCGGAAGCTGTACCTCCTCGCCGATGATCATGTCGCTTTCCTTGATCTGACGGGCGAACAGGCGGTTGAGATTGACCAGCAGCGGGCGAATCGCAAGTCCGATGAAGAACGCGACCACGGCGAACATCAGTAGCGCGCCAATCGACTTGAGCCAATGCCCGTCGTAGAAGCCGGCAATCGTCTCACGGAACGCGTCAATCGAATAACTGAATGGTACGAACGGGTAGACCATGCGGAAGAATTTCGGCATCATCTCAATCGGATACAGGCCGGAAGCGCCCGGAATCTGCACGATGATCAGCGCGACGCACAGTCCCTTGCCAATATGCATGAACGAGGTCGACAGCGCGAAGGTGATGCTCAGATATACCAGCGACGTGATGACGCCGGTAAGTATGTACAGCGGCGCGTTCACCGTCTGCACGCCGATGATGAGGTTGCCGATGGTGGTGATCGCGCCTTGGATGGCGCCCATGATGCCGAGCAGCATGTAGCGGGCGAAATATTTTTCGGAAGTGGTCAAGTCGAGGTCTTCGAGGCCTTCATCGTCGACCTCCACCTTGAAGATCACCACGAAGGCGAACGCGCCCACCCACAGGGCCAGGTTGGTCATGAGCGGAGCCATGCCGGAACCGTAGGAGTTCATCGGATACACGTTTTTCGTGTCGATCACCGTGGGGGACTGCATGAACGAAGCGATTTTCTCCGTGTTGAGGGAGCTGTCGCCGGTCAGGCTTTTCAGCATGTCAACGCTGCCGAGCGCTTTCAGGTCGGTGCTGACGGTGATGAGCTTGTTCTCCACCTGCTCGAGCTGCTTGTCGGTGTTCTGCAGCGTGGTGCGGGTGTCGTTCGCCACCTGGTCGAGTTGGTCGAGCACGGCGGAGGTCTGGTTGACCACGGTGGTCTGGCTGGTTACGGTGCCGGACAGTGTGCCGGCGGTCATGGCGAGCGAGCTCAGACCGGAGTTGAGCTGGGGGAGCGCACCGGAATTCAACGTGTTGCGGGCATCTCCCATGCTTTTCAGCGAATTTTGCGTGCTGGTGTTGAAGTCGGTGGCGAGTTTGGACACGCTGTCGGACGTGGATTGCGTGTTCTCGCTCAACGTTTTGAGGTCGTTGAGCGTGCCAGCGGCCGTGTTGTTGGTGTCTTCGAGCTTCTTGATGATGTCTTGGTACTGTGCGTTGTCGCTGACGTTCTTGAGCTTCTCGATGAGCCGGGCGTTGCTGTCGGTCACGCTTTGCATGTTGCTGACGGCCTGCTGTGCGGTGCCGCTTGCGGACGAGACGGCCGTGGTCACCTTGTTGATGCTGGTGGTGGTGTCGCTGGCGGCCTGCGAAATCAGGCCGGAACCGTTCTCCAAAGCGGTGTTGGCGTTGGACGTGAAGGTATTGAGGCCGTTTTGTGCGGTGCCGATGGCGGTGGCGGTGTTCGCCAGTCCCTTGCCCGCACTTGCTGCGGCCAGCTGCACGTCGTTCATTGCCTGACGGGCGGATTGCGTTTGTTGCGGCACGTTGGCGAGCTGTGCGTCAAGATCTTCGATGGTGGAGCGGATGAGGCTTACGTTCTTCTGGGTTTTGTCGAGTTCTGCTGTGGTCTCGTTGACGAAGGAGTTGGTTTTGCCGTTGATGGTGTCATTCGCGGAGTTCACGGCTTTAGTGAGTACTTCGCTGACGGTGGAGACGAAGGTGTTGTTGACGGTACGATCAACGGTGGTCGCGCCTTGGTCGGTGATTTTCGGGGAGATCGGGCTCGATTTTTCGTTGACATAGTATTCCAGCGTCGGCCGGTTCTTGCTGTCGGTCACGACGTTGGCGAGATCCTCGCTGAAATCGGAGGGGATGATGATCGCCGCATAGCAGTCGCCGGACTGTACCGCTTCCATCGCTTCGGCCTTGCCCATGAATTCCCAGCCAAGCTGGTCGTTGTCTTTCAGCGTGTCTTCGATCTGGTCGCCGAGGTTCATTTTGCCGAGCAGGGCGTTGTCGGTGCCTTTGTCGACGTTGGCCACGGCAACTTTGATGCCTTGGGTATTGCCATACGGATTCCAGAATCCGTAGATGTTGAACCATGCGTACAGCGGCGGAATGATGGTTATGCCGATCATGATGACCCAGGCGGCAGGTACGGTGACGAGTCGTTTGAGGTCACGACGCAGAATCTGCAGTACGTTGCGCATTGTCTCCCCAGTCCAATGGATGTTCGACCGTGTTCGCGCGTAGCGATACGTTATTCGTAGCGCTACGCCTCCCGTATCGTAATACCCGCTCTCGGACAAATTTGGGCACAGGCGTAAATGCGCTCCGTCCATGACTGAAATAAACACGACAAACCGCGGCAGGACTGTGAATCTTGCTGTTGGAGACCGCGCAACTTGCCTTCTGTGTCTGCGCAAGTCGAGTCTGCTGTCTGCGCATCTTGTGATTGCGGGATGACATGTGACTTGCGCAGGCAGAAATCGCAGGTTGTGCGCGTTGCGCGCAAACAATCATCTCGTGTAGCGCACTGCGATCGGGTTTTGGTAGCGTTGTGCAGGGAAGGACGAACAAGCATGAGCAAGATTGAAGATGTGAGCGAAGCTATCGCCGACGAAACCGAAATCGCAGCAATCGAAGAGGCCGGCATCATTGCGCAATCGCAATCGGCGGAAGATGACGGCAATCCTGCTGACCGCAGGCTGCCGCTGATTGCACGTATTTACGGCATCGTCATGTTGATCGAAGGCGTGGTGACGTTGCCGATCATCGTGATTTCCTGCCTGTATGCAGTCCACGCCGCGCTTTCCGGCAAACTGGCGTTTGGCGCGCTGAATCTCACCACTATTCTGTCGGTTATTCATGCTGCAGTGCTGCTGGTCTCCACCGCATGCCTTGCGATTTTCGGCATGCTGCTGATTCTCAACAAGCGTCGGCATATCGCGCAATGGACGTATCTGATGATTCCGCTCACGCTTGCGGAAGGCCTATTGTCGTTGTCGTTGCAGGGTTTGGGCGTGAATCTGATCAGTCCGACCGTGCAGCTGCTTGTATTGGTTGCGTTGCATATCACGGCTGATCCGTCGCTGCGCGAGGAGCGACGTTTGCAGTTCGCGCTTCGTCGTTTGGATGCGCGCAGCGAGTATGAGACGGCTGTTTCGAAGGGTATGGCCGGCCGTGATCTGACCGGCAAGGGCTATATTTCGCTTGATTTCTTCAACCTGTTTTGGCTGTTTGTGGTCGGATGCGTGTTCGGTTTGGTAGTGGAGACGCTATACCACTATGTGCTGTTCGGCGAATGGCAGGATCGCGCCGGATTTTTGTGGGGGCCGTTCTCGCCGATCTACGGCTTTGGCGCGGTGATCCTGACGGTATTGCTCAACCACTTGTGGCGGTCGAATTGGATGCTGATCTTCTGCGCCAGCGCGGTGATTGGCGGCGCGTTCGAATATTTCACCAGCTGGTTCATGGAGGTTGCGTTCGGTATTCGCGCGTGGGATTACACGGGTCAATGGCTGTCGATTGATGGGCGCACATCCGGCAAATACATGTTTTTCTGGGGAATACTCGGCTTGGTGTGGGTGAAGCTGATTCTGCCGCATTTGCTTGCGATGATTCAGCGTATTCCGTGGAAGATTCGCTATACGTTGACGGCGGTGTGTTTCGCGCTGATTTTCGTTGACGGCGTGATGACGTTGATGGCGCTGGATTCCTGGTATTCGCGTATGGCTGGTATTGCGCAGGATTCGCCTGTTTCGCAATTCTTCGCCACGTATTTCGATGACGACTTCATGGCCAATCGGTTCCAGACCATGACGCTCGACCCGTCCACGGCCAGCCGCATGTAGTGTCTGACTGTTTTATGGATGACTGCTTTATGGGCTAGATGGCGAAGCTTTGTGGAAGAACGTGTATGGTGCGTCCGCTATTGGTTGCGCCGTGCACGGCTGCATGTGACCTGT
>ERZ791871.2159-NODE-2159-length-14230-cov-7.773898_pt1 | contig 14230 bp, 14 predicted proteins | sample MGYA00510280_ERZ791871 | MGnify/ENA primary metagenome ERZ791871 (study PRJEB30046, sample SAMN00792111) | human gut metagenome | study: EMG produced TPA metagenomics assembly of the A metagenome-wide association study of gut microbiota in type 2...
GATAGGAGCGACCTATCTACTACACTTCTATTGTACTAGGTCCGGTCGGAGACCGTGAATACAGTAGTTTTCGAGCGCAGTTATATAAGTTTAAAACAAACAAGAACTGATTTCTTTTGTTTCTCATCGCCGAGCTGTCTCCGTAGGAGAAAGTGCCCAGCCTATCATTTTTCTGATGCTGGGCGAAAGTGGTGCAGTTTCTAAAGAGGCGAAGCATCCTTTGAGGTTTTCAGATAGAGTCGATAAATACATTTGTTAGATAATCCTCTAATCGAATATACTCACTATCCCCACACAAAAAAGGACTGCGGCGAAATGATTTCATTTCATCACAGTCCTTTTCTATTTCATTATTTATTTTCCACGGGTTTTCCTTTTTCCCAGTCCCATGGATTCCTCCGGCAGAGGCCGTCTGCGTAGGGGATGAAGATGGAAAGGATGCCGAAGATGGCAAGGAAGAGGCAGTACCACATGTGCGGCACGATATCGAGGGTCGTGATCTTCACGCCGCTCTGCGTGGCAAGGGCAGCCGCGGTGAGGAGCTGCGCGCCGTAGGGGATGATGCCTTGGAAGATGCAGGAGAAAATGTCGAGGAGGGAAGCGCTTCTTCTCGGATCGACCTTGTACTTCTCGCTGATCTGCTTGGCTACGTCGCCGGATACGATGATGGCGACGGTGTTATTCGCTGTCGCACAGTCCACAAGGGAGACGAGGGAAGCGATGCCAAGCTGTGCTGTCTTCGGTCCCCTGATCATGCCGTGGAGCTTGTTGATGAGCCAGGTGATGCCGCCGTAGTAGGAAATCATCTCTGAAATGCCGCCGCAGAAAAGGGCGAGGAAGAAGGCTTCGTTCATGCTGGTAAATCCGTTCCAGACAGCCTGGGCAAGCGATATGATCGTGAGATCCCCGGCCGACAGCCCGATGCCGCCGGCGAGAAAGATGCCGATGACAAGGACGAGGAAGACGTTCGTTCCCATGAGGGCAAGGAGGAGGACGACGATGTAGGGAAGGACCTTCATGAAGTCGAATCCGCCCGATGTGTCAGGAATTGCTGCGCCCGGCGTCCCAAGGATGAGGAGGACGGCAATCGTTGCAATGGCGGCCGGAAGGGCGATGAGGAAGTTCACCTTGAATTTGTCCTTCAGTGCGCAGCCCTGTGTCTTTGTCGCCGCGATCGTCGTGTCAGAAATCATGGAAAGATTGTCGCCGAACATCGCGCCGCCCACGCAGGCCGCGATGATGAGGGGAGCGGAAATGCCGCTCTTCTCGCCGATGCCGGCTGCGATCGGTATGATGGCTGCTACCGTTCCCATGGATGTGCCCGTGGCCGTTCCCATGAAGGCGGAAATGAGGAAGATGCCGGCCGTCAGGTACTGTGCCGGGACCATGCTGATGCCAAGATTCACCGTTGCGTCGCGGCCGCCCATGGCAGCAGCCACAGCGGAGAAGGCACCCGCCAGGATGTAGATCATGAGCATGGTCATGATGTTGTCATTGGCAGCGCCCTTCGAGAAGATGCCGAACTTGAACATGATCGGCTCGCTTCCGAGACAGAAGGCCGAGAGCACGGCAATGAACATCGCCGTCACGGAAGGGAACTGATAGAAAGCCATGTCCACGCCCTGCATCTGGAAGTAGATGCCTGCACCAAGGTAGATGGCGATGAAGATGAGGAAGGGGAGCAGCGCCTTGAAACTGCCAATGTTGGGGGATTTGTATTTCATTCGTACCTCGAAAAGAGCAGAGGCTCTTACTTAAAGAATAATTCGTAAATGACCTTCAGGAAGAAGATGCCAAGGACGATCATGATGATCGGCTTCACGTTTCTTGCGCTGCCGTTCGCAAAGTAGGAAGCGCCCAGCCAGTTGCCTGCCATGCCGAAGAGCCCTGCAATGATGCCAAGCGGGAAGAGGACCTTCGCATTCAGGAGGAAGACGCAGAGGGCGGCGACATTCGTCGTCAGGTTGATGGCCTTCGTGACGCCGTTGGCCTTATGGATGGAAAGGTGGGCGACTCCCGTCAGGAGGAGCAGCAGGAATGTGCCTGTGCCCGGGCCGTAGAAACCGTCGTAGACGCCGATCAGAAGAGCCATGGCCATGCTGAGAATGGTCGTCTTCTTGAAGGAGAGCGGTTCCTTTTCCACGATGAGGCTCTTCGTCTTCTGCACGTAGACAGCAGTCAGCGGGAGCACGATGATCATGAAGAGCATGAAGATATGGGCATTGACAAGAAGGGCCAGGTTTGCGCCAAGGGTCGAGCCGGCAAAAGCGCAGACGACGCAGGAAAGCGCAATTTTCCAGGGGATGAAGCCTTTCCTTGCAAACTTGAATGTCGCAAGCGCCGTACCCATTGTCGAGCTCATCTTGTTTGTCGCAATCGCATGATGAACGGGAATCCCGGCGATCATGTAAGCCGGCAGGGAAATCAGGCCGCCGCCTCCGGCAATCGCATCGATGAATCCGGCCAGCATGACCAGAGGGCATATGATAAGGTACTGCATCAATAAGTCCATAAGGGTCTCCTTGAAGATTGTAAATTTGTATAGACATTCTTTATCTTAACACGGAAGAAGATATTCGTACACGTATAAATGATTAAATATATATAAGGGAGTTTTTCAGGGGGAGTATAATAAAAGTAAAGGCATAGAGGAAGGATGGATTTATGGAACAAGCGATTCCGGTGATTCTTATCTGCATCAACCTCGCCGTATTTTTCCTTTACGGCGAAGACAAGAGGCGTTCAATCAGGGGGGAGTGGAGGATTTCAGAAAGAAATCTTCTCCTTGCCGCTTTCTGCTTCGGATCTCTTGGCGCATTTCTTGGCATGAAGCATTACCATCACAAGACGAAGCACTGGAAATTCCGCATCCTTGTCCCTGGGATGCTCCTTATCCAGGTTGTCATTCTGGCAGGATTATTTCTTATGGGACGCTTATACTAGGGGCGGCTCCTTACTGAACTTTTAGTCCTATTTTATGCATACTATCTCTTTTCCCGAGTATAAAATGTGTTATAATAAAGAAAATATGATAGTGTACGGGTATAAGTTAAATTTTTTTATACTACTCAAGTTTCTGTGAGAGTCATTTGCAGGAACTTTTATTTTCCTGAGAGGGAAATGTGGACGAAGGACTGGGAAGGCTTTTTCGTCTGAAAGAAGGTTTTCAGAGGCAGATTTCAAACATCGAAGGAGGAAAAAATGGCGGAGATAGAGAAGTTTCGCGGCGCAATCATAGGCGCCTCGTGCGGGGATGCATTGGGGTATCCGCTGCAGAATCTCTCCGTGGCCAGAATTAAGCATAGATTTGGTCCATTCGGACTGCGCACCCTCGTGGGCGATCCGAAAAACGGAAAGAAAGCACCTGTTTCTGACAACACACAGACACTCCTGGCAACAATCGACGGGATACTCTGGGCGGATGCCAAGAAGCTCGATATCATAGAAGGTATATACAGAAGCTATATGCGCTGGTACTACAGCCAGACGGGTGAAGAACCCAGAAGAGGCCAGAAGACCTGGATGAGACGCCAGTCCCATGAAAGGGAATTCTGCCTCGTCAGAGAGAAATTCATGCACGCGCGCAGAAATCCGGAAGAAGGGCTTCTGGGAGCCTTTTCCAAGGACGGCCGCGGCTCGACGAAAAATAAAGTGAATGACAGCAAGGGGAGCGCCTCCCTGGCAAGAGCCGTTCCGATCGGCCTCACCTTTGCAGGCGACGGGAAGATGGCCTTTGATACAGCCGTCAAGGCAGCAGCCCTTTCCCATTCCAATCCGATCGCATATTATTCTTCCGGCGCTCTTGCATGCATCATCGCATGCCTGGCAGAAGGCATGTCATTCCCGAAATCTTTGGATTATGCGGAATCCATCCTGACGAAGATGCACAAGACCGATCCGATCCTGTCCCTCATGTCGGCAGCCCGCCAGCAGGCAGACAACCGCCCGGCAGGAAAGACAGGCGTATGGGACCACATCGACTCCATCGCATCCTTTGGCGACGGAACGAATGCAGAAGAAGCACTGGCGATTGCCATCTACTGCTCCATTGCCGTAGATGATCCGCTCGAAGCCGTCATCATTTCCGCCAACCATGGAGGAAAGAGCAATACGACAGCTGCCATCACTGGCGCTATCGAAGGCGTACGCTTCGGCGATACCTTCATCCCGGGTTACTGGACAGACGTCCTTGAAGGAAAGGAAGCCATTTCCTTCCTGACAGACAAACTCTTCTACGTCTACGACAAGTACCGTCCGGGCAAAAGATAAAATCTGAATCAAAAGGAGCTGTGACAAAATCATTTAGCCGCAGCCCTTTTTTTCGTGGACGAATGGATTCTATTTCCAGATAAAGAATCATCTATATTATGCTATAATATAAGTTGCGTAGATTCGCGCAGGAGAGGCGCGGATCTAAAAACAAAGGCGGAAAGCCTGTTGGCCGCATGGCGGCAGCGGGGGAAGGAGGATGCGCATGACGCCGGGTGAAGTGCTGAAGCAGTATTTTGGCTACGATTCGTTCCGGCCTGTACAGGAGGAAGTCATTTCCACGATCCTGAAGAAGAAGGATATTCTGGCAATCATGCCTACGGGCGCCGGGAAATCCATCTGTTTTCAGATACCTGCCATGATGTTTCCTCACGGGTCCATCATCATCTCGCCCCTGATTTCCCTCATGAAGGATCAGGTGGAGGCGCTGACGGAGCAGGGCATCCTGGCTTCGTACGTGAACAGCACGGTGCCTTATGATGAAGCGATCGAGCGCCTGCGCGACATGTACAGGGGCCGCATCAAGATCCTTTACATGGCACCGGAAAAGCTGGAACCGTCCTACTTCACTGACTGCCTCGCGCAGGTGCCGATTTCCATGGTCGTCATCGATGAGGCGCACTGCGTCTCCCAGTGGGGCCATGATTTCCGCCCGTCGTACAGGAAGATCAAGACCTTCATCGATTCCCTTCCCAAGAAACCGATCGTCACGGCGTTCACAGCGACCGCGACGCCGGCTGTCGAAGAGGATATGAAGAAGAGCCTGGGGCTTTCTCATGCGGAAATCTTCCGCACCGGACTCGACCGGCCGAACCTGTCCTTCCGCGTCATCCGTGATGCGGACAAGGAAGCGCTGCTCCTCCGGTACGTGAAGGCGCACAAGAAGGAAAGCGGCATCATTTACTGTGCGACGAGAAAGGCAGTCGATGAGGTCCATGACCTTCTGAAACGTGCCGGCATCCGCGCAGGAAGATACCATGCAGGAATGGAAGACGAGGAAAGACGAAAGGCGCAGGAGGATTTCTCCTACGACCGTACGCCCGTCATGGCGGCGACGAATGCATTCGGCATGGGCATCGACAAGAGCAATGTGCGCTATGTCATCCATTACCAGATGCCGAAGAGCCTCGAGGCGTACTACCAGGAAGCAGGGAGAGCCGGACGAGACGGCGCGAGCGCTGAGTGCATCCTTCTTTACAATGGAAGGGACTCAGGCATCCAGCGCTACCTCATCGATCAGGGCAATCAGGACGAAGAGCAGAAGAAGATGGACTACCACCGCCTGAATGCCATGATCGATTACTGCCAGACGACGGCCTGCCTCCGCAATTTCATCCTGACCTACTTCGGGGAGAAGGCGGACAAGCCCTGCGGCCACTGCGGTAACTGCGAAAGCGGGCAGGCGAAGGTGGACGTGACGGACACGGCCGCCCTCATTTTCAAGACCGTCCGCTCGCTCCACGGGCGCTTCGGCGCATCGACTGTCGCAGACATTCTGGCGGGCAGCCGCGCGAAGGCAGTGCTGGACAGGAAGCTCGACGAGCTCCCGACGTATGGCAAGCTGTCCTTCGTGAAGGCCAGGCATATCAAGAGCGCGCTGAACAGCTACGTCGCTGACGGCTACCTCGTCCGCGAGGGCGAGCCGTACCCCGTGCTGCGCCTCACAAACAAGGCAGAGGACGTCCTTGAAGGGAAAGCCAATGTATTCGGCCTTGCCTTCGGCGCAGAAGACGCCATGGCGGATGCTGCCGTTGAAAGGAAACTGGCCGCCAGAAGCCCGGTCCACGGCAGTCTTTTCGACAAGCTCAGAAGCCTCCGGAAAGAAATCGCATCCGCCGAGCATGTGCCGCCCTTTGTCGTATTTTCCGATGCCACGCTGGAAGACATGGCTGTCATTTCTCCAAAGACACTTGAAGAAATGAGTACCGTCAGGGGCGTGGGCGAGTTCAAGCTAAGAAAGTACGGCACTCGTTTCCTGAAGATTTTCCTCGAAGAAGCAGACAAGGACGAAAAGCTCCGCGAGACATGGAGAAAGAATCCGATCTTCAAGGAAACAGAACCGGAAGACACTGCAGAAAAGATGCCGGAAGAGGAGCCATCCTCGGCAGCGCTCTTTGCGCAGCTTAAGTTTTACAGAAATTACCTCGCGTCAAAGAAAGGCGTGCCGGTCAACCGCATCTTTACCGACGACACCCTCTCGGAAATGGCAAGGAAGCGTCCTGAGACAAAGGAAGAGCTCCGGGCCATCCGCGGCATAGGACCGAAGAAGTCCGCCGAATACGGAGACGCGTTCATCAATATTATCAAGTCATCACCGCAGAGTGCGGAGTAAGGAGAGAGACATGAGCCTTGCAGATAAAGAGTACTTAGGCATAGTGAAGAATATCCTCGAAAACGGGGCCCTTGGCGACAACCGCACCGGCATGCCTGCCTACAAGCTGCCCCACCAGATCATGCAGTTTGACCTTGAAAAGGAATTCCCGATCCTGACGACCAAGTTCGTCGCATTCAAGACATCCGTGAAGGAAATCCTCTGGATCTGGCAGAAACAGTCGAACGACGTCCGCGTCCTTCAGGACTGGAACTGCCACGTATGGGATGAATGGATGAGAGAAGACGGCACGATCGGAAAGGCATACGGCTACCAGCTGGGCAAGTACCATCAGGTGGACACGCTCCTTGAAACGCTGAAGAAGGATCCGCAGAGCCGCCGCATGGTCGTCGACCTCTGGAACGTCCAGGATCTGCCGGACATGGCGCTCTATCCCTGCGCCTTCCTCACCATGTGGGACGTCTCCGCTGACGGTCGCCTGAACTGCATGCTCGTGCAGAGAAGCGGCGACATGGGACTCGGCGTGCCTTTCAACATGGCGCAGTACGCAGCCCTCGTCTGCATGATCGCGCAGGTGAGCGGACTCCGTCCGGGCCTTTTCACCCACGTCATCAACAACGCCCATGTTTACGAAAACCATAAGGAACAGCTTCTCCTCCAGCTCTCCCGCCTGCCGCAGGCTTACGATGCGCCGAAGCTCGTCCTGAATCCTGACATCAAGAACTTCTACGACTTCAAGCCGGAAGACATCGTCCTTAAAAACTACAAGCATCACGACAAGATTGCCATGGAGGTGTCCGTATGAGCCTCTCCATCATCGTTGCCAAAGCATCCAATAACGCCATCGGAAAGGACAATGCCCTTCTCTGGCACCTCTCCGACGACCTCAAGCGGTTCAAGAAACTGACGATGGGCCATCCGATTATCATGGGAAGGAAGACCTTCGAAAGCCTCCCGGGCGTCCTTCCCGGCCGCGTTCACTACGTCCTCACAGGAAATAAGGACTACAAAGCGCCCGAAGGCGTTCTCCTCTTCCACGACGTGAAATCCCTCATGGAATCCCTCCCCGAAGGAGAAAACTTCGTCATCGGCGGCGAGCACATGTACAAAGCCCTCCTCCCGTACGCAGGCGCCCTCTACATCACAGAAGTAGAGAAACCCTTCGACGGCGATGCCTTCTTCCCTGAGATCCGTCCCGAAGACTGGGTCGTCACCGAAGAAACAGAAGGCGAAGGAAACATCCCGCACCGCTTCATCACCTACCACAGGAAATAAGAATAGTGGAATAAAATAGAAATAATAAAGCAGCAGAATCAGGGTACCACCAGGCTTGCCTTCCCAGACGGGGAAGGGGGACCGCTTCGCGGTGGATAGGGTTGATTTCCACGGACGAAGTCCGGTTTTATGGTTTTCATCTCCCTCAATCCGCTTATATCAGCTAATTCTCTAATTGGATATACCCACACAAAAGGGGCCGTGCCAAAATGTGTAATCATTTTGGTACAGCCCTTTTTTCTATTGCAGAAATCCCCCGTTTCCAGCATCAGAAACCAGGAACTCCCCGCGGAAGGGGAATCGGAAAGGCCGTTTCTCATGCGTGCGGTGAGTACTTTCTCATGGTATGCAAGCGCGTATTCTAAGGGGATACCTAAACATTTATTGCGGATTTTGGACGCCTGTCCCAAACCGGACGCAGCATCATGGAAGAGAGAAAATATCGGAAATCCCGGGATTTATCCCATCATAAGGCACTTTTGGGAGCCTGCTATATTTAGGAAGCTAGATATAAAAAGAACGAATATCGAAAAAATTAAATTAAGTAAGTAAGAATTTAATTATATTGGATATGAAATTTAAAGTTTCAACCTACTTTATTTTCTAATTTCCTTAACAATAAACGGGATACAGAAAAATAATGAAAAGGATGACCTAATAAAAATTATTTTGAGATATTGACTAATTTTGAATACGTGCATTAAGATTATGACATAATCAACGATGGGGTGATTGGCCGGCGCCTTCGCGGAGCCGGAAAGAAATTCCTTTTTAAGAAAGCATCGAGGTGATATAAATGATGCCTCTCATATTTGCCAAGGAAGGCGAGACTGTGACGATACGCCGCATTTCAGGGAAAGACGACGTCCGCCAGCATCTGGCTGAGCTCGGATTTGTGATGGACGCAGAAGTTTTGATTGTCAGCCACATGGCAGGCAACCTGATCGTACAGGTCAAAGGGAGCCGCATTGCTCTCGACAAGTCCATGGCGCAGAGAATTTTCTTTTAAAGGAGGAAGGGAGCAGCTATGAAAACATTGAAGGAAGTGGCAGTCGGGGAGACCGCCAAGGTCAAGAAGATCGGCGGCAACGGACCGACGCGCCGCCGCATCATGGACATGGGCATCACAAAGGGAGTCGATGTCTTTGTCCGTAAGGTAGCACCACTGGGCGATCCGATCGAACTGACCGTCCGCGGCTACGAACTTTCCATCCGCAAGAGTGAAGCGGAAGTCATTGAAGTGGAAGAGTAATTTTCTCATATATTTATTTCCTTAAGGTAGGAAAGGAGTCAGAATGTCAATCAGAATCGCCCTTGCGGGCAATCCGAACTGCGGCAAGACGACACTGTTTAATGAATTGACCGGCAGCAACCAGTATGTGGGAAACTGGGCCGGCGTCACCGTAGAAAAGAAGGACGGTATCCTTAAAGGACACAAGGATGTCATTATCCAGGATCTTCCGGGGATCTATTCTTTGTCCCCGTATACACTGGAAGAAAAGGTAGCAAGAAATTACCTTGTCAACGAACAGCCTGACGTGATTCTGAATATCATCGATGGTACAAATCTGGAAAGAAACCTGTACCTCTCCACACAGCTGATTGAAATCGGACTGCCGGTCGTCATGGCAGTCAACATGATGGACCTCGTCAAGAAGAGCGGGGACAAGATCGACATCAAGAAGATGGGCGAGGAACTGGGCTGCGAAGTCGTGGAAATCTCCGCGCTGCAGGGCAAGGGCTGCAAGGAAGCTGCTGAAAGAGCCATCGAGGCTGCCAAGAGCGGCAGGAAGCACTGCCTGCCTTCCGTATTCACCGGAAGCGTAGAACACGCCATTGCGCACATTGAAGAATCCATCCATGACAAAGTGGACAAGGAATTCGTCCGTTGGTATGCCATCAAGGTATTTGAAAGAGACCATGATGCGACCGATGCACTGCAGCTCGATCCTAAGACTCTCGCTCACCTTGATACGCACATCAAGGACTGCGAAGATGAAATGGACGATGATTCCGAATCCATCATCATCAACCAGCGTTACTCCTATATCGGACGCATCATTTCCAGCGTCCTGACGAAGAAGCATGACGGCCATGCGATGACGGTCTCCGACAAGATCGACCGCGTCGTCACGAACCGTATCCTTGCTCTTCCGATTTTCTTCGCCATCATGACGTTTGTGTACTACATTTCCGTCACGACCATCGGCACATGGGCTACCGACTGGACGAATGAGGTATTCTTCGGCGAATATGTCAATGATGCAGCTGCCGGCCTCATGGAAGCCATTGCCGCTCCTGACTGGCTGGAAAGCCTTGTCGTCGACGGCATCATCGGCGGCGTGGGCACCGTCCTTGGCTTCGTGCCGCAGATTGTTCTTATTTTCTTCTTCCTGGCACTCCTGGAAGACTCCGGATACATGGCGCGCGTCGCATTCATCATGGACCGCATTTTCCGCAAATTCGGCCTGTCCGGCAAGTCCTTCATTCCGATCCTGGTCGGAAGCGGCTGCGGCGTGCCGGCTGTCATGGCGACACGTACGATCGAAGATCAGCGTGACCGCCGCATGACCATCATGCTCTGCACCTTCATCCCGTGCTCCGCGAAGGCTGTCATCATTTCCATGATCACGTCCACCTTCTTCCCAGACTCGGTACTCATGGCTCCGGCTATGTACTTCCTGGGCATTGCCGTCATCGTTCTGGCGGGCATTGCTCTGAAGAAGACCTCTGCCTTTGCCGGCGATCCGGCACCTTTCGTCATGGAACTTCCGGCATACCATATTCCGGCTATGAAGGGCGTCATCCGTCATATGTGGGACAGAGCGAGAGGCTTCATCATCAAGGCAGGCACCATCATTTTTGCAGCCTGCGTCATCATCTGGTTCTTCTCCGCATTCAATGCGTCCATGGAAATGGTCGATATTGAAGACTCCATGCTCGCAGCCTTCGGCGGAACTATTTCCTGGATCTTCGCACCGGTCGGTCTGGGCGACTGGAAAGGCGCCGTCGCTGTCATTTCCGCTGAAATGGCAAAGGAAAACGCTATCGGCACCCTTGCTGTCCTGAACGGCGTCGCTGCTGATGCAGAAGACATGGAACTCATGGCTGGCATTGCCGGCATGTTCACACCGATTGCCGCTTTCTCCTTCATGATCCTGAACCTGTTCGACCCGCCGTGCGTCGTTGCTATGGCTACGATTGCCCGTGAAATGGGCGATAGGAAATGGGCAGCTCTTGCCATCGGATTCCAGATCATGCTCGGATACGGCATGGCATTCGTCGCTTACAACATCGGAAGCTGGCTCTTCTACGGCGCCGCTTTCGGCATTGGACAAGTCCTTGCCATCGTCGTCAGCCTGGCAGCTCTCTGGATGATCGTCCGTCCTGCTCCCAAGAAGAAGGAAGAAATTCTGGAAGGAGCCGGCGTGAAGGCGTAAGCACCATTATTTCAGAAAGGGTGATTTCATTGAGCATTGGCGTTTACTTAGTCATTGCTGCCATCGCCATCCTCTTCGTCCTGGCATGCCGCCATATTTACAAGGTGACATTCGGCGGAGGAAGCTGCTGCGGAGGCGGGGACGGAGAATGTCCGGCCTGCAAAGCACGCAGCATGGAACTGCATGGGGGCATCAAGAACTCCTGAGTAAGGAAATTTCCAATCATGAAAGATGTCTGGGTCATCGGGCTCAGGCATCTTTTTTTATTGCCCGGAAGATATTTCGCTCAATTTCGCTTGAAAAAGCCCCTCTTACGCAAGGGCGGAAAAGAAACGACTGATTACTCGTTCAAAAAGATGCCGGCTTAAAAACGCCTTTTTCTTTGAAAACGGGCAGAGATCTTTTTTCATGGACATATAGAATATATTTTTTATTTGTATTGCTATCATGAACAAAAACTATTAAAATAAGAGCGATATGCTTTTAACGTTTTTTACAAGATTAACGCGGCCTTCCCGCGCAAAGGAGAAATCACAAGGATGAAAGCACGTGGACTTTTATTTGGCGTAGCTGTCGCTTTCGCCATTTGGAACATTATGGTAAATGGTGTGAACGTAAGAACCGTTGCCATTGCCGTTATGATCCTTCTCTGTCTGGCTATGAATATTTACAACTACCACCAGAAGAAGAAAATCAGGCAGGAGGAAGAGGACCAGATCCGTGAGAAGGAAGAAGTCCGCCGTCTTCGCGCTGAAGCCCGCCATAAGCAGTCTAGAAGAGGAAAGAGAAACAAGAAATAAGCATTTTCCAAATGCTGATCCGGGATGAAAGTTCCCGCTAGTCTTTCCTTTCGAGGTGCATATGCCGGTCGCTTTAATTTACCGCTGGGTGATCTTCGTCCTTCTGATCATAGGGCTGATCCTCCTGATGAAGCATAAGGTCCTGACGCCTTTTGTTTTTTGGTCAAGAATCCAGTACTACACATTTTCCACATTTACCCTGTTCGTACTCTGGCTGGGCGCGACGCTCATGAAAGTGGACATGCCGGTTCTTTATACCGCCGACTTCCGCTACGCTGTCGCAGCGAGCCTTGGGACACTGTCGCTCATGTACCATCTCATCGTGCGGCCGGGCGCCATAAGGACCCACAAGCTGAACGACATCAGCTACGAACACTTTTCCTTTTACAACTACATATTCCATTACATCATTCCGATCCTGATGATGATCGACTACATTCTCTTCGTAGACAAGCGCGAAATGCACTGGTACACCATGATCACATGGATGGTTTACCCTGCACTCTATGTCGTCTTCGTCTACTTCAGGGCATGGCTGACGATCGTTCTCCACGGGAAGAGCCATCTCTATCCCTACACCTTCATGGATCCGAATTTCCATAATATCCTTGTCATCACGAAAGGCGTCCTCATAGTAGGCCTGCGCTTCTTCATCATCGGCATCATCGTCTATGCCGTCGGAGCAGGCCTCTGGGCACTTGGCATTCCGCCCCTTTCCTGGACGTTTAATGGATGATGGATAAGACGGATGCATGCGGGCTTCCCGCTTCTGCAGATGTCCGTATGTTATAATCAATGCATTGATTTCCCTTTATTGCTGCTCAAAAGGAGTATGAAGCATGGCAAATAAGATCACACAGACTGGATCCCCGAAAGATTTCGTCGACCATTCCTATTTTTACAAACCCTATATGATTCCTGCAGTGTTAGGATTCATCCTCTGGGCAGCCTACGTATGCTGGACCGGCTACTGGGGCATCGTCCACGGCCGCGTTCCTGTCATTGATATCGGCATGCAGATTGCCATCCTCTGGTGGTTGCTCGATACCGTCCTCACCAAGACCGTTTACCGCCTGGAAGATGATGGGCTCTACATGCTGAAGACCGGCGTAGGCCACAAGAAGGAAATCATCATTCCTTATGATGAAATCTACGGCGTGCACCACTTCAAGAACCAGCTCATGAAGCCGGTCACCTACCGCTATACATTCCATGAATACGCAAAGATGGACAACCGTCCGATCTGGTCCCTCCTCTACGATATCGGAAGCACCCAGAAAGTCGGCCGCGTCCTCATGAAAGCCTCTGAAGAATTCTGGAAGGAATTCGAAAAGAGAATGCCCGGCCAGATCCGCATCCCGCAGGAAGAAGTCGTCACCTTTACCTATAAAGGCATGGAAAAGAAACTCCGTGAACAGGGCTACTTCAAGGAACATCCGGAAATGGACTTCGAAGAAGGCATCAAGCAGCTCCGCCAGAAGGGCACCGAAATGGGCGGCCGCGCTGACGAACTGACAGGCGAAGACTTCCACGGCGAAGACTTCCACGGCGAAGAAGTCGAACTCAAGGACGGCACCAGAACCGATACATTGGAAGCTGCCAGAAAGAAAGGCATTGCTACCAGCGACGGAAAGGAAAAAGCGCCGGAAGAAACCGCCAAGGAAGAACCGGCCAAGAAAGAAACAGAAGCAAAAGAGACAAAGTAAAAAACAAATGAGGGCTGTGACAAAGTGTGCAAACATTTTGTCACAGCCCTTTTTCTATTGGAATATTCCATTGGAGGATTATCTGACATAAATATAGGCCTGTGTTATCTGAAAACCATAGGCGATGATGCTTCGCCTTCTTAGAAAATGCAACTCTTTCTCCCAGCAACAGAAAAGTGATAGGCTGGGCACTTTCCCCTCCGGGGACAGTTCTGCGATGTGAAATATAAGAAATCAGTTCTAATTTGTCTTGAACTTATATACCTACGGCTGAGGAAATGCAACTCATCCGACCCGTACACTAAGACTTATGTCATTATCATGAATCACTTCTATACCAACTGGTATACGGCCCACCTAGTACAATAGAAGTGTAGTAGATAGGTCGCTCCTATCCGCTGCACTTAT
>ERZ791871.2164-NODE-2164-length-14190-cov-5.029855_pt1 | contig 14190 bp, 8 predicted proteins | sample MGYA00510280_ERZ791871 | MGnify/ENA primary metagenome ERZ791871 (study PRJEB30046, sample SAMN00792111) | human gut metagenome | study: EMG produced TPA metagenomics assembly of the A metagenome-wide association study of gut microbiota in type 2...
TCTTTGACAGACTAGTAATTGCGAATATAACAGGTGCATAAACGGATAATCAGATAACATTTTAATGAATGAAAAAGATGAAAAGATATTTAATCTTAATGCTTTGTGTGTTATTGTTTAATTCATGTGGGAAATTTTTGGAAGAATTTTCACAGGATTTGGCTTATGCGGAAAGTTGTGCCGATTTGGATGAAATCCTTATTGGAAATGGGTATATGGAGCAACCGGAGGGTTTTACGGAGGCAAGTATTTATGGTAATGGGTATTTCCCCTATATTCACGTGATGGATGATGATGTGATTATGACAGTATTTAAAAAAGACGGTAGTACGGATGTCATAAATGATATAGTTTCTTATAAGAATTTCTATGACTGGTCTGATCAGTTGACAATCAATCCGAAGACAGATGAGGAGTGGGAGGATAAGGATTGGGAAAAAATGTATAGTCATATAGCGTACTTGAACGTTATAATTGCTCATGTGGAAAAATTCTCCCATGACTCTGTTGAGATTCGGAATAGAGTGGAAGGAGAGGCTCGTTTTCTGCGAGGTGCTTATTACTATTTGTTAACAAATCTCTATGCGAATCCTTACGTGAAAGAATCAGCATCTAGTGATATGGGAGTTCCATTGAATCTTACAGAAGACATAGTAGATGAGTATTATAAAAGAAATTCTATGGAAGAATGTTATCGTGTAATTGTGGAAGATTTGAAAGTCGCTGCCGATAAGTTGAAGGGGGTTACACAACCTACTATCTATAGAGTGAACGAACTTGCCGCCCGGATATTATTGAGCAGGGTGTATTTGTATATGGGAGAATGGCAGTTGGCGTTGGATGAATGTCAAAAGGCGTTGGCTTTGGAGGGTGTGGAATTAATGGATTTAAAATCGTTTCCGGGAAGAGAGGAAGAGCGATACGTGTTGGATAATAAAAATTCGGAAATCGTCTTTACGCAAGGGTATAGTGCGACCAATACTTTTTATAATAATATGGCTTATTTTTGCATATGTACTTTTGGTGGCTCAGAAGATTTGATTTCTTTATATAATCGTTTTGAAGAACAACAAATAAAAGACTTGAGATTGGATGCTTTTTTTGAGGTTATAGGAGATGAGCAATACAAGATATCAAAAGTGGGGGAGAAAGTGTACGATTGTTTCGTGATCCGGAGTGCGGAGTTATATTTGAATAAGGCAGAAGCCGAAGCCATGTTAGATAAAGTGGAGGCAGTACAGACTATTAAAACGTTGTTGAACAATCGTTTTGAAGGTGGAATCCCCGATGTAGACGGTTTGAGTGGAAAAGATTTGGTTTCATTTATCCGGGATGAACGGCGTCGTGAACTTTGTTTTGAGGCTCACCGTTGGTTTGATCTGCGTAGGTATGCGGTGTCTCCGAAGTACCCGGAGAAAAAATCTATAAGACACACGGCTTATGACATAAAAGGTAAGTTGGAAGGGGATTACGTGTTAAAACCGTACGGTGAAGACCCGGCGTGGGTTTTACCTATCCCTGGTTACGAGATCGTGTACAATCAAGATAATTTGGTTGATAATCCCCAGCGAGTGGAAAGAGAATTGGAGTAACGGATCATAAAAAATAGTGATATGTGGAAAAGTTATTTATTATATGGTTTATGCGTCTTTACGTTATTGACTTCTTGTAACGAGGAAGATATTAAACTGGATGCAAGTACTGTCGTTGACTGGTTTGCCGTGCCGGATAGACCGGGAGAGTTGGGGCATTTACTTCATAAAATATATAAGGAAACAGGAGTTTCAATTTTCGTTAACGACACGTTGGGATACGTGGAAGATGGCATTGATGCTAACGGGGATCCGGTGAGATTTTATGAAACAGTAAGTGAAAAATATCTTCTTTATAGTTCAGTATCAAGAGATATTCGTTTCGTTTTATCGCAAGATACGGCAGCGATGTTAAAAGCGGTCAATACGATAGAGAAGTGGGTGTTACCGAATTTGCCTCCTTCTGGTAAATATCGGATAAAATCTTTGTTGTTAGTGGATAGCCTGTTAACGGAGGATTACGGCGGTGATACGATAAGAGAAGGGGGGAAAACGGCTTGGGTCTTCGAGGAATCGATAGAAACAACCCCGGTGGGTAAATTAGCTGATATAAAAAACATGGATGAACCCACGTTAAAATTTTGGGCGGGAATGGTGTTGAGTGCTAAAGTGTATAATTGGTTAAATAGTCATTGTTCGGATTCCTTAAAAGTATTTTATAAAATGACAAATTCGGATCTCCCCAAAAAAGCTCGAACGTTATATAATTTACATGCTTATGAATTTTATCGAATGATTGATACCGGGGAGGAAATTGATTGGAATGCGGACTGGTATTTCGGTGCGGAATTATGGGATCATTGGCGCATGGGATTCTTGGAATGGGGGGATACCGAGTGGTGTGAAATAGATCCTAAAGATAGTAACAGGTGGATCGTGCATCGAAAAGCTCTAGAGAAATCTTGTGATGCGATGAATTATATTGCTTCTGTTTATGCTTTTTCGGATGAAGAGTTCAAGAATCTTTTTACGGGTGTTGAGTATAGCGAAAAATGTATCCAAAGGCGTTTATACATGAAAAAGTTAGTTGATCTTTTCTGTAAAACAAATGGGATTATTTATCAATCTTTTCATTAGAAGGAGTTACGTAAATTAAGAAATAGGACAGAGGGAAACTGAGCGTGCTAATTGAAATTGGTTTCCTCTCTGTTCTTGGGAGGAAGTTTGCAAATGAAAACAAGTTTTACTTCATTCCCGGTAAAGTGGTATATGTTCGCATTGTTAAATAGAGAATATCGTATTGTTAAATAATATTGTGTATGAAAAAAAGTATGTTATTGGTGATAAGTCTTTTGACTTATTGTAGTGTATTTGCTCAAAGTGTAAAATTTGACACGTTGTCTTTAGATCAAGCTTTTGAGCGGGCACAAGCGGAGGGAAAGTTTGTTTTTGTTGATGTTACCGCTTCTTGGTGTGGGCCGTGTCAATTGATGCTTGAAGAAGTGTTGAGTAGAAAAGACGTGGGGGAGTTTTGTAACAAACAATTTATTTGTATACAAATGGATGTAGATAAATTGGAGGGTAAAGACTTTAAAAAGAAGTATGGCGTGAACTCTATCCCGACATTTTTTATTTTGCAAGAGGATGGAACAGTAAGACATCGTTTGCGGGGAGCAAGAAGACCGGAAGATTTTCTAGCTTGGGCGAAACGTGGTGTAAATGAAACGTCATCATTGTTTTTTTTGAATAATTTGCTTGAACGAAAGCAAAAAATGAGTTTGCAGAATAAAGTTGATTATTATTTGGTATTGAAAGATATAAGAAAATTGCATGATGCCGATAGCCTTCGGACAGTTTTGTTTGAGCAGACCCCGTTTGAAAAATTGACAGATAAAGAATGTTGGCCTCTTTTTAGCGAAGAGGTATATGGAAGCCAATATTTTGAATATGTGGTGAAACATGGAGACAAATTCCGGGAGAAGCAAGGAAAAGAGCGTATTGATGATTACTTGGTTCAAGGTTATAAACAAGAAATTCAGCGTTTGATGTATGGTTGTCAAGCTTCTCCTGAGGCGTTCGATTTGATAAACCAAATTACAATGGCAGTGTCCCCCCTCGACCGTACTATTATTTCGGAGGAAAATAAGGTGAAAATTGTATTGACTTGGGCAAAAGAAGTAAAAGCTTTCCTAGAAAATGATATCCCGGGAATGGTGGAAGGAATGCAAGAACTGGTGGAACTTAAAGAGTGGCGGGATTGTTTATGGCATTCGATGAAATATGTTGGATTGAACGGAAAAGATGAAGACAAGGAGCGAATGGGGCAATTTACGTCCAAGATGTTGTTCGAATTTTCTAATACTCCTGTTGAGCAATGGGATTTTTATCAAAAATTTAGGTTTCTAGGTTTCCCGATAAGTTGTAACGAACAATTTTGGATAAATGCTTTAGAGCAAATGGAAAAGAAAAATAAACCGTTACTGTTAGAATGTGTAAGAGGTAGTGACGCTTATTTTATTACTCGAAATTGGGCGTGGGATTTACCCGAGCGGGTGAATTATTTGGATTCTTTGTGTGTTAGCGTGAGGATAGACATGGATGATCCCGATGTTGCTTTTTTGAAAGAGAGATTTGAAATAACGAATTACCCTGCTTATTTCTTGTTGGATAAAGAGGGTAAGGTCAGATATTCTTGGGAAGGCATGATAGAGGAGGATCAAGCCTTTAGAGATTCTTTACGGAAAGGGTTGGAGGGGATTTGAGGTATTTGTAATAGTCAAGACTTATTCTGACAGCTTTTTGCTTGATAGGAAACCACTTGTCAGAATAAGTTCTTGGATATTTTAAGTTAGGGAATTATATACGAGTTTACAGTAATGTAGAATAGTCGCACGGGAGTTTTGTTCGTAAGTTAACCGGAAAATGGATGAGGCAGACCAGTGTATTTGACTTTGATGTTTCCTTGTTGGTTGTTAGAAATGATAACGAGATTTCGGCTCAAGTTATAATCAATAGTTGCGCATACTAGTTACAAATTTCAATAACATGAAATATTAAAAGTTTCATTAATATATTGAGCTTGTACAATATAAGCTTCGTTGTATGTACTGCGACCTTGATGAATACCAACAAGAGCTGATTCATTATGAGCTGTTGAAACATAGATAGCGCTTCCGCTGTCTCCAGGTTCGCTTGTATAATCAGCAGTGTACATTTCGCCAATCTTGGTACCATTCTTGAACGTAGCCCAAACATTTGCACTTGTAATTTTTCCTGTATTTGCATATTGGCCTCGGTGCATTCTTACAATACAACCAATAGGAACAGATCGTACTGGTATCATATGTACATTAGTATGAGGTATTTGTAATAAATCACAAATGTCAGTGTCAATAGTGCAAAATGCAGCATCAATTTTGCCACTTGTTTGAGATTTGACACATGAGCCAATGAATTCAAATGGTCCCTCTTCTGTGATAGGATAATATAAAGAACCTCCTTCCCAAAGAAAATGTCCAGAAACGACAAATCCCTTACTTCCATCTGACATCGTTGCTCTGTATCCTAATGATGCAGTTGTGTTTATTCTATCTTGGTATATACTTTTTGAGTTACGAACAAAGGTGCCCGAGAAAAGTTGAAATTTAGACTCAATGGAATTGTATCCAGAGGCAGCTTCAAATTTAATAGCAGGAGAATCGCTTATATTTTCTCTAAATTCACTTATTCTTTTCTCCGAAAATTCTAACAACCCGATAACAATGCAGTTTTTATCTTCTTGGAAACGGATGTATGAAATGTTTTGCATAATGGAGGGATGTTGAGAATTTTCTTGATAAGATTTAGTTACAGTATTCATTATTTGTTTTAAATATGCGTAAGTGAAAGTACATTTCTTTAGAATGAAATTTCCACTCCCGAGTATGTTTTCGATATTTCTTTTATTTTCTTTTGTTATGTCACTTAAGAGAATAACGAGTTGATCATTGGGGTTAATATAAGCTCCTCCATAATATGATGGATAAATTATAGAATCTGTTTGCGATCTAGAAGCACGGAATGATTGCAATAAAATTTGATATGTCTCCCCTGCGGAAAGATTGGCTTTTGAAGCATCATTCATTGAGGGTAAATTGTCTGTACATTCCTTTTGTAAATTTATTTTTTCTTTGTTCGTACATGCCATAAGCGAAACTGCAAAAGAGATTATCAAGATTTGTGTTTGGATTGTTTTCATGGATAGGTATTTATTAAAAATAATATTTTCTATAAAGGTACGAAAATGATATTTAACATGAATGTTAGATATTGGAATTTTTTCAAAAAAATACAGGCTTCATGCAAAAGGAATATTGGTTAGATTAAAATTGTAGATGGATAAATAAAATGAAGTGAAAGTTGTGGGAATGAAAAAAAGTATTCATATATTTGTCGTAGTGAAAATAATGGGTAGGAGAGCCTACCTTGAATATATTTCGTGAATTTGTTCTAATCTTCTCCTAAAAATCGCCAATTTTTAAAACACAAGATTAGGCTGTTAATTCACGCTGTTTAGCGTGGATTGTTGTCTATTTGTGTTGAGGCGTTTGGCGATGCCTTAGGTGAGATAGAATTTACAGTCCCCGCTTTTTTATTGTATAATTTTTGCTTTTGGGGATTGGGGTAAAACTAAAATTTACACTATGAATAAATCACCAGGGTAAAGAATTGAAGAGACTTATCTAGCCATATTCACAAGGTGAAATTTGGAATACTTTTATACCTGTTTCTAAACAACGTTTTTGTCTTTTGTACAATATGCTTTTTATCGTTGAGGCATATGATTGAAATTGAATATTCATATGAAAAGATTAAATGCCTGTAGAAACTAAGGTTGAATTCTATACAAAAAAGAGAGTCCAACGCCTAGGAAACCTTGGAACTCTCCTAAAACAAAAATGTTTTATTAAATTATGTAGCACAAATTTATGGAAAAAAAGCGAAACTGCGCTTGGTCATGCTATTGGATAGCATGGCGCAAAATGTTAATGTTTACGAAATTATTGAGAATCTTGTTGTTTGTTGTGTATATATTTTTGTCTGCTAGAGGAATAGCTCAAGAAAGAGTCGTGTCAGAGAAAGAAAAATCCAAGGTCCTACAGGGATGGGTGTATGATAAAAACCATCAAGTCCTGCCTGGCGTAACGGTGAAAGTTGCCGGGACGTCAATAGGGACTTCCACGAACGTGAAAGGTTGGTTTAGGATAACCTTACCCATGCAACGGGGTACTTTGGAGTTTTCTTTTATCGGTTTTAAAAAGCAACTTGTAAATTTTACGGATAAAACGGATACATTACGAATCGTTTTAGAGGAAGATTTGATGGAGTTGGATGAAGTCACGGTATCCACGGGATATTATAAAGTGGATAAACGTCATTTGACAAGTTCCGTGACCACGTTGAAGATGGATGATATCATGCAGCCGGGAGTTGGCACGTTGGACCAGATGTTGGAAGGTCGAATCCCGGGAATGATTTTTATGCAGAATAGCGGGCAAGTGGGGGCTGTGCCCAAAATGAAAATACGAGGAACAACAACCTTGTTGGGGAGTACCGCCCCTTTGTGGGTGTTGGATGGTGTTATTTTAACCGATCCTGTAAACGTGGATCCGGCGAGTATTAATGATTTGGATTTTGTGAATTTGTTAGGGAATGCCATTTCCGGTTTGAATCCCGAGGATATTGAAAAGTTGGACGTGTTAAAGGATGCGTCTGCCACGGCTATTTACGGGCCTAAAGCTTCTAATGGTGTTATCGTGATCACCACGAAAAAAGGAAAGGTCGGGGCGCCCTCGGTTTCTTATTCTTTATCGGGTACATTCCGGCAACGTCCTCGGTACACGGATCGTTCTGTTGATGTGATGAATTCTCAAGAGAGGATTGATTTCTCGAAAGAAGTGGTAAGGAAAAAACAAGTTATTCCGGATTTATCTAGTTACGTGGGATATGAGGCCGCTTATAACGATTAAGTGAATGGAGTAATGTCTTCTGATGAATTTATTCGGAAAGTAAAATTTATGGAGACGGTTAATACAGATTGGTTGGGATTATTAATGCAAGATACATATTCTCACGCGCACACGTTGAGTGTTTCCGGTGGTTCGGAGAATGTACGATATTACACTTCGTTGGGGTATTCGAACGAGAATGGTAATTTGAAAGGAGAAGAAAATAGTCGTTATAGTGCCATGGCCAAGGTGGATATCAATTATGAGAAGTTTGTCATGTCTTTTAATTTGAATGGAAACGTGCAAAAAAAGGAATATACACCCCAGGAGGTTGGATTGATGACCTATGCTTTGAATACAGCTCGTAGCGTGGGAGCGTATAACGAGGATGGTAGTTTGATGTTTTATCAAAGAGATAATGATTTGAGACACACGTATCTTAAACCTTTCAGTATAATTAACGAGAGAAAAAATACAAGTGATGATATTCAAAGTAACGCGATTGGTATGAGTGCGAATATAGAATATCGAGTCATACCTTGTTTGAAGGCCGGTGTCCAATTTTCTTATGGAATTTCTAATTTCGAAGAAAGAGTCTATTTCGGGGTAAAAAGTTGGTATGCGGCAAATTTGAGAAAAGAATATTTCCCCGGTTCTGATAATGAAGGAGTGGCTTCTAATTCCGAAATGCCGATTGGTGGAGAATTACGTCTAAATAATACTAAAAATGAGAATTACAGTGTTCGGGTGAATTTGGCATTTAATAAATTTTTGGATAAAGAAAATGCACATCAATTCCAAGCTTCTGTTATTGGAGAGTTGAGTTCAACCCTTTATACTGGTTTTGCGATTACTAAACGAGGGTATATCCCGGAACGGGGAATGCTTTTTGATGACGTGAATTTATCTGATTCATGGGGATACTTGGAATTTCCTAATTATGATGGTTGGTTAAAAAGTGATGCTTCGGCTAAGGGTATTTTGACTCATAATTTAACTCGTCAAGTGGGATTGGTTGGAACTTTGTTTTATGGTTATAAAGACGCGTATATTTTTAATGCTAATATGCGTATCGACGGAAGTAATAAATTTGGAGATACAAGTAATGAAAAGTTGAACCCGATTTGGTCCGTTTCCGGTCGATGGAATATACATGAAAATTTGTTGTCTAATAAATGGTGGATTAATACTTTAGCGTTAAAAGCCTCGTTTGGCTACCAAGGAAATATGTCTGCCCAAGATTCTCCGAATTTGATTATACAGAGAAAAGGAACTCATTGGGCATTTGATGAATTGTATTCTTCCATTAAGTATTATCCGAATCCGCATTTAAAATGGGAAAGAACTTCGACTTATAACATTGAATTGGAATATTCGTTGTTTAATAACAAGTTGGTAGGAAATTTTAGTTATTATTATCGCCATACGACGGATGCATTCATGTCTAAAACTGTTTCAAGAATTAATGGTGTTAGTAGTTATACCGTGAACCGGGGAACGTTGAATAATCAAGGATTTGAGTTTGATATTAATTTTACGCCCATTGAAAATCTTGGAGCAGGTGGAGAAAAACGTGGTTTTGTGTGGCGTATAAATCCAAATTTCGGTTCTGTATTTAATCAGTTGGTAGATAAAATAAAGTCCAAAGACAAAGTTTTGCAGGATGAAATTAGGTATGGAGATTATTTGGACGGTCGGGTGCAAGTTGCCGGACGTCCCGTGAATACATTTTATTCTTATAAATTTAAGGGTTTGGATCCTAAGGATGGACGTCCTACTTTTTATGGAACGGATGCGAACGAAATTGTTGGAACGGATAAAAATGGGAATGAGATTACCCGTCAAAAATCATACGAGTTGATGACGTTGGGAGATGTTTGTATGGAAGTGATGGAACATTCCGGTTGTAGAGAACCTTTTTTACAGGGAAGTATCAGTAACTATTTGGGTTGGAGAAATTGGGGGTTATCTTTCAATTTAGCTTATAGCGTGGGGGCGAAGATCCGTTTGTTACAGATGTATGGAAGTAATAATTCGGCAGTACCGGCTCCGGTGATGAATATGAGAGGTGAATTTGTTCATCGTTGGCGACGTCCCGGTGATGAAGAATTTACGAATGTTCCGGGTTTGTTGGATGCTAAGAGTTACGAAAAAACGAGGACTCCCTGGTGGAATGATAAGCCATATGAATTTGCCGGAACAATTTGGAATATGTATGACAATTCTAATGTGCGTGTTGTTTCGGGAGATTATTTGAAATTGACAAGTTTGTCGTTACGTTATATTGTTCCGGAGAGAATTTGTCATAAAATGTATATGAAGTCGGCTTATTTGAATGTAAGTGGAACGAATCTATTTACCTTATGCAGTAAAAAGCTGAAAGGGCAAGATCCGTCTCAATCGGGGTCTTCCGAATTGATAAACATATCTGTTCGACCTACTTATAGTCTTAGTTTGAATGTAACATTTTAATAAGTAAAAAGATGAAAAGGTATTTAATCTTAATATTTTGTGTGTTATTGTTTAATTCCTGTGGGAAATTTTTGGAAGAATTTTCTCAAGATTTAGCTTATGCTGAAAGTTGTACCGATTTGGACGAGATTCTTATTGGTAATGGATACATGGAACAACCGTTATATTTTGCAGAAGCGGGTGTTTATGGTAATGGATACTATCCTTATATTCATGTGATGGATGATGATGTTGCAATGACGATATTTAGAAAGGATGGTTCTATAGATGTTATTAACAATGTGGCTTCTTTCAAAAATTTCTATGATTGGTCTGACCAGTTAACGATTAATCCAAAAACAGACGAGGAGTGGGAAGACAAAGATTGGGAAAAAATATATAGCCATATTGCCTATTTGAATGTCATTATTGCTCATGTGAAAAAGTTTACGCATGACTCTGTTGAAGTGCGGAACAGAATAGAGGGAGAGGCTCGTTTTTTGCGAGGGGCTTATTACTATCTGTTGATCAATCTTTATGCAAATCCTTACGTGAAAGAAACGGCGTCTAGTGACATGGGGGTACCTTTAAATCTTACAGAGGATATTGTGGATGAATATTATAAACGTAATTCCATGGAAGAGTGCTATCGTGTGATTGTCGAGGATCTGAAAAGTGCTGCTGATAAGTTGAAAGGTGTTACTCAACCGACGATCTACAGGGTGAATGAGCTTGCTGTACGAATTTTGTTAAGTAGAGTGTATCTATATATGGGGGAATGGCAATTCGCTTTAGATGAATGTCAAAAGGCGTTGGCATTGGAAGGGGTGGAATTGATGGATTTGAAATCTTTTCCGGGAAGAGAAGAAGACCGGTATGTGTTAGATGTGCAAAATCCGGAAATCGTATTTACTCAAGGTTATAATGCAACTCCTGTATTTTATAACGATATCGACAATTTTATGCTCTGTTCTTTTACCTGTTCGGAAGATTTAATTTCTTTATATAACTGTTTTGATGATCAAGAAGTTAAAGATTTGAGATTGAATGCTTTTTTTGAAGCTCGTGAAGATGAGCAGTATAAGGTTGCCAAAGTGGTGGAAAAAGTCTACGATTGTTTCGTGATCCGGAGTGCGGAGTTGTATTTGAATAAGGCGGAAGCTGAAGCTATGTTGGATAAAGCGGAGGCAAAGCAGACGATTAAAACGTTATTGAACAATCGGTTTGAGGGAGGAATCCCCGATGTAGACGGTTTGAATGAAAAAGATTTGATCTCGTTTATCCGGGACGAACGGCGTAGGGAACTTTGTTTTGAGGCTCACCGTTGGTTTGATTTGCGTAGGTATGCTGTTTCTTCGAAATACCCGGAGAAAAAATCGATAAGACATGAAACTTATGATAAAAATGGGGTACTGGAAGGGGATTACGTGTTGAAACCGTATGGTGAAGACCCGGCGTGGGTATTACCGATTCCCGGTTACGAGATCGTGTATAATCAAGGTAATTTGGTTGATAATCCCCAGCGTGTGGAAATGAAATTGGAATAACGGATAATAAAAATAGTTATATGTGGAAAAGTTATTTATTATATAGTGTATGTGTCTTTACGTTATTGACATCTTGTAACGAAGAAGATATAAAACTGAATGCAAGTTCAGTTGTTGATTGGTTTGCCGTGCCGGATAGACCGGGAGAACTGGGGCATTTACTTCATAAAATATATAAAGAGACGGGAGTTTCAATTTTCATCAACGATACGTTGGGATACGTGGAGGATGGTGTGGATTCGAATGGAGATCCGGTGAGATTTTATGAAACGGTAAGTGAAAAATATCTTATTTATAGTTTAGTATCAAAGGAGGTTCGTTTTACTTTATCACGAGACACGGCTGCCATGTTGAAAGCTGCTTATGCGATAGAGAAGTGGGTGTTGCCTAATTTGCCTCCATTGGGGAAATATCGGGTAAAATCTTTATTGTTAGTAGATAGTCTGTTAACAGAGGATTACGGTGGTGATACGATAAGAGAAGGGGGCAAAGCGGCTTGGGTCTTTGAAGAATCGATTGAAACGACGCCCGTGGGTAAACTGGCTGATATTAAAAGTATGGATGAATCCACGTTGAAATTTTGGGCTGGAATGGTGTTGAGCGCTAAAGTATACACTTGGCTAAATATTCACTGTTCTGATTCTTTAAAATTCTTTTATAAAATGACAAATTCAGATCTTCCTACGAAAGCTCGAACCTTGTATAATATGCATGCTTATAAATATTATAGGATGCTTGATACAGGAGAGGAAATTGATTTGAATGCGGACTGGTATTTTGGTGCGGAATTATGGGATTATTGGCGTATGGGATTTTTGGAATGGGGAGATACAGAATGGAGCGAAATTGATCCTAAAAATAGCAATAGGGAGATCGTGTATCGTAAAACTTTAGAGAAATCTTGTGATGCGATGAATTATATTGCTGCTGTTTACGCTTTTTCGGATGAAGAGTTTAAGAATCTTTTTACGGGTGTCGAGTATAGCGAAAAATGTATCCGGAGACGTTTGTATGTGAAAGAGTTGGTTAATCTTTTTTGTCAAGCAAACGGTGTTACCTATCAATCTTTTTATTAGAACAGAATTAGAATGTCCGTTGTTAATGAATTATGTATGAAACGAAATATTTTATTGATAATAAGTCTTTTGGCTTGTTGTAGTGTATTTGCCCAAGGTGTAAAATTTGATGCGTTGTCTTTAGATCAAGCCTTGGCACGGGCGCAAGCGGAGGAGAAACTTGTTTTTGTTGATGTTACCGCCTCTTGGTGTGGGCCATGTAAATTGATGTTTGAAGAGGTGTTGAGTAGAAAAGATGTTGGAGAATATTGTAACGAGCAATTCATTTGTATACAAATAAATGTAGATAACTTGGAGGGTAAGGACTTTAGAAAGAGATATGAAGTGAAATCTATACCGACATTTTTTATTCTACAAAAGGATGGAGTGGTAAGACATCGCTTGCAAGGAACAAGAAATCCGAAAGAGTTCTTGGCTTGGCTTGAACGTGGCGAGAATGAGACTTCGTCATTGTTTTTTCTGAATCTTTTGCTTGATCAAAAACAAAAGATGAGTTTACAAAACACCATTGACTATTATTTGATATTGAAAGACATCCGGAAATTGCATGAAGCCGATAGTATACGGAATATTTTGTTTGAACAGACTCCGTTCGAGAAATTGACGGATAGGGAGTGTTGGCCTCTTTTTAATGAAGATCCATATGGAAGTAAATATTTTGAATACGTGGTGAAGCATGGGGATAAGTTCAGGGAAAAGCAAGAAAGAGACCGTATTGATGATTACTTGGTTAGAGGCTATAAGCAAGAAATTCAGCGTTTGATGTATGATTGTCAGGCTTCTACCGAGGCGTTCGATTTGATAAAACAAATTGTAGCAGTATTGTCAGATCCAGACTGTACAATTATCTCGAAGGCAGATAAAATAAAAGTTGTATTGACTTGGGCAAAAGAAGTAAAAGCTTTCTTGGAAAGTGATATCCCGGGGATGATAGAGGGAATGCGAGAACTGGTGGAACTTAACGAGTGGCAGGATTGTTTGTGGCATGCGATGAAATACGTGGGATTGAACGGTAAAGATGAGGATAAGGAGCGTGTGGGGCAATTTACTTCCAAGATGCTATTTGAGTTTGCCAATACTCCTGTCGAGCAATGGGATTTTTATCAAAAATTCAGGTATCTGGGTTTTCCGATAAGTTGTAACGGAAAATTTTGGCGTAATGCTTTAGAGCAAGTAAAGGAGAAAAATAAGCCGTTGTTGGTAGAATGTGTAAGAGGTAATGATGCTTATTTTGTAACTAGGAATTGGGCCTGGGATTTATCCGAACGGGTGGTTTATTTGAATTCTTTATGTGTTTGCGTGAGAATAGATATGGACGATCCCGAAGTCGCTTTTTTGAAAGAGAGATTTGAAATAACGAATTACCCTGCTTATTTCTTGTTGGATAAAAATGGAGAGGTCAAATATTCTTGGGAAGGTATGATAGGAGAGGATCAAGTTTTTAGAGACTCTTTACGGAAAGGATTGGAGGGGCTTTGATAAGTTAAATAAAAAATTAAGCCCACTGATTTGCTATAATTAGTGGGCTTAATTTTTTAGCAGGTAAATAACGTGAGTTCGATATAAGGATTAAAATTATTTATTTGAATATTAGGAA
>ERZ791871.2168-NODE-2168-length-14150-cov-5.514154_pt1 | contig 14150 bp, 9 predicted proteins | sample MGYA00510280_ERZ791871 | MGnify/ENA primary metagenome ERZ791871 (study PRJEB30046, sample SAMN00792111) | human gut metagenome | study: EMG produced TPA metagenomics assembly of the A metagenome-wide association study of gut microbiota in type 2...
GGATCAAATGGACTTTCCCACGCCTGCGTATCGACCAGATTCTGAATCTGGAATGGAAATATCTGGTTCCAATTTCTATGGTAAACCTATTATTAATGGCATGTTGTGTTGCCTTTGGCTTCCACTTCTAAAATAAGAATTATGGAATATAAAGATCAAAAATATACGTACTTGGGAGGACTGATACATGGTATCAGCACTCTGGCAACGGGTATGAAAACCAGTATCAAGGTATACTTCCGCAAAAAAGTAACCGAACAGTATCCTGAAAACCGGAAAGAGCTGAAAATGTTCGACCGGTTCCGTGGTACACTGGCAATGCCCCACAATGAGAATAACGAACACCGCTGTGTAGCCTGCGGATTGTGTCAGATAGCTTGTCCGAACGATACAATCACCGTAACCAGCGAAACGATCGAGACTGAAGACGGCAAGAAGAAGAAAATCCTGGCAAAATATGAATATGACCTCGGAGCTTGTATGTTCTGCCAACTGTGTGTCAACGCTTGTCCGCATGATGCCATCACGTTCGACCAGAACTTCGAACATGCCGTCTTTGACCGGACGAAGCTTGTCCTGCAACTGAATCATACCGGTAGTAAAGTAATTGAAAAGAAAAAAGAAGTTTAGATATGGGATCAACACTTGAAACAGTAGTATTCTTTGGCAGCATTTATTATTGCTATGTCCATCATGACGGTGACTACCCAACGTATTGTCCGCTCAGCCACCTATCTGCTCTTCGTGCTCTTCGGCACGGCTGGCATCTATTTCCTGCTGGGTTACACATTTCTGGGGTCTGTCCAGATTATGGTTTATGCCGGTGGTATCGTCGTCCTTTATGTATTCTCCATCCTGCTGACCAGTGGAGAAGGTGACCGCGCCGAGAAACTGAAACGAAGCAGGTTTCTGGCAGGACTCTTTACGATGGTTGCCGGTTTAGCGATTATCTTGTTTATCACCCTGAAGCATAACTTCCTGCAAACGACCAACCTGGTTCCGCTGGAAATAAACATCCACACCATTGGTAATGCTTTATTAAGCAGTGACAAATATGGTTATATATTGCCTTTCGAAGCAATCAGTATTTTATTGCTGGCTTGTATCATCGGTGGTATCATGATCGCCCGAAAGAGATAAATAAGTAAGTATTAACTATTAAGTATCAGGTATTAGGCTGCGCAATGAACCGCAAGGAATTAATACTTATTACTTAAAACCTAATAATTTCAGATATGATACACATGGAATATTATCTGGTAGTTTCTACCATCATGATGTTTGCAGGAATCTATGGGTTCTTTACCCGCCGTAATACGCTGGCTATCCTGATTTCTGTAGAGTTAATGCTGAACGCCACGGACATCAACTTCGCCGTGTTCAACCGTTTTCTCTTTCCGGGAGGCATGGAAGGCTATTTCTTTGCACTCTTTTCCATCGCCATTTCGGCTGCGGAAACGGCTATAGCTATCGCCATCATGATTAACATTTACCGCAACCTCCGAAGCATTCAAGTCCGCAATCTGGACGATCTGAAGTGGTAGTGCCAAAGCGGCACGACCCAATTTCCATTCGGATGGATATCGTGATAAATATGAACAATAATAAAACAAGTAATTAAAATAAACTGTATGGAACTAACAATTCTAATACTCCTTCTTCCCTTCCTCTCCTTCCTCATTCTGGGAATCGGAGGAAAATGGATGTCTCATCGGACAGCGGGTGCTATCGGTACGCTGATACTGGGAGCAGTAGTAGTACTATCGTACGTTACGGCTTTCCAATATTTCTCCGCCCCTCGTTTGGAAGACGGAACATTTGCCACATTGATACCTTATAATTTTACGTGGCTTCCTTTCACCGAGACTTTACGATTTGATCTGGGCATTCTGCTAGATCCTATATCCGTGATGATGCTGATTGTCATTTCTACCGTGTCACTGATGGTGCATATCTACTCCTTCGGCTACATGAAAGGTGAGACGGGCTTTCAACGTTATTACGCTTTCCTGTCCCTGTTTACGATGTCTATGCTGGGACTGGTTGTTGCCACAAACATTTTCCAGATGTATCTTTTCTGGGAACTGGTGGGTGTCAGTTCTTATCTGCTGATCGGTTTTTACTATACAAAGCCTGCTGCCATTGCCGCTTCCAAGAAAGCGTTCATTGTCACCCGCTTTGCAGACTTAGGCTTCCTTATCGGTATTCTGATTTACGGATACTACGGTGGCACATTCGGCTTCACACCGGATACGGTATCATTGATCAGTGGCGGCGCTTCCATGCTTCCATTGGCTTTGGGACTGATGTTTATCGGTGGCGCCGGAAAGAGTGCCATGTTCCCGTTGCATATCTGGCTGCCCGATGCCATGGAAGGTCCTACTCCTGTCAGTGCCTTGATCCATGCGGCTACGATGGTAGTTGCCGGCGTTTATCTGGTAGCGCGTATGTTCCCGCTTTTCATTGCTTATGCACCGGACACCTTACATATGATTGCCTGGGTAGGTGCTTTCACCGCCTTTTATGCAGCAAGCGTGGCTTGCGTACAATCGGATATCAAACGTGTGCTGGCCTTCTCGACCATTTCACAGATTGGTTTTATGATGGTAGCACTGGGCGTTTGTACTTCTATGGACCCGCACCACGGAGGACTGGGATATATGGCTTCCATGTTCCACCTCTTCACACACGCCATGTTTAAGGCATTACTCTTCTTGGGTGCCGGCAGCATTATCCATGCAGTACATTCCAACGAAATGTCAGCCATGGGAGGACTACGCAAATACATGCCTATTACTCACTGGACATTCCTGATTGCCTGTCTCGCCATTGCCGGTATTCCTCCGTTCTCCGGTTTCTTCTCAAAAGATGAGATTTTGGCTGCCTGCTTCCAATATAGCCCTGCAATGGGTTGGGTGATGACAGTAATCGCCGCAATGACCGCCTTCTATATGTTCCGCCTCTACTACGGCATCTTCTGGGGCAAAGGAAATAAAGAGCTTCATGCTCATCACACCCCGCATGAGAGTCCGTTGGCTATGACTTTTCCGTTGATGTTTCTGGCGGTTGTTACCTGCCTTGCAGGGTTCATTCCTTTCGGACACTTTATCAGTTCGAATGGGGAGTCTTACTCTATTCACCTCGATCTGTCGGTAGCTGTCACAAGCGTTGTAATTGCGATTATTTCTATCGGGATTGCCACATGGATGTATAAGAATGCCAAACAGCCTGTTGCCAATGCACTTGCCAAACGGTTCAATGGATTGTGGACAGCTGCTTATCATCGTTTTTATATTGATGATATATACCAGTTTATTACGCATAAGATCATCTTCCGTTGCATTTCGACTCCTATCGCATGGTTCGACCGTCATGTAGTGGATGGATTCTTTAATTTCCTGGCATGGGCTACGAATACGACAAGCGACGAGATACGTGGTCTTCAAAGCGGTCAGGTACAGCAATACGCATACGTGTTCCTTTGCGGAGCGCTGGCGCTTATCCTGCTGTTAGTTCTATAGCAAGTATTAACTATCAGGTATTAGATATTAAGCTGCGCAACAAGTCGCTGCGAATTAATACTTAAAACTTAATAATTCAATTATGAATTTTTTATCAATCTTCGTACTCATCCCCTTACTGATGCTTGCCGGACTTTGGGCAGCACGGGGAATCAAAGCGATTCGGGGGGTTATGGTTACCGGCGCATCGGCACTTCTGATTGCCTCCGTCGTACTTACCTTTATGTATTTGGGAGAACGCAGTGCCGGCAACACGGCAGAAATGCTATTCCGTGCGGATACACTCTGGTATGCACCGCTTCACATCTCCTATTCGGTAGGCGTTGACGGTATTTCGGTAGCCATGTTGTTATTGTCTGCCGTTATTGTATTCACAGGTACTTTCGCCTCCTGGCGTCTGCAGCCTCTGACAAAAGAATATTTCCTTTGGTTCACACTGTTGTCTATGGGAGTCTTCGGATTCTTTATATCCATCGACTTATTCACCATGTTCATGTTCTACGAAATCGCGCTGATTCCTATGTACCTGCTGATCGGTGTATGGGGTTCGGGACGTAAAGAATATGCAGCCATGAAGCTGACCCTTATGCTGATGGGCGGTTCCGCTTTCCTGCTGATCGGTATTCTCGGAATCTATTTCGGTTCGGGAGCTACCACCATGAACCTGCTGGAAATAGCACAGCTACATAATATTCCTTTTGCACAGCAATGTATCTGGTTCCCGCTTACCTTCCTCGGGTTCGGTGTGCTGGGTGCTCTTTTCCCGTTCCACACATGGAGTCCCGATGGTCACGCTTCCGCCCCGACAGCTGTATCCATGCTTCACGCCGGAGTACTGATGAAACTGGGAGGTTACGGATGTTTCCGTATCGCCATGTATCTGATGCCGGAAGCCGCTAACGAGCTTTCATGGATATTCCTGATACTGACAGGTATCTCCGTTGTTTACGGAGCATTCTCCGCTTGCGTACAGACAGACTTGAAATACATCAACGCTTACTCTTCCGTTTCTCACTGCGGACTGGTACTTTTCGCCATTCTGATGCTGAATCAGACTGCTGCGACAGGAGCCATTCTTCAGATGCTTTCCCACGGATTGATGACAGCCTTGTTCTTTGCCCTGATCGGTATGATTTATGGACGTACACACACACGTGATGTCCGCGAGCTTACCGGATTAATGAAAGTAATGCCGTTCCTCAGCGTATGTTATGTGATTGCCGGTCTTGCCAATCTCGGTTTGCCGGGATTAAGCGGGTTCATTGCCGAAATGACTATCTTCGTAGGTTCTTTCCAGAACAACGACGTATTCCACCGTACACTGACCATCATCGCTTGTTCATCCATCGTGATCACGGCAGTCTATATCCTGCGTCTGGTAGGCAAGATTCTGTACGGTACCTGCACCAACAAACATCATCTTGCGCTGACAGACGCAACCTGGGATGAACGGGTAGCTGTTATCTGCCTCATCGTTTGTGTAGCCGGACTGGGTATGGCTCCTTTCTGGGTAAGCCACATGATTGGTGAAAGTGTACTCCCTGTAGTCTCACAACTCATCCCATAACCTTTATTTTTTAATCTTTAATTCTTAATTTATAAAGATGGATTATTCACAATTTCTACATATGCGGGAAGAGCTGTCGCTCGTAGCAGTTTTACTATTGCTGTTCCTTGCCGATCTCTTCATGAGTCCGGACGCACACAAGCAAAAAGGGACGAGACCCGTTTTGAACACCATGCTGCCAGTTATCCTGATGGCCATCCATACAGCGATCAATCTGGTTCCAGGCACAGCTGCCGACATTTTTGGCGGTATGTATCACTATGTACCCATGCACACGGTTGTCAAATCAATCCTGAACATAGGCACGCTGATTGTTTTCCTGATGGCACACGAATGGATGAAACGCGACGATACTTCATTCAAGCAAGGTGAGTTCTATGTACTTACACTCTCCACCCTGTTCGGTATGTATCTCATGATTTCCGCCGGACACTTCCTGATGTTCTTCATCGGACTGGAGACAGCTTCCATCCCGATGGCAGCCTTGATCGCTTTCGACAAATACCGCCATAACTCCGCTGAAGCCGGTGCCAAGTATATCCTTACCGCACTTTTCTCCAGCGCACTGTTACTGTTTGGTCTGTCAATGATTTACGGTTCCGCAGGAACACTGTATTTCGATGATCTTCCTGCTCATATCGATGGAAATCCGTTGCAAATCATGGCTCTTGTATTCTTCTTTACCGGTATGGCGTTCAAGCTCTCTCTGGTTCCGTTCCATTTATGGACGGCAGATGTTTACGAAGGTGCACCGAGTACGGTTACCGCCTATCTGAGTGTTATCTCCAAAGGTTCGGCAGCATTTGTGCTGATGGCAATTCTGATCAAAGTATTCGCACCGATGATACATGACTGGCAAGAAGTACTTTACTGGGTGACTATCGCTTCTATCACCATCGCCAATATATTCGCTATCCGCCAGCAGAATCTGAAACGTCTGATGGCGTTCTCCAGTATTTCGCAGGCAGGATATATCATGCTGGGTGTAATCGGAGGAACGGCACAGGGAATGACCGCCATGGTATATTACATACTTGTATATGCCGCTGCCAATCTCGGAGTATTTGCCGTCATCACTATCGTAGCATTACGCAGTCAGAAGTTTACCCTCGAAGATTATGCAGGACTCTACAAGACGAACCCGAAAATGGCTTTTCTGATGACTATTTCGCTGTTCTCACTGGCAGGTATTCCTCCGTTTGCCGGATTCTTCTCGAAGTTCTTTATTTTCATGGCAGCTTTCGAAGCGGGCTTCCACTTGCTGGTATTCATTGCACTGGTTAATACCGTGATTTCATTGTACTACTATCTGCTGATTGTAAAAGCAATGTATATCACGCCTTCCGATAACCCGATTCCGACTTTCCGCAGCGACCGCTGTACAAAGTGGGGACTGGCGCTCTGCACACTGGGCATCATCGGACTGGGTATTGCAAGTATCGTATATCAGTCTATCGATAAACTATCATTCGGAATATAAGAAACCGACTCTTTGGGGCTGACTTTTTAGTCAGCCCCATCATTCTTGTCTATTCTTCCGACATCACCACAAAACAGGGAAGGCTAAACCAAAAACGCGAACCCTTTCCCGGTTCGGATTCCACCCCTATCTTTCCGCCCATTTGTTCCACAATACTTTGGCAGATGGAGAGTCCCAGACCCGTGCCGTGTACAAAGGAGTTTAGCTTCACAAAACGTTCAAAAATATGTGCCTGACTCTCTGCGTCAATACCAACTCCCGTGTCTTGTACATAGAACTCCAGTTCTTCTCCTTTCTGCTTATATCCCACACGGATACTTCCCTCCGAGGTAAACTTAATCGCATTGTTCACAAAATTGGAGATTACCTGGTGCAGTCGGTTACGGTCACTAATAATGCGGCATTCCGCAAGATGCGGATCGAACATCAGTTCGACATTCTCCTTCACCTTCATTTGCATGGAGCGGACAATATCTTCACAGAGCATATTCACGTCTACATCTCCGTTGGTAAACTCAAATGTACCCGCTTCAATCTTAGACAGGTCGAGTATATCCGAAATCAGTTGTAAAAGCAGGTCATTGTTCTCCTTCACAATCTGAATATACTCCCGTCGTTCCTCTATATTTTCCGTATCGACGAGCAAGTCGGAGAAGCCGACGATGGCATTCAGAGGAGTACGTATTTCGTGGCTCATGTTAGCAAGGAAAGCACTTTTGAGACGGTCCATCATTTCGGCTTTGTCACGTGCCAGGATCAATTCTTTCTCCGTCTCCTTCAGTTCGGTAATATCATAGTTGATACCGATGATTTCCACTTCGTTTTCTTCCGGATTGTATGTCGTAACGACTACATTCATACGTATCCAGTTCCATTCATTCTTCTTGCCGGGACGGCAGATTCGCATTTCTCCCTGAAAGTGCTTCCGGTTTCCTTTTCTGACCTCCCGATAGAAATCAAAAATACGTTCACGGTCTTCGGGATGCATATTACGATAGACTCCCACCACGTCCGCCAATGGAGTATCCTCTTCTTCACCTAAATTTTTATACCATTGTTTAATGGCATATCCCTTCCGGTTCAGCAGATTCAACTTGGCATATCCCACCTTTGCATAATCCGATATGAGCAGGAAGAAATTCTCAAAATCACGAATACGGTTCATCGCATCAATCTGCTCCGTATTATCAATGCTAATCAGGATATAGCCGTTAAAGTTTCCTTCGTTATCATAGAGCTTGCTGACTTTCGTATATATATCTATCGTATCCCGACGATCGGGGTGATAATAACCTTCTGCCCGTTCAAAAGAGTAATTCAGACGGAAGTCTACCAAATCTTCATCCCGCACACGGTCACGGATATACTGCGGTACGTTCGGATTCTCAAAGAAGTTGACTCCTATCACGTCCTGTTTATTTTCTACACCGAATATTTCCAGGTCCTTATTATTCAGGTCAATCAGGAATCCATCCTTATCATAGATTTCCACTCCTGCCGGGATATTGGCAAAGATACTCTTAAAGAGCTTCTCACTACGGTCCAGTGCCCTATTGGTCTTCACGGCCTCCGTGGAATCTGTAAACAGACCTACCACTTCATCTTTTTCCGGAGAATAAACTATCCAATGGGTATAAAGCTCTGTCTGCGGGAAAAAGATATCCTTTTCCCTGTATGAATTGTTATCCAGCACTTCTTTCAGAAAGAGGAGCTGTGAAGAAAAATCCGGATATATTTCAGAGGCCAAGACTCCTATATACGTTTCGGCAGGTCGGGCAAAGAAGCGGGAACAGGCCTTGTTGACATCCGTTATCTTATAATCAAGAAGCTGACCGTTTTCATCACGGACGACAGACATCCGTATATAACCTAACGGCATAAAATGGAACAGATTGCTTAAAAAAGACTGTTCGCGGACAACACGATCTTTGGCCTTGCGCAATTCGATGCAAATACTGATGATATTCGCCAATGAAGAGAACCATTGAAAATCCTCATTGCTCCATTCACGATACGATTCGACCAGATCTATACCCATAAATCCCCATACACGGTCACCTGCCATCAAAGGAGCGACCATCAACGAACAAATGCCTTGAGCGTCAAGGAATTTATATTCATCCTCCGCTTCTTCGGGCAACTGTTTCAAGGAAGTCAGTATGATGGGTTTGCCAGATAGAATCTGCTCACACCACCATCGGGTTTCATTAACCGGAATGGACTGCTGCTTGTTTTTCTCTTTGGAAACACCTTCCGAAACGACTTCATACGTGCAACTATGATGCGTATAGTCTTCGTTATACTCAAAGATATACACACGACCGCCTTGATAGAGGCTCAGCACGTCATTCAATATCTCCATAATACAAGAATCTACATCGTCATCATGGAGGAAGCGAAGCAAAGACTGTGATATATAGTTTTGCCGGCGTAACAGGTCGTTTACACGCCGGAGGGTATTTTTCTGTTCCACTTCTTTAGGCGCCTCAACACGCTGGATGACGCCAAAAGATTTGTCACCTCCATTGGTTCCGGTACCTTTCTCACGAAGAGCCAGACGGGTATGCAGCCAAACTTCACCATTTTTTAAACAGATGGGAAAGGTTTGTTCATAAAAATCTTTATGGATATTTGCATTGGCCCGAAATTCCTGTACTATCTGTTCGCGGTAATCCTCACGTATCAAATTCTGGAAATCCATGAAAGAGATGGTATCTCCTTCCAGTCCCAAAAGATCACAAAGAAAATCAGAGCAGACATAATGTCCAGCCAAAAAGTCCGCTTCCCACCATCCTATCTGAGCCAAAGAAGACATTTTACAGTATCGCTCGTAGTTTGTTTGCATAAGTGATTGATCGTATAATAATGAATAGCAAATATACGAAAAAGAAAATCAGCGAAACATATAATATCTGAAATAATTCATAATAGAAGAGAGAGGATAGTAGCAGGGATAGCCAGGGAGGTAAAAGCGTAATAAACGCATCTCATTATTATATGATTTGGCACGGATTACGCGGATTACACGGTTTTAGTAAATCATAACCGTGCAATTCGTGCAATCCGTGCCCGAAAAGTAATACCTACTGTGAAAAAGAACCGTTGGCTACTTCATCAGAATGCTGATAAATTATAGCCTGTCCAGCCGAACAGAGAAGCGTCTGCACCTGTATTGTCTGCCGATTCGACAAATGTATTCAGTTCGCCGTTCTGCTTCAACCCTGTGAAACTCAATGTATTGGTGATATGAATGCTGGATTCGATGTTTCCTGCACCTTTGCTGTCTTTCATATCAACCAGGTCGATAGCTCCACCTGTACCCTTAACCAGTGCATTGGTGATGGTAGCTTTTGCTCCGCGACGAATCTTGATTACATCTTGCATACGGTCTACGTTATCGGCAGTGTTGGCAGCATTATTCACGATAGTCATGTTTTCCACCTTAAAGTCAGACTGACGCAGGTGATCCGGATACAGACCGTCCATGTTACCGTCGGCTTCGATGCCGCGGGGATCGGCTTCCGTACTTGTGTAGTCGCTTTCCCAAACGCCATAGCAGTTCTTCAACGTACCGCAATAGCCTTGTGTGAAGTCGAACATATCGTCATCCGGATTAACAGCCAGCAGATTGGTCACATTTACTGTTCCACCAAAGAACTCGATTGCATCATCGGCACTTTCCAGTACGTAGATATTTTCAATCTTTGTTCCGTTGCCGACACCGTTCAAGGTCAGTCCGTTGTGTTCGATGTCTGCTGTGGAACGTGCACCTGCATAGCAGATTTTCACGTAAGTCAATGAACCGGAGTTGTCATCAGCTGCGCTGCCGCCGTATTTATAGTCATTGTTGATTTCCGTCAGTGCCGTATCGCTCTTGTCGGTCTTTGAACCGGAAATAGGTGCTTTACCATTGATGATCACGCCACCCCAATATCCGGATACCGGGCTGGTGGTATTTGCCGTAAAGACGATTGGTTTATCGGCCGTACCATCGGCATAGAGTTTACCTCCCTGCGCTACCAGCAGGTAACTGCTGAAACCTTCACGCGCCTTGATGGTAGTTCCGGCAGGGATATTCAGGCGACCGCCGTCGGCGATGATAACCGTTCCGTTCAGAATGTATTCTTTGGCATCCAGTGTCTGTTCACCGGTCAGTGTTCCGGACAGGATGTTTTCGCCTACCACGATAGAGCTACCTGTTCCTCCGCCATTTCCACCGTTACCGTTTCCATTGTCATCTCCGTCACTATCACTACTACATGCAGTGAATGTCAGTGCAGTTGCCATAGCGGCAAACGTCATAAAGTTTACAAACAATCTTTTCATTTTGCTTTAATAATTAGTTAATAATCTTATTTCATTATCCGGTTTAAAATGTGCACGACACTCCCAGACTGATATTTATTCCTTTTTTATAATCGCTGAGTACTACCTTCTCTCCGCTTTCGTTGGCTTTGCGGCTCAACTTATAAGAGGGATTCAGCAGATTGCGGGCTTTCAGCGTAAGTGAGACATACTTGTTGAGTTTGGCTTGCGAAACGAAGTCAAGCGTCATCATTCCCTGCTCTATGATGTCTTGGTAGCCTTGCGTACCGATGGTATAAATCTTATCGCTGACATAGTTGAATACCAATGTATTGATGAAGCTATGAGTTCCTTTCGTGAAGTTGTGGGACAAGTCGAAATTGGCGATCCAGGGAGCGGCCCCTTCCAGTTGCGATCCGGTGGTAACCGTTGCCAGAGGCATTTTCGCATTTGTATAAATGTACGATCCGTTCAAGCCGAAAGAGAGCTTATTCATTCCGTTTGCCGCACTGCTTAGCGGACGGACAAACAGATTCTTACGTACTTCTACTTCCACTCCGGCCACTGTTGCCTTATCGGCTATATTTTCATACGAAAGGTATCCTCCGGCACTTGCCACTTCAATGCGTGAGATCGGATTCTTGATGAGCTTATAAAAAGCTGTCAGAGAGATCAGTTCAGTGGGGGTAGGATTAAAGTCCCATTTCAAATCGACGTTATAGTTGTCCGAAGGCTTCAGGTTCGCATTCCCCTGACTGTTGAAATTCACACCTACGTAGCGATAAGGAGAAATTTCCTTTGCTTGCGGCAGCGTATATGTTTTGCTCGCTCCGAGACGCAAGGAATGTTTTTCACTCAGATTGTATTTCAGATTCAGACTCGGGAGAAAGAAATCCTTTTGAATCGTGTTGCTTCCTTCCGATCCGCCTTTATTCACATTGTAGTCTACCTGAATATCCACATTGTCATACTTCATTCCTACATTTACAATCCAACGGGGAGTAAACTGGTAGGTGGCTTCCGCATAAGCGGAATGGATATTCTTGGTGACCGAATACTTATCAATGTTCTTCTGAACGGCAAACCATCCGGAAGAGAGATTCTGCTGATTATAATAATCGTCGAGTGAGAAATTATCCAATGAGGGGATGGAAGAAGCGTGTCCTACTGTGAGGTTGTATTCAGTCGCCTTGAAATTGTCGTCTACAAATCGGCCTGTATAGCCCAAGCGTATATTAGAGATTTCTTCTACGTTATCTTTCAGACGGTAGATGAGTCCTGCCTTTACGTTGATGTCATCTTCGTCCAAAGTGGAGAAATACCGTTGCTGGGAGTTGCCTCTGAGTAAGGTATATCCTTCTTCCGCTTTGGTTATGTTGTTGATTCGGCGGTCGGGTTCATTGCCTTTCACGATATTATAAGAAGCACCGGCATCCAGACTCAATGTTTTGGTCAGTCCCCAGTTAGTCATCAGCTGGTTAACGATTAGTAAGTTGTCATTCGCTTGCTGGCGACGGGTAAATCCCTGATTATCATAATCGTCACTGAAGATGGAGTTTTTACCGGTATAGTCTCCTACGGATTGCACATTGGCATGAATCATCATGAAGTTATAACTCATGTGGTGACGGTTCTGCATATCATAATCCACATTGGCCAGTGCCAGTTGGCTGATATTCTCGGTGTACTTCTTGCCTGTCATATCTTTGTAGATCGTACCGCTCGTCGTTGTGTTGCGGATGGTTTCATCCGTAAATTGATAATCAGTGGTATGTCCGGCAGTGAGAAAGAAAGAGAGCGGATTCCTGTCTTTTCCTATATGAAACCGCTTTCCGCCGGAAATGCTATAACTCCGGTTTATCTGCAAGCTCTGCTTGGAGGGGTCCAGCTTATTCTTGAATCCCCAGTTGTTTTCATCGGCGGGTTCTGTTGTAGTGGCGAAGCCCAGAAGGTTTACTCCGTCCTGTTTCAGAAAGTCGGCTGTCACAGTCTGCGTGTTCAGTCCTCCGGAAAGGCCGATATTCAGGTTTCCGCTGCCAATCAGTTCTTTGGAAACAATGTCGATTGTCGCACCGCCGACATCACTGATACCTCCTGCATTAAATGCCTTATTGACGCCAACAGACTGGATAATATCCGTGCCGAAGAAGTCGAGAGAGATATTCTTATATTCCGGATCTTCCGAAGGAACGGCAAATCCGTTAAAGGTAGTCGCATTATAGCGGTCGCCCAGTCCACGGACGAAAACATTCTTCACTCCATCCTGTTTGGAGACTCCCGCCACTTTGGTTACAGCCCCTTCCGCATCGGAAACACCTTTGCGTGAAAGCTCTTTGACGCTGACAGCCTGCACGGCAATGACCGCCTTCTGCTGTTCGAGCAATAACATATTCTCATTTTCACGATTCTTCTTTGCTACCACCACAACGTCCGAAAGTTCGTGCGCATCTGTCTCCAACTCCAGATTCAGAATCGCCAGTTTTCCGTTTTCTACACGGACCTTACGACGTACTTCCGTTTTATATCCTACATATTTAATCTCTATATCATACAAACCTTCCAAAACACCGGTACTGTTCAATTCAAAATTACCGTCCATATCGGTCACGGCTCCGGCAGGAGTTCCTACCAACCGTATCGTTGCTCCAATCAAAGGCTCTTTGGAAAGTTTATCTTTCACAGCACCTTTAATCTTAATATTGGCAGCCAATGCGGGAAGAACACACAACAAACAAAAGAAGGCTGCAACTGAAAATCTTAAAAGAAATAGTTTTTTCATCGAACTTCGCTCTACGTTTTTATTACGTCGGCAAAGGTAGACCCAAGAGATTACAATATGAATACGAATCAGATACAATGGTTTGAAATAGCCGTTTCAGGTTTGTTACATCGTGTTACAAACTTGTTATCAATGACTTACCACACTGTTTCAATCCGCTTACCAATGAGATTTAGTCCTCTTCTACGTAAGATTTAATCCGCATATCAAAAGAATTTATCTCCCGTCATGCACAGAATTAATCGTCTGACTATAGTTAAACTTGCGTCTGACAGTTGTTGTTTTTTCGTCTGACAGTTGTCAGACGAAAAAACAACAACTGTCAGACGATTAGTTTTGTACCTAACGGAGAATAGATGTCAGCCCCCCGAAGAATAAATCTTAGGAAACAAGACTCTAAATTCAACACGATTCTAAGCTAATTATTAGTCGATAGTATCTCCATTCTCCTCCTTCGGGAAGCTACCCTTTATACACAAGTATATATTATTTTTTTTA
>ERZ791871.2189-NODE-2189-length-13997-cov-2.696098_pt1 | contig 13997 bp, 13 predicted proteins | sample MGYA00510280_ERZ791871 | MGnify/ENA primary metagenome ERZ791871 (study PRJEB30046, sample SAMN00792111) | human gut metagenome | study: EMG produced TPA metagenomics assembly of the A metagenome-wide association study of gut microbiota in type 2...
TGCTTATCAAAGATAAGCAGGCGGGGGCTGGAATTTTTTGGACTGACTTTTCTTGACTTATCTTGTGGGAAAGGATAGAATTGGAAACATATACGGCGGAAAAATATGGAAGGATTCCGCCCGCCGTGCTTGCCGCTGAGCGATACACCCGCTTAGTGCTGCAGTTTTAGTTACCGCATCTTTTTCAGGCGCGAACCACCCAAATGAGAGATTTGCTTTGATGGGATTTTGTGCAGGCGGCAGACGAGATACATCCAATACCGCCTGACGCGCTTCCAACACTGGTCAGAAGCTGTGGGATCCCAGTCTGCCGGGGCTGCTTGTGGAAAATCAAATCGTCGTGCCGCCAAGGAAAAGCCCTGAAAGAAAGGAGATGAAGAGAGAAAAGGGCACGGAAAATATCTGGAGAAAGGAATGGCAGAAATGAAAAAGCTCATTGGCGTTTTTCTGTCCGCGGCTCTGTGTATGAGCCTGACTGCCCCCGCCCTGGCGGCGGATATGACCACCGAGGAGGGACTGGCTCCGCTGTCACTCACCGTGACGGATCAGTATGGTTCGGTAAATGAACGGAGCGATGTGCCGTGTGAGTATGTTCTGGCCAGCACCAGCGCTTACCACGACTATATCTCCATGGACAGTTTGAACGGTTATTATCCGGTGGCTTCCGACTGCCGGATCACGGTGGCCAACCAGGGGGGTAGCCAGGACTGCCATATCCGGGTGTATCTCTATGAGCAGGAAGAGATGACCCGCAGCGAGCTTCTGACGTCCCGCGGCATCACCCAGGAATTCATCCAGGAGGACCCTGCTTTCCAGGAGATGTACGACGAGATCTGCAAGGCGCTGCCGCAGGCCAATTCCAAGGTGTACGTTTCCGATGAAGAGGGCGAGTATCTTGCCACAGACGGCAGCTGGGCCACCTATATTGAGTTCGGCTTTGAGAATCTCAAGCGGATCCAGGAGGGACAAAGCTGCTCTTTCTCCCTGCCCAATGCCAAGGAGGGCAAGCTCTATAAGCTGCAGGTGGAAGTCTGCTACCCGGATGAGGAGTATCCCAGAGACGAGGAGTGTGCGTATTCTTACCGCTATATGTATCTAAAAGTGGACTCCAAGGCTGCAAGTGAGCTGTCCACGCCGGTGGTGGGCGGATTTAGCGACGTGAAGGCCGGCTCCTACTGCGCCGACGCTGTGACGTGGGCTGTGGAAAAAGGCATCACCAACGGCACCACTGCCACCACCTTCAGCCCCAACGCCACCTGCACCACCGCCCAGATTCTGACCTTCCTGTGGCGGGCCAATGGCTCCCCTGAAATGTCCGGCACCAATCCCTTCTCCGACGTGGCGCCCGGCAGTTTCTGCTATCAGGCGGCGCTGTGGGCCGCCAAGAAGGGGCTGGTCTCCGGCTCCACGTTCAACGGCAACGCCCCCTGCACCCGTGCCGCCACGGTGACCTACCTGTGGAAGCTGGCGGGCAAGCCCGCTGCCGGAAGCGTCAACTTCTCCGATGTGCCCGCCGGCGCCAGCTATGCCCAGGCGGTGGCCTGGGCCGTCCGGGAGGGTATCACCAACGGAACCACCGCCACCACTTTCAGCCCCAGCAACACCTGCACCCGCGGGCAGATCGTGACGTTCCTGCACCGGGATATGGCCTGACTCCAATCAGACGGAAAGCCCCCGCCGTAAGGCGGGGGCTTTTGCGATAAAGCGAGGGAAATCTCAAAGATTTCTGCCTGCATGCCGCCATCCGCAAAGGCTTTCTTTTTCCCTGGCCCGGCCCTCCCTTGAAGAATGGTAGGAAATATGCTATACTCAAGAAAAAATCATGCCCATTTTGCCCTGCCTTTTCTGGAAAAAGACGGCTGTTTCCAGAAATGTGTGTACTTTCCAGAGAAACTGCGGGGCATCGTATCGGGGCGAAAAGAGAATCGAGGCTTTCCTTTTATGTTGCATTGCTTTCATCAGACCCTTACCGATGACGCCTTCAGTCAGGAGATGGAGGTGACCTTTCCCGGCTGTGACTCCACCCGTCACGCCAAGCTCTCCACCCTCCTGGGTTTTGCCGTGGCCGCCGCCAGCGGCGACTACGAGGCCCGGGACCTGGGCTATGAAAAGCTCCGGGCCATGGGCCAGGTGTTTTTGCTCTCCCGCCTGCTCCTGACGATCCACCGGACCCCTCAGCTGGGGGAGATCCTGACCGTGGCCACCTGGGAGGACGGCGTCCGGGGCGTGCAGATGCGCCGGGGCTGCTCCATGACCACCGCCTCCGGAGAGGTGCTGGTCAGCGCCAGGAGCCAGTGGATCCTGGTGGACCCGGAGAGCCGGAAGATCCTCCGGCCCTCCTGCTTCACCGCCCGGCAGTTCCATCAGCCGGACTTTCCCCTGGACTGCCCGGAGTGCGACAAGGTGCTGCCGCCCCGGCAGCAGCTGGAGGAGCTGGGGGAGCATCGGGTGGTCTGGAGCGACCTGGACGGCAACGGCCACATTTACAGCGGCAACTACGGCGCCATCTTCTGGGACAACCTGCCCGCCGATCTGCAGACCAGGGCCTGCCGGGAGTTCTCCGTCAACTACCACAAGGAGGCCACCCTGGGCGAGAACCTGACCCTCACCGGCTGCCGGGAGGAGAACGGCTACCGTATGGCCGGCACGGGCAACGGGGAGCTGTGCTTCACCGCCCGGTGCCGCTTCGCCTGATACGGGAAAGAAGGAAGTGAGACTATGGCAATCTATCTCATCGACTATGAAAATGTGAATATGGACGGACTCAAGGGCATCCAGGATCTCACAGAGGCGGACCAGGTGTATATCTTTTACAGCGACAACGCCAACAAACTCACCTTCGGCATCCATCAGCAAATCGTGGAGTCCCCGGCCTGGATCCGGTACGTAAATGCGGAGACCGGGGCCAAGAACGCCCTGGACTTCCAGCTGGCCACCTACCTGGGCTATCTGGTGTCCCAGAGCAGCGCCGAGCGCTTCTGCCTGGTGTCCAAGGACAGCGGCTTTCAGGCGGTGGTGAAGTTCTGGCAGAAAAAGAAGGTGGACATCCAACTGGCCTCGGACCTGACAGGCACCGACAGCGCCGAGGAGAAGGAAAAGCTCCTGGTGGGCATCCGGGCGGTGCTCTCCGACAAGGAGGAGGCCCCGGCGGTGCTGGAGTTCATCCGCAAGTACAAGACCAAGCAGGGCATCAACAACGCCCTGGTGAAAAAGTACGGCAGCAAGGGCGGCGGCGAGATCTACAAGTCCATCAAGCCCCTGCTGGCCGCCAAAAAGTAAAAAAGACCGGACGGAGCTTTTTGCTCCGTCCGGCTTTTTTCAGTTCATGGCCCCGGCGTTTTTCTCCAGCAGAGCCTGCACCCGCCGGCGGATGGCCGGGTGAGCAGCAAGGTCCGGGTCCTGCTCCAGCAGCTTCCCGGCGGCGGTCCGGGCCTCCTCCAGGAGCTTCACATCGCAGCTCAGGTCCGCCAGATGCAGGGCCGGCAGACCGTGCTGGCGCTGGCCCAGGAAGTCGCCGGGCCCACGGAGCCGCAGGTCCTCCTCGGCGATCTGGAAGCCGTCGTTGGTCCGGGTCATCACCCGCAGCCGCTGCCGGGTCTCCTCGGTCCTGGGGTCGGAGACCAGGATGCAGTAGGACTTGTGGCGGCCCCGGCCCACCCGGCCCCGGAGCTGGTGGAGCTGGCTCAGGCCGAAGCGCTCGGCGTTTTCCACCACCATCACTGTGGCGTTGGGCACGTCCACACCTACCTCAATGACGGTGGTGGAGACCAGGATGTCGCTCTCCCGGGCGGCGAAGGCGGCCATCACCGCCTCCTTCTCCTTGGGCTTCATGCGGCCGTGGAGGAAGCTGACACGCAGGTCGGGGAACACCTCCCGCTGGAGCTTTTCGGCGTACTCCCGCACGGCCTTGCGCTCGTCGGGACCCTCATCGCCCTCCTCCACCAGGGGGCAGACGATGTAGGCCTGCCGTCCCTCCCGGATCTGACGGCGGAGGAAGTCGTAGAGCCTGGGGTGGTAGCTGCTGCCCACGGCGAAGGTGTCGATCTTCTGCCGCCCGGGGGGCAGCTGGTCGATGACGGAGATGTCCAGGTCCCCGTAGAGGATCAGCGCCAGGGTCCGGGGGATGGGGGTGGCGGACATGACCAGGATGTGGGTGCCCTGGCCCTTTTTGGAAAGGGCCGAGCGCTGCTGGACGCCGAAGCGGTGCTGCTCGTCGGTGATGACCAGCCCCAGGTCCCGGTAGGCCACATCCTGGGAGATCAGGGCGTGGGTGCCGATGATGAGGTCGATGTCCCCGGCGGAGAGGGCCTCCAGAAGCTCCCTGCGCCGCTTGCCCTTTACGGACCCGGTCAGCAGGGCGCACCGCAGACCCAGGGGCTCCAGCAGGGGGGCAAGGCCCTGGAAGTGCTGCTCGGCCAGGATCTCTGTGGGGGCCATCAGGGCCGCCTGACGGCCGTTTTTGACCATGAAGTAGGCGCAGGCGGCGGCCACCATGGTCTTGCCGGAGCCCACGTCACCCTGACACAGGCGGTTCATGGGCCGGCCGGAGCGCATATCCCCCAGGGCTTCCCGGCGGTCATGTCGGCAATGGCCTCGTCCACGCAGCGGCGCTGGGCCGCCGTCAGGGAAAAGGGCAGGGCCTCCAAAAAGGGCGTCAGGTCCACGTCCCGGCAGGGGGGGACCCGGTCCCCGGTCCGCCGGGACCGCAGCCGACCCAGAGCCAGGGAGAGCAAAAACAGCTCCTCGAACACCAGCCGCCGCCGGGCGATGGTCAGGGCCTGCTCGTCGGCGGGGAAGTGGATGTTCTGGTAGGCGTACTCCACCCGGCACAGCCCCTGGGCCAGGCGCAGCTCATCCGGCAGCAGGTCCGGCAGCAGCTCGCTGCAGGCGGCAAGCCCCTGGGTCACCGCCCGGCGCAGCAGCGTCTGGGACACGCCGGCGGTGAGGGGATACACAGGCACGATGCGCCCGGTGACCTCCCCCTTGCCCTCCGGCTCTGCCGCCGGGTTGTTCATCTGCCGGCGCAGGAGATTGCCCTCCGCCCGGCCAAAAAAGACGTAGGTCTGGCCCTCATGGAACTCGTTTTTCCGGTAGGCCTGGTTGAAATAGGTGATGTCCAGGGCGCCGGTCTCGTCCACCGCCCGGAACTTCACCAGCTCCAGCCCCTTGCGGATGCGGCTGAGGGTGGGCGGCGCGGCCACCATGGCCCGGACGCAGGCGCTCTGGCCCGGCTGGAGCTGGGCGATGGTGCACACCTCCCGGCGGTCCTCATAGCTGCGGGGGAAGTAGGACACCAGGTCCTCCAGGGTGGTCACGCCCACCTTCTGCAGGGCCTTGGCCCGCTGGGGGCCGATGCCTTTGATATACTGAACGTCGGTGGAAAGCTCCGCCATGGGACCGCCTCCTTTCCTCTAAGGGTACGTTTGTTCTATTATAAGGGATGGGGAGGAAAAAAACAATGCGCCTTTTGGCGAAAGGCGTCTTCTGGGGTTCCGCTGTGAGAAAAGAACACAAAAGCCCGCCGAATTTCTTCGACGGGCTGCTTTTGCACAATATATTAGACGGTTTCGTTGATATATTCCACAAAGCGGAAGGTGAGACCGTTTTCGGTGACGGGCTCGGACTCCGAGACCTGCTTCCAGTCCGGGGATTTGTCCAGGTTGGGGAAGAAGGTGTCGGCGTCCCCCACCGCTGCGTCCACCCGGGTGACATAGGCCCGGTGGCACTGGGGCAGGAGGGCGGTGTAGACGCTGCCGCCGCCGATGACCCACACCTTCTCCTGGGGCAGCTGGGAGATGAGGGCGCGGCAGTCCTCCGGGTCGGAGACCACCTCCACCCCGTCCCGCTGGAAGTCGGGATTGCGGGTGATGACGATGTTGCGGCGATTGGGCAGGGGCTTTCCGCCGGGGAAGGAATCCAGCGTCCGGCGGCCCATCAGCAGTGTGCCTCCCGTGGTCAGGGTACGGAAATACTTCATATCCGTGGGCAGGGAGAACAGCAGTCCGTTGTCTTTTCCGATGGCCCAGTTGCGGTCCACAATGACGATGGCATTCATACAAAAACCCTCCATGCGCCGCTTGGCGCTCAAATCAAGGATAGGGCCTCCGTCGGGGCGGAGGCGCCTGGAGCCGTCTGCCGGAAGCCGGCGGCGGATGTTATATGGCAATAGGGATGGTGTCGGTAAAGGGGGCGGGGGTGTAACCCTCCAAAGAAAAGCTTTCCCGGGTAAAGGCATAAAAATCCCTCACCTGGGGATCTATGGTAAACTTGGGCGCCGGAGAGGGCGTCTGGGTCAGCATCTTCTCCACGATGGGGACGTGCCGGTCGTAGATGTGGGCGTCGGCGATGACGTGGACCAGCTCTCCGGGGACTAGGCCGCTGACCTGGGCAAACATATGCACCAAAATGGCGTACTGCACCACATTCCAGTTGTTGGCGGCCAGCATATCCTGGCTGCGCTGGTTCAAAATGGCGTTGAGGACGTTGCCGGAGACGTTGAAGGTCATGGAGTAGGCGCAGGGGTACAGGTTCATCTCGTGCAGGTCCTGGAAGTTGTAAAGATTGGTCATGATGCGGCGGGAGGCGGGGGTGTGCTTGAGGTCATAGAGCACCCGGTCCACCTGGTCCATATCCCCCTCGGGGTAGTGGTGCTTCACGCCCAGCTGATAGCCGTAGGCTTTGCCGATGGAGCCGTCCTCGTCGGCCCACTGGTCCCAGATATGGGCGTTGAGATCGTGGATGTTGTTGGACTTCTTCTGCCAGATCCACAGCAGCTCATCCACCGCGGTCTTCCAGTAGGTCCGCCGCAGGGTAAGGATGGGAAACTCCGCTTGCAGGTCATAGCGGTTGACGATTCCGAATTTCTTGATGGTGTGGGCAGGGGTGCCGTCCTCCCATCTGGGGCGGACCGGCAGATCGGTGTCCCACACGCCGCTGCTGAGGATCTCCCGGCAGTTACGGATAAAGAGCGCATCGGCGTGGCTCATGGCGGCCTCTCCTTTTCGACATTTTATTGGCGATTGCTTCACATTTTAGCACGAATGCCCACCCCACGCAAGACCAAACAGGTCTCAACAGCTCTGGCCGATTTCACAAAAACAGCCAAGAAACCGGAGAGATTTTAGAGCTTTATTGCCTTGTTATCCATTTGGAATTGCGATATGATTAACTCTACGTAAAGAATCCGCAAAGGAGGACAGGCCGATGCTGGACCGCAGCGAGGTGGGAAGACGGGGTTACCTCCATGAAAACTTTCGCCTGTTCCATCTGAAGGACTCCCGGGCGGAGAAAATGGAGTATCACTATCACGAGTTTGACAAGATCATCCTGCTGCTGAGCGGCCGGGTGACCTATGTGGTGGAGGGCGTGAGCTACTTCCTCCGTCCCTGGGACATTTTGCTGGTGCAGCACAACATGATTCATGTGCCCCGTATCGACCCCTCGGAGCCCTATGAGCGGATCGTTTTGTGGCTCAACGCCGACTATCTGGAGCGCAGCAGCACCCCGGGCCAGAGCCTGAGTACCTGCTTTGACGTGGCCCGGCAGCGGGGGTTCCACCTGCTGCGCCAGCCCACGGAGCGGCGGCTGGAGTATATGCGCTTGATCCGCCAGCTGGAGGAGGCTCTGCGGGATGAGCAGTTCGGCCATGAGCTGCTGGCCAACACCACCTTTTTGCAGCTGCTCATCGCCATCAACCGGGACATCCTGCAGGACCGCACCGCCGAGGACACGGCCACCTACCGCTGTGACCCCAAGATGGAGGAGATTTTGCGCTATATCGCCGCTCATCTGGAGGAGGAGCTGTCAGTGGAGGCTTTGGCCGGCCGGTTTTACCTGAGCCGGTACTATCTCATGCACCGCTTCAAGGCCATCACCGGCTATACGGTCCACCAGTATATCAGCCAAAAGCGCCTTTTACGGGCGGGGGAGCTGATTCGGGCGGGCACACCGGTGATGAAGGCGGCGGAGGCCGTGGGCTTCCGGGAGTACTCCACCTTCCTGCGGGCTTTTCAGAACACGTTCCATGTGAGCCCTCGGGAGTTTCACAAGTAAATGGGCAGGGCAGCGCCCAATCTGCAGCGGGGCACCAGATGGTGCTCCGCTTTGCTGCCAATCCAAAATGAAGCAAGGAGACGGAGGAAATGGAAGAGCGGTTATCGGTCAATTTCTCGCGCAAGGACCTGCGCAAGCTGCTGATCCCCCTGGTGATCGAGCAGCTGCTGGCCATCACCGTGGGCCTGGCGGACTCGCTGATGGTGGCCCAGGTGGGCGAGGCGGCGGTGTCCGCTGTGTCACTGGTGGACTCCGTCAATATTTTGCTCATCAACGTCTTTGCCGCCCTGGGCACCGGCGGCGCCGTGGTGGCGGGCCAGTTCATCGGCCGGCGGGAGATGGAGAAGGCCAACCGCTCGGCCATGCAGCTGCTGCTGTTCATGCTGGAGGTGTCCGTGGGCATCACGATTCTGGTCTACCTCCTCAAGGGCTTCATCCTCAACGTGGTATTCGGAGACATTGAGCCGGATGTGGCCGCCTACTGCAATACCTATTTTATGATCGTGGAGGGCTCCACGCCCTTCCTGGCCATTTACAGTGCCGGTGCGGCGCTGTTCCGGGTCATGGGCAACGCCAGCATCTCCATGAAGGTCTCCCTGGTGATGAACACCGTCAACGTGGTGGGCAACGGCATCCTGGTCTTTGGCCTTCACCGGGGCGTGGAAGGCGTGGCCATCCCCACCTTTGTCTCCCGTGTGGTGGCGGCGGTGCTGATGGTGGTGCTGCTGCGCAACCCCAAGCTGCCGCTGCATCTGGAGCACTTCCAGTTCCACCACGAAAAGGTGATGATTAAGAACATCCTCCTCTTCGGCGTGCCCAACGGAGTGGAGAACAGCATGTTCCAGCTGGGAAAGATCCTGCTTTTGTCGGTGGTCTCCGCCCTGGGCACCGCCTCCGTTGCGGCCAACGCCATCTGCAACACCATCTGCAACTTCCAGATTCTGCCCGGCCAGGCCATCGGCCTGGGCATGGTGACGGTGGTGGCCCGGTGCGTGGGCGCCGGGGACTATGACCGAGCCCGGTACTACACCAGAAAGCTCATGCGCTATACCTACATTTTTATGCTCTTGAGCTGCCTGCTGGTCCTGTTCCTGATGCCCTTCATCCTGGACCTGTACAACGCCTCCGATGAGGCCTCGGGCTATGCCATGCGCATCATTCAGACCCACACGGTGACGGCCATCCTGATTTGGCCTCTGGCCTTTACGCTGCCCAACGCCCTGCGGGCCGCAGGCGATACCCGTTTCACCATGCTTACCTCCTCGGTGTCCATGTGGTTGTTCCGGGTGATGCTGGGCGTGGCCATGGTCCGGTGGATGGACCTGGGCGTGGTGGGCATCTGGTATGCCATGTTCGTGGACTGGGCGGTCCGCATGGTCATCTTCGTGATCCGCTATCGGGGCCACCGGTGGGAGATCTCCCGACTCCAGGACGAATGAGGGAATCGTTTACCTGCCCTTAACCAATCTCGAAAGCCGCTCCGCTTGCCAGCGGGGCGGCTTTATGCTATCCTGTTACCGCGCGAATGATACAAAAGGAGGGACCCTATGAACCTGCGGGAGAAAAAACTTTTTTTACTGGATATGGATGGGACACTGTATTTGGATGAGACGCTGTTTCCCAGCGTGCCGGAGTTCCTCAGCCACATCCGCGATGCAGGCGGGCGGTATCTCTTTTTGACCAACAACTCCTCCCGAGGCGCGGCGGATTATGTGGAAAAGCTGCGGCGGCTGGGAATCGCAGCGGGGGAGGAGGACTTCCTCACCTCTGTGGATGCCCTGCTCTATGCCCTCAGGCGGGAGGGACTGATGGAGAAGCGGCTGTATGTCTTCGGCACCGCCTCCCTCCGGGCCCATCTTGCCCAGGCCGGCTGCCGCCTGGCCTCTGGCCGGGAGGACGCCCAGGTGCTGGTGTGCGGCTTTGACACGGAGCTGACCTTTCAAAAGCTGGAGGACGCCTGTATCTTATTGGGCCGGGGCGTGCCCTACCTTGCCACCAACCCCGACTGGGTCTGCCCCACCTGGTACGGCTATGTGCCCGACTGCGGCAGCGTGTGCGAGATGCTCTGGCGGGCCACGGGCCGGCGGCCGCTGGTAGCGGGCAAGCCACAGCCGGAGATGGTGCTGCTGGCCATGGAGCGCACGGGCTTTTCCCCCGCCGAAACCCTGGTGGTGGGGGACCGGCTGTATACCGACATCGCCTGCGGCGTGAACGCCGGGGTGGATACGGCCCTGGTCCTCTCCGGCGAGAGCACCCGGGAGACCCTGGCTGCCTCCGATGTGCAGCCCACCTGGGTGCTCCGGGACGTGGCGGAGCTGCTGGAACAGATGCAAAGAGAGGAGCAAGACTGATGAAACTCAACTACCGGCGCACGGTCCTGGTGGGCCTGGCCTTTTTCTCCATCTGCGCCTTCTGGCAGATGTACAACAACGTCATCCCCCTGATTTTGACCAACACCTTCCATGTCAGCGAGGCCGTCTCCGGCGTCATCATGGCGGCGGACAACGTGCTGGCGCTGTTTTTGCTGCCCCTGTTCGGCGCCGTTTCAGACCGCAGCCGCTGCCGTATGGGCCGCCGGATGCCCTTCATCCTGGCGGGCACCGTGGGAGCAGTGGTGCTGATGCAGCTGCTGCCCCTTTTGGATGACAGCTATGCCGCCGCGCCCGCACCTTGGAAAACGGCGGCCTTCGTGGCAGTGCTGGGGGCGCTGCTGGTGGTGATGGGCACCTACCGCAGCCCAGCGGTGGCCCTGATGCCGGACGTGACGGTGAAGCCCCTCAGGTCCCGGGGCAACGCGGTCATCAACCTGATGGGCGCCTTGGGCGGCATTTTGTATCTGCTGGTGGCCTCGGTGCTTTACAGTGCCAAAGCCACCGAGGGCCTGGCACACGTCAGCTATGTCCGCCTCTTCGCCGTGGTGGGCGTGCTGATGGCGGCAGCGGTGGCGGTGCTGGCCCTGACCATCCGGGAGCCGGCCCTGGCGGCCCAGGCGGCGGCGTGGGAGAAGGCCCACCCCAGCCAGGAGGAGACCGCAACCGCCTCTGGCACTGTGCTGACGCCGCCGGTGCGCCGGAGCCTGGGCTTTTTGCTCTCCTCCATCGCATTGTGGTACATCGGCTACAACGCCGTGGAGACCTGGTTCACCACCTATGCCAGCCGGGTCTGGGACATGAGCCTGGGGGATGCGTCGCTGTGCCTCACCGTGGCCACCGGGGGAGCCATCGTGTCCTATCTGCCGGTGGGGGCCCTGGCTTCCCGCATCGGCCGGAAAAAGACCATCCTGGCAGGCGTGGCCCTGCTGACGGCCTGCTTCTTCACCGGCTTTTTGTTCACACTGACCTTTGACCGCTTCTCTCCGGTGCTCTATGGGCTCTTTGCCCTGGTGGGCCTGGCCTGGGCGGCCATCAACGTCAACTCCCTGCCCATGGTGGTGGAGCTTTGCTCCGGGGCCGACGTGGGCAAATTCACCGGCTACTACTATACCTTTTCCATGGCGGCCCAGACCATCACGCCCATTCTGGCGGGCTGGCTGCTGAAGTATGTCAGCTATACCACCCTCTTCCCCTATGCCGCCCTCTTTGCGGGCCTGAGCTTCTTCACCATGCTCCAGGTCCGCCACGGGGACAGCCGGGCCAGCCGTCGGCGGGGCCTGGAGGCCTTTGAGGAGATGGAGATGTAAGGTAAAGGAGAACGCATGGAGACGATTTTGCAGAATCTGGAAGCCCTGGGCATCCAGGGAAGAGCCCAGGGGGTCTTGGCCGCCTTGGTTCTGGGCCTGGGCGCCGCGGCGGCGCTGGCGTGCATCCTGGCCCTGGGGCTGGGCCTGTGGTGCCTGCTGCTCTATGGCCACAAGGACCGGGGCCGGTGGAACACCATGCGCCAGTGCCGCTATGCCCACCGGGGCCTTCACGACGACAAACGGCCGGAGAACTCCCTGGCCGCCTTTCAGGCGGCGGCGGAACGGGGCCTGGGCGTGGAGCTGGATGTCCATCTGACCAAGGATGGCCAACTGGTGGTGTTCCACGACAGCACGCTGGACCGGGTGTGCGGCCGGAGCGGAAAGGTGGAGAAGATGACTGCGGCGGAGCTCAGGACCTGCCGCCTGGCGGGCACGGAGACCATCCCGCTGCTGGAGGAGGTGCTGCCCCTGTTCGTGGGCAAGGGACCGCTGCTGGTGGAGCTCAAGCCCGTGGGCCTCAACCACGCCCGTCTGGCCCGGGAGACCTGCGATCTTCTGGACCGTTTCGGGGTAAACTACTGTATGGAGAGCTTTGATCCCCGGGCGCTGGTGTGGCTGCGCCGGAACCGGCCGGAGGTGGTCCGGGGCCAGCTGGTCCAGGACTTTTTCCGCACCCCCTCGGGCCTTGCCTGGCCGCTGCGGCTGGTGCTGACGGCACTTTTGGAGAACTTCCTGACCCGTCCGGACTTCATCGCCTGCCGGTTCCGGGACCGGGAGGAGCTGCCCTTCCGGCTGTGCCGGCGGGTGTGGAGGGTGCCGGAATTTTGCTGGACCCTGAAAACGCCCCAGGAACTCAGGGCTGCGGAGCAGGCGGGGGCCTGCGGCATTTTTGAGGGCTTTACCCCGGAAAAGACCCAGAGAGGAGAGACGATTTGAACAGACGGCAAAGCAAACGCAAGCAGTTCAAGGCGGCTGTGCGCATGGAGCTGCGGGAGCACAGGAGCTCCTTTTTGATTTTTTGGACCCTCCGCACCCTGGTGCTGGTGATCCTGGTGCGCCAGGCCTTCCTGGGCAACTATGAGAGCGTGTTCTTCTGCGCTCTGACCCTGGCGTTGCTGTACCTGCCCAGCCTGATCCAGGTGAAGCTGCGCATCGAGCTGCCGCCGGTGCTGGAGAGCATCATTTTGTGCTTTATCTTCGCGGCGGAGATCCTGGGGGAGCTGGGGGCCTTCTATGTCCGGGTGCCCCATTGGGACACCATGCTCCACACCGCCAACGGCTTCCTGGCGGCAGCCATCGGCTTTTCCCTGGCGGTGCTGCTCAACCGCAATGAGCGCATCGTCTTTGACCTCTCGCCCCTCTTTCTGGCCATTGTGGCCTTTTGCTTTTCCATGACCATCGGGGTGCTCTGGGAGTTTTTCGAGTGCTTCATGGACCTGGTGTTCCACACGGACACCCAGAAGGATACCATCGTCCACGCCATCTACTCCGTGGCCCTGGACCCCACCCGCAGCAACACGGTGGTGGGCGTCACCGGCATCACTGACGCAGCGGTCAACGGCCAGTCCCTGGGGCTGGGCGGCTACCTGGACATCGGACTGCTGGACACCATGAAGGACCTGTTCGTCAATTTCATCGGCGCGGTGGTCTTTTCCGTCATCGGCTTTGTCTTTCTCAAGCGCCAGGGCAAGGGCGGCGTGGCCGGCCAGTTCATCCCCCGGCGCAAGACGGCGGACCACGACTATCTCAAGGCCGCCCAGCAGGCCCAGGGGGAAGCGCAGAGAAAAGACGGCGGCCAGCCCCGGAAAGGGTAAAAAGCGGCGCTTCTCCCTGTACTTTCCTGGAATAGCTCCCCCGTTCCCTTCAAAGAGTAGAAGGGGGAGGGATTCACATGAAGCGAGAAAAAGCGCCCCGAAATATGCGGAAAAACTGGCTGGGCAAGACCCCGGAGGGGCTGTGCCTGGACCCGGAGAGCCGCATCTGTCCCGCCTTTGACACGGTGGCAGCGCCGCTGTTTCTGGGGGAGGAAACGCCGCTGCTGGACGGCTTTTGCGAAGAGCACATCCAGTAAGGAACCAGGACCCGGCGCAGCGCAGGGCGCGGGGACGGATATTCTCCGTCCCCGCGCCGGCTTTTGTCGGGGAAGGGACTGGCATTTTGGAGAAAAACATGGTAAAATATATCGTTATTGTATACAGGAGGTAGACCATCATGGCAGAGAAAAAAGTCCGGCGGGGCGACCGGCGGGACGGAGGATGGCTGCGGG
>ERZ791871.2204-NODE-2204-length-13915-cov-4.753319_pt1 | contig 13915 bp, 13 predicted proteins | sample MGYA00510280_ERZ791871 | MGnify/ENA primary metagenome ERZ791871 (study PRJEB30046, sample SAMN00792111) | human gut metagenome | study: EMG produced TPA metagenomics assembly of the A metagenome-wide association study of gut microbiota in type 2...
TGTAATTGATGGTGAAGGTTCAAAGGTTATTTGCAAAGACTAATTTGAAAATTCCCATTTATCAAGCCCTTTGAGAGAGGAGAAATCTTTTCTCAAAGGGCTTTTTCTATTTTTACGGATATTCGCAAACTACAAGAAAAGTAAAGGCTCGTTCCAACGGCGAGAAATGCCCGATATGCTCCGGTGCAAGAGTAGTTGCAGGCATTAACGATTTAAGTACATTGAAGCCGGAATTAGCTTCAGAGTGGTCAGAGGAAAATGAAATCAAACCGACAGAGGTATCTATCGGCTCACACAAGAAAGTGATATGGAAATGTAAATTAGGACACGAATGGATAGCCACTGTAAAGAGCAGAACCATCAATAGAACAGGTTGCCCGTACTGCTCCCATAACAAAGTGCTTGCAGGATTTAATGACCTTGCAACAGATTTCATTTTTGTAAACCGTTTTGGTCAGCCACAGCACCAAGCAACGCTCAATAAAGCAATTCGTCGTATTATACGAAACTGTAATGATAAGCAGTTTTTAGAAAATGATAATCCGGAAGTTTTACTTCCACACTTTAGCTGTCATTCTCTCAGACATACATTTACCACAAGAATGTGTGAAGCCGGAGTGAATGTGAAAGTTATTCAGGACGCACTCGGACACAAAGATGTATCTACGACATTGAACATCTATACAGATGTAACAAAGGAATTAAGAAAGTCAGAGTTTGAGGGATTGGAATTACAATTTAATCAGTAAATAGTCAGAGAATCAGAAAGAGAGCATATGCCGTAGAGACACGGTATGTGCTTTCTTTACTTTATGACGAGAAGATGGTAAAATGAAATACAGGATTGATAGCAAAGTTATAAAACCCAAAACTAAATATGGCTATACACCATTTACACCATTTTTTACACCAAACCTCATTTTTACTTTCACGAAACAAGTGGGAATGGTGTAAAGAGGTTGAATAAAAGCCCATGTATAGGCGATAAAATTTACAAAATGGAATTAAGTTGTGAGTGGACGATTTCGTCCCGACAATGAAGTCACAGGGCGCTGCTAAGAACGAAGCAAACAACGCAGGCCAGAAGGCTACACCGGTTGCGGCGGCTCCGGTTGTAGAAGAAAAAATCGATTTTTCTAATGTGAAAATTGAGCCATTATTTGAAGAAATGGTTGATTTTGAGACATTCAGTAAATCCGATTTTAGAGCTGTGAAGGTTCTGGAATGTGAAGCAGTACCAAAATCCAAAAAGCTTCTGAAATTTGTTTTAGACGATGGTACAGATGAGAAAAGAGTGATTTTAAGCGGTATTCATGAATATTATGAACCGGAAGAACTGGTTGGAAAGACTTGTATCGCTATTACAAATCTGCCGCCAAGACCAATGATGGGAATTGACTCTTGTGGTATGCTGATTTCAGCGGTACACGAGGAAGCCGGTCGTGAAGGATTAAATCTTCTTATGGTTGATGATAGAATTCCGGCAGGTGCGAAATTGTATTAATAAAATGTGATTAAATGGGCAGTCCCAAGGGGGATTGCCCATTTTTAGAACCAAGGAATGGAAAAGTAGACATTAGAAGTGTACCTGCTGAAAAGGGAAAAGAGATTTCAGCTAAAAGGACAGTTCATATTTACCGTCTTTTTTAATATTATAGAGCACTATTACAAGCCATTCTTTATAATGATACAGGTAATCGTTTTATGGTTAAATCATTGTTATTACAAGAAATATGTGATAAAATAAAAATAGATAATATATTATCTAAAATAGCAGAAAATCACAAAAAATAGATAATATATTATCAGAGAAAGAGGTGAAGAAATGCGACAGCTTGTATGGGAAACAGCAGAAGAACTGGATCAGAAACTTGCACAGCGAGTGCGCAACATCAGAAAAAGGCGTTCTATTTCACAGGAAAAACTGGCTTCTATGAGTGGAGTGAGTTATGGTTCGATTAAGAGATTTGAAATGACAGGAAAGATATCCTTACTCTCACTGACGAAGATTGCAATGGCTTTGGATATTGCTGGTGAGCTTAGAGATATATTCACGAATGTACCATATAAGGATATTCAGGAGGTTATTAATGAAATGAGATAATTCGTTACAAGTATATTATAATGAACGACTGGTCGGGACGCTGGCGATGACAGCCGGTCGTAAAATTGCGTTTCAGTATAGTAAAAGCTGGATTGAAAAAGGATTTTCAATCAACCCCTTTTCTCTTCCATTAAAAGACCAGGTGTTTATTCCGACAAAAGATTATTTTCAGGGACTTTTTGGAGTATTTGCGGATAGTCTTCCGGAGGGCAATGGATTATTAAGTTTCCTGCTCATGTAGATGGCGAAAATGCAGGAAAGATGGAATATGACTATTCTTGCTGTGCAAGACAATGCGGAATTATTATGAGTGAGACCAGATTATTTCCATCTGAAAAATGTGAAGGATATTTTGGAACAAAACGTTTTGACAGGGCAGTGGATACAAAAGGAGAAAAAAAGATCCATATGCTTACAGCTGCGGCACTTTTGGAGTTGGACTTTGAACAGCCAAGTATGGATTATCATGGCCTTATGAAGTTGACAAAAATATTGACGAATAATAATGAGATGGATTTAGAAAATATGTTTCGCCGAATGTGTTTTAATGTATTTGCGCATAACAGGGATGATCATTCGAAGAATTTTGCATTTCTTTATGATGAAGAAAATGATAGCTGGCGTTTGAGTCCTGCTTATGATCTTACTTATAGTAATACGTATTATGGGGAGCATACGACAGCAGTGGATGGAAATGGCCGCAATCCGGGAGAAAAAGAAATTCTTGCAGTAGGCATAGCAGCAGGAATGAATAAAGAAAAATGTCTGGATATCATGAAAGAGATTGAAGCGAGCGTAAAAGAGCGGTTAGGGGAATATTTGTAGAAAAGAACGGAAAGAGGAAAAGAATGAATATTGTATTGATTATTGCATGGGTGCTTGCACTTATATCTGCCATTGCGGTTCCGCCGGATAGTGCATATTTAAGCTATATTGATTTTCATACGCTTGGGCTTTTGTTTTGCCTGATGGCAGTGATGGCAGGCGCAAATCGTCTCGGCATATTTCGGCAGTCAGCCGATAAATTACTTACAAAAGTAAAAAATAGTCACCAGTTGGAACTGATACTTGTTTTTTTATGTTTTATATCCAGTATGCTGATTACCAATGATGTGGCGCTTATCACATTTGTGCCATTTGCAATTCAGGTATTGGAGATGTCTGACCGGAGGGAGAGCCTTATTTTGGTGGTTGTGTTACAGACAATAGCAGCGAACCTTGGAAGTATGTTTACCCCAATTGGAAATCCCCAAAATCTTTATCTGTATTCTAAATCGGGGATGGGAGTGGGAGAATTTCTTATATTGATGCTCCCGTATACTGTTCTTGCGGCGGTGTTACTTTTCGTGACCATTGTCCTTCGAAAAAAACAGCCGTTGCACACGTTACAGATTGCTTCGGAAGTATCTTTCAAGAACTATCGGAAGCAAGTGATCTATGCGGTTTTGTTTGTGCAGTGTCTGCTCTGTGTAGCACAGATATTGCCCGCATGGTTTGTCACTATTGTGACAGTTTTTGTTGTATTTTTCACAGATAGGGATACGTTAAAGGTGATTGACTATTCTTTGCTGCTTACATTTGCGGGATTTTTTATTTTTATCGGAAATATGGGACGTATTCCGGCTTTTTGTGATTTTTTAAAAGGAATCATCAGTGGTAATGAAATACTCACAGCAGTAGCTTCTTCACAGGTCATCAGCAATGTTCCGGCTGCGCTGTTATTGTCCGGATTTACACAGAAATGGGAAGCTTTGATTGTCGGAACAAATATCGGAGGGCTTGGAACATTGATTGCATCAATGGCGAGTTTGATTTCTTACCGGCTTATTGTAGCCTCTGGACCTAGTCGAAAAGGAAAGTATATTTTGTACTTTACAATTGCAAATATTTTATTTTTGATGGTGTTTATTCTGGCTGCATTTATGTTTTCATGATAATAGCACAGAAATATCGGGAAAAAGGTAATTACCTCTAATAATGGAAAGGTGGAACGATAAAATGAATGAACAAAGTATCATCCGCGAGTATCTGACATTTACAGGGAGAGTCCAGGGAGTCGGATTTCGGTATCGGGCAAAGCATGCAGCAGACAATGTGGGAGTTACCGGATGGGTAACAAATGAGTGGGATGGCAGTGTTGTGATGGAAGCACAGGGGACAGCAGAGCAGATTAACAGGGTTCTGAAGATGATTAATCAGAGTCCGTATATTCAGATTTCATGGATAGATAGAAAACCACTTCCTAAAGAGCAGCATGAAAAAGGATTTCATATAAGATAATATTTTTTGATGCCAAAAAGATGCCATTATAATGTATAATAGCCATAGTACATAGACTGGGAGAAAATTATGGTAAATATCTTAATTGTTGAGGACGAAAAGCCGATTTCTGATTTAATAAAGTTATCGCTGAAAGGAGCGGGGTATTTTTGTTCTTGTGCGTATGATGGTGAGACTGCGGCTGATATGATAGATGAAAACAGATATGATTTAATTCTTCTGGATATTATGATCTCATATATTGACGGATTTGAATTGCTGGAATATATAAAACCCTTTGATATTCCGGTTATTTTTATCACGGCAATGAATTCGACCAAGGATAGGGTAAAAGGCTTAAAAATGGGCGCAGAGGATTATATCGTAAAACCATTTGAGGTTGTAGAACTTTTGGCAAGGGTTGAGGTGGTACTCAGAAGATTTCATAAGACTTCGGATATTATCCAAATTAATGATAAGCTGACAATTAATTTGAAACAGCATGTGGTTCGATATGATGAACAGGAAGTAGCGCTGACACCAAAGGAATATGATTTGCTTGTGCTTTTTGCACAGAATCCAAACGTGGCATTATATAGAGAAACTATATATGAGCGGGTATGGGGAGGAAACCTGGAATATACCAGTAAGACAGTGGACTTGCATGTACAGAGACTTCGAAGAAAAGCTCATCTGGAAGACATGATAAAAGCAGTTAATAAAGTAGGATATCGATTGGAGATGAGGGCATGAAGTTTCGATATAAAGTGACTTTGTGTATGATTTCCATGATTGCGTTTATTTTTGGAATTGGTGGCACATTTCTTTTATACAGTTCCTTTCAAAGCTCTATAAATCGTGAAAAGATATCTGCAATAAAATCATTTGACATGGTTATTCATACATTTTCTCTGCTTAGTCAGGAAACTACTTGGACGACAGCAAGTGAGATCTCTAAGGATTTTGGGAAGATTGTGGAACAAAATGATTTGTTTGTTGCTATAAGTCTGCATAAAGACAAAGAACTTATATATAAAAGTAGTGATTTTGTGAATGATATGGAAGAAATGTGTGATAAAGCAGATTACAGAAATGTAGCATATAAGATTATCCGTAGTGAAAATCAGTACTATATTCAGCTTTGTTCAGTGATTAAAGTGGAAAATGCAGACTTATATATAGATGCTTTATATGACATTACAAAAGTATACGAGCAAAGAGAGGAATTGCAGAAACTTTATATAGCGGTTTTTCTTTTTGTAGTGACCTGCAGCGCAGTTTTCTCTTATATTTTATCATATTTTTTAACAAAACCCATAAGCAGGCTGAAGAAAATCGTTTCCAGTATTACACAAGGGAACTATGATTTGAGAAGTGATATTCATACAAACGATGAGATAGAAGAACTTTCAGTAGAATTTGACCGTATGACAGATACGCTTGTTGACAAAATGGAGGAATTAAATGCGGCGGTGGACAGACAGAATCAGTTTATTGCAAATTTTACACATGAACTGAAAACGCCAATGACATCTATGATTGGATATGCAGATTTGTTGAGACGTCAGAATTTAAGTCAGGAGGAGCAGACAGACGCTGCAAACTATATATATTCTGAAAGTAAACGATTGGAGAGGCTGTCTATAAAGCTTCTTGAACTCATTGCCGCAGGTAATAAAGAGCAGGAGCTGACAATTCAAAACCCGGCATATTTGATAGAAAATGTGGTGAAGCATTATGTACCATATTTTCAAGAAAATGGGATAGAGATAGAGAAAAAATGTGAGGCTGGTAATTGTATGCTGGAACCGGATCTTTTTGTCTCTCTGGTTGTAAATCTCTTAGAAAATGCCAGACGTGCTATGGAAAATGGTGGTGTTATCAAAATAGTACTTTCCATGAAGAAAGATGGTTGCGATTTGCTCATTCAGGACACCGGATGTGGTATTCCAAAAGATAAACTGGTGCATATAACAGAAGCCTTTTATCGTATAGATAAAGCCAGAAGCCGTAGCTTTGGAGGTGCCGGACTGGGGCTGTCACTTTGTGATCGGATAGCAAAAATTCATAACGGAAGTCTTTCAATAGAAAGTGAAGTGGGTGTTGGAACAGTGGTGAAAGTGCAGATACGGGGAGGCAGAATATGAAAAAGTATTCATGGGTATTTGGAGTATTTATCATGATTTTATGCATTGGTTTTGGACTGTTTTTTCCTCGTATTGTCTTTTCAAATGTTTTAAATGAAAATCTGGAACAGGTGGAAAAATATAAGGTAAATCCCATAGAAATTACCCATTCCAATAGTATTATAGAGGCTATGAGAGTCGTGTATAAAAAAGACTATGAGTTTGATTATCAGGAAGAACTGGCAAATTTATCAAGAGAAGAATTAGCAGAAGTCTGTAACTCTTTCCTGCAGGGATTGCAATTAGAGGGATGGGGTTATATGCAGATAAGTATTGATAAATCAAGTATGGATGCAAAATGTAACCTGCTGGTTATGAAGGATTCCTCTACTTCTGCTGTAATATGGACGGTGAAAGCGAAATGCTTAACAGGTGATGAATTGGTGCTGTGCGTGGATGATAAGAATAAAAAGGTTGTCCAGATGAGTTACAATGTTACAGCAGATGACGGAAATTCAGCAGCTTATTGTATTGATAATAAAAATAGCGAGTATGTTAAGGCTAATTTAATTTCATATTTAGAAGAGTATTATGAACTTAGTATAGAACCGGAAGATGATAGTTATGACGTAATCAAATTGGTTGATAAAAACAAAGATGAAATTTTGATGTCTGTATATTTTTATTATAAGGGACCTGAATTATTACCATTTGAATGATGCCAAATGGATGGCAAACTGAATATATTTTGAAAACGCACCGCGCTATCCTTTAGAAAAAGGAAAGAGAGGTGCGTTTTGTGATTAAGAGGAAAATAAGACGAAGAAAGGGAATGTCACGTAAAAGAAGGATGGTAGGTGTATTGATGAGCGAAATTATGGTATGTGTGATTTTTGTCATAGTTGCAGCAGGAGTTGTCAGAACAAGCGTTTCGGCAGAGGGAAAAGTTTTATATAAACATAACAATTCTAAAAAAATTAATCAGAATAATGATAATTTGAAAAATGATTCATCAACAGATGCGGGCACGAAGTGGAACTTAATTTTAGTAAATAGTTCGCACAAGCTGGATCAATCTTATGCCGAAAATATATCTCTTACACAGCTTAGAAACGGGCAGAGTATTGATTCCAGATGTTATCCTGAATTGCAGCAGATGATGGATGATTGCCGTGCGCAGGGATATTCACCAATTATTTGTTCTTCCTATCGGACTCATGAAAAACAACAGGAACTTTTTAACCAGCAAATTCAGATATATATGAAAGATGGGATGGACAGACAGGAGGCAGAAGAAAAAACGGCAAAATCAGTTGCAATTCCGGGGACAAGTGAACATGAGTTAGGGCTGGCTGTAGATATAACAGATATTGCGGAACAAAAAATAGTCAGTGGAATGGAGGAACAGCCTGTACAACAATGGCTTATGAAAAATTGCTGGAAATATGGTTTTATACTGCGCTATCCTGAGGATAAGGCAGATATAACGGGAATTGTCTATGAACCATGGCACTATCGATATGTGGGCAAGGAAGCAGCAAAATATATTTACAGTAATCAGATTACACTGGAGGAATATTGCTATCACCATTGATTTTTTCTATACCGATTGGTATAATGTGAGTAAAAGTTATTCACAAGCAGGAGGAATGATTATGGCATGGTATGAAGAGGCAGTGTTTTATCATATTTATCCTATTGGCATGACAGGTGCGCCTAGAGAAAATAAGGGAGAAGAGGTAGTACACAGGTTTGAAGAACTGGACAAATGGCTTCCTCATATTGCAGATTTAGGTTGCACTGCTATTTATATAGGACCGTTGTTTGAATCCAGTACCCATGGATATGATACAAAGGATTATAAGGTTGTGGATCGTAGATTAGGAGATAATGAGGATTTCAAACGCTTTGTCAGAAAGGCTCACGAGGCAGGCATTCGGGTTGTAGTAGACGGTGTATTTAATCACACGGGAAGAGAATTTTTTGCCTTTCAGGATATACAGAAAAACAGAGAGCAGTCACCATATTGTAGTTGGTACAAGGGTGTTAATTTTGGCTGGAATAGTCCTTATAATGACGGATTTGGTTATGAGGCATGGAGAAATTGCTTTGAACTGGTGAATTTGAATTTATGGGAGCCGGCTGTGCGGGAATATCTTCTTGGAGTTATTGATTTCTGGATTGATACTTTTGATATTGACGGTATTCGTTTAGACTGTGCAGATTGCCTGGAATTTTCTTTCATGGAAGAGATGAGAAAGAGAACCCGTGAGAAAAAGGAAGATTTCTGGCTTATGGGCGAGGTCATTCATGGAGATTACAGCCGTTATATTCAGGATGGGCAAAAAATGCTTCACAGTGTTACAAATTATGAATTGCATAAGGGACTCTATTCCGGACATAATGATCACAATTATTTTGAGATTGCGCATACAATTCGCCGAGAATTTGATGAAAACGGTGGGATTTATAAAGGTATGAAGTTATATTCCTTTGTGGACAATCACGATGTAGACAGAATTATCAGTAAAATTCAGGTAAAAGACCACATTTTTCCTATTTATACACTGCTGTTTACACTTCCCGGAATTCCTTCTATTTATTATGGCTCTGAATGGGGAATTGAAGGACGCAAGGAGGGTGGAAATGACGATCCACTGCGTCCGGCAGTGGAGATTGAAGAGGTATTAAATCAGGAAAAAGATTCTAAGATTATGCAGCATGTGAAATGGTTGGGAAATCTGCATAAGAAATATACAGATTGTCTTGCTTATGGAAGATATCGGGAACTACTGCTGACAAACAGGCAATATGCTTTTGCCAGATTTACTCAGGAGCAGGGGCTTGTTGTGGCAGTAAATAATGATGAGCAGGAAGTGAATATAAGTATTCCGGTGCCATTTGCTGATAAGAAGTATATTAATTTGGAAACAGAAGAACAGATACCTGTGGAAGGCGGCAGGATTTGCCTTACTATGAAAGCGGCAGGAAGCGCTTTTATAGAAATAAGAGAATAATAGTATGATGATAATAGGTGAAAAGATTGAGTAAAATCAGCTTTTCACCTTTATTTTTAAGTTTGTATCCAGATTAGAAATGATATTTGATAAAAAGATTGACTTAAAGTCATATTTTTTCTCCGAAATTATTGACATCTCAAATTCTGGTGATAAAATATACGAATTGCAGACAATATGCTTATATAAGAAGATTATAGAAAAGCGAGGGAAAAGCATGAAGAGGGCATTTGAAATTTTTAGAAGAGATGTCAATCGATTATCCCATAATATGGTAGCAATGATTGTTACCATTGGTGTATGTCTGATACCATCTCTATACGCATGGTTTAATATTGCAGCAAATTATGATCCTTATGCAAATACCGGAAATATTAAAATTGCAGTAGCAAATGCAGACAAGGGTACAGAAAATGAGTTTATAGGAGAACTAAACGCAGGGAAGGAAATTGTCCAAAATTTAAAAGAAAATAAAGATTTAGGTTGGAAATTTACGAATAAGGAAAAGGCAGTGGAGGGTGTAAAATCAGGAAAATATTATGCTGCCATTGTAATACCGGAGGATTTCAGCGCTTCTTTAGTGAGCATCCTCTCCGGAGATATGAAGCAGCCTCAGTTTGAATATTACTTAAATGAAAAGAAAAATGCCATTGCTCCAAAGGTGACAGACACAGGGGCTTCTACTATTCAGACACAGGTAAATGAGGAGTTTATTGCGGCAGCGGCAGGATCCGTTTCTAAAATACTGGGTCAGACAGCAGAACAAATGGGAACACAGATTGATCAGGCACAGGAAAATCTCATTACCAAGATGCAGACAGTAGAAAAAAATCTTGAGGAATATCAGGCGGTTTTAGAAAATCTCAATAAAACTATTGACGGAAGTGACGATTTAATAAGTGGAACGCAGGAAACACTGGATACCTTGAAAAGTGCAGCAGTATCCGGTGCAAAATCTATTAATCAAGGAACAGATATTTTATCTTCTGTAAGAAACAGCGTAGGTGCATTAAGCACAGGCTTATCTGAGGGTCTTACACAGGGAGCGGATACATTGTCAGGTATCAGCAGCGCAGTGGGGACAGACCTGGGAAAGCTGAATGAGAAGGTTCAGAATGTAAATGAAAAGCTTGGAAATGCTATTACATCTGTGCAGGACTTAATCGCACAGAACGAGGAAATTTTGGCTGTTCTTCGGGAGCTGGATAATCAGGTCCCCGGAAGTCCGTTGTCTGACATTATCGGAAAGCTGGAAGCAGAAAATCAGCGGCATCAAGAAATTTTGAAAAATCTTCAGACAGGAAATGCCAGTATAGGAAATGCCGTAAATACTTCTGTTCATGGATTAAATCGGATTGCCGCAGCTATTGGCGACGGACAGAAAAGCTTACAGACCTCCAGAAAGTCTTTTGAGCAGAATGTGCTTCCTTCCTTAAATCAGTCTTTAGACTCTTTTGCACAGCTTTCAGGAAGGGTTTCGGGAATTCTTACAGGAGTAGAGCCTTCCGCAGAACAGCTTAAAAATGTAACGGGGGATTTGAAACAGACGTTAAGTGATACAAAAACAGCCATGGAGAGTACCAAAGAGGCTCTTGATGATGTGCAGAAAAAACTGAATACTGCTATTACAGATTTGGGGGCGCTACAAAGCTCAGATATTTACCTGAGTTTAAAAGAGCTGACAAAAAAAGATACAGGAGAAGTAGCTGAATTTATGCATTCTCCGGTACAGTTGGAAACGAAGAGCTTTTATCGTGTGGAAAATTATGGTTCAGCTATGGCACCTTTTTATACAAATCTGGCAATCTGGGTAGGCGGTATTGTTTTAATCGCTATTTTTAAGATGGAAGTAGATAAAGATGAGAAGATTAAAAGCTTTACGGCAACACAGGGATACTTTGGAAGATGGCTTTTGTATATAACAACAGGTTTGATACAGTCTTTGATCATCTGCCTTGGTGATATTTATCTTTTGAAAGTCCAGTGTGAAAATCCGGCGGCCTTTGTATTTGCGGGCTTACTTGCATCTTTCGTATATGTCAATTTGATTTATGCCTTATCCATTACCTTTAAACATATCGGAAAGGCATTGAGCGTAATTTTAGTGATTCTGCAAATTCCGGGTTCTGCGGGAACGTATCCCATTGAAATGACACCGGCATTTTTCCAATTTGTGCATCCACTTTTGCCCTTCACATACGGAATTAACGCTATGAGGGAAGCGATTGCGGGAATTTACGGAATGAATTACTGGAAAAATCTTCTTTGTCTGGCAGTATTTTTGCCGCTTGCTTTGGGAATAGGTCTTCTTTTAAGACCACGTCTTTTGAATTTAAATTATTTATTTGACCGTAAGCTGGAAGAAACAGATTTGATGATATGTGAAGAAGAAGGAATGAAAAGAGAAAAAATCAGTCTGTCAACAGCAGTGAAGATTTTAGTGGGACAGGATGAATTCCGTAAAACCTTAAATGATAAAATTGAAAAGTTTCAATCCGGTTATCCAAAAAGAATACGCAGGGGATTTCTTGCAATTTTGATTATCCCTGTTATTTTCCTTATACTTATGTTCAGTATTGACTCAAAAATGGTATTTCTGGTACTGTGGATTGCTTCAATTATACTTATTGCCTTGTATTTAATTATTGTGGAATACATTCACGAAAGCCTGAAAAGAAAGAAACGCTTCAGTGAAATGTCCGATGAGGCTCTTCTGAAAGAAGTCAAAGAAAACACACAAAGAGGAGGCGGAGAACAATGAGAAATATATGGGAAATCTTTATAGGAGACCTGAAAAAAATCAAAAAAAATGCCATTGCATGGATTGTTATTCTGGGACTTAGCGTTGTTCCATCTCTTTATGCGTGGTTTAATATTGCTGCCAGTTGGGACCCTTACAGTAATACAGGAGGTCTGAAGGTGGCAGTTGCCAACGTAGATACAGGATATGAGGGTGAATTGCTTCCGATTAGTATCAATCTGGGTGAGCAGGTAGTTTCAGGACTTCGTGAAAATAATCAGCTGGATTGGGTATTTACAGATTCTCAAAAAGCAGTGGAAGGTGTAAAATCCGGAAAATATTATGCAGCCATTGTGATACCGGAGACTTTCAGTAATGATATGATGAGTCTTTTTTCTGATGATGTAGAACATTCTGATATTTTATATTATTTAAACGAAAAAGAAAATGCTATTGCTCCGAAAGTAACAGATAAAGGTGCAGGGGCTGTACGAAAGCAGATTGCAGAATTATTTACGAAAACAATTTCTCAGGTGGGATTACAGCTCATGGATAGCCTTTCTTCTATGATGAGTAAGGAAGACTCTCAGGAAATGATTGGAAGAGTACACGAAAATATTACAGAGATTGCAGATAGTCTTTTAGCTGCGTCAGGTACTATAAAGGCTTTTTCTAATATGACAGACTCTATGGGAAATACACTGGAATCCACATCTTCTTTTTTAAAACAGACAGGAAGTAATGCAGATACCAATTTATCGCTTCTTACAGATACGGGAAAAAGCGTTAAGAGCTTAAAAGATGCTTTATCAGGTACTACGGACAGTGTAAATGATGTGTTGGTGGCAGGCAGTGATGTTTACCAAGCAGTATCGGAACAGGTGGATGAGACATTTTCATCTTTGTCACAGGATGCTGCAGCAGCGGGTGAGAGTTTAAATGGACTGGCAGAACAAGTGCAGGTAATCATTGACAGATATGCTTCTTTTCGTGATAGTTTGCAAGGGGTCAGCGACTCTTTACCGGAAGCTTTTCCACATATAAAAGAACAGCTTGGCACAGTGATAGGGAAATTAAATACTTCTATTGCTCAGCAGGAGGCTGTAAGGGATAAATTGTATGAGGCTGCTGATAAAATTTCTCAATCTATTTCGGATGCAGGCAGCTACCAAAGTGAATTAAAAGAGCTTGCAAAGCAAAGTGCACAGCAAATTCAGAATGTGCAGACAGATTATGAGAAGAACGTAAAGGGGAATTTAGACCAGCTGTTTCAGACACTCAGTAACACCAATAAAGATGTGTCTTTGATTTTATCAAAATTAGATGAGGGAGCACAGGGGATTGAAGATTTGTCAGGCTCCGCAGCTTCTGATTTGGGAAAATTAAAAACAGCTTTGGATACTTCGGCTTCTTTGCTGGATGAAGCTTCTGGTAGAATGAATGATGTTTTACAGAAACTTTCAGAAGCGGCAGAGAACGGAAATCTGGAAATATTAAAGGATGTTCTGAGAAATGGCCCTGATACAGTGAGTTCTTTTCTTGCTTCACCAGTGAAAATGGAAACAAAAAGTATATATCCGGTAGAGAATTACGGTTCGGCTATGGCGCCGTTTTATTCTACCTTGTCTATTTGGGTTGGTGGTATCGTATTAGTTGCTATGATGAAAGT
>ERZ791871.2209-NODE-2209-length-13861-cov-2.743228_pt1 | contig 13861 bp, 10 predicted proteins | sample MGYA00510280_ERZ791871 | MGnify/ENA primary metagenome ERZ791871 (study PRJEB30046, sample SAMN00792111) | human gut metagenome | study: EMG produced TPA metagenomics assembly of the A metagenome-wide association study of gut microbiota in type 2...
CGGGCCGGGGGTTTTCTTCTCCTCCGCCGCCTCCCTCTGCATCCGGGCGGAATTTTTTGAAAAATGTGGCAATTCCCACTGTTCCTTTTTCCCCTGGCCGGGTATACTAAGAGCAGTTAAGAAGTCCGCCTTCCCCGGAGGGAAGAACCAGCGGCCCGCCCCCGGAGGGGGCCGCCAAAAATAGGAGGTAGCACTATGAAGTTCTATGTCTGCGCCCACTGCGGCAACATCATCACCTTTGTCAAGAGTTCCGGCGTTCCCGTCATGTGCTGCGGCGAGAAGATGCAGGAGATCGTCCCCGGCACCGTGGATGCCGCTGTGGAGAAGCACCTGCCCGTCCTCACCGTGGAGGGTTCCAAGGTCACCGTCCAGGTGGGCTCTGTGGAGCATCCCATGGCCCCCGAGCACTTCATCGAGTGGATCGTGCTGGAGACCAGCGCCGGCAGCCAGATGAAGGCCCTGACCCCCGGCGAGAAGCCCCAGGCTGTCTTTGCCCTGGCCGAGGGCGAGAAGGCCGTGGCCGCCTACGCTTACTGCAACCTCCACGGCCTGTGGAAGACCGAGGCCTGATCCCTTTCAGAAAGCAAAAAAGGACGCCGCACATGCGGCGTCCTTCTTTTTTTACCTGGCGGCAGGGCTGAAAAATTTCAGCCTGCGGAACGACCTCCGGCTCCGCTTTCCGAAGCCCCGATGGGGTCCATCTATGTCAAAGCCCCGGGCCAGAAGCCCAGGGACCCCTAAAAACAAAAACGCCACGCCCAAAAGCGTGGTGGTTTCTCGTGTCGGCAGTTTATCGTTCGCTGGGTCTGAGGCCACGCTCGCCATAGATCATGTCGTCCAGGTCACCGCCTGCTGCATAGATACGCATCATACTGTTTCACTTCCTTTCTCTTTTGGATTGTCTTCAGTATAGCACGGTGATTTTCAAAATGCAAGGGCTTTTTCGGTTTTTTGCACAATTAAAATGTTAAGTTTTTGTAAAATTCGTCGAAGCAGATTCTAAACTTGCTTTTTACGGAGGCCGGCGCTATACTTTGCAGTAGAAACTATTTGTAGTGTGAACTGTTTGTAGTGTGAATTATTTGGGAGGAGGCGACGGCCATGCAAGCCGAAGCCGTGCGCAACGAGCTTTTGGACTCGCTGTATCACATTTTGGAGCTGGAGGCTTTCTCCACGCTGGACGACTTTTTGCAGGGGGAGACGCTGCTGCTGCGGGAGCTGGCCCTGCGGCAGGGGCCGGTGTGCCCCTCGGACCTGAGCGATCTGCTCCACCTGTCCCGGCCCCGGATCACGGCGGCTCTGGCCGCCCTGCGGCGGAAGGGACTGGTCCGCACGGAGCCCTCTCAGGAGGACCGGCGGCGGGTGGAGGTGACCATCACCCCCGCAGGCATGGCCCTCATCGGGGAGAAGGTGGGGCAGCTCAACGCCTATTTTGACCGCCTGGTGCTGGGCCTGGGGGCGGAAAAGACCTATGAGCTCATCCGCCTCATCGACCAGTGCGTGGGCATTATGGAGGACCCGGCATGAACGAAGGCTTTGTCACATTTGAAAACGTCTCCAAGGTCTACCGCATGGGCGAGGTGTCCATCCGGGCTGTGGATCACATCAGCTTTTCCATCAACAAGGGGGAGTTTGTGGTCATCGTGGGCCCCTCCGGCGCCGGAAAGACCACGGTGCTGAACATGCTGGGGGGCATGGACTCCGCCTCTGAGGGCACCATTACCGTGGACGGCGCTCTCATCAGCGACTACAGCCCCCGGCAGCTGACCACCTACCGCCGCTATGACATCGGATTTGTGTTCCAGTTTTACAACCTGGTGCAGAACCTGACGGCCCTGGAAAACGTGGAGCTGGCGTCCCAGATCTGCAAGGACCCCCTGGACGCCGCCACGGTGCTCAGCGAGGTGGGCCTGAGCGAGCGGCGGAACAACTTCCCCGCCCAGCTCTCCGGCGGTGAGCAGCAGCGGGTGGCCATCGCCCGGGCCCTGGCCAAGAACCCCAAGCTGCTGCTGTGCGACGAGCCCACCGGTGCCCTGGACTATCAGACCGGCAAGGCCATTTTGAAGCTGCTGCAGGACACCTGCCGGCAAAAGGGCGTCACCGTCATCGTCATCACCCACAACAGCGCCCTGACCCCCATGGCGGACCGGGTGATCCGCATCAAGAACGGCACCGTGGCCGAGGAGACTCTCTGCGCCCACCCCACACCCGTGGAGCAGATCGAGTGGTAATGCTCTGACCCCCGGCGCTGGGGGTCGTTCCCTTTGCCGGCGGCGGCAAAGGTCCCATTTTTTCATGCAAAGGAGGCGAGGGCCCTTGAAGGCCATCCGGAAGGAGTTCTGGCGGGAGATCCGCAACACCCGCAGCCGCTTCCTGTCCATTTTGATCCTGGTGGCGCTGGCGGTGTCCTTTCTCTCCGGCCTGCGCTCCACCGCGCCGGACATGAAAAACACCGGCGACAGTTATCTGGACGCGCAGAACTTCATGGACATCCAGGTCATGTCCACCCTGGGCCTGACGGAGGAGGACCTGGAGGTCCTCAGCAGCCAGCCTCACATCCTGGACGTGGAGGGCATCTGGAACATCGACGCCTTTGCCTCCGGCCCGGACCTGGATATCGTGGTGAAGGTCTGGTCCCTGCCGCAGCGCATCAATCAGGTCACCGTCACTGACGGAAGACTGCCGGAGGCAGCGGACGAATGTGCCGTGGAGGAAAATCTCCTGGAGACCCTGGGCCTGGAGGTGGGAGACACCCTCCAGCTCAAGACCCAAGGGGACTATGCCGATGCCCTGACTGCCTCCGCCTTTACCATTGTGGGCACCGTGGTGAGCCCCTATTACATCAGTGTGGAACGGGGCACCTCCACCCTGGGCACCGGCCAGGTATCCGCCTATGTGTACCTGCCGGCGTCCTCCTTCGACATGGACTCCTATACCTCCGCCTTTTTGCTGGTGGAGGGGGCCAAGGAACTCACCGCCTTTTACAGTGACTACACCGACCTGGTGGACGGGGTCATCGACACTCTGGAGCCTCTGGGCAAGGAACGCGCCGCCCTCCGGCGGGAGGAGCTGGTAGACGACGCCAACGAGGAGCTGGAGAAGGCGCAGAAGGAGCTGGACGACGCCAAGGCGGAGGCAGAGCAGGAGCTTGCCGACGCCTGGCAGGAGCTGCTGGACGCCAGAGCCCAGCTGGACGACGGCTGGGCGGACCTGAGCGAAGGTAAGGAGACCCTGGCCCAGGAAACAGCGGATGCCCAGAAGAAACTCTCCGATGCAAAAAAAGAACTTGCGGACGCCCAGATCGAGCTGGATGACGGCGAGCAGGAGTACGCCAAGGGCGTTATAGACTATCAGGACGGCCAGCGGGAGACCGCTGAAGGCTGGAAGGACTATGAAGAGGGTCTGGCGGAGTATGAGGACGGAAAGAAGGAGCTGGACGAGGCCAAGCAGAAACTGGATGACGCCAGCGCCACCCTGGCCGCCTCCTACTATCAGCTGACCACCGCCCAGAACCAGCTCCAGCAGCTGCTGGACCAGTTGGCCCAGCCGGTGGGGCAGATTCTGGCCCAGCAGGGGGTGTCCCTGCCCATCACCAGCGGCAGCGAGCTGCTGGCGGCCATGCAGGACGAGACCTACGGCCCGGCGGTGCGCCAGGCCATGACCCAGGTGCTCTCCATCCTCTACCAGGCCAGCGGCATGGCCTCCGCCGATGAGCTGCTGGCCCTGGCCCAGACGGACCCGGTCACCGCCGGCACCATCGCCCAGTTCCTGCTGCCCTCGGTGAACCAGGCCCTGGAGGCCATGGGCCAGACGCCTTTGACCTCCGCCCAGGAGCTGCTGACCCGGCTGGCGGCGGAAAATGTGGAGCCGGAACCGGAACCCGATCCGGACCCCAATCCGGCTCCGGAGCCCGCCCCCGGCGGGGATACCACCGACGGTGACGGTACGGACACCGGCGACGGAACGGATACCGGCGACGGAACGGACCCTGACACCGGCACGAATCCCGACACCGGAGATGGCACGAACCCCGACACCGGCACCCAGCCCGACGGCGGCACCGACACCGGTGACGGCACGAATCCCGGCGGAGAGACCGACGGCACCGATCCCGGAGACGGAACCGAAACTGGCGGTGGCTCTGAGACCGGCGGCAACACCGGCACGGAAACCGCCCAGACCGACCCGGGCGACACCGATACAGACCCGGACACCACCACCGACACAGACACGGATACCACCCCGGACACCAGCACCACCCCGGACACCGGCAGCGAGACCCCGCCGGCAATCCAGGAGGGCACCCAGGGCCAGCTCTCCGCTGCCCTGGTGCACCAGGAGGGCGAGGGGGAGGAAGGCGAAGAGCCGGACGCCCCCGCCCCGACGGTGCCCTATGTCCACCTGGCGCTGGACGGGGTGCTGGAGCAGCTGCGGCCCCTTCACGACTCCCTGGGCTCCACCGCCAACCCCGGCACTGCCATGACCGGCGACGAGGTCCTGGCCAGCCACCAGCAGATCCAGCTGGGCTGGGCCCAGTATCAGGGCGGCGTGCTGGACTATGAGGACGGCAAGAAGCAGTACGAGGACGGCCTGGCGGAGCTGGAGGAGGCCAAGGCGGAGCTGGACGACGCCAAGGCCAAACTGGACGACGCCGAGCGGGAACTGCTGGACGCCAAGGAGCAGCTGGACGCGTCCCGGGCAGAGCTGGACGACGGCTGGAAGGAGTACCGGGACGGACTTGTGGAGCTCTCCGACGGTGAAAAGGAGCTGAAGGAAAATGTGGCCCAGGCCCAGCAGGAGCTCTCCGACGCCACCCACGACCTGCGGGAGGGCGAGGTGGAGTACAACGACGGCCTGAATAAATACTACGACGGCAAGCGGGAGGCGGAGGAAAAGATCGCCGACGGCGAAAAGGAGCTGGCGGACGCCCGGCGGAAGGTGGCGGACATCGACACCTGCGAGTGGTACATCCTCAGCCGGGACTCCAACCCCGGGTACCTGGGCTTCGGCCAGGACGCCGACCGGATGGGCAATCTGGCCTCCGTGTTCCCGGTGCTCTTCTTCCTGGTGGCGGCCCTGGTGTGCCTGACCACCATGACCCGGATGGTGGAGGACCAGCGGGTGCAGATCGGCTGTTTGAAGGCCCTGGGCTACGGGCGGCTGACCATCTCCCGGAAGTATCTGGGCTACGGCGCCCTGCCCGCCCTGCTGGGCGGCATCCTGGGCCTGGCCATCGGATACACCCTCTTCCCCACCATGATCTTCACCGCCTATCAGATCATGTACGACGTGCCCAACATCCAGCTGTCGGTCTACGCCGACACCACCCTCTTCTCCCTGGCCGCCGCCCTGGCCTGCACCACCGTGGCCACTTTGTGGGCCTGCCTTGCCACGTTGGCAGCGGTGCCTGCCGAGCTCATGCGGCCCCGGGCCCCCAAGCCCGGCAAGCGGGTGATTTTGGAGTACATCCGGCCTTTGTGGCGGCGGATGAGCTTCAACATGAAGGTCACGGCCCGGAACCTGTTCCGGTATCAAAAGCGGTTCTGGATGACCGTCATCGGCATCGGCGGCTGCACCGCCCTCATCATTGCGGGCTTCGGCATGCGCTCGTCGCTGCTGGTGACCATGGACCGGCAGTATGATGAGCTCTACCACTACACTGCCCAGCTCTCCCTCAGCGAAAACGTGCTGGACAGCGAGCGGGAGGTCATCGCCGACCACATCGCCTCCGACAGCCGCATCACCGATTCCCTGCCCTGCCGCCTGTCCTCCGTCACCGCTGAGAGCTCCAGCTACTCCCTGAGCGTCTATCTGGACGTGGTGCCGCCGGAGGAGATCGGCGACTTCGTGGACCTCCACGACTACCACTCCAAGGCGCCCCTGACCCTGGACGATGACGGCGTCATCATCACCCAGAAGATGGCGGAGCTCCTGGACCTCCAGGTGGGGGACACCTTCACCGTGGACTCCGACGGCCGCTTCACCCTGACGGTGACAGGCATCGCCGAGCACTATCTGGCCCACTTCATCTACATGACTCCCGCCTGCTATGAGCAGGTCTTCGGGGAGACATACAGCTCCAACGCCTATCTGCTGACCTTCACCTCCGACGACCAGGAGCTGTGCGACGAGGTGTTCGCCGAGCTCATGGACCTCAACGGCGTCACCGCCGCCACCCGCATGAACAGCACCCGGGACACCTATCAGCACAGCATGGAGCGCATCGACTTCGTGGTGGTCATCGTCATCCTCTCCGCCGCGGCCCTGGCCATGGTGGTGCTCTATAACCTGAGCAACATCAACATCACCGAGCGGCAGCGGGAGCTGGCCACCATCAAGGTCCTGGGCTTCTACGACCGGGAGGTGTCGGCCTACGTCTACCGGGAGAACATCGTCCTCACCGTCTTCGGCATCGCCCTGGGCATTGCCATGGGCCACTTCCTCCATGTGTGGCTGGTGCGGTCCGTGGAGATCGAGCTGATGATGTTCGGCCGGGAGACCGACCCCATGGCCTATGTGTGGGCCGCCTGCCTGACGGTGCTCTTCTCCGTTCTGGTGAACCTGATGGCCCACCGGAAGATGAAGAAGATCGACATGGTGGAGTCCCTCAAGAGCGCGGAGTAGCCCTCGCTCCCCTTCCCTTTTCCCACCGGCGCCCCGGACGGCAGGTCCGGGGCGCTTTTTTCCGCGGAAAGCTCCTCTTTTTTCCCTTTTTCCTCTCGCCAACTGCCTGGCGAATGTGCTATACTATGTAGTTAGTTTATCCGCTCAAGGAGTCGATCATGGCAAAGCAACGCACCTCCCATCCCCGCCGGAAACGGCGGCTGGTTCTCCTTCTCCTGCTCCTGGCCATTCTGGCCGGGGGGTTGTGGTGGGACAACTGCACCCTGACGGTGGAGGAGTTCACCTACGTCTCCTCCCGGCTGCCCGCCGGTTTTGACGGCTTTCGCATCGTCCAGCTCTCCGACCTCCACGAGGCGGAGTTCGGGGAGGGAAACGAGACCCTTCTCTCCCAGGTGGCGGCGCAGCAGCCGGACCTGATTGCCGTCACCGGCGACCTGGTGGACCGCTTCCAGGGCCCCGATCCCCAGTATGTGGACACCTTGTGCCGGGGCCTCACCGCCATCGCCCCCACCTACTTCATCACCGGCAACCACGAGTGGGCGGTGGGAGACGTGCCGGAGCTCAAGGCGCAGCTGGAGGAGCTGGGAGTCACGGTGCTGAGCAACGACTTCGTCACGCTGGAGCGAAACGGCGACGCCATCGTCCTGGCGGGCATCGACGACCCCAACGGCTACGCCGACCAAAAGACCCCGGAGGAATTGGCCGCGGAGGTGAAGGAGGCCTGGGGCGACGGGTTCTGGCTGCTGCTGGCCCACCGCAACGACCACTTCGCCACCCAGTACAGCCGCCTGGGGGCGGACCTGGTGCTGTCGGGCCACGGCCACGGCGGCGTCATCCGCCTGCCCTTCACCGACGGACTTTTGAGCACCGACCGGACCTTCTTCCCCTCCTACACGGCGGGCTTTTATCAGGTGGACGGCGCCGACCTCTTCGTCAGCCGGGGACTGGGCAACTCCGGCCCTCTGCTGCGGGTGTTCAACCGGCCCCAGGTGGTGGTCTTGACGCTGCAGCGGGACAATTCCTAAGATAAGGAAGCAGAATATGACAGAATTTCACGCGGGAACCTTTGACATTGCAGTGGTGGGTGCAGGCCACGCTGGCATCGAGGCCGCTCTGGCGGCGGCCCGGCTGGGGTGCCGGGTGCTGTGCCTGACCATCAATCTGGACGCAGTGGGCAATATGCCCTGCAACCCGGCCATCGGCGGCACCGGCAAGGGCCAGCTGGTCCGGGAGCTGGACGCCCTGGGCGGCGAGATGGGCCGGGCGGCGGACGATTGCTGCATCCAGTACCGGCTGCTGAACCGGGGCAAGGGCCCCGCCGTCTGGTCCCTCCGGGCCCAGGCGAACCGGCGGGCCTATCAAAACCGGATGAAGCACACCCTGGAGCGCCAGAAGAACCTGACGCTGCGCCAGGGGGAGGCGGTGGAGATTCGGACGGAGGGCGGCCGGGTGCGGCAGATCGTCCTCTCCACCGGCGCGGTCTTTGACGTAAGGGCCGTCATTTTGTGCACCGGCACCTATCTCCAGGGCCGCACCCTGGTGGGCGAGTGCATCCAGGACTCGGGCCCCGACGGGCTCCAGGCCTCCCTGGCCCTCACCCAGAGCCTCCAAAAGCTGGGGCTTCCCCTGCGGCGGTTCAAGACCGGCACCCCGCCCCGGATCAACGCCCGCAGCGTGGACTTTTCCCGGCTGGAGGTCCAGTACGGCGACGCCGACCCCCAGCCCTTCTCCTTCGAGACCACCTCCGTGCCGGAGAACAAGGTCACCTGCTGGCTGACCTACACCAACCAAAAAACCCACCAGATCATCCTGGACAACCTGGACCGCTCCCCCATGTACTCCGGCGTCATCGAGGGGGTGGGGCCCCGGTACTGCCCCTCCATCGAGACCAAGGTGGTCCGGTTCCGGGACAAGCCCCGGCACCAGCTGTTTCTGGAGCCCATGGGCCTGGACACCGACGAGCTCTATCTCCAGGGCTTCTCCTCCTCCATGCCCGAGGAGATCCAGATTCAAATGCTCCACACCCTGCCGGGGCTGGAGCAGGCGGAGATCATGCGCCCGGCCTACGCCATCGAGTATGACTGCATCGACCCCCTGGCTCTGAAACCCACCCTGGAGACCAAGGCGGTGGCGGGGCTCTACGGCGCGGGCCAGTTCAACGGCTCCTCCGGTTACGAGGAGGCGGCGGTCCAGGGCTTCCTGGCCGGGGTCAACGCCGCCCGGAAGCTCCAGGGCAAGGAACCGGTGGTCCTCTCCCGCAGCGAGTCCTACATCGGCACCCTCATCGACGACCTGGTGACCCGGGGCACCAACGAGCCCTACCGGATGATGACCTCCCGGTCCGAGTACCGGCTGCTGCTGCGCCAGGACAACGCGGACCAGCGCCTGTGCCCCATCGGCTACGAGATCGGGCTGGTGTCCAAGGAGCGGCTGGAGGCGGTGAAGGCCAAGTACGCCGCCGTGGAGGCGGAGATCCGCCGCCTGACCCACACGGGCGTGGCCCCCTCGCCGGAGCTCTCCGCCTTTTTGGCCCAACGGGGCACGGCGGACGTCACCGACGGGTGCCGGCTGCTGGACCTTCTTAAGCGGCCCCAGATCCACTACGCCGATTTGAAGGCCTTCGACCCTGCCTTCCCCGCCCTGCCTGCCGCCGTGGCGGAGCAGGTGGAGATCTCCGTGAAGTACGAGGGCTACATCCAGCGCCAGCTGCGGGACGTGGCGGAGCTGCGCCGGGCCGAGCGGCATCTGCTGCCGGAGGACCTGGACTACGATAGCATCCAGGGTCTGCGGCTGGAGGCCCGGGAGAAGCTGGGCCAGGTGCGGCCCCGGAGCATCGGACAGGCCAGCCGGATCTCCGGCGTGTCTCCGGCGGACATCGCCGCCCTTTTGATCTATCTGGACCGGGCCTGAGTCCGGTTTCCTCTGGAAAAAATAAAAAATGGCCGCCCGGGACATGGGCGGCGGCAAGAGGTGTTTACTGCATGAGAAAGTTTTTGGCCATCGTGGTGTGCAAGCTGCTGCGCTTCGTGGGCAAGCTGGTGGGCAAGGGCAGCAGCCTGCCGGGCAAGTACGCCCTGAGAGTCTGCCCGGACATCCTCCGGCGGGTCCAGCTGCCCCCCCACATCATCGCCGTCACCGGCTCCAACGGCAAGACCTCCACGGTGGAGATGATCGCCGCCATCCTCCGGGCCGACGGGCGGAGGGTGGTCTACAACGAGGAGGGCTCCAACCAGATCGAGGGCGTCACCACCCTGGTCCTGAGCCACGCCACCCTGGGCGGCCGGGTGAAGGCGGACGTGCTGCTCATCGAGTCTGACGAGCGCTACGCCGCCCACAGCTTCCAGTACTTCCACCCCACGGAGTTCGTCATCACCAACCTCTACCGGGACCAGCTGACCCGCAACGGCCACCCGGAGTGGGTTTTTAATGCCATCCTGCCCGCCATCCACCCGGACACCACCCTGGTGCTCAACGCCGACGACCCCCTGGTGTCCTGCTTCGCCCGGGACCACGAGAAGGTCAAGTGGTTCGGCCTGGACCGGTGCGCCGTGTCCTCCGACACCTTCTCCGGCATGTACCGGGACGGCACCTGGTGCCCCGTGTGCAAGCGCCCCATGGAGTACAGCTGCTATCACTATAACCACATCGGCCACTACCGCTGTCCCCACTGCGGCTTCACCCGCCATGCCACCGACTTCACCGCCACGGCGGTGGACCTGGAGAATGGCGAACTGACCCTGGACGGCTCCCTCTCCATCCATCTGGCCTTTGCCTCCATCTACAACGTCTACAACATCCTGGCGGCCTACGCCGTGTGCTCCCTGGCCGGGGTGAAGGCGGAGACCGTAGGCGGCGTCATCAACAACTATATCCTGAAAAACGGCCGGATGCAGCGCTTCCGCCTGGGGGCCCACCACGGAATGCTCCTGACCTCCAAGCACGAAAACTCCATCGCCTACGACACCAATCTGCGCTATATCCGCTCCACCAAGGCCCCCTGTCAGGTGCTGGTGGTGGTGGACGCGGTGAGCCGGAAGTATTTCACCAGCGAGACCTCCTGGCTGTGGGACATCAATTTTGACCAGCTTGACGCCCCCCAGGTGAAGCGGGTGGTCCTCAGCGGCCGCTACGCCAACGACCTGGCGGTGCGGTTCCAGTACACCACCCTGGACAGCGGCCGCGTCCACATCCAGCCGGACATCAACGCCGCCGTGGAAGAGCTCAAATCCGCCGGAGACGAGGACCTGTACGTGGTCACCTGCTTCTCCGACCGGGACAAGGTCCTTTGCAACGTGGAAAAGGAGGAGGCGTAACATGGACATCAAACTGCTGCATCTGCACCCCGAGCTCATGAGCCTGTACGGGGACTGGGCCAATGTGGCCCTGCTGCGCCGCCATCTGGAGGACCTGGGCCACACCGTCACCGTGGAGCAGGTCTCTCTGGGCGACGACCTGGACCTCTCCGGCGCCGACTTCCTCTTTATGGGCGCCGGCACGGAGCGCAGCCAGAAGGCTGTTCTGGAGGACCTGCGCCGCCACGGCCCGGCGCTTGCCCAGGCCGCGGAGGAGGGCCTGCCCATGCTCTTCACCGGCACGGCCTTTGAGCTGCTGGGCCGGCAGATCACCGACGCCGCCGGCACCGAATATCCCGCCCTGGGCCTTCTGGACTTCACCGTCACGGAGACAGACAAGCGCATCGTGGAGGACGTGATCGGGGAGTGCCCCTACGCCGGGGCGCCTCTGGTGGGCTTTATGAACAAGTGCAGCCACATCACCGGCGTGGAGACGCCTCTCCTCACCGCCTGCGAGATGGGCTTCGGCAACGACGCCCCCGGCGGGGCCGAGGGCATCTGCTTCCACCAGGTGCTGGGCACCCACCTCACCGGCCCGGTGCTGGTGAAAAACCCAGCCCTGAGCCGGGCGGTGGCCCGGGCCATTCTGGCCCGCCGGGGCGCGGAGGAGCCCCAGGAGTGGCCCGCCTACCCCTATGAGGAGCAGGCCTACCAGGTGACGCTCCAGGAGCTGCGCCGCCGGATGACCCACTGAGGGGTTTCCCTGTCCCCCAAGCGCCGAAAGCGGCGCTGCCTTTCCCCTGCGCGTCCCAGGCGCCGCCGGAATCCCGGCGGCGCCTTTTTCCCGCCTTTTGGCCGGGAAATTTCCTTTTCCCCGTCCGGAAGGGGGCGTCAAAGAAGATTTGCGTGACAGAAACCGCGTCGGTGTGATATGGTGAGGCCAGGAGGTGAGGCAAATGCGTGACATCAGCAAGAACATCCGGGAGGTGCGGCTGCGGCGGGGCATGAGCCAGGAGCAGCTGGCCCAGGCCCTCCATGTGACCCGCCAGACCGTATCCAACTATGAGACCGGCCGCTCCCGGCCGGATGTGGAGACTTTGACGCTCCTGGCCCAGGCGCTGGAGGCGGACGTGCGGGAGCTGCTCTACGGCCCCGTGGTCTCTCCCCGCCGCCGCTCGCTGCGCCGGCTGCTGGCGGCCGGGGTCCTCACCGCCGCCGTGGGCCTGGTGTGGGCGCTGCTGGGGATCCTGTCCCGGTCCGACGCGTTCCGGTATATCCTGGTCCCCCTCTTCCTGCTGCGCACCGGGCCCCAGGCGCTGCTCTTCGTGCTGTTCGGATGGATGGGCGCCCAGGCCTGCGTGGCCGCCCTGGGAAGCTCCCCCCTGGAGGGGAAGTGGCCGGTGCGGCTGCGGCGGGCGGTGCTGGCAGCGCTGGGGGTCTATGTGGTGATCCTGCTGCCTTTTTGGATCTGGGGGATCGGAGACACCTATCAGGTGTGGGTGCGCTACAGCCAGGAGATGGAGTTTGCCTACTCCTCCTCCTTTGACCTCTTCCCCTTGTGGAACCAGGCGATCTGGACCCTGGTCCGGTGGACAACATCGTGCCCCTGGGTGTTTGCCCTGCCCGGCGCGGCGCTGTGCATCCTGGGCTTCCCCCGGCAGCGGGCCCAGCAGCCGGAGCCCCAGGCGGAAAATGTCGATTCCCCGGAGTAGAATTTCTTCTGTTTTCTCCTGTCTGTATTGAAACAACGGGGCCGCAACCGGCAGTTGCGGCCCCGTCAAGGCCTCTTGGTGGACAATTTTCCTCCCCTTTGGTATGATAGCCCTACAAAGAAACCCGCCGGACAGGCGGGCGCGGGGCCCTGGTCCCCGCGGCAAGGAGGGGAGGCAGCACCATGACCTTAGGGCAGCATCTGACATACCTGCGCACCGGCCGTGGGTGGTCCCAGGACGTTCTGGCGGAGCAGCTGGGGGTATCCCGGCAGTCGGTGAGCAAGTGGGAGACCGACTCCAGCGTGCCGGACCTGGACAAGCTCCTGGGGCTCAGCGCCCTCTTCGGCGTGACGCTGGACGAGCTGGTGAAGGGCCCGGCGGAGGACGGGCCCCGGGCAGACACAGAGTCCGGAGATGTGCCTTCGAATACCGGCAGTTTTCCCGGAGAACCCTCCGGGAGCGGAGATACACCGGACGGCCCCGCCTCTCCGGCGGCGGAGTCTTGGACCCCATCTGCCGAGCCTGTGTCTACGGCGCAGGACCCGTCCGCCCATCCGAAAAGCTGCGAAGCGGATTTTGCTCCTGCGGCGGAGTCCCAGGGGCGAAAAGCGGATGAACGGAGCCCAGCGGCCCAGGCCGGGGACCCGGCCCGGTCTTTGACCGTCCGGATCGCCGGGGTGATTTTGCTGTGCGGCGGCTTTCTCCTCTCCCTGGTGTTCTTCCAGCTGCTGCCGCTGATGGTGCTGCCCATGGCCCTGGGGGCGGTGTGCCTCCTGAGCCGGCGGCGGCTGGGCCTGGCCCTGGGCTGGACCGCCATGCTCTATGGTCTGGTCTTTACCCGGCTGTTCACCGGCATCTCCCTGGGCGGTCTGCTGAGCCCCGGCTACTATGAAAATGCGTCTCCCATTCTCCTTTTGCTGGGGTGGGCGATAGTGTTGGCCCTGGGCCTTCTGGTGTGGCGCACGGTGCGGCGGCCGCCGTCCCTGCCGGTGTGCTGGGCATTGTGGGCCGGGGTGATTTTTACTTTGGGTCTGGGCTACTTCACCGATTTTCGCTGGAGCCTGGCGCTTTTGCTTGGCAGCTTCCGCTCCCCCATGGGAGCCGTGTTCCTGGTCACGCTGGTGGGGACTCTGCTCCTCCTGCTCCGGCGCACCTGGCGGGCCGCCGGGGAAAGTGACAACGATTTGTAATTTCTGACGCATTTCCTACCATTTGTATTGGAAGCGAAAAAAG
>ERZ791871.2226-NODE-2226-length-13736-cov-3.229296_pt1 | contig 13736 bp, 10 predicted proteins | sample MGYA00510280_ERZ791871 | MGnify/ENA primary metagenome ERZ791871 (study PRJEB30046, sample SAMN00792111) | human gut metagenome | study: EMG produced TPA metagenomics assembly of the A metagenome-wide association study of gut microbiota in type 2...
TCAACCCACAGTGATAGAGTCACAAATATAGGCTATTGTCTCTTTCGGGGGGCGTCTACCTTGCCTGCGGCAAATCAGAATTTAATCATAAATGTCGATATAACTCTTCGGATTGTAAAAAGCCTCTTCATTACAGCGATAAATCAGTCTCTCCTTATCAAAGGAATCCGGCAATTCTCCTTTGAACAGTCCGTCTCTGAATGGAATTTCCTGAAAGAAAATCGTATCCGGACGGGACTTTCCGTTATCGCCTAAGACATAGCGGATACGTTCGATATCGCCGTCAAACCATTTTTCAAGGAGTGGGACAAGCTGTTCTCTAAATACCCGGCAAAGAGAGATAAAGCTATCTTTGTCAGGGGATTGCAGGAAGAATCCCTCGCCAAGCTGGTAGTCTGCACCTAAAAAGTAGGAGAGACGCATATTGATGGTTGTCATAAGACGCTGCAGGGAGATCCCTTCTACGCGCATACCATGTAGGATTTCCGGTTCTGGAGATACGGGACGGATGAAGAAATCGTGGTCAATTGCTCCTAAAATAGTGTCTTCACAGACGATGGAATCGCAGGTAGCAACGATGTAAAGGTTCGAAGGCAGCCGAAACTTTTCTTTAGAAAAAGGAAGCGTTATGGCTGTTTCGCTACTGGTGCCTTCGCGGCGGTTCTCGCGTAAAAGAACGGCAGTTTCTCTGAAAAGGTGCATCCAGTTTAAATCGACTTCTTCCATCATAACAACATAGCGCCCGTCGGCGCATTTATTGGCAAATTGTTTGAAAATGCCATCCTCGATGAATGGACCGCGTTTTCTCTCGATAAAACCGTCGTAGCCGTCACTGTTGATGTCAGGGTAAGAGATATGAAGGATTCGTCCTTCATCAACATACTGCTGGTAATGCTCTAATACATCAGGTACGGGTTCAATATTCATCATATTGGAGTCCTTACCCTCAATAATACCGACGGCAGTCATAATTGCCTGATGGAACTTTCCTGTCTTTACCGGACCTTTGATTAGGGTGTTTTTTGGATAGAGGCGGAAGTTCTGCTCTTTACGGTCTGGATGGGTGGAAGCGATGACATTGTCAGGATAAGGCCATACGGAATCCGGGGTAATGGAAACATTTGCTGTAACAGGAGTGCCGCTGCCTGCTCCTGTGGCAGCCCCGACCGCTGCGGCTGAAGAGGCAGCATCAGAAGCAAAAGAGCTATTGCCAGAGAAGCCTGCAGAAGCAGAGAAGCCAGCAGAGGCTGAATTCATCGAACCAGAGCCGGAAGTTCGGTTACTGCCAGCAGAAGAACCTGCTCCGGTAATAGAAGTGTTTCTGCCAGAATAGTTTCCGGTTTTTCTTGCTGGGATTTCTTCGTCATCCCCCTCTAAAGCTGCTTTATTTACAAAAGAAGAAAATTCTTCATCGCCAGCAGAGGTGCTGTCTGCAGAGATGTTTGAAGCTGTTTCATTTTCATAAGTTCTCTCATCAGAGGCTGGTGTTGTTCCATAACCTTGAATGGCTTTTGTGATAAAATCAGTGGACGCTGGTGTGCCGCCTTCTTTATAAATAATCTGTGGGCCTTGTACATCAGCAGCAGGACGGTAAGTTAATTTAGAGCCGAGTGCTGCCGCCAGAGGATTGGTGACAGAGTCAGTTCCTGTTTCACTGCTATCTCCAGTTTCAGTTCCAATTTCAACGTTTCCGTCATCTTCTATCGCAGGATAATAGTTCTGGCAAATATCTGTATAATAGGAGGCAAAGATTTCTAAAGAAGTAGAAAACAGTCCTACGATATCTTCTTCTGACATTGTTTTAAAGTCATCATAATGATAGAGGACAAATGCCTTTATTTTATCACCGGATGGAGATAAGTCAGAACTTTCAGAAGGCACGAGAGTCACCTGAAATGGTGCTGCCGTCATCAGGGTGAGCATATTGCATTTGTCGTGAATATCGAGCATGACTTCCTCGTCAGAAACGCAAGGAAGGTTCAGAGAAACTTCGATATTTAATTTATCCTCATCTAATACGGTGCGGATACCGATGAAAGCGTTATGCCCGGCATAGGACGGGATATACAAAATGTCCTGAAGAACGCCGGTAACAGTGCTGGATTCTGGGACATACCAGTCTCCTTTTGCGGCATAAGTAAAGTTCGGATATTCTTTTAAAAGTGCCTCACTTATTTTGTGGAATGTTTCGGAAGCATCTTCGCCATCGGCACGAAGGGAAAGTGCCTTATCGGAAGTATCATCCAGAGAAAATGGAGTGCCGCCCTGTCTTGATAAATAGGCTGCCATGCGGACGAATCCATTGGCATTTGTAAGTTCCACATAAGATTCATCGACAAGGTGCGCATACTCATGCTCAATAAAGTCGGTAAGTTTAGAAAGCTTCATGTAACCGAGAATAGAGTAGACATATGCATCATAATCCACTTCTTCCGGGTCTGGGCGCTCTCGTTCTCCCTCAAATTCCCCAGGAAAAGATACACGATAATATTTGTAAATATCTCTTAAATAATTAAAACGGTGACCACGCTCATCAGCGTTACAGATCTGTGTGATGGTGTTAGCATTAACATCCTGCCCATATACTTTCTGGGAGCGGGTCTGCACCTCATATTGCATTAGGAGAATATCATCAGAACTGATTCCCGGGTTGCAGTAATATTTTTCGTAAAGAAGGACAGCGGCGGCAATCCATACGGCATCTTCCTGGCTGTAACGAGTCTGGAGGCTTCGTTCCACATCACTCATAAAAGCATAATAGGATTCTTCTAATTCAGGATATAATGTACCGATTGCTTCTGTCAGTTCTGGATGCATTTTTAATTCGAGTGTTTTTGCATCGGTATTTTTTCCCCAGAAGAAAAGATACCACCAGTATTCATTACCCTCGTAATCAACTTCCGGGTTCATGCTGTTTGCCTCGCCAAGAAGCTGACCAGCAGAATTTAACTGCGATAAAATGTCTTCCTGTGTGCGTCCGCTCTCAAAAGAAAGCTGAAGAAGTGTTGCAGCATGGTTAAAGGAAGAATAAATCTGTTTGAGCAGGGAGATATTTTTTTCGTCAAGCTGGCCGGAATTTAAAATATTTGTCCACTGTTCTGTTGTGTAGCGGCTTTTGGACTGGTAATCCGCCTCATACTCATAATCACGCTGTCTTTGTTTGTCCGTAATCATAGTTGTTGTCCTTTCTTATCTTATTTTCTATAGAAAATGTAATAATTAAAATAATTAGCTTGAACCCTTATAAAAAGAAGATCCGAATAAATCCCTCTGGAAATTATCCGGATCTAGAGGTGGCAAATAGCTTACATCTCTGCTGGCTCCGCTTCAGAAGTGTGCCGTTCAATCTTTAAATAAACAATTTCCACCCGGTTTTTATCCATTTTTTTAATCGAATAGAGGTAATTGCCTTCCTTTACTGTTTCGCCTTCTTTTGGAAGATGGTCGAGAAGCTCGATCATATGTCCGCCGATTGAATCATAGTCTTCAGATTCAATTTCTGTACCAAGGACATCATTTAGGTCGTCAAGCTTGGTGCTTCCTTCTATCTCATATTCATCGGTGCCGATACAACGAATCGCATCTGTTTCGGACTCGTCAAATTCATCTTTGATATCACCGACGATCTCTTCAATAAGATCCTCTAAAGTAACAAGTCCTGCGGTAGAACCGTACTCGTCAAGAACGATGGCAAAACTGATAGAGTTATTGCGCATCTCCTCCATTAAAGTGGAGGTTTTCTGATATTCATAAGTAAAAAATGGTTCTCTCAGTACCTTGTATATGTCAAATGCTTCATTGCGGTGTGTCTCCCGGTAAAAGAATAAATCCTTTAAATTAAGAATCCCGATAACATTGTCCTTACTCTCCTCGTAAACAGGGAGTCTTGAGTACTGTTCTTCTAAGAAAATCTCGACCAGCTCATCATAGGACATATCAACGGAAGCAAAAGAGACATCAATACGTGGAAGCATAATGTCCTTTGCGACAGAATCACCGAAATCGAATACATTATTTATAAGCTCTTTTTCTTCTTTTTCAATTACGCCGCTCTCCTGACTGACATCAACAATCGTTCGAAGCTCTAATTCTGTTATAGCCTGTCCGCTTCCTGGTTTAATCCCGAATAAACGGCATAAAAGACCACTGAAAAGATTCACTACATAGATGACAGGAGTAAGTACGGTTGTAATCGTATAAATTATTCCAGAATACAGAAGAGCCATGCTCTCGTTCTTCATAGTAGCGATTGTTTTTGGGGTAATCTCACCAAAAATTAAGATAAGAAGAGTAAGAATACCTGTTGCAAGACCAACAAAAGTGCTGGTGTTCTTTCCAAGACCTGCCTGTGATGCAAGGCTCATTGCCAATGTGGTGGTCAGAGAAGAAGCCGAAAGGTTTACAATGTTGTTACCGATTAATATGGCACTTAACATCTTTTCTGGCTTCTCTATCAGAGCAAGCACTCTGGCGGCTTTTTTATTGCCCTGATTTGCAAGGGCACGCATCCGGTGCTTATTTACCGTAGTAAGGGCTGTCTCTGCGGAAGAAAAGAAAGCAGAAAGCAGTAACAATATTAACAGAATCACAATTTGGCGTATGGAACTGGGGTCCAAAACATCATCTCCTTTTAAAAAAAATATATTTGTATTATTATATTTTATAAAGGTTGTATTGTCAATCATGGTGTAAAAATATGTTTGTGTTTTATGCGGTTTTCTTTTATAATTAGAGACAGGTAATAATGAAGAAGGGAGAGGGAATATATTGAAGCAATATCTTTTATTTGATCTGGATGGGACATTGACCGATCCGATGGTGGGCATTACCTCCTCCGTTCAGTATGCTCTGGAAAAGTTCGGGATTCATGTAAAGTACTTAAAAGATCTGATTCCATTTATAGGGCCGCCGCTTGATGATTCTTTTCAGGAGTTTTATGGACTTTCTAAAGAAGATGCCGGGAAGGCAGTGGAATATTACAGAGAGTATTTTGCACCAAAGGGAATCTTTGAGAATGAGGTATATCCGGGAATTCCAGAAATGTTAAGTCGGCTTGTAGAAGCGGGATTTACATTAATTGTAGCTACTTCAAAGCCAGCTGTATTTGCAAAGCAGATATTAGAACATTTTGGCCTTAGCGATTATTTTTCCTTTGTCGGGGGAAGCGAATTAGACGGCACACGAAAAAGAAAGGCAGAAGTCATTGGTTACATATTAGAGGCCTGTGAGATTAAGCTCCAAGATGCCATCATGATTGGGGACAGAAAGCATGATATTGAAGGGGCAAAGCTTTGTGGCTTAGAATCTGTCGGTGTACTTTACGGTTACGGGTCAGAGGAAGAATTATCAAAAGCCGGAGCAGATCATATCATAAAAGATGTGAAGTTGTTAGAAGAATATCTTAGAAAACAGGGAGAAAACCCGGATAATCTTACCTGGTATGACCGTTTAAAAGGACGGACAGGAGGAGAAGGAAAGGAAACAAAAATGATTCGATTTGGAATGATTGGAACGGGGAAGATTGCACAGAAGTTCTGGCAGGCAAACCGCTATGGAAAAGATTTTGAACTTACAGCGGTGTATTCAAGAACATTAGAGAGAGCGAGAGAGTTTGGTTTTCAGAAAGGCAGGCTGCAATATTTTGATGATTTAGAGGCATTTGCAAACAGTGACTGTATTGATGCGGTTTATGTGGCAAGCCCGAACTGCTGTCATCACGACCAGGTTATGACATTGCTAAAAGCAGGCAAGCATGTTTTGTGTGAGAAACCGATGGCTTCGAATTTAAAAGAAGCGAAGGAAATGTTTGCGGAAGCCGAGAAGCAGAATCTGATACTTTTAGAGGGAATGCGTTCTACTTATGCGCCAAGCTTTGAGAAGATGCTTCCGTATATGGAATCGCTTGGTAAGATTCGAAGAGCAACCTTACAGTATTGTCAGTATTCTTCCCGTTATGATAATTATAAGAGAGGAATTATTGAGAATGCATTTAAACCGGAATTATCAAATGGAGCATTAATGGATATCGGTGTGTATGTGGTGGCCTGCATGATTCGGCTTTTCGGTGCACCAGTTTCCATCAAGGCATCAGGAATCAAGCTTTCCAATGGTGTGGATGGGGCAGGAACAATTCTTATGGAATATCCGGATATGATTGGAGAGGCCATTTATTCTAAGATTACAGATTCAGCGATGCCAAGTCAGATTCAGGGAGAAGATGCTTCCATGCTTGTGCAGGAAATTGAGAATATCAAAGATTTACGCATCGTGAGAAAAGGAGTGGTACAGTCCATTCATTTTGAACAGTCTGATAATATTTTAAATTATGAGACACAGGAATTTATTAAAATGATAAAAACGGGCATGGGATGGGAGAAATCACGAGAGATTACTTTAGAGACCATGAAAGTTTTAGATGAGGCGAGAAGACAGCTTCATATCGTATTTCCAGCGGATGAGAAATCACAGGAAAAGAAAAAACAAAAAAAGACCGCAAAAGAGGAGGAGTAAAGTCATGGCAGGTCAGACAGAATTTTTACAGGCAATTCAGGAATTAGAACGTCTTGGAGAGACAAACGGCAATCAGTTATCTATGGAAGAAATCAATTCTTATTTTTCTGACATGAAGTTAGAGGAAAAACAGCTTGATTTTATATGTAATTATTTTGAATCCCACCACATTTATATTACGAATCGTGTGCAAAGATTTGAGGAAGAAATCGGGGACGAGGAGATTCCGAATAAAGAAGATCCGATGGATGCAGAGATTGTAGCTTTTTACTTAAAAGAGATGGAAAAAGCGAATTCATTATCTGGGGAACAGGAAAGAGTAATTGCAAGAAAGCTTGTCAGCGGTGATGATACGGCAAGAAACCTGCTGATTGAAGCGAATCTTTCCCGCGCAGTAGAGATTGCCAAAGAATACGAGGGAAGGGGACTTCTCTTAAGTGACTTAATTCAGGAGAGCAATATTGGGCTGATGGTTGCTGTGAATGAATTTGAGCCGGATATCGATAAAGATTTCCATGCATTTTCTGAGAAAATGATTCGCAAACATTTAGAGGAGACATTAGAAGAATATAATTCTTCCACTCGTTCCGCAGTAAAGATGGCAAACCGTGTGAATGAAATGAATGATATTGCGACGGCATTTGCAAAAGAGTATGAAAGAGAGGCAAAACCGTCGGAAATCGCAGAACGTATGGGAATTACGGAGGAAGAAGTAAGAGAGCTTATGAAAGTATCTCTTGATGCAATTGCGGTTTTGAATCAGGATAAGTAGGCTCACAATTATTTGGAATTGTGTAGAATTTTCAAAATAAATTTGTATCTATTCAAAAACGTGTAGAATGACAGAATAAGTATGTCATGCATTGCATGACGCGCATCTCGCAGCAAGAATACCGGGGCATTCTTGAACTATTCAGAATCCTGCAGATTTTCGATAAACATGCGAATTCGTTCTGAATAGTTACAAAATTGTATAATAATTTTGAATTGTCAACATATAATGTAACTAACAGGAACAAAATTGTTTTAGATAAAGAGGAAAAAGATGAGATATGAAGAAGAACTGATTGATGAGGTCAGAGAAAAAAATGATATAGTCGATGTGATTTCCTCTTATGTTTCGTTAAAAAAGCGAGGTTCGAACTATGTAGGGCTTTGCCCGTTCCACAATGAAAAGAGCCCGTCATTTTCTGTCAGCCGGGACAAGCAGATGTATTATTGCTTTGGCTGCGGACAGGGCGGAAATGTCTATACATTTCTTATGGAATATAACCGGCTCTCCTTTGTGGAGGCATTGCAAAATCTGGCACAGAGGGCCGGAGTAGAACTTCCAGAAAGGGAACAGACGGCAGAGGAAAGACAGCAGGCGGATGCCAGAGTGACACTTAGAGATATGAATAAGGAAGCGGCAGTATATTTCCATTATCTTTTAAAGAGTGAGAGAGGAACACAGGCGCTTTCTTATCTTAAGAATCGTGGGCTGAGCGATGAGACGATTAATCGTTTCGGACTTGGATATGCAGACATTTACCGAGATGATTTATATCAGTATTTAAGGTCAAAGGGATTTACGGATTACCAGATGAAGGAATCCTCTCTTGTAAATATTGATACAGTAAAGGGAAATTATGATAAGTTTTTTAACCGTGTTATTTTCCCGATTATGGATATGAACCAGAGAGTGATCGGTTTTGGTGGTCGTGTGATGGGAGATGGAGAACCAAAGTATCTAAATTCCAGAGAGACCATTTTGTTTGATAAGGGAAGAAATCTATATGGATTAAATTATGCAAAGAGATCGCGAAGTAATGCGATTATTTTGTGTGAGGGCTATATGGATGTCATCTCGTTGCATCAGGCAGGATTTACCAATGCGGTTGCTCCGCTGGGAACGGCATTTACACCGAATCAGGCGATGCTTTTAAAGCGGTACACGAATGAAGTTATTTTGTCGTTTGACAGTGATGGAGCTGGAATAAAGGCGGCACTTCGGGCGCTGCCAATTTTGCGGCAGAATGGTCTGAGGGGCCGGGTGTTATCCATGAAGCCATATAAAGATCCGGACGAGCTGATTAAGGCAGAGGGAGCAGAAAGCTACCAGAAGCGGATTGATGAAGCAGAATCTGGAAGAATGTTTGAGCTGCTTGTCCTTTATGGACAGTATAATCAGCAGGATCCGGAAAGCCGGACAGAGTTTCTTCATGAAGTGGCGAAAAAGTTAGCACAGATTGAGGAGCCGTTAGAACGGCAGACCTATCTTACATCAGCGGCTAACCGTTTTATGATAAGGAAGAATGACCTTGAAAATCTTGTGAACCGTTATGGATTAGGCTATCAGTATGAGAGGGTGAATGAGCAATATAAGACAGCACCGGAAACAGAAGAGAGGCGGCAGGAAAAGAAGAAAAATACGAAAAATCAGCCACAGAGACTTCTTCTTACCTGGCTTGTGGAACATCCTGATATGTATCAATATATCCGGCCGTATATCGGGGCAGATGACTTCATTGAGCCGCTGTACCATTCGGTGGCGATTATGCTTTTTGAACAATTAGATAAAGAAGAGAAAATAAATCCGGCAGCAATTTTAAGTCGATTTACCGATGCAGAAGAACAAAAAGAAATTGCGGCAATCTTTAATACACATTTAAAATACGGACTTTCCTCCGAAGATGAAGATAAAGCGCTTTCAGATGTAGTGCGCAAAGTGAAACTTGCAAGCATTGAGGATGAGATGGTTCATACCAGTGATATTATGCGCTGGCAGGAACTTTTATCCCTGAAAAATAAAATGCAGAAATTTAGTATAAACCGAGTATAAAGCTGGTAAAACTAAGAGCAGGAATAATGTACGCTGGGATTTGCTATATCTTGTATAATCAAAAAAGCAGACTCCTGGAGTATGTAAGATTTGGAGGGTGTATTTTGGGCAGGAAAGAACAGATTTTTGGCAGCCAGATGAATTGTCTGCTTGAGAGAGCAAAGAAGCAGAAGAACATGGTAGAACTTCAGGAGATAAGAGATGTCTTTCAGAACAGTCCTCTGACGCAGGCACAGCTTGAGCGTATTATTGCTTATCTGGAAGAGCAAAAAATCGATGTACTGACTATGCCCGATATTAATGCGGATGATATAGAAGATGATGTGGGAGAAATTGATTCTTTAAACGATATGGATGTTTTTCAAAAGCCAGATAGGATTGGAAGTGTACAGGTAACTGCAGAAATTGAAAAAGGCTATGAAAAAACAGCAGAAGAATCGGAGAACTCATTTACAGAAAGAGGTAATGCCGAAGATCCTGTTCGTATGTATTTAAAAGAAATAGGCAGGATTCCATTATTAAGTTCTGAAGAAGAGATAGAGCTGGCAAAACGTATGGAGGAGGGAGATGAGGAGGCAAAAAAGAAGCTTTCCGAAGCCAATCTTCGACTTACGGTAAGTATTGCCAAGCGGTATTCCGGCAGGGGGATGCAGTTTCTTGATTTGATTCAGGAAGGCAATCTTGGACTGATCAAAGCGGTAGAAAAGTTTGACTACAGAAAAGGGTATAAATTTTCTACCTATGCTACCTGGTGGATTCGTCAATCTATTACCCGCGCGATTGCTGATCAGGCAAGAACCATACGGATTCCAGTCCATATGGTAGAAACTATGAACCGGGTGAATCGTACAAGCAGAAGACTGTTGCAGGAATACGGCAGAGAGCCGACTCCAGAAGAAATAGCGGAGGCAATGAACCTGCCCGTGGAGCGTGTGCTTGAGATTTCGAAAATATCACAGGAACCTGTTTCCTTAGAAACCCCAATTGGCGAGGAAGAGGACAGCCATCTTGGAGACTTTATTCAGGATGAGCACATTCCTGTTCCTGCTGATGAGGCAGCGCATACATTACTCCGAGAACAGCTTGAAAAGGTGATGGATACTTTATCCGAGAGAGAGCAGAAAGTACTTGCACTCCGTTTTGGCTTAGAGGACGGCAAACCGCATACACTTGAGGAAGTCGGACGAGAATTTCAGGTAACCAGAGAACGCATTCGTCAGATAGAAGCGAAGGCCTTGAGAAAGCTTCGGCATCCGACAAGAAGTAGGAAGTTAAGAGACTTTTTGGAAGAGTGATATTTGGAAGAATAATGTAGAAAGAGAATAATAAAAAATAGCAGACCAAATGATGGTTCTACCAATAGAAGCATTTGTCCGTATATATCAGATGTGAGATGACTCCCACCTCTGTAGGTAGCGAGCAACAAATCAGTATCAGTGGGGAGAGAAATTTTTTGGGGTGCTATTTTTTATGAGTCGTATTTTCGCCGGTACATAGTATAATTTAGGAGGAATTACAGAAATAAATGGAACTTTCAATACGATTAAAAACAGTAGCAGAAGCAGTAACAAAGGGAAATCGTGTGGCAGATGTTGGAACTGACCACGGATATGTCCCGATTTATCTGGTGAAAAACAATCTTTCACCAGCCGGTATTGCAATGGATGTGAATAAAGGCCCACTCGAAAAAGCACAGGAACATATCAGGGAAGAAAAACTTGGCGGGAAAATAGCTACCCGTCTTGGAAATGGACTTGCACCATTAGAGCCAGGAGAAACAGATACCGTAATCATCGCAGGCATGGGCGGAGATTTAATCTGTAAAATATTAAAAGCCAAACCAGAATTTTTAATAGAGGGAAAAGAACTTATTTTGCAGCCACAATCCGAATGGTTCAAGATCCGCCGGCTCTTAAAAGAATATCGCTATCAGATTGAAAAAGAATGGTTCTTAAAAGAAGATGGTAAATACTATGTAATCATTAAAGCGGAACCAGCGTGGACACAGCCTGAAACACCAGCAGCCTTCCATTCACGAATATATAAAAGAGATATCAGAAACACCAGCGAATCAGGCAGTTTCAGAGAAAGATATGGAAAGTATTTATGAACAGTATGGAAAATATCTGATTGAAACGAAAAATCCAGTATTAAAAGAATACCTCGAAAAAGAAATCACCAAAAAAGAAAGTATAGCAACAGAGCTGAAACAGTCCATAAAAGAGATAGAATCAGAAGAACTTTCAGGAAAAGAGAGGGGAAATATTGCGAAAAGACAGCGAAGATATCAGGAAATCCAAAAAGAGATAAGGGATATGAGAAAAGCGATTGGATAAAGGAGAAATATGTTAGCAGATTACCATGTACATACAGAATTCAGCAATGACTCCATTTACCCGATGGAGGAAGTTATAAAAGATGCCATCTCATTAGGTATCAAGGATATATGTTTTACCGATCATGTAGACTATGGTCCATACCGCGACTGGGATGATCCAAGAGGAATCCAGTATCGTCCAGGAGATGAAGGGGAGCCAGAGCGAGTTGCCCTTACCAATGTAGATTATAAAAAATATTTTTCTATGATAGAGAAAATGCGTGGAAAATATAGAGAGAAAATTGCAATAAAAGCAGGATTAGAGTTTGGGGTACAGACACATACTATTCCAGAGTATGAGAAGTTATTTCGCAGTTATCCATTTGACTTCATCATTTTGTCCATTCATCAGGCAGGAGACCAGGAATTTTGGACAAATGAATATCAAAGTGGACGCACACAGCAGGAGTACAACGAGGGCTACTATAAAGAATTACTTTCCGTTGTACAGAATTATCACAACTATAGTGTGTTAGGACATATGGATTTGATTGTGCGTTATGATAGTTACGGTGTGTATCCATTTGAAAAATTAAAACCACTTCTCACAGAGATTTTAAAGACGGTTATCGCAGATGGAAAGGGAATTGAAGTAAATACTTCAAATCATAGATATGGTCTTTCGGATATGACACCATCAAGAGATATATTAAAGCTTTATAAAGAACTTGGCGGTACAATTATTACAATCGGAAGTGACAGCCATAAGAAAGAGCATCTTGGGGCATATATTGATTGGGCGAAGGAGGAACTTCGCAAACTGGGGTATACACAGTTTTGTACATTTGAGAAGATGCAACCGATATTTCATGAGCTTTAAATAGGAATTTGCCGCAGGCAAGGGAGACGCCCTCTTTTGATAAATAAAGCATATTTGTGACTTTAGTCGCTGCAGGTTGAATGTTCGCGTAAAAGCGCTCGCATCCAACCTTTGCTCCGAGGCCACAAATATGCTTTATTTATCAAAAGAGGGCTGTGTTTTGGCTGGGGAGGGAAATTCTATTTATTCTAAAATCTTGCCGTCAATAGAAATTGTTACCACCTGCCATGGAATAAACTTTCCACTGTTTTTCAAAGCAGTCACAGCGGCATGTTCCAATCCACCGCAGCAAGGAACTTCCATACGGACGATAGTAACACTTTTAATATCGTTAGCAGCGATAATTTCTGTAAGTTTTTCACTATAGTCAACAGCATCGAGTTTTGGACAGCCTACCAAAGTGATTTTTCCTTTGATAAAATCCTGATGAAAGTTAGCATAAGCATATGCGGTACAGTCAGCAGCAATTAACAATTTTGCACCGTTAAAATATGGAGCAGTAACTGGAGCTAATTTAATCTGCACTGGCCACTGGCTAAGCTGAGAGGTGATTGCAGCAGGTGTAGAAGTAGTTTCATTATCAGAGGCAGAATCTGCTGTGTTCTGGCGGTTAAACTGTGCGATACGCTGGCCTGGACAACCGTGAGCTGTGTGTGCTTTTTTCGCTTCGTTAGATTGTGGTACAGACTGTGCAGTATTAATGGCAGAAGTCTCTTTTTTCTGTTTATTTGCCATTACTGCAGCTTCATCATAAGCGGCAGCTTCACGTTCTTCGAAAGTGATTGCTCCAGTAGGACAGGCCGGCAGACAGTCACCAAGTCCGTCACAGTAATCGTCACGCAAAAGCTTTGCCTTTCCGTTTACCATTCCAATTGCGCTTTCATGGCAGGCATCGGCACAGGCACCGCAGCCGTTACATTTTTCTTCGTTAATGTGTATAATTCTTCGAATCATCGTTAGTTCTCCTTTGTTTTTTGAATTTATGTGAGATAAAAATACTGTCACAATTATGTGGAAAGCTTTGTGGCAGTCTGGATTTCTTAGTTCTGTGCTATTATAATATAGATGAGAAGAAAAAACCGTTGTTTTAACAACAAAAAGGGAAAAAATCTGATTTGTAGGGTTGGAGAAATAAACAGACGAACCTGCATCTCCTGTAATCTATAAAAATGCTTCGTTTCACTGCGTCCAAGCTGCTCATCCGCAAC
>ERZ791871.2240-NODE-2240-length-13668-cov-2.694336_pt1 | contig 13668 bp, 13 predicted proteins | sample MGYA00510280_ERZ791871 | MGnify/ENA primary metagenome ERZ791871 (study PRJEB30046, sample SAMN00792111) | human gut metagenome | study: EMG produced TPA metagenomics assembly of the A metagenome-wide association study of gut microbiota in type 2...
CCGGACCCGGAACATATTGCGCTCAAAGGCGATGTCGTTGCGCTCATACCGGTCCTCCACCAGGCGGCGCAGCAGCTCGTCCCGGTCGAAGGTCATGCCCGTGCGCAGCGAGATCATCATCCTGGCGAAGTCCTCCGGCTCGCCCAGGCCGTAGATACAGCTGACGGAGGAGACCACGATCACGTCCCGCCGCTCCAGAAGGGAGCAGGTGGCGCTCAGCCGCAGCCGGTCGATCTCCTCGTTGGTGGCGGCGTCCTTCTCAATATAGGTGTCGGTATGGGGGATATAGGCCTCAGGCTGGTAGTAGTCGTAATAGGACACGAAGTACTCCACCGCGTTGTGGGGGAAGAACTCCTTGAACTCCTCGCACAGCTGGGCCGCCAGGGTCTTGTTGTGGGCCAGCACCAGGGTGGGCCGCTGGACGGCCTCGATGACCTTGGCCATGGTGAAGGTTTTGCCGGAGCCGGTGACGCCCAGCAGCACCTGCTCGTCCAGGCCGTTCTCCACGCCCCGGGCCAGCTTCTCAATGGCCTGGGGCTGGTCGCCCGCAGGCTGATAGTCAGATACCACTTGAAATTTCGGCATAGTCTTCTCCTTTGAAAAAGCGTGCAGGGCGCCCCCTCAGCGCAGCTGCCCCGAGTCCGCCATGGACACATAGTCCCCGTCGGCCACCACGATATGGTCCACCAGCACAAGGCCCACGGTCTTCAAAGCCTCCCTGACCCGGACCGTGGCGGCGCAGTCGTCCGCCGAGGGCAGAGCGATGCCGCTGGGGTGGTTGTGGGACCAGATCACGCCGGAGGCGCCGGTGAGCAGCGCGTTCTCCACGATCTTGCGCAGGTCCACGTTGATGGAGCTGACGCCGCCCTCGCCCACCCGGCGGCAGGCCAGCAGCTTTCCCTTTCGGTCCAGGCACAGCTCATAGAGCACCTCTGCGGTCTCGCCGGTGAACAGCTCCAGCAGATAGTCCCCCGCCCGCTGGGAGGAGTTGAGCACCCGCTCCCGCTCCGCCGCCGCCATGCGGGACCGGCGATAGACCTGAGGCGTCAGCTTCAAAAGCGCCGCGGCGGACTCCCCTACGCCCTTCACCCGGCACAGCTCCTCTACCGGCGCCGAACTGGTCCATCAGGGCGTGGGCGATGGGGTTGGTGTCCTTCCGGGGAATGGCGTAAAACAGCAAAAGCTCCAGCACCTCGTGGTCGGCAAAGGAGTCCAGCCCATGCTGGAGAAACTGCTGCCGTTTCTTCTCTCTGTGCCCGTCGTGGATGCCCATGTTCCGCCTCCTCCGTCCGCCCTCAGACCCGCTCATTTTGCGCGGATCGGGAATAGGATATTATACCATAGGAACAAATGTTTGACAAGGGCTTTTCCCATCCGGAAGATTTCCCCTCTTCCCCGTCTCCGTACTCCCGGTCCCTTTGTCGAAACTTCCGATTTTTTCCGACCAGGGTTGACACAGGAACAAAAGTGGCATAGTATGAATTTAAAAAGAGAAAATAGGTCCGGTAGGTAAGGCTACCACAGGGATATGGGTTGCTGCCGCGAAGTGATGGAGACATCATGAGAGGGTTTGAACAGGCGAGATCGAACGCAAGGTGTCGTCTAATGCAACTGCACCGCCTTGTGAAGCTAAAGCTTGAACGGTCAGGGAGCCCCAAAGGCGGGCGGGCTCCTTTTTGAGACCCCAGTCGCTACCCACCGGGAGCGATTGGGCTTTTTTTCGCCGAAATATCCCCGGAGCGGGTGTACAGAGAGGAGGAGCGCGCATGTTCGATTGGGAAAATGACCGGGAGCAGCTGCTGGATGAGATAGAGGAAATGATCAGCCGAAAGCGATATACCCAGCTGCGGGACCGGCTGGCCACCATGGCAGCCCCGGACGTGGCGCTTCTGATGCAGGCGCTGGAGGAGGAGAAGCTGCCGCTGGTGTTCCGCCTGCTGCCCAAGGAGCAGGCGGCGGAGGTATTCGTGGAGCTGGACTCCGATCAGCAGGAGATGCTCATCCAGGGCTTTTCCAACACCGAGCTCAAAGAGGTGCTGGACGAGCTGTACCTGGACGACACGGTGGATATTGTGGAGGAGATGCCCGCCAACGTGGTCAAGCGCATTCTGCGCCACGCGGACCCGGACGTGCGCAAGAGCATCAACGAGATCCTCAAATACCCCGAGGACTCCGCCGGCAGCATCATGACCACGGAGTTCGTGGACCTGAAGGCCTCTCTGACCGTGGAGGACGCCCTCAAGCGCATCCGCCGCACCGGCCCGGACAAGGAGACCATCAATATCTGCTATGTCACCGACGACGCCCGGCACCTGCTGGGCTACCTCTCCATCCGCACGCTGCTGCTGTCGGAGGAGGACGATGTCATCGGCGACATCATGGACACCCATGTCATCTACGCCAACACCCTGGAGGACCAGGAGACGGTGGCCATGACCCTGAACAAATACGATTTCCTGGCCCTGCCGGTGGTGGACACGGAAAACCGCCTGGTGGGCATCGTCACCGTGGACGACGCCATGGACGTCTTGCAGGAGGAGGCCACGGAGGATATCGAAAAGATGGCGGCTATGCTGCCCTCCGACAAGCCCTACCTCAAGACCGGCGCGGTGGAGACCTGGAAGGCCCGGACCCCCTGGCTTTTGATGCTGATGCTCTCGGCCACCTTTACGGGGATGATCCTCAACCACTTTGAAAGCTCCCTGGCGGCCTGCGCCGTGCTCACCTCCTATATCCCCATGCTCTCCGGTACCGGCGGCAACAGCGGCACCCAGGCCTCCACCGCCGTCATTCGTGCCCTGTCCCTGGGGGAGATCCGCTTCGGAGACCTGTTCCGGGTCATGTGGAAGGAGTGCCGGGTGGCCATCTTCTGCGGTGTGTGTCTGGCCGCCGCCAACTTTGTGAAGATGATGCTGGTGGACCGTCTGCTGCTGCGCAATCCCTCGGTGACGCCTCAGGTGGCCCTGGTGGTCTGCGCCACGCTGGTGGGCACCGTCACCTGCGCCAAGCTGGTGGGCTCCTCGCTGCCCATTCTGGCGGAGAAGCTCCACTTCGACCCGGCGGTGATGGCCTCTCCCTTTATTACCACCATCGTGGATGCGCTGTCCCTGCTCATCTACTTCCGGTTCGCCACCATCATTCTCGGCATCTGATTTTTTTCAGCGGCGCCTCTGGCGCCGCTGTTTTTTTGCATATTCTCCCGCCGACGGCACAAACTATCTGCGGCGAAAGCCAAAGATTTTCACCAGGAGGATATCACGATATGAATAAGGATTGCAACTGCACCCCCAACCAGAGCATCAAGTGCACTGTCAGCAACTGCGCCCATCACTGCCAGGATTCCCAGTACTGCGGCCTGTCCTCCATCCAGGTGGGCACCCATGAGACCAACCCCACCAAGGTGGAGTGCACCGACTGCGAGAGCTTCAAGCTGAAGTAAGGAAGCCGGGAAAACCTCCCCCGACAAGGGCATCACAGTCCGGTGATCTCACCGCTCTGTTGCGGACTCTGTCAGATGGGCTCCTGGAGCCCCTTTGACAGGGTCCGGCCCTTTACATACGCAGGAAAAGGGGGCAGGGACCATGCAGGCACAGTGGAGCACCCGTCTGGCCGGCGCCGGGGCGGGAGTGGTGAACGGCCTTTTCGGCGGAGGCGGCGGCATGGTGCTGGTGCCGGTGCTCTCCCGCCAGGGCCGCCTTGAGGACCGGCAGCTCTTCGCCACCTCCGTGGCGGTGATTCTGCCGATCTGCGCCGTGTCCGCAGCGGTGTATCTTTTTCGGGGCGGCGTCCCTCTGGGCGATGCGGTCCCCTACCTGGCCGGCGGCGCGCTGGGGGGCATTCTGGGGGGAAAGACCTACGGAAAGGTGAGCACGGTGTGGCTGCGGCGGCTCTTTGCCGCCTTCGTGCTCTACGGCGGCGTGAGGTATCTGCTGTGAAGGAGTGGCTCATCCCCCTGCTGTGCGGCACCCTCACCGGCATGGTGTCCGCCTGGGGCGTAGGCGGCGGAACTTTGCTGCTGCTGGTGATGACCCTGGTGCTGGGGGTGGACCAGCGGACGGCCCAGGGCATCAATCTGCTCTTCTTCCTGCCCACCGCGGCGGCAGCCCTGTTCGTCCACCGGAAAAACGGCTTTCTGGACCGCCCCACCGTGCGTCAGGCGGCTCCCTGGGGCGCGGCAGCCGCCGCCGCAGGGGCCTGGATTGCCACCTTTGTGGACCCGGCGGTGCTGAAAAAGCCCTTCGCCCTCTTCCTGCTCTACACCGGAGCCTCCACCCTGGTGCGCAGCTTTCTCCCCCCAAAAGGCAAAAAAAGCGGTTCGGGATAGGTTCCCGAACCGCTTTTTCACTGTCCGTTATTCCGCTGCCGCCAGCAGCTGTTTGGTGTAGGGATGCTGGGGGTGGTCGTAGATCTCTTCCACGGTGCCCTGCTCCACGATGACGCCCTGTTCCATCACCAGCACCCGGTGGCAGAGCTGATAGACCACGTTCAGATCGTGGGAGATGAACAGGTAACTCAGTCCCAGCTCCCGGTTGAGCTTTTTCAGCAGCGCCAGGATCTGGGCCTGGATGGTCACATCCAGGGCACTGACCGGCTCATCGGCGATGAGGAACCGGGGATGCTGGATCAGGGCCACGGCGATGGACACCCGCTGGCGCTGGCCGCCGGAGAGCTCCGAGGGACGGGCCTTCAGGCACTCCTCCGGCAGCTCCACCCGCTCCAGAATGTCCCGGACCCGGCGCTTGCGCTCTGCCCGGTCGTACTTGCCGTAGATGCGCAGGGGCTCCTCCAGGCTCCACTCCACCGAGTAGGCGGGATTGAGGGAGCTGTAGGGGTCCTGAAAGATCATCTGAGGGCGCTTGGTGTGGTGGATGACCTCTCCGGCGTCGGGGCGCACCATGCCCAGGATCACCTTGGCCAGGGTGGACTTGCCGGAGCCGGACTCCCCCACCAGGCCCAGGATCTCCCCCTGGCCCACGGTGAAGGACACGTCGTGGAGCACCTCCTGCCGGGCCCGGCTCCGCCGGCGATAGCTGCTGGAGACATGGCGCACCTCCAGAGCCAGTGTTTCCTCCATAGACGTTTCCTCCTTTCCTTCCGCCCCCTTCAGGGCTTGGGCCGCTGCCGGGTGGGGATGGCGGCGATCAGCCGCTGGGTATAGGGGTGCCGGGGGTGGTAAAAGACCTCCTCGGTGTCCCCCTCCTCCACCAGAAGACCCCGCTGCATCACCGCCACCCGGCGGCACAGCTTCTTGACCACATATAGATTATGGGAGATGAACAGCATGGAGATGCCGTGCTCCCGGTTGAGCTTTTTCAGCAGCGCCAGGATCTGGGCCTGGACGGTCACGTCCAGGGCGGTGGTGGGCTCGTCCAGCAGCAGCAGCGCCGGACGGGTCAGAATGGCCGCGGCGATCATGGCCCGCTGGCGCTGGCCGCCGGAGAGCTCGTGGGGATACTTGTCATAGACCGTCTCCGGGTCCGGCAGCTCCACATCTGTCAGGGCCTGGATGGCCAGGCGGCGGCGCTCCTCCCGGGGAGTGTTGGTGTGGATGGCCAGGGCCTCCTCCACCTGCCGGCCCACCTTCATCAGCGGGTCCATGCAGGTCTGGGGCTCCTGGAACACCACGCCGATGCGCTTGCCCCGCAGCTGCCGCAGTTCCGGCTCCGGGAGTTTGAGCAGGTCCACCCCGTCCAGCAGCACCGACCCGGAGCACTCCGCCTTCTCCCGGTCCAGAAGGCCCGCCACCGTCAGCGCGGTGACGCTCTTGCCGGAGCCGGACTCCCCCACCAGACCCAGGATCTCTCCGTCGGCGATGGAAAAGCTGATGCCGCCCACGGCCTGGCGCTGGCGGCTATGGAATTTTACATGCAGGTCCCGCACTTCCAGCATGGCTCCCGCTCCTTTCTTCGCCTGGGGCAGGCAATTCTAAGGGAAAACTCATCGGCGGCTGCCGCTCTCCCGCTGGCGCCGCTGGAGCCCCTCGCCGATGAGCCCCACACCCAAAATCAGCAGCACGATGAAGCCGCCGGTGCACAGGGCGTACCAGGGCGCGGAGGCCAAAAACCCCTGGGACTCCGAGAGCATATAGCCCAGGGAGGCGTCGGGGGGCTGGACGCCGATGCTCAGATAGCTCATGGAGGCCTCCGCCAGGACGGCGTTGTTGAAGCCGATGGTGACGGCAGGCAGCAGCACCGGCGCCGTGTTGGGCAGGATATGCACCAACAGGATACGGCCGGGGCCGGCGCCCATGAGCCGGGCGCTCTGGATATAGTTCTTGTCCCGGCAGGAGGCGAACGCTCCCCGGGACACCCGGGCAAAGCTGGGGATGAACACCAGGCCCAGGGCCAAGATCAGGTTGCTCTTGCCGTAGCCCAGAAGGCTGATGAGCACCAGGGCCAGCAAAATGCTGGGGAAGGCGGTCATGGCGTCGTTGAGGCGCATGAGCACCTCGTCCACGATGCCGCCGAAGTAGCCGGTGAGGGCGCCGATGAGGGTGCCCGCGATGCCGCCGATGGCCACGGTGGACACCGCCACCAGCAGCGTGGTGCCGCCGCCCTTGAGCACCCGGCTGAAAATGTCCCGGCCGAAGTGGTCCGTGCCGAAAAGGTGGCTCAGGCAGGGAGGCGTAAAGGGCGCCCCGGAACTCAGGGCGTTGGGGTCATAGGGCGTCCAGAAGCAGCCCACCAGAATCAGGGCCGTCAGGATGCCGGTGATCGCAAGGCCCAGGCGCAGATACCCGTCGCTCTTGCGGCGGAGCACAGTTTTCTTTTTCATTTCGCACCCCCAAGCCGCAGACGGGGATCGATGCGCTGGTTGATGAGGTCCGCCACCGTGCCCGCCAGCATGACCCACAGGGCCAGCAGCACCACGATGGCCTGGACCACCGGCCAGTCGCTGGAGTTGATGGAGGCCAGCAGCAGCCGCCCCAGGCCCGGGATGGAGAACACCTGCTCCACCACGATGCTGCTGGCCACGATCTCGGCCATGGTCTGGGCCAGGAAGGTGACCACAGGAGGCAGGGCGTTTTTCAGGGCGTGGCGGTAGAGGGCCGTGCGGCTGTCGTTGCCCCGGCTGATGGCGGTGCGCACATAGTCCCGGTGGAGCTCCTCCAAGAGCGTACTGCGGAGCATCCGCACCGTCATGGCGATCCGGGGCAGAGCCAGGGCCAGGGCTGGGAAGAAGAGGCACTTCCAATAGCCCACAGGGTCCTGGGAAAATTCGATGAACGCGCCCGGCAGCCAGCTGAGCACCACGCTGAAGAGCCAGGTGAACAAAATGCCAGTGAAGAAAGGGGGCACGGCCATGATGACCTGGTTGACCACCGTCAGGCACCGGTCCGCGGCGCCGCCGTGATGACGGACGGTGAACAGGCCGATGGGCAGCGACAGTGCCACGATGAGCACAAAGGTCAGCGCGTTGAGGGCGAGGGTGTTGCCCACCTTCTCCCCCACCAGCTGGCTCACCGGCAAGTTATAGCTGTACGAGGTGCCCATGGCGCCGGTGACAAAGCCCTTGAGCCAGTCCCAGTACCGCATCAGCAGCGGCCCCTTCAGTCCCAGCTGCTCCCGCAGGGCGTCCGCCCGCTCGGGGGTGTAGGAGGTGCCCAGCATGTGGGTCACCGGGTCGCCGGGGATCAGCTGGAAGGCCAAAAACGTCACAAGGGAGACGATGACCATGGTCAGGAGGAAGGCTCCCAGCTTTTTTAAAGCCTGCTTCATGGTCATCATCTCCCTTGTGTTTACCGGAGGTCACGCCTTCCGGGCACCGCCTCCGGCTGAGCCGGAGGCGGTCAGTGTCTTGTTACGCGGTGTAGTATACGGTGGACAGATCCAGCACATACACGGGGTAGAACTCCAGGCCGCCCAGGTCCTTGTTCATGGCCACGAAGTTGGCCAGATCCTGGAGGTAGACGTTGGCGGCGGTCTCGGTCAGGACCCGCTCCATCTGCTTGTAGAGCTCCGTCTGGGTCTCGTCGTCGGTGCTGGTGATGGCCTGCTGGAACAGCTGGTCATACTCGGGGTTATTGTAGTTGATGAAGTTGTCGCTGGCAGTGGAGGTGAACCGCTCCAGCATGGCCCGGGCGGTGAGATAGGAGGCGTCCACGCCCACCAGCGTGGCCTGGTAGTTGCGGCCCACATAGGTGTCGTTGAGCCAGGAGGTCCAGGTCACCGGCTGGATGGTGACATTGATGCCCACGGCCTCCAGCTGCTGCTCCACCACCTGGGCAGCGTCCAGATGGGGCTGGTAGTTGGACGGCACGGTGATGGTCATATCAAAGCCGTCTGCATAGCCGGCCTGGGCCAGCAGCTCCTTGGCCTTCGCCGGGTCGTAGCTGTAATAGTTGGTGAGGCTGTCGTCAAAATACTTCTGGAAGGCGGGGTACATGCTGGAGCCCACGGGATAGCCGCTGCCGCCGGCAGTCAGATCCATGATCTGCTGAATGTCGATGGCGTAGCACAGGGCCTGACGGACGGTCGCGTTGTCAAAGGGCTTGGCCTTGTTGTTCAGGTAGATGGCCTGGACCAGGTTCATGGGGCCGTCCACGATGTTGAAGTCGTCTCCCAGCTGGACGGTCTGGTTATAGGTCAGGTGAGCCACCAGGTCCAGGGCGCCGGACTGGAGGGACATGACCAGGGCGTCGGGGTTCTCCACGATCTGGAAGGTGACCTTGTCCAGATAGGCGGGGGTTCCCCAGTAGTCGTCATAGCGCTCCAGCACGATGTTCTGCTGGGGGCTGCGGGAGACGAACTTGAAGGGGCCGGTGCCCACAGGGGCGGTGTCCTGCTCCGTATAGTCCTCCGGCAAAATGGCCAGAGTCATGTAGGACAGGAACTCATTGTTGGGGGCGTCGATGGTGACCACGACGGTCTTATCATCGGTGGCTTCTACCGACTGGACAGCAGAAAGCGCCGGCACCAGAGGGGTTCCCTCCGAGTCGTCGGCGCAGCGATTGATGGAATATACGATGTCTTCCACAGTCACTGCGTCTCCGTTGTGGAACGTGATACCATCACGCAGGGTGAAGGTATACTGCGTTTTGTCCTCGGAGATCTCATAGCGTTCAGCAACTGCGGGAATAAGTTCACCAGTGGCAGTGGGCTTGACCAAGCCCTCAAACACGTTGAACATGACCTCTTTAGTTCCTGCCGCTACCGCTAGGTGGGGGTCAAGACTGTTGTCCAGGTCCTGAGCGATGCCCACGGTGATCTCGCCACCTTGGACAGGCTCGCCGGTAGAGCCGCCCTCTGTCACAGAATTGCCTTCTCCCGAATCCGTGCCTGTGCTACCGCCTCCGCAGCCGCTGAGTGCAGTGCCCAGAAGGACCATCGAGAGAAGAAGAGCCAAAATGCGCTTGCTTCTCATCATGTGTTCTCCTTTCGCCGCCCGATCCCGGGTCGGTGTTTTTCACAGATTTCGCGTACTCTACGCTATTCACTTGTGACGTCAGAGATTGTTATTTTTCTAACGCGGGTGTATTGTACACTACTCCCCCGCAAAATGCAACCCTCTTTTTCGCAAAAGCGGGAAAAAGGGAGAAAAGGCGCCCTGCCGTCGGCAGAGCGCCTTGCCTTTCAGGAATTCGTCGGGAAGGGGCTACTTCTTCTCCTCCGGCGGTTCTGAGCTCTCCGCTCCAGGTCCGCAGTGGACCTCGCTGCCGCCGTAGGCCGCCACGTCCGTGGGCATCCCGCGGCTCCGCAGCCGCCCCTCGGCAAAGTAGTTGACGGCGGTGTAGCAGCAGGCAAAGCAGGGCACGCCGAAGAACATGCCCGGCAGGCCGAACAGTCCGCCGCCCACCAGGATGGCCACGATGACCCAGAAGCTGGAGATGCCCGTGGAGCCGCCCAAAATCTTGGGGCCGATGACGTTGCCGTCCAGCTGCTGGAGGATGAGGACGAAGAAAACAAGGCACTGCTTGGGGCTCACCAGCAGAATCAAAAAGGCGCTGGGGATGGCGCCCAGGAAGGGCCCGAAGAAGGGGATGATATTGGTGACGCCCACCACCACCGAAACCAGCGGCGTATAGGGGAAGCGCAAAAGCGAGCTGCACACGAAGCACAAAATGCCGATGATGAGGGAGTCCAGCAGCTTGCCCCGGACGAAACCGCTGAAGATGGAGTCGATTTTGGCGATGCCCCGGAGGGTCCAGAGGGCCCGGTTCTCCTGCATGAGGCTATACAGCAGCCGGCGGCAGGAGGCGGCACAGCGCTCCTTGGTGGCCAGCAGATACACCGACACAATGAGGCCCACCACCAGGTCCTTCAGGAAGTTCAGCACATCCATCACCCCACCGGCAGCGGCAGAGAGCAGCGTCTGGACCTGGGGGACCACCTTGCTGGACAGCCAGCTGAGCAGGCTCTGGTAGGAGGTGTCCAGCTGGGCGGTGACCCAGGCTTCCACATCCGGGTTCTTCTCCAGCAGGTCATTGACCCAGTGGTAGATGGTGTTGTAGTAGTTCTCCGCGTTGTTCACCAGCTGCACCACGCTCTTGTAGAGCTCTGGCAGGAGGATGGACAGCAGCACATAAAACAGGATGAACACCACCAGGAAGGTCAGAATCAAACTCACCGTCCGGCACAGCAGCCTCCGCCCCCGCCCTTTGAACGGAATCCGTCGAGTGACGGGGTCCAGCAGCGTGCGCTCGAAAAAATCCACCACCGGCGCCAGCAAATAGGCGATGAAGGCGCCGTAAAGCACCGGCGCCAGAATGACCATCAGCCGGCCGGCAAAGCTGGCGCCGACGGCAAAAAAGGTGTCATAGACCAACAAAATGGCGCAGATGGTGCAGAAGGCCGTCAGCCCCCATTTGAAGTAAATCCCGTTGCGTTTCATACCTGTACCCTCTGAATTTTGGGCCAAAAGGGCCCGCAGTTTTCTTTTGCTTTTAGCATAAGCGTTTTTTTTGCCGATTGCAATAGCCACCTTGTTGTGCTACAATATACCAGCCTTTCCAAGGGCATTTTTTACGCATTTTTTACTCATTTCAAACACGGCCCGCGGCGGGCCGGAAAGAGAGGCTCCGGCGTCATGAAAAAGCTTTTATTTATCGTCAATCCCAGGGCCGGAAAAAACAAGTCCCATGCGCCTTTGTTCGACGCCATGAGTGTTTTTTCCGACGCTGAGTATCTGATCCGGGTCCGCTGCACCGCCGGGCGGGGCGATGCCACCACCTTTGCCGCCGAGGAGGCCGGGGAATATGACGCCGTGGTGTGCAGCGGCGGCGACGGCACCCTCAACGAGACCCTCACCGGGCTGATGGCTCTGGAGGAGCGGCCGCCGGTGGGATATCTGCCCGCCGGCAGCACCAACGACTTCGCCGCCAGCCTGAAGATTCCCTCCTCCCCGGTGCTGGCCGCCCGGCAGATCGTGGCCAGCCAGGGCCGGGACCTGGACATCGGCCGGTTCCAGGACCGCTATTTTGTGTATGTGGCCTCCTTCGGGGCCTTCACCCGCAGCTCCTACGCCGCTCCCCAGAATGTGAAGAACGCCCTGGGCCACTTCGCTTACATTCTGGAGGGCATGAAGGACCTGGACACCCTGCGTCCCTACAAGGTCAAGGTGACCGCCGACGGAGAGGTGTTCGACGGCAGCTTCCTCTTCGGCGCCATCTGCAACTCCACCTCCATCGGCGGACTGATGAAGCTCTCCCCGGAGCACGTGATCCTGGACGACGGCAAGTTCGAGCTGCTGCTGGTGCCCTCCCCCAAGACCCCCATGGACCTGCAAAACCTGATCATGGCCTTTTTGTCCCAGCAGTATGACCAGGGCGGGCTCATCTTCCGCCACGTCTCCCAGGTGCGGGTGGAGGCGGAGGACGAGGAGCTGTCCTGGTCCCTGGACGGGGAGTATGATCCCGGTGCCCCGGTGGTGGAGATTCAAAACCTCCAAAAGGCCCTCAAACTCCTGCTCTGATCCCAAAAGCCGCCGCGCTCTGCGGCGGCTTTTTTCCTGCTCCGGTCCAGGTCTCGCCCTCTTTTCCGGTGTCGGTTTTCCCTAGGACGTTTATTATCTATTTTTTAGATAATAAAGAATCAGCCATCGGAAATTCCCATAACGTGGGGGTGAATTCCGCTTGCATGTCCCATGGGCGTATGCTATCCTAAATTTATGGAAAAAGCACAAAAAAAGGCTTTTTAGGAGGTTGCATATGTCCGATTATGTACAGATGTGGAAGGACCTGGGGATGGATCTGGAGACCCATGACAACCTGTGCCAGGTGCTGCCCACCGCCTTTGGCGACGTGTATCTCTCCCAGGAAAACCGGCCGGAGAGCATGAATTTCTGGGATTTCGTGGTCTCTGAGATCCACGGCATCCGCCCCTCCGAGCTGCTGGAGGCCCAGAAGAAGGGCCAGAAGGTCTTCGGCACCTTCTGCGTCTACGTGCCCGACGAGGTGGTCATCGCCGCCAACGGCATCGTCACGGGCTTGTGCGGCGGGTCCCAGTTCTGGGTGCCCGGCGGTGAGAAAGTGCTGCCCAAGAGCACCTGCCCCCTGATCAAGGCCTCTGTGGGCGCCCGGCTGGACCGGACCTGCCCCTTCTTCCGCATTGCGGATATGTATGTGGGCGAGACCACCTGCGACGGCAAGAAGAAGGCCTGGGAGATCCTGGGCGAGGATGTGCCCATGTACATCATGGACCTGCCCCAGATGAAGCGGGAGAAGGACATTGAGAAGTGGGCCGAGGAGATCGCCGCCTTCGCCCGGAAGGTGGAGGAGGTCACCGGCAACGCCATCACCCCCGAGACCCTGGGCGCCGCCATCCACACCATCAACGAAAAGCGCAAGGCCCTTGGGCGGATGTACGAGGCCCGCAAGTCCAAGGTGCTGCCCATCAGCGGCAAGGACGCGCTGCTGGTGATGCAGATCGCCTTCTTTGACGATCCCGTCCGCTGCGCTCAGATGACCAACAAGCTGGCCGACGAGCTGGAGCAGCGCATCAAGGACGGCGTATCCGTGTTCCCCGCCGGCACCAAGCGCATTTTGCTCACCGGCACGCCTCTGGCCATCCCCAACTGGAAACTCCACCACATCATCGAGACCAGCGGCGCCGCCGTGGTGTGCGAAGAGATGTGCACCGGCACCCGGTATTTCGAGAACCTGGTGGACGAGACCCAGACCACCCTGGAGGGCCAGTTCATGGCCCTGGCCCAGCGGTACATGAAGACCAACTGCGCCTGCTTCACCCCCAACACCGGCCGCATCGACGACATTCTGCGCATGGCCAAGGAGTACCAGGTGGACGGCGTCATCGACGTGAATTTGAAGTTCTGCTGCCTCTACGACACCGAGGGCTACACTGTGGAGAAGGCCCTGAAGGAGGCCGGCATCCCGGTGCTGGGCATCGAGACCGACTACACCGACACCGACGCCGAGCAGCTGCGCACCCGGGTGGAAGCCTTTGTGGAGATGCTGGGCTGAGCCATGGCACAGACGCCGGAGATCAATTATTACATCTTATTCGCCAACTATACCCACGGTCTGGCCCTGCAGGAGCTGCTCAACCGCAACCACCTGCCCTCCCGCATCGCACCCACGCCCCGGTCCATCCAGGGCAAGCTCTCCTGCGGGATGTCGCTGCTGGTGAAGTCTGAGCACATCGACGCCGTGCGGGCGTGCATCCAGGAGAATCAGGCGGAGTACTACGACATCGTGCCCCTCCCCTGTCAGAT
>ERZ791871.2241-NODE-2241-length-13667-cov-2.663238_pt1 | contig 13667 bp, 11 predicted proteins | sample MGYA00510280_ERZ791871 | MGnify/ENA primary metagenome ERZ791871 (study PRJEB30046, sample SAMN00792111) | human gut metagenome | study: EMG produced TPA metagenomics assembly of the A metagenome-wide association study of gut microbiota in type 2...
TTCGCGCACCCGCCGCATCGCTCTCCCCCCTTTTTTATCAGGGGGCCCGCAAACTGATGTTGTTCGCTGTCGGATATTCCGTTTTCAAGGTGCACTGACTCATTGCTGGTTTCAGTGTCTAATTTTCAAAAGGGGGTTAAAGCGCCCCTCACTATTAAGCCGAGTTCAGAGGGGGGGTGAGAACCAAAAAAATAATTATTCCATCATCTTCCGAAGTTTTTTTAAAATTTTGTGCTTCCTCTTGTTGACTCCTTTCTGTGATAGACTAACTTGACGGGCATACTCCCGTTCCGAAAGATCTTCAAAATAAATTGCCTGGATCAATTTCTGGTCCGAAACAGGCAAATGGCTCAGGCAATAGTGGAGTCGTTCGGATAAGACCCGTAGCAGGGCCTCATCTTCCACCGATTCCGCTGTCAGATCCCTGAGCATTTCCACACCTAGAGTTTCCTTTGTGTCTAGGTTGCTATAAGGGACTGTACCATTGCGATCATCTTTCTCATTTAGTGTACGCATGTGCCTCTCGACACTGTAATAGGCGTCATAAACCTCTCTGGTAACCTCTACCAGCACATTCCCAATTTTTATAAAATTTTTTTCTCTGCTCGTCACTGAAACAGCCCTCCAATCTTCAGAAGATTTTTAACTTCTGAAGATGGAGGCCCTCGGCACTTTATGGTGTCAGAGTGAAAGTAATCCTTTTGGTTTGTACGCCCTCGCATTCGGTTTCCTTTCCGCCATCAGCAAGTGGAAAAGGAAGGAGCCCTACGCATAGCTAATGGCTATCCGTAAGGCTCCGAACGCAAGGCTCCCGCATTTTATGGCGGGTGGTGCGCTTGACTATATTGATGACTTACCTATGTACTTTATGTCAACGATATTCCTATCTGTTGACCACATTTAGGACACTTCAAAAAAAGCTGCGCCATGTCTACTTGAGGTGGGCCATATATCTTAACTCTGGATAAATCCATTCCCGCAGATATATCGACCACTCTTCCCTTATGACACAGGGGACAATGTACCTGTTGTCGATCCATATACTGACGTTTCATAATCTGACCTCCTCTTTTTATTCTCTACAGTTACAGCACAAAAGAGGTCGGGGCAAAGCACGCCAAAGAGGCTTAGCTTTGCTCCGGCCTTCGTAGTAGCATATGCCCCTGTGGTCAGTCAGCATAATATAAATCTCTATTATCTATATTCAGTCCGTTTTGTGTTCATCCCCCACGGGGACTCGCTAAAAATCGTTGAGTCCGAGTCAACGTGCGGAAATAATTTTTTCTATTTACACTAGAATACACCTCCATATGAGAGTACCGAAGGCATAACAAAAATGCCCACTTTAATAGATCTACCCCTTCTTCGATTACATATTAGGTAATTCATCTCTACTTGGCCATAATTTGTTCGATTGTTCTCGTCTCTACTTTAACCTGGGCTAATCAAATCTCATAGAAAATTGTGAAAGGATACTCGTAAGAACTTTTTGATCCTCCTCACTCAGTGTTGGAAGGATTCGTTTTAGTAGGGCAATCTGCTTTGGTGACAAAAAGCGGCGATCAAGATAAAACCATTCTTCAACATACACCCCACCACCATAATGCCCCCGCTTTGTTTGAAGAGGATAAGAACACGAAAGAAATATAATATCTCGACGTACTGTGCTTCTCGATACTCCAAACATTATTGCTAGATTCTTCGTTGTATCGTATCTTGTTCTACACAACGTTTCGAGAATCGCATACCGCCTTTCTCCAACAGTCATCTATATCCTCACCCTTATCCGCTCTGTAATTCAGAGTGTATAAGGCAAATGGTTCACTCCATGGACCATTTACTCCGATTTATAAAGGATTTCAAAAAATACAGCTTTTTCAACTAGAATACAGTTGAGCAATTGTGCAATCTGCCAGTTATAGTCAATTGTATTTTCATTTGATTTAGACTGTACAATATCTCAAATTTAGTCTCATATCGCCCCTGTGTACTACATGTCCAATACATACAAAGAGCCTGCATCCCACTGTTGAGGCGCAGGCTCTTCATAAATCCTAATCTCTCAAAAGTATTTCGTCTATTGATAAGCGAGCATTAATCTACCTATGCAAGTATACACGCCATTTTTGAATTGTTGCTCAATCTCACTTCCCTATTGAATGATTTTCGTTGTCCTACCATCCAACTCATGCTCTTGCCTTTGGTTCTCTTCATTCAATTCTTGATCTGAAAAATCATGTATATCAGGTTCTTCATCATAGTTATTCTGATTGTTCTGGTTCAGAGTTGAATGTACTGAACAGCTGTTTTGCAACTCTACTGTCTCTTCATTGCTGCCAACCAAATAGGCATCGTCATCAGCTGAAATGTTTTCTCCATAGTCCTCTCGAACCCAATTTAAGTACACTCGCTTTTCAAGCGAAGTCTCCGGACAGAATGGTCCCGCAGGAGCTTTGCCATCTACACAGAAGTCTTTTATAACATGGAGTGAACATTCCTCGGTGGGCTGCGTACCTGATACAACTGTTACCTTTTGGACTCTGCTTCCACGGGGATCTGCATAACATGCCTCAGTCGGTAAAAGTCCGCTGTCCATACACACTTCTACTGTATCCATATCACAAGCTGGAGTCTCAAAATCTATATTTGGCAATTCAGCATGTATAGGCTGCATAACCTTTTTCCATAAGGTAATTGCTGGATTACCAGAGTATCTTACCTGCTCGTTCTCTTTATACCCCGTCCATACCGCTGCAACATAATACGGAGTATAGCCCACAAAGTATCTTGTGAAGTTATCATCCGTAGTACCAGTTTTTCCAGCAATCGTCATCCCCGGAAAAGACGCACTACGACCAGTCCCGTATGAAACCACACCCTTTAAGAGAGTGTTCATAAAATATGCAGTGGATTCATCCATTGCCACATGCTGTTCTCCCTCGTTTTCCAGAACAACATTTCCTTCTGAGTCTGTAACCTTGATGTACGTTCTAGGGGAACAATAGATGCCACCATTTGCAAAGGTTGCATAAGCTGCTGCCATTTCCACAGTATTTAACCCATATGTAAGTCCTCCAAGTGCAAGCGGACTTTCAGCCATATCTTCAGGTGCCAAGCTAAGTTTCAATTTTTCCGTGGCATACGAATATGACTCTGCAACTCCCAATTCTTTTAAAACCCGCACTGATATCGTGTTGACGGAATTCGCAACAGCCGTTTTAAGGGTTGTCCATCCTCTGTAGCCTGGAACAGAATTTTTGGGCCAGGGTCTGTCGTTTAGCAAGCCAACAGGATAGTCATCAAATGAGGATGCCATTGTAATTTTACCTGCGTCCAATGCAGGCGCATACACTGTTAGAGGTTTTATTGAGGACCCGACTTGCCGCTTATCTGTTGCATAATTCCAAATAAGATTTCCTTCCTTCTTCCCAAGGTCACCAACCATAGCAACGATATTCCCGGTATGGGGATCAATGATTGTAATTCCCGACCGGAGTGGCTGACCGCTTGCTGATGTTAAATTATTAATATTTCCACGATCATTATAAACGGATTCGGCAATTCTCTGAATGTCCGGCTTCAATGTCGTATAGATATTGTAGCCACTATTAAATAGTTTTGACCGCGCCTCTGTTTCCGAAATACCAAGCATCTCAGCTAGGTCTGCCGATACATCCATAATAACTTGATCCACAAACCATGAATTGATTGAAGACTCCCCATTAGTAGCTGCCACAAGATCTTCTGCAGATACCGTTCCATCAGTAAAACACAGGCTCTCGCCTTTTGCCGCCTCCGCTTCTTCTTCACTTAAATAAGACAGCCCTGTGCCATATTTACCCGCCATACGGTCCAGGATAATCTCTTGTCTCTTTTTATTCGCTTCCCTTGGAGTAATCGTTGTTCCGTCTTCGCGAGTAATCGAGACTTCACTCATGGGACCATACATTGACGGATTGTTCGTAATAGCAATAAGACTGGCACACTCTGCCACACTTAACTCGGAAACATCTTTTCCAAAATAATATTTTGACGCTGTTTGAACCCCATAGCATCCCTTTCCAAGATATATTGTATTAAGATATAATTCTAATATTTGTTGCTTGGTATAATTTTTCTCAAACTCTAGCGCTCTAAATATCTCCCGAACTTTTCGATTGACGGTGGCACTATTATCCTTCGTGATATTCTTAATCACTTGCTGCGTAATGGTTGATCCACCATATGTATCCTGGGTACCAATAAACATATTCAGTGTCGCTCCGATTGTACGTTTCCAATCCACTCCCTGATGGTCAAAAAAACGATGATCCTCAATTGCTACTACGGCTTGCCACAGAGCCTCAGGCACGTCATTGAAATCCACCCAGATTCGGTTTTCTTCACCATGTACACTTTGGTACGGCATCCATTCGCCGGTTTCCTCATCTTGATAGTAAATGATAGAACTGAAATTCATTGTATAATCATCGGCATCTATTGTAGACGTTGGGATCACCGTGGTCTTCACGTAAATTAAAAAAATGCCCATGAAAATAGCGGTAGACAAGAAGCAAATCAGCAAGCCAGTTGCAATTACGAAACCAATTCGTCGTAGTACTCTCTTATTCATTCTACAGTGTTTTGCTTTCACACTCCCCTGTCTTTTGTTCTCATCTATATGGCTCATACGAGTTTCTCCTTCAAATAGCAAAGCTTCTTTTACGAATCACTAGCGTTGAAAATCATCCAAGATTGGGTAAAATCATTTCATTTTGCTTTTAAGGCAACAATTGGTTTTCAGAAATAATAGCTGTGCCTACCTCATCAGCAGAAAAATATGCGTTGAGAATTTTCACTGCAGAAGATGCCAGTGCGCTGCCCGATCCGCCCTTCTCGATAACAATAGCGACCGAAATTTCGGGTTCCTCATACGGAGCAAAGCACACAAAAACGCCATTTTCTTTCGTATCTCGATAGACCTGCGCAGTACCTGTTTTTGCACCTGCAGATACTATGCAGTCTTTAAAATACACAGAAAGAGACCCGGTAGTTAAGTCACGCATACCTTCTTTTACTGCCTGAAGATGATCTTCCGGAATATCGATAATGTCCTTTGGAGAACAGTCACCAACTTTTATTACTTCTCCATTGTCATAGGATTTTACAGTTTTTAATAGGTGAGTATCACAATGTTTTCCGCCAGACACTAATGTGGAGATATAATTCGCCAATTGAATGGGGGAATACAACTGATTGGCTTGTCCAAATGCAGCCCACGGAGCCTGATTTTGTCCTTCAGGATTTTCTGGCAGGAGGCCTGATGCGTCTCCTATTTCTAGCCCCGTTGGCTTTCCCAATCCAAACTTCATTAAGTATTCACGCAACGTATCCATTCCAAGTCGGTATCCCATCTCCGAGAAGAAATAATTGCAGGAAACCGCTAGTGCCCCTGTTACATTAAGATCTCCATGATGCCCCCTATACCAGCAATTCGCATAGCTCTTTGGATCTCCCGGATAACGCCAAGTTCTAGGGCAATTGATTTTTTCGTTAATGGTAATCTTATTTTCTTCAAGTGCGGCAATTGCGGTTAATGGTTTCAGTGTTGAACCCGGAGCATAGGTCCCCTGTGTTGCTCGGTTAAATAATGGACTTGCAGGATCATTATTCAACTGCTGAAAATTTTGACGATAAGACGATAAATCATATGTGGGGTAAGATGCCAACGCAAGTATTTCTCCTGTACCTACGCGCTCGACTACAGCCGCAGCCCCTCGAGATGTCATACCATCTTTTTTGTTCATTTCTGTAATAGTATCCGCGAGGATTTCTTCTACAGCCTGTTGCAGATTCAGATCAATCGTGAGCTCAACTGTATTTCCCGGCTCCGGCTCCTTAGAGTAATACTCGCCCGTCACCTTTCCGTCCTTGTTTGTTGACACCACTCGACGTCCATCCGTCCCCTTTAGATATTCTTCAAAAGCCTGTTCTACACCGTCTCTTCCTATCCAGTCATTCATGTCATAGCCTTGGTCTTTTAATTCCTCCCAATCTTCTTTTTGCATCCGTCCAACTGTTCCAAGAATGTGAGCAGCATACAAGGTCTCATATTCACGGGTCGAAGTGCTTTCAACTTTTACTCCAGCATATCTTCCATCACTTAACAAAGAGATAAAGGAGACATCTATATCTTCTGCAAGAATATAAGGATCATAGTTTGCCAACTTTCTAAGATCCATTTCATATCGGATTCCAAGAACAGCTCTATTCTCCTCAGCAGAAAATTTTCCTGCAGTACTATACTTTTGTGACATTATTTCTAACAATTTATCAGCTGTAACACCTGAATTATTTAAAACTTCCTCAGTCAATGTTTCAGCGGATATCAACTGCACCAGTTGGTTTCCTTTATCCTCATCAGATATTTCTGCTTGTTCCAGGATTGCCATAGTCTCATTTGAGTGAACGTATTCCGGATGCCGAACCAGATATGCCCCCAAAAGATCCTTTGCCTCCGGTAAAGATTTAATATATGTTACAAACCTTTTAATCTGGGTATCCGGCATTTGATCCAGATTGTAAGAAAACGGGGAACATTTACTAATTGGGAGATTATCCGTCCACGTTACATCATAGTCCTGGCACAGCTCTAGTAATTTCAAGATGGAAGTGTTTTGATCTTCGCCTTCCTTGAGTCGAGTCGCATCAAAAGTCAGATTATAGGAAGGTCGGCTCGAAACCAGCACTCTCCCTTTACGGTCCGTAATAATCCCTCTAGAAGCTTTCACCTTTTCCTCAATGGCAATAGAGCGAATAGACCGTGAAAGATATTCATCATAATGATTGACTTGTACATCATAAAGAATCCCCAAATAGCAAATGAAAGCAAAAATCACGAATGCACATAAAACCCTGATACGTATTGATTGTTGATTTTTATCATTCATATTTCTTAGTCCTTTAACCACTTTAGTCCGGTCTATCCATGTCTATCTTCTTTAGTCTGTGGACGTTTTTACTGAAACTCATATAACTCAAGAAGTTGTCCGGCTACTTCTTTTGCGTCCGCTGTTGATCCACCGCTTCCTTCATAAACGCAAAAGTAAATCGTTTGACCATTTTTCTTCGCAAACCCTACAAACCACGCATCTGTCTTGCCGCCACTTCTCTTTCCAAACCCAGTTTTTCCATAAACTTGCCACCCGTTTGCAAAGCTTTCATCCTGAGCCATTACCGTGGATAGTAATGCAAGGGATTCCTCAGAATAAGAAGACGAGTTCTCAAAAATACGAGCCATTACCTCAGTTTGCTCTTTTGGTGATATCAAGAGTGAAGACTCAATCCAAAATCCTGCAAGGGAATCGCTCTTTTGGGTATCGTACATATGGCCGCTCCAATCAGAGATATCACAATTTCCGTATGAAAGAGCTTCCAATTCCTGTTTTAAAATATCTGCCCCCAGTTCATCTATTACTTCTCGAAAATACCAAACGCAAGAAGAGTGAAACGCCTCCGTAAAATCAACATCTTTATTCCAACTATCATTCCAGAATGTTTCGCCGCTCCATTCTCTAGTCGAATTCTCTGGAGAAATCACTTGATATTCTAAGCCCAAAAGAGCCGATATGATTTTAAATGTAGAACATGGTGAAAATCTCATTTCTGCCATTTCACTGTTATATATCTGATATTGACAAGCCTTGGGGTCATAAAACACAATGCATCCATCTACATCCCCCAGGAATTCTTCCCAATTCTTTTCTATTATCATTGGTTCTTCAGTGGGCAGGATTTGTACGGTTTGAGGGGGCTGTTCTGTTTCTGTGCTGTCTACCAGATCAGAAGACTTACTTTCTGAGCAACCCACAAGGAACAACGAAACAAGTATGAATACAATTAGCAATGCTTTATCCTGTGACATTTTTTTCTCCTTTTCCAATCATTTAAATGAAAGATTTAAATATTGACATCTATATTTTAATTTTATATACTCGTTTTACTACATGTGTAAGATTTGGAGGCAAAAGTATGAAAAAGCTCCCGCAAATTTCTGAGGCTGAATTTGAGGTAATGCGCGTCATTTGGGAGCATGCACCAATCAGCACGAATGAAGTCACAGATCGACTCACAAAGACAACCCAGTGGAGTCCAAAAACAATTCAAACCATGTTAAAACGCCTTGTTACAAAGGGCGCAATCTCATATGAAAAAGAAAGCCGAGTTTTCATTTACTCCCCTCTTGTTCAAGAAGACGAATATATTAATCAAGAGAGTAAATCTTTTTTAAAGAGATATTATCATGGGGACTTTACATCCATGTTGTCTGCTTTTCTAGATAATCACTCTTTGAGCGAAGAAGAAATCAGTTCTCTCCGAAAACTGCTTTCAAAAGAGGATCCAAAGGAGGAGTCTTGATTGCATTACTTTGGGACTTATTTTGCTATATGCAATGTGTTTCTCTCACTAGTAATCGGTGCATTATTATTTATAAAAACTGCCTTTAAAAAACAATTATCTGGAAGAGTACAATATCATCTTTGGTTTTTAATGTTTATTGCACTATTTGTGCCTTTTATTTCTTTTCGCCCCCTGCGGATTACGAATATCTTTTCATGGTTCTCATCTTCCAAGGTAACCTCTGTCCATTCACAAAATATGCTTACCACAACCACTGGTACTATGCCGGCAGCGTCTTCAGAATGGATCAACGATTTCAGTGTATCAGTCGATAAGCATCTTCCAGATTTCATAAATTATGTGCTTCTTTTTATTTGGATCATAGGTATGACCGTAGCTTTATTTTTGTTGATTCGAGCAAGAGTACGTATATATTATCTGGAACGCTCTGCACTTCCGGTGCAAAATCACAAGGTCGTTAGTCTTTTTGAACAGTGTGTAGCAGAATCCGGAATAAACTCGAAAATTTCTGTTTATAGCACGGCATTTATTCAATCTCCCGTACAGATTGGTGTTTTCAATCCTCGAATTTATTTGCCAATTCATTTAATTCAAAACCTGAATATGTCAGATATGCGGTATATGCTCCTACATGAGCTTCAGCATGTTAAACATAGGGATTCCCTAATTAAGTATTTAGCCGCCCTTGGGAAAATCATCTATTGGTTCAATCCGCTGGTCTGGTATGCTATAAAAGAATTACACAGTGACTGCGAAATAGCATGTGATACTTCAGTTTTAAAAATCATTACCCCTAACAAGTACTATGAGTATGGAAACACCCTTTTAAATTTTGCAGAAAAAACAACACATACATCCTTTTCTTTCACTAATGGAATGGGTGGAAGCAAACTTCAAATAAGAAAGCGAATCATAAATATTGCATCTTACAAGCCAGAAACAAAAGTCGATAAACTAAAAAATTTATCAATCTACTTTTTATCAGCTTTACTTGTCATAGAGATTATTGCCTATTATCCAGCACGCGCTGCAGGCAAAGAGCTTTATAACATTCCGGCGACTTTGCAAATCGAAACAATTGATCTATCAAATTATTTTTCTGGATATGAAGGGACATTTGTCTTCTATGACATGAATGGGGATTCATGGGAAATTTATAATCCAGAGTTGGCTTCCACTCGAATTTCTCCAAACTCAACATACAAGATATACAGTGCCATGCATGCTTTGGAGAACAATGTAATCCAACCAAGTGCTAATACAATCAGATGGGATGGAACTGAGTCAGCCTATCCCCAATGGAACCAGGATCAAACTTTAAAAACAGCTTTCGATTACTCTGTCAATTGGTATTTTCAAGAGCTGGACCAACGTTCAGGAATTTCTTCATTGAAGCAGTTTTATTCGAATATCGAATATGGTAATCAGGATCTGTCCGGCGGTATCACTGGATACTGGAATGAGTCTTCTCTCAAGATTTCTCCATTCGAACAAGTTCAGCTTCTAAAGGATCTCTATGCTAATAAGTTTTGTTTTGCTGAAGAAAATGTCCAGGCTGTGAAGAACGCAATGCGACTCTCCCTATCTGATATCAATACTCTATACGGAAAAACGGGCACAGGCTCTGTAAACGGAGAGAATATCAACGGTTGGTTTATTGGATACATCGAGTCTTTCGATAACACTTATTTCTTCGCAACAAATGTCCAAAACGACTACAATGCCAGCGGATCTGTCGCACGTGACATCACTCTAGATATCTTAAAAAGCAAATCCCTATATTGACTAGAATCCAGTAAAATTGTCAGGCAGCAAGGGTTGCCTGACAATTTTATTTTGCCAGACAATTTGCCTTCCAATACCGTATAATCAATTTACGAGGAAATAATCAGGTCATTCTCTTTGAACCAAGCGTCTAAAATTGCATTATCTTTTTTTACGACATATCCACTCCCCCCTCTTCCTTTCACATCTTCAACCATACTAAGCAGTAGAATTGGTTTTGATTCTTTTGAATCTGTAGTAAAAACACAGAACCACCCCAATTCAGTCCCGTTTCTATCATCCTTGGACACTTTAATCTCTGCAGTTCCCGTTTTCCCTGCTAAAGCAATGTCTTTTCGATATGCCCGCCGGCCTGTTCCATTGGGAGAGCTAATAACTTTTTCCAAATCATTTTTTATTATGTAAGCAGTATCCTGCTGAAATGCTGACTCAATCCATACTTCTGGGTCAACTTCACTTTTGTATAATAAATAAGGCATTAATACATCCCCATCATTTGCAAATCCTGTATACAGAGATGCCAGATGAATCGGATTGATTAATATTTGTCCCTGGCCATAACCACTGTCGGCCAGCTGTATTTCTGATTCTATATTTCCATCATTGTCATATTGCGACTTAGAGAGTGACAGTTCAAATGGGATCTCTTGTTTGAATTGAAGTGCTTCCAACTCTGTCTGCAGTGATTCAGCGCCTATTTTAAGGGCTGCTTTTGCGAAATAAATATTATCCGAATTTATCATTGCATTTTCTAACGTTGCAGGATTGGTTGCATGTAATGTTGTTACTCGATAGTTGCCCCAGCTCGCATCTTTCTGCCAACTTAGACCAGCATACCCAAAATCATCTTGGGGATCTATAATACCTAAATCGAGTCCAATCGCAGCAACTATTGGCTTAAACGACGAACCAGGACAGAGTTTTTGAACATATCGGTTGTAGAGCGGGAGTCTCTCATCCATATTCAACTCGTTCCACAGTGTTTCACTCATGCCATAAATAAAATCATTGCTATTAAAAGAAGGAGTACTTACCAGTGCGAGGACTTCCCCTGTATAAGGATTCATTGCAACAGAGCAACTCTTATCTTCCTTGAAGTTCTCGTAAATACTTTCCTGCAATTTTGCATCAATTGTAAGCTGAATATCTTTCCCATCTTGTTTGGGAATAGACGCCAGTGTTGATTTAACATTGCCCTCCGAACCAACAATAATGATCTTTTTTCCGTTTTGCCCTTTTAATTCCTTCTCGTAAAGTCGTTCTAATCCACTCCTACCAATCTTACTGCTGGCATCATATCCTTCACCCGCATGTTTTTCTAAATCTTCTGCTGTGACACTTTGAATATACCCAGTTAGATGGGAGGTCGCTGCGCCAAAAGGATATTGCCGAATTTCAACATCCGATATCATGACCCCGGGGATAGAAAGAAGCTCATCTCGTAGTCTTTTCTTTTGCTCAAGAACTTCTGGTAGCTCAACATATTCCAGCATCTCTAGATTAGAGAGCCTTTCTACGGTTTTAATTGGTACAAACAAATCATCCTTGACCCATTTTGCGGCCAACTTGCTTTTTATACTATCTACGGAAACCCCAATCAGGCTAGCAAGCTTCTCTAGATCTGAATCAGGTGTCTCACGGAGCTTTCCCGGAATAATCCCGATTGAGGATGCAATTCCCTGTCCAGCCAACACCATGCCATTTCTATCAAGGATACATCCCCTTTCCGCCCGGGTAGTAACCACTTGAACTTTGTCTTCAGCATCTAGCTCAGGAAAAATCATGCTATCATGCCACAGGATTGTATAGTGCATTTGAGGTTCATCAAGAATCTTCAATGTAGTCCAGTTTGAAAAACTGATGTCACCTGCAACCGTACTCATCTCGACATCATACGAAATTTGAATCATACCTAGCTGGCTATCATCAACATTGTATATCTGTATGGAAAAAGAATTGGCCTCAATTCCATCGTAAATTTTTTGATTCCGATTAACGAACTGATCAAGGGAAATCTGTTGTTTGCTCTCAGAATCAAGCATTTCATACATTTTTTCAAATTCCCCGTTTTGTATAAACTCATAATAGCTAGTGATCATTTCCTCTGGTGTTTGTACAGGTTCTGTGTGCGAAATGAAAAAAACTTTTGTGAGAATAGCAACGGCTATTATTATGAATCCTAGCCCCACGGTTCGTTTCGACAGAACTTTGGACTTTTTAGGAAAATGCAGAGCCTTATATATTACAAATGTAAGATTTTCGAGCATACATTTTTTCTCCAATCAAGTCAGATTGCCTTTCGAAATCTTACACCTGTAATATTAGAAAGTCAACTGTTTTTAGCAAAATAGCATCTCCGCTCCCTTTTTTATGGTCAGCAACATTGCGCTTCCAGTCAAGAAACTATTAGAGAAAGGCGGACAACCGTGAAATGTAACCCAGATAAATTTTCAAGGAGACTAACCTATCCAGGAAGGCCATCTAGCCCAATTTGCTTACTCTCTGATTGATAGGTGCATCACTCCTAATAATTGTCTTCCTTCGAATATAATCATACTTTCTATTGGGCCTTCTGGGTGGACCATGATAACCCGGCTCCCGGTCCAGCTACCGTGGTTTTTTCTCTGTGCACCCCTGGCGAACCAGGTCGCTATCACATGTCACTTCCATATTTCTCAAAGATATTTTCCGCTTTCTCGCATGCTCGCTGTTCTTCCTCGTCTTCAAATGAGTATCGTTCCATCTCCATTGCAATTCCAAAGCCCCAGCGAAAACCTGACATGAATGCTGCCAGTGAAGTTTCCTCCCGTAGTTCGATTCCCAAGTCCACCAGCCGCAGTAACTTCTCCCGTTCTCTGCGTTCCATGCCATCTCGCAAATCGCATCGTAATGCTTCCAGCTCTTCTCGCATCACACCACACTCCGGTTCCTGGAAAAAACGCTGATGCAGGGCTCTCATGTAATCATTCATTATACCGCCTCCTTATCAGCGATTCACAGTATCACACAAAGCCTGGAATAGCTACTGCAATGGTATCGAGTTATCAGATTGTTAAGAATTCTTCTTCTCACGGATCGTATTCCCGTTGCCTACTTATACAGACGATGTTATAATTAATAACAATATGATGGAAAGAGGCGAATGACCATGGAATACATCCCAGACAGTGAGCCACAGGATTTCCAAACGAACCAACGTGCTGAAGAGGACTACCTGACCCCATTTTACTTGTCTGCCGATTTATGGGAGCTACTTGCCGAAATGCGGATTTGAGCTTCTTCTATGCTATGTAGTTGTTATCCTCTGAATATAATCGTACCTTCTACTGGGCCTTCTGGGTGGGCCATGATGACCCGGCCCCCGGTCCAGCTAAAAAGCGCAATCCCCCCTTGGCGGAGGATTGCGCTTTTTTCACAGCAGCCGATAGAGGTTGGACGTGCAACCACCGTTTTTCCGATACCGTGGTTTTTTCTCTACGCGC